>Ga0081455_10005664_pt1 | contig 13631 bp, 10 predicted proteins | sample TabmetS3T2R1_FD_70207 | JGI IMG/M metagenome (GOLD analysis project Ga0081455, IMG submission 70207) | Tabebuia heterophylla rhizosphere microbial communities from the University of Puerto Rico - S3T2R1 | ecosystem: Host-associated > Plants > Roots > Rhizosphere ... | reverse complement strand
GGGCCTCGTCTACTATCAGTCCCGCATTGTAGCGCGCGCAAACAGCCGCCATTTCGGCCAGGGGCGCTTTGTCGCCGTCCATCGAGAACACCGATTCGGTGACGACGAATATATTCCCCGCGCCTTTGGCGGCGCTGTCGAGTCTTTTTTCGAGATCGGCGATATCGTTGTGCTGAAAGGAGAACGACTGGGCGAAGCTAAGGCGGATGCCATCGCGGATGGAGGCGTGCGACAACGAATCGTAGAGAATAGTGTCGCCACGCTGCGGTACGCAGCTGAGCAGGCCGCTGTTGGCGTCGTAGCCCGAATTGAACAACAAGGCGGCCTCCGCCCGGTGAAAGGCGGCGAGCTCGCGCTCGGTCTGCGCGACGGCCTAGCCGAGAGCGCCGAGCACGGTCGCGTCGACGCCCGAGCGCAATGAGACGGCGACCGCGCGTGCATCGTTCGCGCTCACCGAGTCATCCGTCGCGGCCAGCTTCGCCTGCGCGACGAAGCTCGCGGCTCCCGAGGAGTGCGCCGAGAGGCCGAGGGTCGCCGAACTACCCGCTGCGAGCGTGCCGAGCTCGCAGGTCGCGACGAGGCCCGCGACCTGGCACGAACCCGTCGACGCGCTCGCCGAATCGAGCGTGAGTCCCGCGCCCGACGGCAGCGTGAGCGTCACGATCACATCCGTCACTTCGCGCGTGCCCATGGAGCGCACCGTCAAGGGCACCGTGAACGGCAGCCCGGCCTCGCCCGTCACCGTGTCGCCCGATGCTTCGAGCGCCGCGTCGGCGAAATCCGCGGCCGTGATGCACGACGCTTTCGCGATCACGGGACGCATCGAATCGAGGCTGCACTGCGAGAACGTCGCGTAGCCGCTCACCGACGGCGCCATGATGAATCCGCCGCCCGTCGACGCGCACGGCGTGCCCGCCTCACCGTCATGCGACGCGCCGAAGTTGTGGCCGAGCTCGTGCGCCATGATGAGCGCGGAGATCGTCGTGCCATACGCCTGCTGGCTCAGGGAAACGCCGAGCTTCGTGTCGCACACCGTGCCGACATAGGCGATGCCCGCCGTGGTGCCGTCGAGATCCTTGCCCGTGACGAGATGCGCGAGACCACGCGCCTTCACGGCGGGCGTCGACGCGCGATACGAGCCGACCTGGTCGAGCAGCGTGCTCGCCTTCGTCGCCGTGAACGGGTCCGACGACGCCGCCATGAGCCGCACGTCGGTCGCGAGCAGCAGCAGGCCGACCTGCTGGCTGAAGATGCCCTCGACGATGTTGAAGCGCGCGAGCAGCGCGCCCGTGGGATCCGTGGCTTCGGCCTGCTGGAAGGCGCCGTCTGCGAGCAGCGCGATCTCGACCTGGCGGCTGACGCCCGTGGTCACGACACCTGCGTTGAGCTCCGCGACGAGCGCGCGATATTCGTCGAGCCCCGTGACGTCGGCCTTGGCGGCGACCGTGTCGAGCGCGCAGAAGCTCTTCGGCAGCGTGTCGCGCACGTCGGAGAGACGATAGATGACCGTGGTGTCGGGCGCGACGTCGAGCGCCGTCGTGAGCTTGTCGGCGACGCGCGCGTAGCGAGTCACCGCGTAGAGGTCATGGCCGTCCCAGATCGCGCCTTCGATGCCCGTGGCCGACTGCGTGAGCCGCACCCAGGAACCCTGCGCGCCGTCGACCGAGCCGCGAAACAAACGGTAGGAGGAGAGATCGGCCTTGCGCTGCGCGGGCAGCTTCGATAGCAACCGCGAGTTGTCCTCGAGCGCGAGCGAGAAGCGGCGGCCGTACGCGTCGAATTGCGCGGCGCGCTGGCCCAGCGCGAGCGACACGGGCTCGGCGTACCGGATTTCCTGAGCGAACGCCGCCGGCGCCACCAGGATGAGCGCGACCCACAGCGGAAATCGGATTCCACTCCAACGCACCAACGTGCCCCTTCGCCGTCCCAGGCGGTATGTCCGGCGCGTTTCTTGGTGGAAGTCTCGCGGACCGGAGTACTCACCTTATCCGGCGTGCGCCTGCACAGGGTCGCGGCGGACGCCGACAGATGTCGAAGCGTGAACTGGAACGCATCGAAGTTTCAAGACATAACGGGCGCACTTCGGCGCGACGCGAGCCGCGAGAACGTGGCGTCGGGGCGACAGAATTCTGTGGAGCAATGCCGCGGAGAACCGGGACGTGGTCGTTGTCTGATCACCAGATCGAACGAGGAAAACCGTCTCGCCAATCCCGATCGCCATGTCCACCTCGCGCGTGTGCGGGGTCTTTCGTTGACGCTCGCCCTTCGCTGAGGCAGCGCCGTTGCACGCGCGCATTCCGCGTGCAGCCACGAACCGGATTTCACCGGCCGGGCCACTGGACGGCGCGAACACCGTGGCACACAAATTGAATCATTCGGCATCGAGCTCCTCGCTGATTCAGGGGTCTTGGATGAACAAGAAGATTTCGCGCCGCAGCTTTCTCGAGCTCGCAGGCGCGATCGGCGGATCGACGGCCGCCATGCGCGCCGCCGTCGGGTTGGGACTGATGTCGAGCGCGCGTGCCGGTCTGCCGCAGATCGCGCAGCTCACAAGACCGAAGTCCGTACTCATCCTCGGCGCCGGCATCTCGGGCCTCACGGCGGCATACGAACTCTCGCGCAAGGGTTACGACGTGCAGGTGCTCGAAGCCTCGTGGCGCCCGGGCGGCCGCAACATGACCGCGCGCCGCGGGTTCCGCATCGACGAGACGGGGTACCAACAAACCTGCCAGTTCGACGACGACCCCGATCTCTACTTCAACTGCGGCCCGGCGCGCATCCCGGGCTGCCACGAGAACCTGCTGCATTACTGCCAGGAGCTCGAAGTCGTGCTCGAGCCGTTCGTCAACGACAACCGCAACGCGTGGGTGCAGGACGATGCGATGTTCGGCGGCAAGCCGATCCGCGCGCGCGAATACATGAACGACACGCGCGGCTTCGTCGCGGAGCTCATGGCGAAGTCGATGAAGCCCGGCGAGATGGCGGGCGAGATGACGGCCGACGACTGGGACCGCCTGCGCGAATACCTCAAGCAGTTCGGCGAGCTCGATCCGCAGTTCCGTTACATCGGCACGAGCCGGTCGGGGCTCGCGCAGCACGACTACACGGCACCGGACCTGCTCAAGAAGCCGCTATCGCCGAGCGAGCTGCTGAAGTCGAAGTTCATGCTGATCATGAGCTTCGGCGAGACCGACGAGCAGGCCGCGATGATGATGGAGCCGGTCGGCGGCATGGATCGCGTGGTCGCGGGGTTCCTGCGCAAGATCGGGCATCTCGTTCAGCTCGAATCGCAGGTGCAGTGCATCCGCGTGCGCGACAAGGACGTCGAGGTCACGTATCGCCGCAACGGAGAGCGGATAACGAAGCGTGCGGACTACGTTCTCAACTGCATCCCGATGCACCTGCTGGCCGGCATCGAGCACAACTTCCCGAAGGAGTACGCGACCGGATTCACGGCGATCCCGCGCGGCAAGCTCTTCAAGATCGGATTCCAGATGAACGAGCGCTTCTGGGAGCGCGAAGGAATTTATGGCGGCATCTCTTGGACGCTCCAGGACATCCAGCAGCTCTGGTATCCGGCGCATGGCATTCATCGCAAGAAGGGTGTGGTCCTGGGTGCGTACACGTTTGATCCCGAGGCCGGCGAGAAATTCGCGCGGCTTCCGCCGGACGAGCGTTTCAAGCTCGCAATTGCGCAGGGCTCGAAGATTCATCCGGACTATGCGCGCCATGTCGAGAACGGCGTGAGCATCGCGTGGCATCAGATGAACCACATGCTCGGCTGTGCCGCGCAGTGGGACGAGACTCTGTACGCGCAGTGGTTCAAGACGCTGCAGACCCCGGTGGGGAATCACTTCCTCATGGGCGACCAGGTGAGCTATCACCCGGGGTGGCAGGAAGGAGCGATCGCCTCCGCGCATCACGCGATCGCGCAGATCGACGCACGGCTGCGTCAGCAGTCTTCGGTGGCTGCATGAGGCGGGCGGCTTCGCTCCGGCGCGTGATGAACTTCGCCGGTGTCGCGGCGGGATTGCTCGCAGGGACCGCGGTGGCGGGGAACGCGTACGACTATTGCGTGCTGTGCCACGGCGCGAATGCGAACGGCAATTACGGGATCCGCGCACCGAAGATCTCGGGCGTGGAACCCTGGTACCTGACTCGGCAGCTGCAGAATTTCGCGTCCGGAGCTCGCGGCATGGAAATGGGCGATGCGTCGGGCCACGAGATGATGCCCGTGGGCCAGCGGTTGCAGACCGCGGGCGAGATCGAAGCCGCAGTGAATTTCGTGAGCGGATTGGAATCGAAGAAGCCGCCCCGCACGATCGCGGGCGACATCAAGGCTGGCAAGGCGCTGTACGCGAGCTGTGCGGCGTGCCATGGGGCGAAAGGCGAAGGAAATGCGACGTTGCAGGCGCCGGCGCTCGCGGCACGGTCCGACTGGTACCTCGTCACGCAACTCGGCAACTTCAGGAATGGGCTGCGCGGCGCGGACGCACGCGATACCTACGGCGCGCAGATGCGCGCGGTCGCGGCGACGCTCCCGGACGACAAGGCGATTTCCGATGTGGTCGCCTACATCGACACGCTCTGAAAAAGGGGACAGATTTATTTTTCGGGAGTGAACCGGTCCCCTCCCCTGCATCGTCCGCCCGAAAAATAAATCTGTCCCCTTTTTCAGGAGATTCCATGCGCCTCACTGCACTCGCTCTCGGTCTCACGCTCGCTCTCGGTGCCGCGCAGGCGCCGGCCGCCGACGTCGTGCGTCACTCGCTCGGACCCAACAACAATTTCCCGATCGCGCGCGCGGTCGAGGTGCCCGCGGGCAAGACGATCATCTTCCACAGCGGCACGACGCCGGCACCGGCCGACCCGAAGGCCGAGCTCAACAGCGCCGCCTATTGGGGCGATACGAAGACGCAGGCGCTGTCCGCGTTCGGACGCATCAAGGAGTCGTTGACCGACCTCAAGCTCGATTTCGGCAACGTCGTCGCGATGACGGTTTACCTTGCGGGCGATCCGGCAAAAGGCGGACGCATGGACTTCGAAGGCTTCATGGCCGCCTACACGCAGTTTTTCGGCACAAAGGAGCAGCCCAATCTACCGGCTCGCTCGACCGTACAGGTGGCCGGCCTCGTGCAGCCCGGCATGCTCGTCGAGATCGAGGTGCAGCTCGTCAAATAAATAAATCTGTCCCCTTTTTCCTCGCGGCGGCGGGATCCATCCCGCCGCCCTCCTTCGTTTCATCCATCAGAACGTGTAGACCAGCTTGCCGTAGTAGTAAGCCCCGTTGATGCCGAACGGCGAGAACGAGGGGTACTGACCCACCGCGCCGTTGTCGCCGGCACCGAACTGCGCGGCGCGCAGCGCGGCGTTGCGCTTGTCCGGGTACTTGTCGAACACGTTCGTCGCGCCGACGGTGAACGAGAGCTTGTCCATCGCCTGGAATTCGAGCTCGAGATTCGTGATCGGCGTGACCGGGATCTCCGACTTGTAGAACATGATCTCGCCGTTGGTGTCGCCGCCGTCATTCTCAAACTCGGACGACTTGCCGTAGACGAGCTCGTGCACGCTCATCTTCACGCGCTCCCACTCGAGCCGCGCGCCGAGATTCACGAGGAACTTCGGCGCCGTGTCCTGGAGATCCGACAGCGCCACGATGTCGAACAGCGGCTGCGTCGTGCCGAACTCCGCGGGCGTATCGCGCACCTTCGTCACTTCGGTCTTGTTGTAGGTCGCGGCAACGCTCCAGTCGATGTTGAGCGCCGTGAACTCCGAGGCATAGTCGAACGCGAGCTCCGCGCCGCGCGTACGCGTCGTGACTCCGTTCGTGAACAGGTTGATGCCCGTATCGCCCTCCGCCGTCACCGCGGGATCGAGGACGTTGCCGTTGGCGATGATCGCGTCGACGATGACCTGGGAGTAGAGCTGCCCGTCGATCGTGCCGTAGAACGTGCTCGTCGCGGCGATGCGATTGCGCACCTCCACCTGGTACAGATCGAAGGTCAACGCCATGCCACGATCCGGCCGGAACACGAAGCCCGCCGAGAAGTTGGTGGATTTCTCGGGTTGCAGTCCCGCGCCCAGGCCGAGGATCGCGGTGGCCGGCGCGTTCGGCGGCATCTGCACGAAGGCGGTCGTCGGGCCGACGTTCGTCGCGGAGTAGAACTCCTCGGCAAGCGTCGGCGCGCGAAAGCCCGTGCTCGCCGTGCCGCGGATCGCGAAGGAGTCACTGATCTCATAGCGCGCCGAGAGCTTGCCCACGGTGGTGCTGCCGAAATCGCTGTAGTCCTCGTAGCGACCCGCGAGGTCGATGCTCAGCGATTCGATGGGCTTGATGAGCACATCGACGTAGCCGGCCGTGACGTTGCGGTCGTGGCTTCCGGAATCCGACGTGCTGATGCCGGGAAACGATTGGCCGCCTTCGAGATAGCGCGACGCCGCGTCGCCGGGCGCCGCTTCCCAGGTCTCCTTGCGATATTCCGCACCGAACGCGAGCGTCAGCGGCCCGCCCATGCCGACGTCGAACTCCCTGGTGACGTCGACATTGGTCGTCCATTGCTCGTTCGTGTACGTGCCGTCGTAGAAATTGACCGGCGTCTCGCCGGTTGCGGCATACAGCGACGCGTTGGCCGAATCGCGCGTGAACAGGTCGATGTCGTCCTTGCCGTAGGTGGACGACACGTCCCAGGTCCACGACTCGACGTCACCCTTGATGCCCGCGGTTATCGAGTGATCCGCCTCCTCCGTCTCCTCGCGCGGGTTGAAGCCATACGGCCGGAAGTACGTGACTTCGTCGGTATCGGGATCCGTGAACGACACGCGGCTCGGCAGCCGATAGTTCTCGAACGACGCAGCGTGCTTGTCGCCCCAGGTCGCGATACCGTAGACCTCGGCGTTGTCGCCGATGGGCACGCCGGCGTTGAGCGACACGAGCTTCATCTCGTAGGCCGCGTCGCCGAAGATCTGGTTGAGATAGGGATAGCCCTTGGCGAGCGGCATGTTGGTGTTCGGGAAGGTCCCGCCCGCGTCGGGATCGATGCGCGCGGGATCCACGACGCGCGGATCGATGGCGCCGCGATTCGTGTGCGCGTGCTCGCGATATTCCGCGGTGACGCTGAAGTACGAGCCGCCGTTCGCCTCGAAGCCGATGTTGCCGCTGTAGTTGTTGGTGTCGCCGTCGCCGGCGTAGTTGCCGCCGTGCGAATAGCCGAGCGACGCACCGTCGGAATTCTTCTTGAGGATGATGTTGATGACGCCCGCGATGGCGTCCGTGCCGTATTGCGCGGCCGCGCCTTCCGTGAGCACCTCGACGTGATCGATCGCCTCGACCGGAATGAAGTTGAGGTCGACGCCCGCGCCGCCCTGGTAGGGGCCGCCGAGAATCGCGAGGCTCGAAGTCGTGTGCCGGCGCTTCCCGTTCACCATCACGAGCGTGTGGTTGGGACTCAGCCCGCGCAGTTTCGCCTGCAACGTCTGGTTGGCCATGTCGCCCCCGAACGCCTGCGCCGTGAACGAGGGCACGACGTTCGCGAGCGCGTTCATGAGATCGGGCTTGCCGGACGAGGTGATCTCGGTCGCGGTGAGCACTTGCACCGGCGACGCGCTCGAATATTCGTCGAGTCCGGTCGCGCGCGTACCGGTGACGATGACGGTCTCGGGCTCCGTTTCGTCGCTCGACGCCGGGGCATCGGGCGTGTCCTGCGCATGGAGCAACGCGGGCGTGCACGCGAACGGCACGAGCAGTGATGATTTCAGGAGCCAGTTGTTAGCGGCCTGGCGCCGCTTCGCGCGATTCGAACGCATGAAAAAATCTCCCTGATGGATGAGTTTTATTCATCGTCGAACGCGAGCCCTGCGCGCGATTGCCCGCATGCGGCGCGGGCGATCCGCGATTCTTCTTGCTCGACTCCGACAGGCACGCGTCCGGCAAGAATGTGATGCGTGTTGCATTTATCAGGCCAACGCGCCGGCGTATGCGCGGCGCGCACTCCCTCGAGCACCTAACAACCTGCGAAATTGCGCGGGATTGCGCGGAGTTAACGCGCGGCGCCGCGTCCATGATTCGCATCGCGCGCCGGTCGGGCGCCGCGTGGCGGATGCGCAAATTGCTCCGGTAGCCGACTCTGTTGGTGCAGATTTCCGCGCGCGGCACGAGATTCGCGCGCGATCCCGGGCGCACCAAATGAGCGCCGGCGAATCCTGCGAACGCTGGACTGCGCGGCCGGGCCGCGCGGTATCAACCTCGCGTACTCACCGCGATGGTGAGCTGGATCCACATGGCGAGCAGCACGAGCCAGCCCACTGCATACGCGCGCACGCGGTAGCGCAGCCGGTTGCCGCCGAGATGTACCGCTGCATGGAACATGCGCACCAGGACATAGGACCACGCGAGGATCGCCATGACCGGCGTGGCCACGCCCGACACCATCGCCGCGAGGCAAACCACATAGAAAAGAGTCGGCGCCTCGAAGAGATTGACGAAGTGGCGGGCATGCTTGCGCGGGCCTTCGGGTTCGTCGCCGCCCTGATGCAGTCGATAGAACTCACGCTGAATCAACCCCGATCGCAGTGCGGCAACGCGGGAACGGAACATTCTCACGAGCACGACCGCGGTCAGCAGCACCATCGCGGCCATCGGATACACGAGATTCGTCATGGCGTTCCCTCCGCGCGACGCCAATCGGTCACGCGCCCGGCCTATCATACGGGCACCCCTCGCAATCGGTTCCACATTGGCGCAAGCCAAACATGCTCAAGGGGATGTCATGAAAAGACGAGTCATTGGTTCGATCCTGACGATGATGGCGGCATCGCTGCTCGGCGCGAGTAGTTTGATGGCGCACGACGACGACAACGATCGCGGCCGCGATCACTCCCGCTTCGTGGTGAGCGCCGATCTCATCGGCTACCAGGAAGTGCCGGCCCTCTCGACCACCGCCCACGGCCACTTCTGGGCGCTGATCGACACGAAGGCCAACACCATCACCTGGAAGCTCCGGTACGACGCGCTCGAGGGCAACGTCACCCAGTCCCACGTCCACTTCGGGCAGAAGAGCGTCAACGGCGGCGTGAGCTTCTTCCTGTGCTCGAACCTGGGTAACGGCCCGGCAGGTACGCAGGCGTGTCCGCCGGGTCCTGCCGAGCTCACCGGGGTGATCACCCCGGATCTCGTCGTGGGACCAGGCCCGGTCACTGGGCCGCCCCCGGCCCCGGGCCAGGGCATCGAGCCGGGTGCATTTGACGAAATCGCGGCGGCCATCCGCGAGGGCGTTTCGTATGCGAACGTCCATTCGAGCAAGTGGCCGGGTGGTGAGATCCGCGGCCAGCTCCACTGATTGTTTCCGCTACCACGCTTTCGGCCCGCCCTTTTCCGGGGCGGGCCGCGGGCATTTCGGCTGGTTTCCGGCGGGATTCGGCGAAAAATGTCGCACGGGACAACGCTTTCCTGTACCGTCGCCGCCGGCTTGCTGATTCTTCGTCGAAAGCGACACCGCACTCGCGGGGTCGAATTCCCAAAGTAGTCGCGAACCACAACCGACGGAGCTCACGTTCCGTCATCCGTTTCTTTTTTTCTGCGAGTTGTTCCGGATGAAACTTTACGTTGGAAATCTGCCTTTCAATGCCACCGAAGATCAGGTGCGCACCCACTTCTCGGCCCACGGCACCGTCGACAAGGTGACCCTGGTGAACGATCGCGAGACCGGCCGCCCGCGCGGCTTCGGTTTCGTCGAGATGCCGAATGCCGATGCCACGCGCGCCATGCAGGCGCTCGACGGCAAGGACTTCGGCGGCCGACCGCTCAAGGTCAATGAAGCCCAGGAGCGCGATCGTGGCGCCCCGCGCGGCAACTTCGGTGGTGGCGGCGGTCGCCGCTTCTAAAACCGAAATCGATCGAATTGAACGGCGCCTTCGGGCGCCGTTTTTTTTCGTCTCCGATTCGCTGCGCTCGCCCAGCTACTCGCGCAGATAGGCGGCGATGTCCGCCACCTGCTGGTCCGTGAGACCTAGCTGGTCCGCGCCCATCATGAGCGAGCGCCCGAACCAGCGGCGCTCCTTGATGAGCTTCGCGGGAACCATCTGCATCACGCCCCCGGTGCTCTGGACGATCGTCGGATCGCCTTCCGCGAGGATGATGCCGTCTATCTTCCGGCCGTCGTGCAACACGAGCTCCCAGCCTTCGTAACCATGCGCGATGTCCTCCGAGGGGTGGACGATGGCGCCGATCACGACTTCGCGCGTCTGCCGGCGACCGAAGCCGTCGAGCACAGGCGCGTAATCGACGCCGCTCCCGCCGATGCTGTGACACATCCGGCACGCACTGGCCGCGACGGCGCCGCGCTTCGCATCGCCGCGCAGCTTCGCGATCTCCGCGACGGGCGAAAGCGCGGACTCTGCGGGCGCCGGAGGCACGATGACTTCGGTGAGCGTGACCGAATCCGGATCGTAGATGCCGCGGCGCTTGAGCTCGCCGTCGATGCCGAAGCCCTTCCACGTGGAATCCCGCTGATTGAGCAACCAGCGGAATGCCTGGTTCTTCCTGATGTCGAACGGCTCCCGCGCCGCGAGATCGAGCATCGCCGTCGCGGCCTCCTGCGTGGGCACGAAGCCGAGCGCGGTCATCGCCTTGTTGCGCTCGGATTCCGGCAGCGCGCCGGCTTGTGCGCGGGCCGCGAATGCCGGCACGGCCGCGCGCGGCGTGAGGCGCCACACGAGATCGGCGAACTTGCGCGGCCATTTGACCGCGTCGTCACCGGGCGCCGCCTGCATGAGCGCCGCGTAGAGGTCGTCTTCCTTGCCCGTCGCCCCGATGCCCCACGCTTCCAGATAAGAACGGTCGGCCCCGTCGTACGCCGCGGCGAGAGTCATCAGCACGTCGCGCGACTCGGCGAACGCGACGTCACGCATCGACAGCGCGACCTCGCGACGCACCGCGGGTGATGGATCGCGCGCGAGCGTCGCGGCGGCACTGGCGATCGGTGCCGCTTCGCGGCGCAGCGCGCGATACGCGGCGATGCGCGTCGCGGGATCGGGGTCGCCGATCAGGGCTTCGACGCGCGCGCGGCCCGGCGCGCCGAGGCGTGCGAGCAGGCCGATGGCGCGCGCGTGCACGAACGGATTCTCGTCGGCCAGCAGCGGTGCGACCGCCGGCACGGCGTCGGCACCGCGCGCTGCCAGGCTCGCCGCGGCGGCGCCGCGCACGTTGACCGCGGAATTCCTCAGCGCCGCGACCAGGCCCTCGACGCTCGCGAAATCGATCGTCCGGATGCCGGGCTTGAAGCCCTTCGGCGCGATCCGGTAGATAGCTCCCGCCGTCGCGTCGTCCTTGTCATCGTGACCGCCGACGCGCGGGTCGAACCAGTCGGCCACGTAGATGGCGCCGTCGGGACCGACCGCGACGTCGGAGGGCCGGAAGAACGTCTGGATCTCCGAGTTCGTCTTGCCGCCCTTGAAGTCCGTGCCCGCGAATCGCTGCGCTTTGTTGGTCGTCAGGAAATCGAAGCGGTCGAGCCTCAAGCCGGCGCCCTCGGGCTTCGGGAAATATCCGAACAAGGTGTTGCGGGCCGCCTCGGCGCTGATCAGCAGGCCGCGCCACTTCTTCCCGAGCGCATCTCCTTCGTTGACGACGATGCCGGTGGGCGCGCCGCCGCCGTACACGTCGCCGGCGGGGATCACGCCGGGATCTTCCTGGCGCCACTCCGCCACGGGAATCGACTGGCCCGGCCGGCGATCCGCGCCCCAGTAGCGCCGACCGTCGCGCGAGAAGTAGCCCGTGTTGCCGTACTCCATGAGAAACGTGGTGCGGCACGCGGGCGGGTCGTCGTTGTCGCTCTGGAAGACGTCGCCGAAGCTCGTGACCGCCTGCTCGTAGCTGTTGCGGAAATTGAAGCCGATGATCTCGACGGCGGTCGCATCGGGACGCATGCGCGCCGCGAAGCCGCCGACGTACACGTGACCGTCGTCGCTGCGCGCCCCGGCATAGGCCGAAGGGCGGCTGCCGAACACCGGCGTCGCACCGCTGCCGAGCGGATCGTAGACACTGCCGATGCGGAACGTGCGGCCGCTGCGATCGGTAAAGTGCGCGCCGGCATTTCCGGCGCTGAAGTACCAGCGTCCATCGGGACCCACGGTCACGGAGTGCAAGGCGTGATCGTGATTGCGCCCGTCGAAGCCCGTGAGCAGCACTTCCCGCTTGTCGACGGCCGGGTCATAGCGCAGGTTTCCGTCGACGTCGGTATAGACGATGAGATCGGGAGCGTTCGACACGACGATCCTGTTGCCGATCACGGCGACGCCGAGCGGCGCGACGAGCGTCGGCTCCTGCACGAACACCGTTGAGCGGTCCGCGCGGCCATCGTGATCGACGTCCTCGAGCACGACGACGCGATCGCCTTTCGGATCGCGATCCTTGTGCCGGCGATAGTTGACGCCCTCGGTGACCCAGATGCGCCCCGCGACGTCGATGTCCATGTTCGTGGGATTGCGCAGCTGCGGCGATTGCGCCCACAGCGTCACCTCGAGCCCGTCGGGCACCACGAACATGTCGAGCGGCACGACGGCCGGCGGGGCCGGTTGTGCGTGACCCCACGATGCGAGCGCCCACGCGAGCAGACCTGCGCCGAAGCGATGCGTTGCCATGCGCAGACTCCTCAGAACGAATCGGCGGCGAGGTAGGCGTCGATGACGCCCTGCTCGCCGGCTTTGCCGGGTTGCGAGGCGCCATGCTCCATGCCGAACACGCCCGAGTAACCCTTGCCGACGATGTGCCGGAAGATGTTGTGGTAGTTCATCTCGCCGCTGCCCGGCTCCTTGCGGCCGGGGTTGTCGCCGATCTGGAAGTACGCGATCTCGCTCCACGCGAGATCGACGTGGGACATGACGTCGCCCTCGTTGCGCTGCATGTGGTACATGTCGTAGAGGATCTTGCACGCGGGACTATCTACCGAGCGACAGAGCGCGAACGCCTGGTCCGACGTGCGCAGGAAGAGCTCGGGCGTGTCGCTCAGCGGCTCGAGCACCATCGTGAGCCCGTGTGGCTCGAGGATGCGCGCGCCGGCGCGCAGCGTGTCGATGACGCGGCCGGTCTGGATGCCGAGCGGCACGCGCCGATCGAAGAAGCCCGGCACCACCGTGGCCCAGCGCGCGTTGACGCGCTTTGCGACCTCCACGGCATCGCGACAGGTCTGCAGGAATTTTTCACGGAAGCCGGTCTCGCCGGTCGTGAGCGACGTCTTCCAGTTGTCGCCGCCGTCGATGACGAAGACGCCCATCGTCATGCCGAGGCGCGCGAGCGTCGCCCCGATGCGTTCCTGGACTTCGACGGTGCGCGCCATGAGTCCGTTGTCCTCGAGCGCGGTGAATCCCTGAGAGGCCATGAACTCGAGCTGGGCGACGTGCTCCGTGCCCGCGTGCTGCTCGAACATGCCGAAGTGCGGCGCGTACATGCGTTTGATGCGACGGGCGTCGGGCTGCTTCTTGCGGCCGGCGGCGTTCGCCGAGGCTGCGGTCGCGCCGGCCGCGGCGATGGTGGCGGCGGCGGTCGCCTGCAGCGCGCCGGCCAGGAATGTTCTGCGATCGCTCATGGACTCCCCCGGTGAAGATGCGCACGGCGGGCGCATCGCGGCGATTGAATG
>Ga0081455_10005663_pt1 | contig 13631 bp, 24 predicted proteins | sample TabmetS3T2R1_FD_70207 | JGI IMG/M metagenome (GOLD analysis project Ga0081455, IMG submission 70207) | Tabebuia heterophylla rhizosphere microbial communities from the University of Puerto Rico - S3T2R1 | ecosystem: Host-associated > Plants > Roots > Rhizosphere ... | reverse complement strand
GTTTTGGTCATGCTTCGAATCGTGTTCTGTGCTGCCTCTCTATTGCTTCTCGTTCCTGACTACGCTTCCGCTTTCTGCGGGCGACATGGCCGGCGAAACCATCAAGAACAATACGCTTCCTCGGGCTGTCAGGGACAACAAGCCCAGGCGGCCAGTGTTCCAATGGTTCAAATGCAAGTCGTTGAATATCAAGGTTGTAGCGGCGGACAAGCGCGCGGCTTTTTCGGCCGGCGAAGCTCCCGCCATCGCAACAACACTCAAACTTTTTATGTTCCCGCTAGTCAAGTCGTAGTCCCTGCAAGCACTCCCAAGCCAATGCCTTCAAGCTCGCTTGCCCCATCTGACAACATGGCTAAAGCTCTATTTGTTGAAGAAGCTATTAGCGATAAGCGGTCGGGGAAGTTGCTTAACTAATTCCCGAAAGTGTGTGACTTTCGGGTTCCTCGGCTGATGGAGAACGATCGCGATAAGCCCGGCATGAGGGGATGAAACCGCCCGACTTGCCGGGTTTTTTAATGCAATTGAGCCATCCGAGATTGAGCAATCGAAACAATTTGATTTTGCGCTTTTCCCATCGTGTCTAAATCGATTTTGCCGTCGGTAAATCGTTCGAACAAATCGTAGATATAAGTTTGTTCGGCCAGAGTCAGGCTTCGCCAATGATGCCCACAAGCAAATTTATTGTTTGCTATTGGGATTCGGCAATTAGCGAATGGGCACCGACGCATATCGTCTCCGATAAAGAAGCCAAACGGCCAAAGCGGACGCGGCTATCAAGGCCAATATTCCAATCGCTTCCCAATTATCCGATTCTGGCTCATCGAACCCGTAATGTGAAAGGAATCCAGCTGCGTCATCTGACGCACCTGGGGTTATTCCGCCGGCCGCTCGAATAGCGAACCATTCAGGATTTCGTCTGTCCTTTGATCGACGGTGCTTTCCAGCTTCTTGGCCGATGCTAGGTTAGGATGGCTTGGTGTGTGGAAATAGCCTTTTTGTGCGTCTCGCATGGTCTTAACCAGTAAGGCGAATTCTCTCAAAGTCATAATTCAATCTCCCTGTTAGGCGTAACCTTTCAATTTCACTGACCGGACCCACCACAAGCTAACCTCCACGTGACGCTTCCAAGCCCGACTCGCATCTAGCTTAGCTTCCCCTCGAATCTGCGAAAGCGGCAACCAATAACTCTGGCCATCCACCACGATCAGCGCTGCTTGCTGCGTCACTTTCAGCACGCGCGATACATAAACGTCTACCGTTTGTTCTTGGCGGTTGTCGCGCGCTAGTTCGTACAGGACTCCCAATTCGAACCGTGAGAACATTTCCGATCCTTGGGGGCTGTTTTCCGATTCCGAGTTGGCTTGTCTATCGCGCAAAGACCCCTCCCCCCATCCTTACTTAATGAGTCGGCGGACTCCACCAAAACGGGCTATTTTGGTCCCTCTCCGACTGAGCGAGTGTATTTCGGGTCCGGTGGTGAAACCGGCCGGGTAGTGGGTATCGTCCGTGCCCGTGCCTCTGTACTAGGCAAACCCTACTTTACGGGACAGTCTTTCCGACGCGCCTGTCCTCGTGCGCGTCACCGATACCCGCGGATACCGGTTTTTCGGGTGCCGCAATCCAGGCGGCTATGTCGGTGGGGTTGTTTCAGATTGGCTAAGCGTTAGAATTATCGCTGAGCCGGGGATTCTGAAGTTTACCCCGCCGGGGATTCTGAAGTTTACCCCGCCGGTCATTCTGAAGCTGACCCCTTTGGTTTGACACATTCCTACTGAGCCACGTTAGTCTGACGGCTAACGTGGTTTTTCTTTTGTTCTCCGTTGAACATCAAGAGTGTAATATCGTCGGCCCTTAATGTCCACAACTTTCTTTTGCCGCGTGCGCCTCTTTTGCTCCATGACATGAGCCGCAAATGATTTCCGCATTCTAAAAACAATTTCGCGCGTGGTTCGTCTAGTATCTTCGCCAGTCGTTTGGAGTGACTGCCGCCGGCGCAAGCCTGGATTCCGACGCATCCTTGGATATGGGGAGCAATCGCTAGTATGTCGATCACGCCGAACAGATCGACGCGCTTTTTAGCTCCCATGTTCCAGCGCTCGACCACTTGGGCCGTGAAACCGACGTCGCGGAGATATTTAAGCGTCAGTTGTGTAGGGCTCACCGGTGCATCTCCCGGAGAAAGGACCGGTGTAGCTCGGCGCAAGACTCGGCTAGCTTTTCATGGTGGCGCGATTGCTCGACTTGGTGAGCAATCGTCGCAGCATAGCGGTTCAGTTCTTCCAAACCTAACAAATTGTCCATGTAAAGCTCGCGTAAAGCCTGCTTGTTTTCATAGCGTTGTCGTTTTGTCATGGTTCTGCTCAAGAAGCTTTCTCCTTCTGCCAGAAATGGCGTGGGTAACATTTAATTTGTTGCGGCAATCTGAACAACAGGTAACGGGCAGAGACTTCAAGAATCGCCGGCTTTGGGCGCGGTTGCCGGTAAAGCGATTGCCACAATAAGAACAGCGGCATTCGCATACGTTTTTTTTGGAATAGAACTTAGACCTGCATTTAGTGGAGCAATAAAGTTTTTGCCCCATCATCGGTTGTTGTACCTCGGCTCCGCATTCCAGGCACGGATAGAAAACATTACGAAGGGCGGGTAGTTCCGCCCTGGTTTTCATGGCGTGTTCTTTAGCTTCTAAACTGAGTTCGCGTGGTCTGGATTTGGTATCGACCCTACACGACCCATCTATCGGGCTCCAGAGTCCGGCCTCCAGCATTTGTTTGGCTCGCTCGGCGAAAAATGCCGATAGCTCTTGCCCGACTAAGCCGGTCGTGTGGTTGAAACCGCAAAGTTTTTTGAATTCGCTCGCCGTGATACCATGCTCAAAATTGACATGATTCCCCAATGATTCCCCTTCCCATTCGCAACCGGCAACCGGACAAGTCAAAATATCTCTGGCTAGGAACTCATCGTAGTTCTGCGGCAAGGCGACATTTTCGGGATTGGCTATCCAGCGGTCGAATCGCTCCGCGAAATATTTGCGATGGCATATCCGAGAACAAAACTTAGTCCGTTTGCCTCTGGGATATTCTTTCCCGCAAGCCTTACAGATTCTCGGCTCGTTTTGCTTGGGGTTAATTTTTTCCCGGTTGGCCGCTTGCATTGCCTTGAATTGGTCGGATTGCGTATAGCATTGCATCGAACAATAAATCTTGTTTTTGGTCCTGGTGGAGAACATTTCGTTACACACGGGGCATGGCCCCGAGATATAGCGACCGGCTTTGTGGTTGTGAAAGGTTGTTGAGCATCCATCTGAACAAAAACGATGCCGGTATGACAATGGCGAAAATACTTTGTTGCACCATTGGCAGTTACGTTTGTCCGGTCGATCTTGTTTTTGCTTGCTCATCGGTCGTCTACCTCGACAATTCCCCCGTCCCATTCGCAATCGGGACAGACCCAGCGCCATGGTCCGCCGGCTAGTGCCTTCTGACGGAGCTTCGCCCCGCAATCGTGACAGCGCTTGTAGCCGTCGTTGAATAACGGCCGGTTTCCTCGTCGCTTAGCGCGGTCTTTGGCTTTCTGCTCCGCGTGTTGTTGGTGCCGATAGGCAGTTCCGACCGGCCATCCGTGGGCCCCGGCGTAGTCGTGAGTACAGCGCCGGACGGTGTAATAGCGGGTATCGATTCCGTGCGTATCTTTCTGGTCGAAAACCGCGATAAAAGGCAGGTCGACCGCGGTCACAAGTAGCGGCTCGCCGTGGAAGGGACTGCGTTTTGACGTATGGCGTTCCGGCTGGGCGAAGTCGTAAACAACGATGTAGTCGCCGACTCCGATCGAATCTAGGGCTGTGTGGTTCACGGTGTTACTCCAGTAGGCCAACGGCTTTGAGCGCCTGGATATGTTTGCATCCTTTCGGGTCTTTGCCATCCCTGCGGTCTAAGAAGTCTCGACAATCGCATGTCGGGCCGAATTCGCGGATCGCAACGTCGTAGGTATCGTGTTTGCCGAAAAGCCGCCATCCGATCGTTGCGACCATCGGGTCAGTCTGAAGCCGGCGAAGATAGTAGAAATCGGCTTTGATTCTTATGAACAAGGTTGTTTGCAGGAATTCGGTTCCAGTCGTATTTTGCGCCTTTGGGGAGCGCCGCGATGTAGTACATTTCTTTTTCGATTTGGTTGACATCGATTTTCTCCCGCTTGGCAATCATGTTTAGCATTAGTTCAGCGGTCGGATGCTGGCCGTTGTGGTGCTTCGTGTGGCATTCGAAACAGAGTGAACAAAGATTCCAGGGATGATCGATTCGAGAGCCGCCCCCGATACCTTTGGTTAGCCGGTGCGCGGCTTGGGAACGCGGGGCTCGGCCGCAAAACTCGCACGGCCGGGCTCGAAAGTAGTTCAGCGTCTTCTCGCTAACCAGTCTCACGGCCGGCCTCCGATTGAGCTAAAACGACCTCCACATCATTTCGCTAGCACGTTCCATTTCAGCTATTCGTTCATTCAATCGCCTCAACTCTTCCCCGTCCGCTTCGATGCGGGCGATGGCGGCGGGGATGAAGGTGCGGCCCGCTTTTATTTCGATTACGGCCCGTCGCAAACGGTAGTATGGGTCAGGAATTGGACCTTCCCAATTCATCTCGCCTTCGCACAAAAACAGCGCGTCCTCAAGCCAATGCTTCGCCTTCGCAATGTCGGCGTCATTAAGTGGGTCAGTCGGCATGGGGTGGCTCTTGTTTTTTAGCGTCACGGTCGGCGATCATTTCTTTCTCAGTTTTGTTCAATAATTCTAAAAGGTTGTCGAACCCCTGATTCATGCAACGGCGGCGAAAGTCAATATGCCAACGAATCGCCGCAAAGTTAGCTTCAATGTTCTTTAGGTTCTTTGGCATGTGCAACATGAACCAATCGTCGTTCGGCCCCGGCACAGGGCTTTCAACTTTCAAAGTAATTGAATCGTCAGTCATCTACTCCCCCTCCGTTTGAATCTCGGCGAGCATTTTGTGATACCGCTCACGCCATCGGCTAGCGGCAACTATCCAATCACGCGGTTCGCCATCCCAATTGCCGCGATTGACATTAGCGATAATGACCCAGGCATCTTCAGATAGGTCAGACCACGGTCCAGCGGCGGGCTTGGCCGTGCGGAGTTCGCGGAGTTCGGCAAGCAGGTTCAAAAGCGCGGTTACGCCAACATACATGTAAGCCGAATCGGTTTGATTAGCAGCATCTTCCATTTCGACCAATTCCTCATCCGTCAACGTCAGCCGTTCACTTGCCACGTTTCACCGCCTTTCGCTTCAGGTGCCGGATGGCGGCACGGGCGACCTTAATCCAAGAGCGTCGGGAGTCGTCTTTTAGTAAACTGGCCGGGAAATGAAAGGCGTTAGCCTCCCAAAAGACGCGAAACAATTTACTAGCCAATCGTTCTACTTCATCATCCCGCTTGGCCTTGTGCGCCAGCTTTAGCCCCTGACTCACGCGGCGTTGCCGTTCCTTGATTGGTACCCGCTTCGCCATCATCCCCTCCCGTCGTCAAAGGTCGCGGTTCAATACAACTCCCACCCTTCCGGGTCAGCATTGTTGTTCTTCAGTGGCGCTAGCCCGCTGATGTTCACCGGCTGCGGTTCGGAAAATGTCGTCACCCCGCGCTTGCGAATCTCGAACGCTTGGTAAGTGACTTGAACTTTTAATTCAGTTGTCCCGTCCGCTTTCAGATTCACGGCGGTAACAATCCCGCGACCGACTTCCAACGGTACTACTTTGACTTCCTCGCCGACTCGGAACCGCTCCAACGTCGTAAATGTGAAGTTGCTGTTGCTCATCCATTTAGCTCCTGTCTTTCTTCAGCCGTTGCTCCAAATGTGTGACATATTCCCCGGCCTTCTTCAACCGGCCGGCTAACTTATTCAAGACAACTCGGTAGCCGTCTAGTTCGCCTCGAAGTCGCCCTATCTCTTGTTCGGCTTCCTGCGCCTTCTGATAGCATTCCTGCGCTAGCTCCTGCGCTTTGGTGGCAATAAGTACTGACCGCTTTGTTGTTTCCTCAATGCAAGACAAGTCAAAAACCTGACCTAAAGCCGCCTTAATCATGTCTGGGTGTGTTTCCGCTGCCATACCGAACAGAATAACCAGCATTTCCGCTAAGCGGTGATCCCGGAACAATCCGAGAGCTTTCAACAGTTCCTCGCGGGTCGGTTCCGGGTTGTCCCCGGCTATCTCGCTCACTGGCCAGAGTGTCATTGGGTCGGCTTTTCAGCGGCCGTCCGATCTTCCCACACCCAAAACAATCGACTCGCCGCTAGGACTGTCCCAATGAACCGATAATTTCGATCGGTGACATGGTCGCATGGCTGATTCTGTTGTGCTGTGATGAATGTGCGAACTTCACTATCCGTGAAGTCATGATTGACAAAACCGACTAACAGAATCTGGTCATGGTTAACTACTACGCCGGTAATTTCGGTGCCTCGTCGCATCGTGATTTGCCAGCGTTCGCGCATCAGCGGTAATTCAAAAGCAATGGTCGCCGTTTTCATAACACTCCTAAGTGAAAAGAGATTCGCGCTTCTGGCGCGGTTTTCCACATTCACACGGGCATTTGTCGCAAGTCGGACAATACCCGATTAACTCGCGGAACGGAACGTCTTTCACCTTCCTGACGATATGGTCGCTGTTGACCGGCATTAACGGCCAAGCCGGGTTAGGCCACTGCCAACTATTCTCCTGGGCATACATGGCGATCGCCTGCCGGAACGTCGCGTCCCATTTGTCCGACCGCGCTCGCCAGTACATAATTCGCCAAAGCGCCGCACCGTTGGCCTGGGTCGATATCGTCCGCGGCATGAACAGCGAACCGCTCAGGTGCCGGACCGTATCATCGGTGCTGACCACTGGCCGAGCCTGTTTGTCGCCCTTGAATTCGTACCCGCAAGGGCAAATATGGAATTTGACGATCTTAGCGCACTTGGGACAACGGCGTGGTTCTTTGTCTTTGCGGGCGCGAAGCCGATCGGCCCGGATCGCCTCAAGCATCCCGGAAGCGTATTCCAACTTCCATTTGCGCTCTTCGTTTAAGCTGCCGAATCTCCACCAATTGCCCCCGTGGTCCTGAACGGTGTAAAACTCCTTGCCCGGATAGGTTCGGCATCCTCGGCCGCACGTCTGGAGGTACGATTGCAAGTCGGAAAACATCGTTGCCGCGATGATATGCTCAATCCAGGGCATATCGACCGCTTCGCGCAAGACAAAGCGGTTACAAACTACTTTTATCTCTCCCGCTTGGCTCCGAGCCAACAGTTCTTCGCGCAAGCTCTGGCTGGATCGGTGCAATTCGCCGTCCATCCAGATATGTTCCCCGTCGATGTGCGCGGCTGTAATTCCGATTTCAGCGAACCGCTCCGCGAACCAAATACACTCCTTAACCCCCGGACCGAAAAGTAATGTCGGTTTGTGGCTCGGGTTCAGTTGCTCGAACCATTTAGACACTCGCCCCATAATGCCGGGCGTCATCATCACATGCCGAGCGTCGTTTTCTGATACTGGCTGGTTGTTCTGCACCTTCGAACGAATCCGCTTGAACTTCGCTAAGTCGGGCTCGTCCGGTCCGAAGTGGTGAGCCGGCACAATCACGCCGGCTTCGATTAACTCCGGCACGGTCGCACCGACGATAAGTTCTTCGCAAACTCCCCCCATGTCTAGCGGTGTGGCGGTCAGGTCCAGCGTCATAGCTCCGCCGGCTTTGTGCCTGTCTCTGATCTTTCGCGCAACTTCGGCAACGTGTAGATGTCCTTCGTCAATGATCGCCATATCTCCCGGCCGGCAAGCGTGCAGTTCCCATTGCCCGCGTTTGAGTGTTCTCGCGTCTTCGGTTTGAATCGAACAGATTTGCAACGGGTGTTCGCGTTCGTCTTCATGCCCGGCGGCTCGGATACCGTGATACTGGCCGGCTTCCAAGATGGCTTGCGACCATTGCGCGACCATCAACCGGCGGTTGGTGTAGAGGCTGACTCGTTTTCCTTCGCCGAGTAGGCGCTGAGCGACGGATAGACCGATACGGCTCTTTCCCGAACCGGTCGGCGAAGTGAGACAGGCGGATTTCACCCCGCGGGCTCGCGCCGCAAAGACGGCTTCGACGGCGCGGTCCTGGTGGCTCCAGTCAGGCATGATTGCCCCTAAAACATGGCGGGTGTAACCCCGCTCATGCGATTTTCAATGAGTTTGATGTAGTCCGGGTTCAGTTCGCATCCGATCGCTCGGCGGTTATGATCTAAGGCCACTTGCAACGTGGTCCCGCTGCCGACGAAGGGATCAATCACAATTCCGTTATCCGGGCAACCGGCGAGAATGCACGGCTTGATTAACTCTGGTGGATAGACGGCGAAGTGTGCGCCTGGGTATGCTGTTGTAGTGACGGTCCAAACCGATCGCTTGTTGCGGTAGTCTTCAATGGCTCGGAATGCTTCGCGTCCCGGCAGAGTATTGGTCTTGCCATTAAAGCCGCCTCGCTCAACTGTCTGTCGGATTTTGCCGCCATTTCTCGCGTGTCCGTTGCCGCGGTTGTCAACTTGGCCGGGCGCGTAGGGCTTTCTTGGGTCGCCCCATATCGCCGGTTCTTGGATCGCTTCAGCGTCGTAGTAGTACCGCGCCGATTTGGTCAGCAAGAAAATATACTCGTGCGCCTTCGTGCAGCGGTCAGTCACCGATTCGGGCATCGGGTTCGGCTTGGCCCAAATGATGTCTTGACGGAGATACCAGCCGTCGGCGCGAAGGGCGAAAGCAACCATCCACGGAATGCCGATAAGGTCTTTGGGTTTGGCGAAATCTGACCCGGCACGATTATTCGGTTTGGAATGGGAACCTCTGTTAGTCAATTGTTTGCCGGTTGTTGCTCCCACGCCGCCCGATCCGTTGTAGCTATCCCCCAAATTCAGCCACAACGTACCGTCTTTGGTCAGCACGCGGCGGAGTTCGCGGAAAATATCGACGATCTTGCCGACGTATTCTTGTGGCGTCTTTTCAAGGCCAATCTGCCCAGCGTGGCCATAATCCCGCAATCCCCAATAGGGCGGGCTTGTTACGCAACAATTGACCGAGTTATCCGGCAGTTTGCGCAGCCATTCCAAACAGTCGGCACAATCGACCGACCATCTTGACTCGCCATTGATAACCGATTGCCAGTTCAATGAACCCCCGCTAGTTCCCGTCGCCAAGTTTGGAAGTCTTTTTTGAATTGACTAAGTTGGTCGCGAAGCTTCTTCGCCGTCGCTGACTCTTTGGCCTTGTATGCGTTCCCGAGTCGATCGACTTGTCGCATTAAAATACCGAATCCGTCGTCGAACATTTTGAAGTCGAAAACGACGGTGCCGGATTCCCGCTTCTTCTTCTTGGGCTCGTCTCCGACTTGTCGGGGCAGTTGCCGGCTCTCTTTGCGAAGGTCGGCGCATCGGCTACAGTTCTTCGTCGGACCAGTCCGCTGGCACCGTTCGCAATAGATGGATTTTCGGGTCGCCGTGTAGGTTTTTCCGTCTTTTCCCGTCACTTTTGCGGGCTCGCCGTCAGGTGCGAAGTTTGACGCACCTGGATTTTTGGCTTTGTCGTGGCGTACCGTTGTCTCGCTGGTTCCTACCTTGCCGGCGATAGTCCGGTTGCTTTCCCCGTTTGCCGCGTGGTATTGAATGAGCGTCAGTCGATTCTCAGGGGTTAGGTGCCGTCGGTTGACGTTGCGTTGCCGGATAAAGTCCTCGATTTGCTCGGGCTCGATATTGATGCGCTTGTAGCTCGGCTTAATTTTCAGTTCGTTACAAGCTCGTTCGCGGTTGCGTCCATCAATGCCGATGGCTTCTCCGTCGTCATCGACGGTGAACAAGATGGGTTGTTCTTTGTTTCCTTTGGTGGCTTGGATTCCTGATTTGAATTCTTCCCATTCGGGACCGGGGGGTATGTCGCCGAAAGCGACGGCGTAGGGATGCCACTTTAACACGGTGGTAGCTCCAAAAATCACCCTGCCCCCTGGCTAGTTTCGATTGGCCAGCGAAAATAGATGCGCAGGGGGCAAAGGTGAATAGTCTGGTAGTTTGTTGACTCGCTGGCTGAGTCAGAATCTATCCGCTGGCCGATCGGCTGTCAATTGTCGTTGTCGGTTTTTGGTTGCTTCTTCTTTTTGGTACTGGCTTTGGAGTTTTCCGTGATATCGACGATCAGTTCGGATTCGGTTTCGTAGCGACTTCTTTTGTGCTTGTGCATCAAGTCTACAAGCCGCTTGTTGGCTTCGGTTTCCTGTTTGGAATACTCCGACCGCGTGTTCTTGATGTCGTCGAATTCCTCGGCGGCGCTGTCAATCTCTTTGATGTAGTTTCCCTTAAAGAGCTTGGGTTGGCGTGGCTTCTTCTTCAGCTTTGCTTTGGTCGCCATAGCTGCCTTTCTATATTTGGTCCGAAATGATGCTGATGGTTCCCGCCAGTTCGCTAGTTTCGTTCCTAAGAATTCTCGCGAAGTCAAATACTGTGTCCCTCGCGATTTTTGCGTTCGGCGGCTGTTCCGCTTCCGTTGGCAATCCAAGCTTGTGCCTCATCTGTTGGATTGCTTGTCGTGCTTGCGATACGTTTTTCAAAACGTGCTGAAGGATTCCGGTTAGCGAATCCTGTGCAATGGTGCCCGTATCGTCGTCGAATTGTCCTGGTGGCATGGTGTCCCTCGGTGGTCGTCGTGGTTCGAACATTAGCGGTCCTGGTCAGTCGTCATACGCTAGGATTTGTTCTTCCGGGACAAGAGCGTATTTCTTGCCCCCGCGTTCAACGAATTGACCGCTAAAAGCTCGGAATAGAACCGGCCGGCCTTTTTGCGTGCGTGGTGAGACGGGAAAGCCGTCTTTGGTTTTCCATTCGGAGCCGATTTCTAGGACTAACCCGCGGGAAATGTCGGACGGCTTAATTTCGAATTCTTTGGGTACCATCTGCGGAATGACGATACCGCCTTCGCTTTTCTCTTTGTCTTCGTCGCAGAGAATCCAGACGTTGTCCGCAATTGGTTTCGGCATTGGTTTTTCCCCTCGGTGCGTTCTACATTAGGACGGCGAAAACCGTTGTCAAGTCCTGGGGTCCGCTTCCGGGTCGTTGACAATACGGTTTAGGAATGTCCGTACTCGCTCCTCGTCGGGCGGTCCGCTGTCCGCTTTTCGGATCGCTTCCCATTCAAGGCACGTGTCACAATCGCGAAGGTGTCCCATTAAAGCGCCGGCTTCGGCGTTGGTTAGGTCTTCGGGCTCGCGGTCCATCATGATTCTGGCTTCGTCGCAAGTCATCTAAGAGCCTCGGGGTCTGTCAGGTCTTGTCTTAGCGCCCGCTTGACGTCCGCCGGTATTTCACCGGCCGCGATAGCTCGCTCGGCTTCGTCCCAACTTTTTCGGTCGGGAAAGACGAATTTATGACACTGTGAGCAAGACTGAATGTGTTTAACGCACGCCGACCGTTCCGCAACAGTGGCGTTTAGGAACGTTTCGTCGTCTTCATTCAGCCGCAGGAATTCGTCGCAAGTCATTTATTGCGCTCCCGAATCTTGAAAGCAATGTCGGAATAGGCATCTCGCCGGCCTAATTCGTAAGCCTGTCCGGGATTTTTGTCGGCGTCGGGCAAGTCGCACGGGGCAAGTCGGCTTTCGGCCAGTTTAGCGCATGCCTCGCGCTCGTTGCGTACTCGTCGTTCCTCGGACACGATACATTCGGCGCGGATCGCATCAACAATTTGGCGGGCAATTGCTTCCCTGGTGGCAAGCAAATTGCAAAAGTCATACGCGATTTGTTCAGCGCGGCGCTCGGCGCGTTCTTCGAATGACTCGTTCATTTGTTAATCGCCTCGATTGCTTTAAGAATCTGCTCGGCCTGTTCGACCGTGATTGCCTTGATGTCCTTACATTCGACCTGTTTAAGCATCAAGTCTAATTGTCCGTCATTGACCGCGCCGGCTTCGTAGTGGGCCTGGATTGCGGCTTTGCAGAGTCCGAGCTTGTGACTTTTAGCATAGTCGGCGAGTTCTTGCATTAAGTCCCTCATCCGTCGCCGGCTTAATGATGTGTAGAACTTGGCGAGTTCTCCGCCGGGCTTGCACAATTCGCCGTAGTCGGTCAGTGTGCCGACGTCTTTGAGCCGGTCTTTCCATTCCTTCACTTCGTTCTCGGCTTTGACGCGCTTTTTGTCCTTCTTCTCGTCTTCGGTCGGTTCTTCCGTCTTCTCGGCCGGCGGGGGCGGGCTGTCGTCCGGCTCGCTGGCTTCAGGCTGCGGGAAGCCGTTGGCTTGTTCTTCCGGGTGGAATTCTGTTTGTACGTCGATCACTTCGGCGGGGTCGATTTCGTCGCCCGGTGTTCTGAGTACCTTTCGGTATTGAGCAAGAGCCGTCTTCGTCTCGACCGTGCGCGATAGTTCCCATTTTGCTTGCTCGGCCGCGCGTTCCTGAAGTCTGCGTAGATCGGTGCCGACAAGCTCAACGTGGACGATATACACTTTGGTCGTTATCTGCTTGCCGTCGGAATCCTTGGGCGTTATCTGAATGGGCCGGATCACCAATTGCAACGGCATACCAGCTAGGACACCGTTGGTAAGCTCCAAGATATGTAACAGTCCGCCGTAGATTTGACTGCCGGTGATTGCGCTGGTCGTGCGGAATTTATAAACTCCGCCGAACTTCGCGGATTCAGAGGCTATTACGCAATTAAAGATAACGTGAGCTTTGAATAGCTTGTTTCCGTTGTTGTCGGTCCAGTCCAGTATCGCGGGGTCGAACCGGACTACTCGCGGTTGGTCCAGTGGCTTTAGCCAATCTTCTTTTGTGAATCCGACGTAAAACGTGGTCGTCTTGCCATCTGATTTAGCGCCGAGCTTGCGAGAGACATACCAGCAATAACTTGCTTGCATGATGTCTTCGGGGTCGTTGCTGAGTACACGAATCGGAATTTTGCGCAGGTTGCCGTCTTCGTCGCCGAATCCCGATTGACAGAGCGAGTCCATGAGTTCACGGTCAAGGATCAGGTCGCCGGATTTCTCGTCACGGTTCAGCGTGGTAATCAGGAAATGGTCCAACTTCTGCGGCAGTCGGTAGGTTCCGCTGCCGTCTCGTTTCTGTCGTTCTTCTCCCTTCTTGCCGATACGGATACTTCCGAGTTCGACGATGCGGGGCTTGAGTATATCGGTTAGCATTGGGTTAGTCCTTTCGTTTGAACCATCCAAGCATAATCGCCATCCAAATGCCCCAAAGTAGGAAATTGGCTACGAATGCTTGGACGATTAACTGTTGTGCTTGTTCGTGGGTCATGGTCAAGCTCGCCGGTGCTTCTTGTTGATACTGGTGTCGTGTTCAACGAAAAGTCCGGCCATTTTGATAAGCTCGACCACGCATCGGCCGGCCGGTGTTAGAACGTAGGTTGCCCGTTCGCAAAAAGGTAGCTTGTCGTCGGGCATGTGCTTGGTTTGCTCGAAGTATTCATCGGGCTTACGTTGAATGAGCCCGCGCTTTTCAAGGGAAACGTGGGTAGCAATCCAATTATCGGGAACGTGCATTGTCTGATAGATAGATCGGTCCCATTGAACGTCATCGGCAACGGCGCAAATATATTCCAGCATGGCCTTAGACAGGCTCAAAACGAATCCTACTTT
>Ga0081455_10005662_pt1 | contig 13633 bp, 6 predicted proteins | sample TabmetS3T2R1_FD_70207 | JGI IMG/M metagenome (GOLD analysis project Ga0081455, IMG submission 70207) | Tabebuia heterophylla rhizosphere microbial communities from the University of Puerto Rico - S3T2R1 | ecosystem: Host-associated > Plants > Roots > Rhizosphere ... | reverse complement strand
GCTCACCGAGCGCCAGGACGAGGACGAGCAGATGCGCCAGGTCGTCAAGAAGGTCTCGCTGACCCAGCCGGCGCCGATCCAGGTCGACTCCACCGAGCCCGACGTGATCGAGAAGGCGCTCGACCAGATCCCCGGCCGCGCGATCGTCAACTCCGTCAACCTCGAGGCCGGCCGCGACAAGCTCGACAAGGTCGTCCCGATCGCCAAGGCGCACGGCGCCGCGCTGATCGCGCTGACGATCGACGAGGTCGGCATGGCCAAGACCCGCGAGCGCAAGCTCGAGGTCGCCCAGCGGATCACGAAGCTGGTCTGCGAGGACCATGGAATGGACCCCGAGCTGCTGATCTTCGACGCGCTGACGTTCACGCTGACCACCGGCGACGACGAGTGGAAGCCCAGCGCCGTCGAGACGATCGAGGGCATCCGCGCGATCAAGGAGAACCTCCCCGGCGTCCTCACGAGCCTCGGCGTCTCCAACGTCTCCTTCGGCATCTCTCCGCCGGCCCGCGCCGTCCTGAACTCGGTCTTCCTCCACCACTGCGTCCAGGCGGGCCTCGACCTGGCGATGGTCAACCCGAACCACATCACGCCCTACCCGGAGATCCCGGAGGAGGAGCGCGAGCTCACCGACGACCTGGTCTTCAACCGCTCCGAGGACGCCCTCGAGAACTTCATCGCCCACTTCGAGGAGAAGGGCGAGGACGCCGAGGAGGCCGCCGGTGACCCGACCGAGGGCATGGAGCCCGAGGAGGCGCTCCATTGGCAGATCCTCCACCGCAAGAAGGAGGGTGTCGAGGACTGGATCGACCGTTCCGTCGAGAAGATCGGCGCCGTGCCCACCCTGAACGAGGTGCTGCTGCCGGCGATGAAGGAGGTCGGCGACAAGTTCGGGGCCGGCGAGCTGATCCTGCCGTTCGTCCTGCAGTCGGCCGAGGTGATGAAGCGGGCCGTCGCCCAGCTCGAGAACTACCTCGAGCGGATCGAGGGCCACACCAAGGGCAAGGTCGTGATCGCGACCGTCTTCGGCGACGTCCACGACATCGGCAAGTCGCTGGTCAACACGATCCTCACCAACAACGGCTACACGGTGGTCGACCTCGGCAAGCAGGTCCCGGTGGACACGATCATCTCCGCCGCAGTCGAGCGACAGGGGCAAGGCGGATTGGCGCGGCTGCTGTCGAAGTTGAATACTCAGGAGCTTTTACACATAACGACCGCGCTCGCGTTCTTCGGCGCGCCGAACGACATAGCCGTCAGCGTCGAGAGCATCAAGAGCGTGCCTGCCGGACGCTCACCGGAAGCCGTGGTGAGCGAAGTGGCATGCGATCACATCTCGTACTTCGGCACTGATGCGGGATTGTGCGCGTTGGCCGAGGCTCTCAAGTGAAAGAGCTAACAATGTAGGCGGTTTGACTCCCGAAACGCCTCGCCATTATCGGGAGCTAGGCCATCACACCCTATTAGTTCGCCGGACGGAAGTATAAACGCAGCCAAAACAGCAAGAGGGTTTATGATGTCAGTAGCCAACAACGTCGGGGCCTTGTATCAATCGCTTGGCGCCTCGATTTTCTACGAAGAATACAAGGGCGATTTTGCGCGGACGCGGCGAATCGCCGAAATTCATCTGCTGGAGGCGACTCAGAGCGGCGATCCGGTTCGGATGGCCGACGCGCTGATCTGGCGAGGCATCGCGCATTTGATGCAGGGAGAGATGGGGCAGGCGTCCGGCTGTTTTGAGAAAGCGCGGGGGCTCGTCCCGGACGACGCCAATCTGCAACTGCGCGCTTTGAGTTATGAGATCCTGGCCGTCCAAGAACGGTACAACGCCTCCGCAGACAGAAATGGAGCTGGCGCGGTTGAGATCACAGCGCGCTGGCATGGAGTAGATGATCTTCAGCCGCTGGAGGCGCGGTGGACAAGTTTGGCGCAGCGAGCGACTGATTTGATGACGAAAGTTGAGGCCTGGGTCGTCCATGGGTTTTTGTGCGACCTGTTTCCAGCGCGGTTCGTTCTGGATGGGTGTCATTATTCCCCGCCGGCGCTCGATCGCGGGCAGATGCTGCAAATCTTTTTGGATCCGCCGCAACGGTTGCGCGCGACGGCCGAGACGAATGGCTCGCCCGCCGCCGCCGCATTCGCCGACACGACATCGGCCGACATATATCGCCGCGCCGGCGATTTGAAAACGGCGAATGGATTACTGGACCGCGCGCTGGCGACTTACCAGCAGGCGGACGATAAAGCCGGCGTCGCGTTCTGTTCCATGCTGCGCGCCGATTGGGTGTGCGCGCCGTTCAGCTCCCCGGTCGCCTGGAACTTTGCCATGGGTGACAGCAGCACCGAGGGGAGCAATTTCTCCGTTCAACTCGAAGCAGATGAATTCAGACGGCCTTCGGCCGGGGAAATCGAAGAGGCGCGGGGCGTTTACTCCGAGGCCGGGCGTCTCTTTCAGCGGGCCGGCGCCCCTCGCGGGCTCGCCGCCGTCCAATTGCGTCGCGGTTACCTGGCGATGCTCGAAGGAGATTACGCCGCAGCCGCGCGGCAGGCCGCGCTGGCTCGCGATGGTTTTGCGGCGTGCGAGGATTGGCGCGGCCATTGGCTTGCTCAGACGCATCTTGCGATGTGCCGGATCGCGGGCGCGCGGCAACCGAATGTTGACGAGCTTGCGCTGGCGGGACGGATCGGCGAATGGGGAAGGACGCAATGCAGCTTCAGTTTCACGCTCGGACTCGGCCACCTGCTCAATCGCTGGGCGCGCCACTGGCTCATACGACAGGGCGATTACGAACGATCGTTGGCCGGCTATCGGGTCGCGCAGACGCTGTTCGAAGCGCTCGGCGCGAGTGTAAACGCGGCGCAGAACCTGGTTGATCAGGGCGTAGTCAATCTAGCCGTGGGCAATCGAACGGCGGCCACGACATTTTACGAGCAGGCGCTGGACCGCCACATCGAAGACATCAAGGCGCGCCCGGCGATAGCCGCCATCCTGCGACAGCGCGTCATGATGATTGCGCAGGGCCTCTATCAATCGTATCTGCAAGATTCGGACGCCGACGGGATGTTACGCAGCGCGGCGCGGTTGAAGGAACAGGCGGCGCAACTTCCAGGCGGGGGCGATCCTGGAGCGTTGCTCGCCAGCCTCTCGGGGAACATCTCCGCTATGCTCTCCGGCGGTCAGGATAAAGCGCAGGCGATGGTGTTGGACGCGGGCGTGGAGTTCTTGTCGTTGCGCCAATTAGCTCAAAGCGCCATTGAACAGGCCTCGGTCCTCGCGCCACTCTATAGCGCGCAAAAGGCCAAGAGCGCAGTTGGCGGAACGCGCTCCCAGTCATATCAGTCTTACCTGGATGAAGCGACGACGGCGCTGCAATCGGTTTCAGAAGATCAACGACACTTTCTGGAAGTCGCTGTGCTGGCGGAGAAGAAAGAGTATGCGCTGGCGGCGGAATCGTTCCGTCGCTACCTGGCGGAGGGCGGCGCCGACGCCGGCTTCGCCGGCAAAATGACCGAGCTAATGGCCAGATTCGGCGGCGAGCTCGGCCAGGCTGAAGTCCGATTGCAACAGCGGCGCACCCACGAGCAAGCCTTCGCGGTCTTCGTCCGCGTTAAGGCTTACGCTGAGGCCCAAGAACACCTGCGCGCGCTCGAACAGGTCGCCGGCAAACAGTGGTGGGCCGAAGACGCGAAGCCGTGGCAACCGCTCTGCGATTGCGCGGAGATGCACGAGGGGTTGGGCGATCTGCCGTCCGCGCTCGATTACTACGGTCTGGCGATCGAGCGGCTCGAAGCGCGTCGCAGCCTGCTCAGCCGCGACGACCTCAAAACCGCGCTCGCCTCGGACAAGGGGTCGCGGTACCTCTATTTTCTGGCCGCGCGCGCCGCGATGAAAATGGGCGACGGCGCGCTCGCCTTCCATTACGCGGAGCGAGGGAAGGCGCGCGCATTGCTGGATTTGATGGCCGGGGCCAGACCGACGTCGTCGACAACCGAGAATGAAATGATGCGCGATTGGCGGCGGTTGACCGCGCAATTGTCACTCTGGCGCGGGTTGCTGGCGCAGGCGCGGGCGAAGCAGGTTCCGGAAGCCGAGCGCGTCATTTTCTTCGAGCGGAAGATCACAGACGATGAGGCGCTGTTGCGCGAAGCGGAGAGCAGGCTCGCCAAAGCCAATCCGAATTTTTACGCGGCGATCAACCCACCGGCGCAGACGATCGGGCTGGACGAAGCGCGCGCCGCATTGCCGCCGGGCACGACGCTGCTGGAGTATTTCTTTCTCGGTGAAGACCTGCTGGCATGGGCGATTGCGGGCGATCGGCCGACGCAGACGCTCCACGCGGCCATCGACGCCAGGGCGCTGACGCGGCTGATTTACGAGTTTCATGGCGCGTGCGAAAGGCGCGCGCCCGTTGAGGCGCTGGCCGAGGAGCTTGCCGGAACACTGCTTCAACCTTTTGCCGAAACCATCCGCGCCAGTGAGCGATTGATCATCGTGCCTTACGACGCCGCGCACATCCTGCCCTTTCATGCGTTGCCGTTCGATGGTCGGCCGCTGGCGGCGCGATGCGCCGTCTCGTATTTGCCGAGCGCCAGCGCGCTGCGGTTCCTGCGAGGCGATAAACGCCATTCGTCGCCAGATTGCGTCCTCGCCGTGGGCAACCCGGCGCGGATGTCCTACCGGCCGCCATTGGCGACACAATCGATCCCGCTCAATCCTCTTCAGGGAGCCGAGCAGGAAGCGGCCTTCGTCGCCAGCCTTTTCAAACGACCGCCATTGATCGGCGAGCAGGCCACAGAATCAGCGGTGCGCGAGAGTCTGGCGAGTTGCCCGCTGCTGCATTTCGCCACGCACGGCATTTTGTCTGCGGAAGCGCCGCTCAACTCTTCCATCGCGCTGGCTGACGGCGGAGAGCTGACGGTCTACGAGTTGATGGGATTGCAACTGCACGCAGACCTGGTGGTGTTGAGCGCGTGCAACACGGCGCGAGGCGCCACGACCGGCGGGGACGACGTGCTGGGATTGACGCGGGGGTTGTTGGCGGCGGGCGCACGCGCGGCGGTCGTCAGTCTGTGGAAAGTGAATGATGTTTCCACCAGTCTGTTTATGGGGCATTTCTACCGCCGCTTGCGCGGCGGCGACGAGCCTGTTACGGCTTTGCAGTCGGCGCAGAATTACCTGCGGAGTTTGGGTCCGAACCTTCTTGATCGGGAACTTGGCGGCTTGAACGCCGCGCTGAAAGACGCCGGATTTGATCGCGACGTGGAGACGTCTGAGAGCGAATCTCCGCCGGAGGGCTATGGTCACCCGTACTTCTGGTCGCCATTCATTTTAGTCGGGTGAGCTTCGCGGGGCTGCGCCACGCTACTCGAGGGAGGCGATAATCAATATCAGCAGGAGTATCGCAGCGATAACTATAAAAGCGATCCAGCCTGCATAACTATCAGATCCGCCGCCGCCTTGAGGTTTTCGAGAAGGAGTGGCTGATTCACCCCATTGCGCTATCGGTTTGCCCGAAGAAGAACTTCGAACTGGCTGTGAAGTTTGTGACGGATTAAAAAGCGCTTCCCAAGCCGCTAATGTTTCGTCGCGGGTTGGCCGGGGCGGCGCGGGCGCATAACCCCTCGGCGATTTGACGGTCTTGTCCCCGTAGAGCGGTTCCCATCTCACTGGCGGGTTCGGCGGCTGGCGCCGCAGAGGATGCGATTCGATCAGCCTTCCCGCCAACTCTCTGACGCCCTCTCGCAAGTCCAAAATTCGCGGACATTCCTGCAAAGAAGCGGCCCGCCAGGTTCGGTCGAAAACAGAGGCAAAACCTGGGGCGATACGTTTAAGTAACCTTTCCGCCTGGTTATAACGCAAAGCGCCTTGATGATTTTTACAGTGGGTGGTAAAAAATCCTTCGTCTGTCATGGAATTTGCAAGGCTAGGGTCCGATAGAATGAGTATTTCGGCCGCCAGCACCCCCGCAGCATAACGATCGCCTTCCGGACGCCAGCATGTCACACCTTGGTCGCCGGTATAGTGTCGATAACCTGTGGAACCTATGTTCAAGAAGGGCGGGGGCTCCGTTCCGGGAATGTACATATCTTCTAAATCAAGCAGTTCCACATTATGGGTGTTCAGATCAACTATTACATTCCCCGGCGATATGTCAGTATGAGCAATGTTATCTCTTTCCAGCCCCTCAATCACCGTCAACAGGTTATTGCAAAGGAGTATCGCCGTCGATAGGTCGATTGATAACCCATTCTTTCTCGCGTCGCCAAGCACATCGAACCATGTTCTCCCTTTGATCCAATGCATCAACACCGCATACTCCAGATTGCGGTAAGTTCGCGACGTCGGATCGGAAGGCAGGACTATTTGGCGTTTGGCGGCGCGAAGCCCGGGAAAATGCTCAAACTTCCTGAGATTCTGAGTGGCGCTGACGAGATTGGGAGTGCGAAATTTTTGTTTGAAGACCTTGAAAGCAAATAGCTCTCCTTTAAAACTACGGAGTTGGTACACGTGCGCCTTGCCGGCCTCCGCGCAAAATGCCATACCCGGCGCCCCCGGATGAGGCTGAACAGTGTATCTCTCCCCAAACAGTTGTATCGCTTCGCCGGGCGCCGGGTCGGAGAAATTTTTATTTGAGCTTTTGCCCGAGGACATTGCTTAATTCTTCGTCTTAACTATAAATACTTATGAGGTAGTAGCCTGTGGCGCGGCTATTATTCCGCCGATTTCTTAATTACTTGCCAAAACTTTTAGCCGCTTTTTCGATGTCCGCAAGACGGACTTCAGCTCCTCCCGCTTCAATCTTTTCTTCTTCTTCGGAAGGCGCAGGTTTGACGGTTAATAGCAGCGATTGCTAAGCCCTCTGTCCACTCTAAGGACACCCGAACCACCGGAAGAGTAATGTGGTATATATCGCCCCAAGAGTGAAGCCTGCGACTATTCCAATGATGATTCCCCTAATGAATACCTTTCTCTCGAGCGATAACCCGGACGGCGCCGTTTTTACGCCCAGTGGGCGTGGAGGCGGCGATTTAGGCGGCCCTATGCTAATTGATAGTTCTTTGCTATCAGAGTTGTCATTGTCGTCATTAACCTTCAATGTAAACTTTCTGGCGCCGATCTTAGTAGGAGTTCCTAAAATAACTCCTGTTGAGTGCAACATCAAACCATCAGGCAATTCGCCTCTTTCCATAGAGAAACGGTATTGAGGGCGGCCGCCTTTTACCTCCAGCCTGGCCTTGTATGATTCGTCCTGTTGAGCGTCAGGCAGGGTACAAGTTGTGATGCAAGGAGGAGGAATTGGGGGCGCGGGGGGATGGCTGACTGTCCCCGTCGTTTTATAGCGGACGGCAATGAAAGAGACGTCATCCATTCCGGCCTGTTTCTGAGCTAAGGGTTTAAATGATTCTTCATCCAAAACGTCGCCGTCAATGGTCTGTCCCCAATCTTTACCAGCCCCGTCCGACTTCACTACTACGCCTTTTACTCCATCGCGAATGATATCTTCCAGAAGCAGATCGCTTTTCCTGGCGCTCGACCATCTCCCTTTGTTTGACGATGGTTGCGCCGCTTCGGAGGGCTTGTCCAAATAATGAATAATTGCAATAACATCTCCGACTTGATAGAGAGAAAGTCTAGTATTTAACAAGTCCATCACGAAGGCGGTGAATACTGCTTGAGACCCTGACTTCTGTCGAACTGATTCCAGATTATCCTTGAGCATCAATGGCAGGTGTTCCGGAACCTTGAACGCTTCCACGTCCGCTGCGAACTCCTCCTCCAAGGTCTTGAGACTTTCTTCAAGTTGAGTACGGCCGGGGGGGTGGTCTCGCATATTCCAGAGATGATCAACCAACCATTCAGACACTTTTTTAGCTGCGAGGTCTCCGTAAAACGACTGACTTACTCCATCCGCAACGACTCCGACGATGTACCCGTCCCCGCCCCACGCTATCGCATAGTCCTGACCGCGCTTGTCGCCTTCGTCGAAATCCACGCTTCGTCGATAGCCGAGAAATATCTCAGCCTCTCTCAGGTTGTTTCCTGGTATTGGGACTGTAATACTCTCGTATTGAACCTCTCCCGACCCCTGGTCTGAAGTTAATGCGACTTTGTTTGTGCTATTTTCTATTGACATCGTTCTAGCCGAGAGAGGACGCGTCGATCTCTCATTCCCACTCCACCGTTTTCTTACTATCTGACGCCTTCTGATCTGACTGATCCCACGAAGACGGATTTTTCTTATCGGCTTCGTTATTCCATTCATCAAGATTCGGCTTGTTCTGTTCCCATTCGATTTTCGGCGGTTCTTTGAGGAGGGGGGTCCAAATAGGTGGGGATTTTGCGCCAATTGTGGGTTTAAGCGGTTCTTCAAATACCACGTACTTTCCCAGGCGGATCTTTTTCATCGTTTGATCCCATTCCGAGATCGCCGGGCAATCATCTAAATTCGCGGATGACCACGCCCGCTTCAGCAAGGTGGCCAGGTCATTGCTGTGACGGGAAATCGAGATGATCAACAGGTCGAGCCTCCGGCAGTTTGCCGACTGCAGCTCCGCTGAATCGAAGTATGATTCGCCATAAGATGTCGAGCGAACTGTGTCATCGTACCAACCCAGCATTTCACTCAGGAGAATCGCCCCCGCAAAACGATCGCCTCGGGCATGCCATTGTCCCGCGCCGCTGGTCTTATGCTGGTAGCCTGGGGTGCCTAAAGGCAGATAAGCCGGTTGTGCGAAGCCGAGCGCGAACAAATCCTCTACGTCGATGAGTTCGATCTGCAGTTTAGTCGGGTCCGGGTCAATGATGATGTTTCCGGCGGAAAGGTCGCAATGCGCAATACTGTTGGCTTCCAGTTTGGCGAGGACATTGGCGAAATTGGAAGCCAACAGAATTGAGCCATCCTTATCAAGAATGTTTTGCCCCTTTTTCGCCATTTCCAACACATCGGCCCAGGATTTACCCTGGATCCAGGGCATCAAGATCGAATACTCCAAATTCCCAAAACGGGAAATGGTATCCCTGGCTCTTGACGGGCTGAGACAGGCCCGCTCGCATACGTCGAGGCCCGCAATGTCCTTTAGCTTATCGAGATTGTTACATGTTTGCTCAAGTCCCGGGTCTCGGTGCTTGCTCTTCATGACCTTGAGAGCGTAGATGTGGGAGCCGGCGTCTAACGATTCTATCTTATAGACCCGCGCCTTGCCTCCTTCCATTGAGTGAGCGTAAGTGGGCGCCAACGGGTTGCGTAGCGCGCGAAAGTTCCTCTCTTGAGCGTCAATGCGGAGAGAGAACGTTTCTTCAGGTTCTGGATCGAATGGCGGCATAGATCACGAGAATCCCTTGACGGAGTTTTAGGTTTTTGGGGGTCGTTGCAGGGCGCGATTGCCCGTGAAGAACCGAGCGTCAGGTCGTTGGAGTCGCGCCAGACATTGCAAATGCCAGTTCTATTAACTCCTTGTTAGTCCCCGGAATCAGCATTCTCGACCCGGGTTGCAGTCTGTATCCATCATCACCGATCACCTCCGCATAGCCGGCCGGTAGAGGAGAGGACATGTTGAATAGTTTTTGCGCGTACTGATTGTTTAATTCAGACGCGTCCATGATGCCCGGCCAATTGTTTATATCGGAAATAGGCTGCCTGGTTAGATCCGGGCCTATATAGATGTTTTCAACCAGGACGGCGCCATCATCATTCGACATCTGCATTATCTCGCGCGCGATAGGCTCCGGATCGTTGGCGGTATACTGACCGTCTGTGAGATGACAGACCATCGGCGCGGGACAACCGTTCAAATTCGGCAGTTCTTGTCTAAGCATGTCTCTCGCCATCAAGAACGCCGCCGCCGTATCGGTCGTTGCGTCGGCAGTAAGCTTTGGTTTACCTTTTTTCGCTACCGCGTCGATGGATTGGATTCCCCCTAGGATATCAAAAGGCTGATCGCTGTAAGCTATCATCGCCAGCCTATAGCGCGGCGCTATGATCTCTCCTTTGGTAGACCGCTGCACCATTCTTTTAAGTATCTTCTCGATCGCCTGATTCACATGATCAATTTTGGAGGCGCCATCCAGCGGTTCCGACATCGAACCGCTGACGTCAAGGAGATAGATGACAAGCGCCGGTGATGTCCTTGTTGCGAGAGTTGTGTAAGCCATTCTGGTTTTCCTTTCTGTTATGTATGCGCTCTGGTCGGGCTGAATGCGAAGAGGATCGGTGATTTGCACACCCTTCAATATATTCAGGGCGCCAGACACACCGATTTCTCCGAACCAATTGGCAGACCGGTCCTGGTCGCGCTTCGGGAATCATGCTGATTCCGCGGATGTTCTGGATAACGAAAATTAGCGCGCATGGGATCCCCTTTTCCCCTTACTCCGGCTGGCGTTGACTATTTGCCATTACTACTGAGAATGAAGTTAGTAAGTAGAACAAACAAGCTGAAGGCCGCAGGCATCCTACGCTTACCCGGTGGAAGTGTCAATACTTATTTCAGTACGACCAGCTTGGCTCTAGCCGCTTTCGAGCGGAACCCGGGCAACTTCGGTCGATAGACGGGCAGGGAATAAGGTACAGCTCTGAACATAGGCGCCGTGTAGGTCGATTCTGACGGAAAGAGGATGTGCAAGCCGAGTGAAGGGTCCTCACTCCCTTGTGGCTGTCCCACTCGGCTTGCCATGTGTCCATTCTTGAGCTTGACGCAATATGTGCAATTCCGGCGCCTAAATGACGTTGTTGAACGCAGGGCGTTTCGTCGGTCGGGACGTAGGCAATGTCCCGAAATGCCCCGCAGTTTTTGTGGCATGCGAGTCCCGAAATTACACACAGGTTTTGCGGCGCCACAACCTTCCATCTCACCGAGAGCATTCCAAAATGGGGGCTTTGCTGCTTCTTCGTATGGAACCAATCCAGCCAGCGCTCCGATCCGGAATTCAGGCGCTTGAGATAAAAGTTGGACTCTACCGTTTGCCTTCCAGATTTGCCCATTCTCCTGATTGGATGAATCCGGCCCAGTAATAAGGATGGCGGCGCTCTCCGCTTCTGAGCATCTGCAATTGCACATTCCGTAACGCCTCGCTCCGCCCCTCGCCTCGTTGCAGCCCAGTGTAGTAGCCAACCATCAACTCCCGCGTGGCTTTGTCCGCCACTTGCCACAGGCTCATCACCTGACTCTCTGAGCCGGCTAGCGTCAGCGCACGTCGCAGCCCATAAACTCCATCGCCGTTCTTCACCTCGCCGAGGCCCGTATCGCAGGCCGAGAGCGTGACGAGTTTCGTCTCCCACAGATTCAGTTCCGCCGCCTCCAGCGCTGTGAGCACGCCATCTTCTCCCGGTCCGCTCTGGTTCTGCTTGATACCAGCAAGTATAAGACCGGCGCGGAGGAGCGGATTTTCAGTAAGCGCACCTTGTGTCTGCTTCAGTCCAGCAGCGCCTTCCTCAAGGCCCATACCACTCCCGTCTGGCGTCGCTAACTTCCGATCCGCAAGGAAGAAGCCGTGAGTGGCCACGTGAAGAATGAGCGGCCCTCTCATCTGCTTGATCGCGGCTTCGGTCGCTTGAGCCCCGGTCAATATCTTTGCTTCCGGCAATATGGCTCCGAGCGCTTTTGCCTCGACTTCGGCGCCAGGCAGCGGGTCGAAACTCAGCCTGGTGAAGTCTATTGAGCGGCGGCTTTCTGTGCCCTGATCGGCCGTTTGGTTGTTTACGATGGCGCTATTGCTCAGATCGAACAGGGGATTAGCCACCACTACTGGCCCTTGCTGGTTCGGAGTATGCGCCTGCAACCGCAACAAGTCGCGCCCGCTCGTCAAGTACGTGAATGAGTAGCTTTCGATGAGGTAACGTTTCTGCTCATCCATGAGCGCGCCAAACGGTATGAGATTCAATGCCCCATCAGGAGAGAGAAGCAGAGTTCGTATATCTCCCACGAGCTTGCGGACTGGACGCATCACCTTCTCGTCCAGCGCACGGGCAAGTTGCCTGACATCGGCCCGATTCGGGCTGCCCAGCGCCTGGCGCAGCGCAATCACAGCATGGTCGATCGGGGCCGCTTCGCCCAAATCAACCCATTGGGCTTCGCCCTGTTGGCGCAAGACGTAAGCCACATAACGGGGTTGGCCGAATGCTTCGGCGGGCCTGGCGGATTTCGCGTTGAATGGACGATAGGAATAGAACTCAATCAGCGCTGCCCTGGCTGGGATCGCTGACTGGGTGGTGGCCAGCGTGACCGGTTGATATTCTGCGCGGAATTTGTCGCTGCGCCGGCTGATCTCGTCTTCTAGTTTCTCGGCCTGCTCAGCGAGGTTCCTGATCTGGTTCTGGTATTCGGCGGGCGTAGTTCTTTGCAGTCCGCCAAAGACGAGTCTGGCCTGTTGTGAGCGGATGTCTTTCAACTGGTCAAACAAAGCGCGGTCTTGCGGGCCGGCGGCGCGACGCAGCGCCTCTATGCTGTCACTCATAGCGTCCAGGACGCGACCCTTCCGTTGTAGGATGGTGGTTGCGGCCAGGCTGCGCGCCGTTGAATCATCTGGAGCAGAGCGAGCGTGTAGAGAAATGATTTGGTCGGTCTGCGCCATGAGAGTGGCCAGGTAAGCCAGTTTCTGGCGTTCAGAGCCGGTGACGAGATTGAGCGCGATGTTGCGCTCGCTGACCTCATTGGCGCGTGATTGAAATTTTACGGCCAGAGTCAGATCACCTTTCGCTTCGTAGAGCCTGGCAAGTAGATTGAGAGATTCAGCGATTCTGGGGTGCTCCGGCCCGAGCGCCTTCTTATAGATGCCCAGCGCGCGTTGACACAGCGGCTCGGCATTCGCGTAGTCGTCAGGGTGCCGTGCTGCCGATGGTGCGCGTCGAGACGCACCTGCTCGCGCGAACTCGTGCGGGTGCGCACTTTGAGATTCACTCAGCAGGTCCGCTGGGTGAGCGACGGTTGCCACGTTGCGCTCGCGAGACGTTGGCGCTGACTCGCTCGCGACAGAGCTTCGGTGTGCAGGCGCGGGCTCCAGCGTAGCGCAGCGCACGGCCGCTCGTAGCTGCATGAGTGTCGAACAGCCACCGATCGACGATTGCAACTCCGCATCCCACGCCGGGGCTTCATCTGGGTCACTAGCGAGCGGAAGCCTCTGCACCTCGTCCGCCCGCGGCTGGCGTAGAAACGTGACGAGGGTCGGTGCCGGAACGCCGAGGCTTGCGAGCGCGCGCCGGTCCGCCGGACACCAGAACACGGCTCGCGGTGTGGTAGATCGATCGCGCTGCGCGCGCAGGAGCTCCAGCCACGCAAACAGATCGAACTCATCGTGTGCGGGCAGTGCCAGCGTCGCGAACTCAGCCGCTGCGCCGGCGTTCGCGGTTGGGGCGCCGGAGTGAGCGCCGCTCACGGCGGCAAGAGGCGCGCGCAGACGTCGAATCGCTGCTGCGAATGCGGGCGCATGAGGCGGCGTGCGCAGGGTGCGAGCAGTGAAGTCGCCCACGAGCTCTCGCTCGAGCCCGCGCTGCGCGTCCTTGCACAACTCGACGAGGTCGGACTGCGCCGGCAACGGCAACACTTCGAGTGCGCGCCACACGTTGGCCGGCGACTCTGCCTGACCCAGCATCAAGCAGCCCTCGACAGCAGTCAGGTAGTGTGCGCATGCGGCGAGCTG
>Ga0081455_10005661_pt1 | contig 13633 bp, 6 predicted proteins | sample TabmetS3T2R1_FD_70207 | JGI IMG/M metagenome (GOLD analysis project Ga0081455, IMG submission 70207) | Tabebuia heterophylla rhizosphere microbial communities from the University of Puerto Rico - S3T2R1 | ecosystem: Host-associated > Plants > Roots > Rhizosphere ... | reverse complement strand
GCCGACCGGACCTCGACCGAGGCGTTGAGCACGATACTGAAGGTCGACGCTGTACTGCCCTCGGCCTGGGCCTCCCGGAGTCTTCGCACGACGTTCTCCACGTCGATGATGGCGTCGTCCACCACCACCCCGATTGCGACGACTAGCCCGGCGAGCACCATGACATTGACGGTGGCACCCGCGGCATCCAAGATCAAAACTGCAGCGACGAGGGACAGCGGGATCGCGATCAAGCTGATGAATGCGGTACGCCACTCGAAGAGGAATGCGATGATAATCAATGCGACCAAGGCAATACCCAGCAGCATCGCGACACGCAGGTTGTCAAGCGACTGCTCGATGAAGGTGGTGGGCCGGAAGATCGTGGTGTCGACGGTGATTCCCGGCAATCCGGCCTGCATCTGGTGCATTGCCTCTTCCACGCCGCGGGTCACCTCAACGGTGTTCGCGCCGCGGTACTTCTGCACGATGAGCAGCAGCCCAAACCCGTCGTCAACAACACCGTCGCCGATCAGCGGTCCTGGGTCGATCACCACCTGGCCCAAGTCGGCCATTCGGATCACCTTGCCGTCGCGTTCGACGACGGGGATCTTGCCGATCTGCTCCGGATCGACGATGGGTTGCACATGGCGGATGTTGAACCGTTGACCGCCCTCCTCGATGAAGCCGCCGGTGCCGACGATCGCGCCGTCGGTGTATTGCATGAGGCCAGCTTCAACGGCGTCGGCTCCGGCGTCCATGACCTGTCGCAAGGTGACGTTGTGCTCAGCAAGCTTCTTCGGATCCACCTGGATGTGGCGTTGCGGGATACGTTCACCATAGATAGCGACTTGGGCCACCCCGGGTACCCGAAGCAGGCGCGCCCGGATCTTCCAGTACGCAATTTCTGACAGATCGGTTGGGCTGATCGTGTCGGAGGTCAGGCCAATCTTCAGGATGCGGCTCGTGGCTGATAGCGCGGGCATCATGAACGGAGGGCTCGCCCAGGTCGGCAGTGTGGGCGTGACCTGCGCCAAACGCTCCTGCACCAGCTGACGAGCTTTCATCTCATCGGCTCCGCGCTCGAAAATCAACCGGATGGACGATAGCTGGGCGACCGACTTGGACCGCAGCTCGGCTAGGCCGTCAATGCCCACTAGCTGGTCCTCGATGGGCACCGTGATCAACTGCTCGACCTCTTCGGTGGAGTTGCCGACCGCAATGGTTTGGATCTCTACTTCTGGCGGAGCGAACTCTGGGAAGACGTCGACCTTCGTATTGGGGATCTGAAGGAAGCCCAGAGCCAGCGTGGCTGCGGCGAGAAAGAGCACGATCCAGCGGAACCGGAGACTTAGCTTGACTATCGAACGCATCTCGGCAGCCGCCTCTCAGTGTGAACCCGCGATTTCGAGTTCTGTGCCCCATAGCTCGATCGCGCCGACGGTCACCACTTCGGTGCCTGCCGGGGGGCCAGAGCTCAGAATCGCCATGTTGTCCCCGCTCACCTCTTTGATCCCGACGGCCGCACGCACGTAGGTCAGAGGCTCGATAACCGTGAAGACCCAGGGCTTACCTTTCTTGTCATAAACGAGGGCAGCCTGGTCCACGCTGACATCGGCACCATGGGGCCTGACGAGAGTGGTTTGAAGTTGGATGCGGCGCTGGGCCTCGTCAGTGAGGATGACTCTGGCCGGCTGGTCTGGGCCTGTGGACTCCAGGTGAGCCGGCTCGTAGGGCTCGGCCTGAGGTGCCTCGATCTCGGCGCAGCCGGCCAAGGAGGCTGTGGCCACGACGGCGACAATGAAGCCCTGGAACGCTCTCCGGAGCCTGCGCTTGCTGCTCATCAGAATCCCGCCCCCACCGCTACTGCCTCAGGTTCTTCCTCATGAGGCGGCGGCGCCTCATCGTCCCGCTCCGGCACCAAGTGCAGGTACGCCGATGGCAGCACGAACAAGGCGACTACCAGCGAGCTGACCAAGCCGCCGAGCAACACCAGAGCGAGCGGATGCAAGATCTCCAGTCCTGGCCGCGTACCGAGCACTACGAACGGCAGTGCGACCGCTGCCAGCGCCGCGGCGCTGGTGATCAAGGAGCCGAAGGATTCCCCGGCCCTGTCGTGCACTGTCGCAGCGTCGTCGTCCTTGCCGCGCCTACCGTCGGGTCCCTGGAGTGTCGTCACCATCACTGTGATGTAGCGAGCTGCCAGGCCGAGAACTGCAAGCATCCCGAGCAGTTCGCCCAAGCCGAACGTAAGTCCGCCGATGAGGCCGGTGATCAGGCCTCCCGTCAGCGACAGCAGCAGCGCCCCCGCGGCCACCAGCGCCAGCCGCCAGCTGTTGAATGCAGCCTGGAAGAGCAGGAATGCGGCAATGCTGGCAGCGATACCGAAGCCGATCACGCGCCCGAGCTGGATTTCATCCTCGGTCGAGTTGGCGATCACTTCAGCGTGGTACTGAATCGGGAAGCTCATTGTCGCGAGCTGCTGCTCGAGATCGGTAGCGACGTCTGCGGCGCTTCGACCGTCAAGATCAGCGACCACGTCCAGGTGTCGCGAAACAGCCTCGCGGTGAATGACCGTCGGGGTCTGCGCGATCCTGACGTCGGCAACGTCGCCCAGCCGGAGCTGGCCGCCGCCTGGCCGATCGATGAGTAGCGACTGGACAGCCGCCATGCTGCTTCGCGTGGCAGGCGTTCCCAAGACGATGACATCGAAGACCTTCTGATCCTCGAAGACGCTGCCAACCTGAATGCCCTGGAGCAATGTGGCCTCAGCGCGGCGTACGTCACCTGGCTTGATGCCGACCTGCTGGGCCTTGTCCAGATCGACCTCGATCTCGATGGTTGGTTGGGTGGTAGCGCCTTCGACGCGCGGGTTGACGACCCCGTCGACGGTGGCCATTGCCTGCTGCACCTTCGCGGCTTCGGCAGCAAGGACCTGTGGCTCCTCGCCGTAGACGCGGACGGCAATCGGGGTGTTCAGGCCGGTCAGGACGTCCAGCCCGCTCTCGGTCACGGTATTGGCTCCCGTATTCAGGCTCCCAACCTCGCGCATTTCTTGGGTTGTGAAGGGTACGACCTCGGCGGTCATGCCTGGCACGTCGCGGACGGTGTCCTTGATCGAGGCCACCGTTGCGTCGTAATCGGCATCGCCTCCGATGGCGACCCAAATGTCGCCGGAGTTGACGTTGACGAGTCGATCACCGGTTATCGCCCGGCCGACAGTCGCGCCGACCCCGGTAACCCCCGGCAGGGACCGTAGCGAGTTGCCGATTTCGGTAGCCCGCTGGGTCATCGCCGGAGCAGAAACGTCTGGGGCACCCTGCAACTTGACCACCACGTTCCGGTCTTGGAATGTAGGTGTCAGGGCGGTGTTGAGGAACGGCAAGATTGCGGCTGCTATTACGCCGCACGCGGCGGCGACCAGCAAGGCTGGACGAAGGCTCTTGGAGAACTGTTGAAGACCGCTGCGGTAGCGTGCACCGAGCCAAGCCACCGGCCCGGATGGTGCGCCGGCTTTTGGTTGCCAGCGTGCAAACACCAGGCTGTTCAACGCCGGACCCACCGTCATGCCGACGATCAAGGCGGTTACGACCGCCGTGGCGTACGCCACAACCAGGGGGCTGAAGAACGCTCCTGGCCGGCCTTCCAGCACGGCCATCGGGAGAATCGCCAGCAAGGCGATGAGGCCGGCATAGATCAGCGGCCGGCGCACCGTTGCCAAAGACTGCTGAATGGCCACCCAGGTCGGCTCCGCATCCGGACTGCCGTTCCGAGCCCGCAGTCGCCCCAGCACCGCAGCTTGGGGTGTGACTGCTTCGTCCACCACGATTGCGACGGAGGCTGCCAGACCAGCGATAACCAAAGCGTTGATCCCATAACCCAGGAGATGGAGTACCAGAGCGGCGCCGATCACCGACACCGGCACCGTGATCACACCGACGATCACCGCGCGCCAATGGAAGCGCAGCGCGAAGAGCGTGAGGAGCAGAAGCCCAGCGCTGATGGCAATCGCGATGCCTAGGTTGTCTGCGGCCGCCTGCAGGTAATCGGATGGTGCGAACCACGACGTGTCAGTGTTGATCCCGGTGAGCCCAGGTCGAAGCGCCTCGAGAGCATTCTGGACGCCTTGGGTGACTTCCTCGGTATTTGCGCCCGGGAACTTCTCGACGACCATGATCAATCCGGGTCCGCCGTTGACGACAGCATCCCCGATGAGCGGCTGGTGATCGACCTTGACCTGTGCGACGTCACCGAGTGTGAGATTGGTGGTGCCCTCGACCGGAACCTTGGCGACTTCGGCAGGATCAGTCAGCTTCTCCAACAAGTGCCTTACCTGCAGGCGCTGCTGCGGCGTCTCAATGAATCCGCCGGTACCAGGGGTGGAGGCTTCCAGGAAGCTGAGCTGTGAGACGACCTGTGCGTTTCCGGCTGTGCTGACTACCTGGTTCATCGTCACGTTGCGATCACGCAAGACCTGGGGATCGACTTGCACCTGAATTTGTTGATCACGCAGGCCCCAGATAGAGACGTTGGCAACGCCCTGCACTCCCATCAGCCGCGGACGTACGGTCCAGCGCGCAATGACCGATTGCTCGATCGGGGTCAAGTCCGTGGTGTTCATGCCGATCATGAGCACTCGGTTGGCCGAGGACAGCGGGGGCAGCAGCGTCGACGGCTTTGACACCTGCGGGAGCGCGCCGCCGTGGGCTTGGCTCAGGCGCTCCTCGATCAGCTGACGACCCCGGTAGATGTCAGTGCCGGGCTCGAAGACCATCACGATCGAGGACAGCCCGGGCAGCGATTCTGATCTGATCACGTCCACACCCTCGACCCCGTTGAGGAGGTCCTGTTCCAGAGGAACGGTGATCAACTGCTCAACTTCCTCAGCTGAGAGGCCGAGCGCTTCGGTTTGGATCTCCGCGTACGGCGGACTGAACTCCGGCAAGACCTCCAGGGATGTGCCTCGGAGTTGGACAATGCCAGCGGCCAGAACACCGATGGCGGCTGCCAAGATCAGAAGGCGAAACTTCATAACCCCCGCCAAGAACCGCGCCATTGCTCACCTCATTACCAGGTCGGACTTTTAGAAGGGTCGCGGCTGACAGCCGAGGCCGTATGAGGGGAAACCTTTGAGATTCTGATAAGTATTTCAGATTTTCCCGTGCCCTAATTAAACGAATTTATTACGATTCTGTCGCCACCGAATTTCTAATGGGCGCTCTGATCTTCACGCAGTCGCCGGGCTGTTTGGCATGCAAAAAAGTGCACCAAACGGACAGCGTCGGTCGGCTCCTATCCAAAAAACGCATTTGGTCGTCTGATCACCAGCGTTGAAAGTCCGAGGGTGTACCACGCGCTAGTGCACGGCATGCACGTCCGCATACGGCGTAAGCATCCATGCTGCGTGGCAGACCTAAACCACCGCAGCCTTCGGCTCAGCAATTTGCGGGGCTGCCTCGCGACAGGGCTTGCCGAAGCGCAGGTACAGCGAAGGCATCACGAACAGGTTGAGCAGGGTTGAGGTGACCAAGCCGCCGAGAATGACAATCGCCAGAGGATGCTCGATCTCCTGACCAGGACGTTCGCCAAACACGACCAACGGAACCAACGCCAAGCCGGTGGCAAGGGAAGTCATCAAGATCGGGGAGAGGCGTTCTCGAGCCCCACGCACCACCAGCTCGCGACCGAAGGCCATGCTCTCCTCGCGCTCCAGGTGCTGGAAATGGTTGATCAACAAGATCCCGTTCCGAGCCGCAATGCCGAAGACCGTAAAGAATCCGATCAGCGACCCGAGTGAGACCACCCCACCGCCGAGGAAGGCTGCAATAACTCCGCCTACCAAGGCCATCGGTAGCGTCAGGAAGCTCAGCAGGGCAAGCCTCCAGCTGCCATAGGACGCTTGCAGCAACAGCAAGATCGCTGCGCCTGCGATCACCGCGGTTGCCAGCAAGGTTCGCTGGGCTGACTCTCGCTCGGCCCATTCGCCGAGAACCTCAGCGTGATATCCCTGCTCAAAGTGGACTCCATCGAGCTTGTTCTCGAGCTCATCGACAACCGAACCTAGGTCGCCCTCAAAAGTGGCACTGACGTCCAGCCGGCGCGAGTCGCCCTCGCGGTCGATGGCGTTGGGGCTGGGCTGCAGCGACACCTCGGCGACATCGGCGAGTCTTACGGTCTCGCCGGATGGTGTGTCGATGCGCAAACTCCGGATGTCGGGGACGCTAGTGCGGGTCTGCGGTGTGCTCCATACCACTACGTCGTACGCCTTCCCACCGCGGAAGATGTCACCCACCTCCTCACCGGCGACCAAGGTGGCGGCAGCTCGGCGTACGTCGCCTGGCTTCAGCCCATACTTTTCAGCCTTGGCAAGATCCACCTCGACTTGCAGCTGTGGGACGTCGGTCGACACATCGGTGTGCTGATCCTCGACACCTTCGATGCTGCCCATGATCTCTTCGATCTCAGCGGCCTTTTCGCGCAGCACCGTCAGGTCTTGGCCGAAGACGCGGACGACGATCGGCTCTTTGCCGCCGGAGATCACCTCCTCGATGCGCTCATCGAGGTAGGTCTGGGTCTCCCGGAAAAGGCCTGCATAGGCCTTGTTGACGTTTTCTATCTCCTCGAGTGTCTCGTCGTAGTCCACCGAGGGATCGATGCTGATCCAGTTCTCGCCGAGATTGACTCCTGCGACCTCTTCTCCAAGGAACGCCTGGCCCACGTGTGCCCCGAAGTTGCGGACGCCCGGAATCTCCCTGAGCTGCTTACTGACTGCCAGCGTGGTGCGCCGCATCTCGTCGGCTGAGGTACCCGGCTGGCTGACCCAGTGGATGAGGAAGTCGCGTTCCTTGAAGCCAGGGAAGAGCGACTGGCCGAGAAGCGGGGTCAGCGCAATCCCGGCTACGGTGACGAGGGCGAAGATCGCATACGCCCGCCGGGGACGTGCAACGATCCTTGACAGGGCCGCTGTGTAACCGCGCTGCAGTACCGCGACAACGGGAGATTGACGCCGCTCGATCCTGGATTTGCCGAGCAGTATCAGCGCCAGCGCGGGAGTCACGGTCAAGGCGACGAACAGCGAGGTCACGATCGCGAGGGTGTACGACAGCGCGAGCGGGCGGAAGAAGGCGCCGGTTAAGCCTTGAAGCAGGAAGACCGGCACGGCCGCCGCGACGATGATCAAAGTGGCGTAGACGATGGGACCCCGCACTTCCAGTGACGCGTTCAAGATCACAGAGGCGGTGGAGTCCTGGCCACCCGACAGCCGGTGCTGACGGAGCCGTCGGACGATGTTCTCGACGTCGATGATGGCGTCGTCGACAACTGCACCTAGGGCGATGACCAAGCCGGCGAGGGTCATCGTGTTGACTGTTTCTCCGCGCCAGTGCAAGACGAGCAAAGTAGCCATCAGCGACAGCGGGATGGTGAGAACGCTGATCAAAGCCACCCGCCATTCGAAGAGGAACAATGCCAAGATGACGATTACGAGCACGAACCCCAGCACCAACGCCTGCGTGAGATTTTGAATCGCGGCAGTGATGAAGTTGGCCTGCTGAAAGATCGTCGTGTCGAACCGGACTCCAGGCAGGCCGGGCTCCAACGAGCGGATCGCCTCCTCCACACCCTTGGTCATCTCAACCGTGTTCGCCCAGGGCAGCTTTTCCACCACCAGCAGCAGGCCAGGACTGTCGTTGATCACCGCATCGCCAATGAGGGGCTGATGATCCTCGACCACGCGGCCGATGTCGCCGATCTTGACACCCTTGCCCTTGCTGTCAATGTGGAGCGGGACCTTGGCCAGATCATCCGGGGTGATGATCGGCAGCACATTTTGGACATTCATTCGTTGGTTCGGCGATTCGATCATGCCGCCAGTGCCGATGATCGAACCGCTCGAGAACCGGAGGAGGCCGGAATCGACCGCATCGGCCGTAGCCTCCATGACCTCGTTCAGCGCGACGTGCCGCGCCTCCATTTTGGGCGGTTCTACTTGGACCTGCATCATCTGGAGCCGCTCGCCCCAGAGGGCAACGTTGGCTACACCCGGAACTTGCAGCAGCCGTGCGCGAATCGTCCAGTAGGCCGACATCGACATCTCAATCAGGGAATGGTCCTTCGACGTCATCCCGATTTGTATCGCTCGGCCGGTGGCCGAAACCGGCGCCAGCATGACCGGTGGTGCCGCCCACGTCGGCAGTGTGGAGGCGACGGCTGTCATCCGCTCCTGGACAAGCTGGCGAGCCTTCAGCTCATTCACATTGGGTTTGAAGATGAGCTCGATGGCTGAGAGCTGCGGTACAGACTTGGACCGCATGTCGTCCAGACCCTCCACTCCGTTGAGCGCCTGCTCCAGCGGCACAGTGACCAGCTGTTCGACATCCGAAGTTGAGAGGCCAAGGCAGGCGGTCTGGATGACGACTCGTGGAGGCGCGAACTCCGGAAAGGCGTCGACCCGTGTCGAAGGCAGGATGGCAATGCCGAGTGCCATCAGCAACGCACCGACCGCAACGACCAGGAAGCGGTAGTTCAGGCTCGTGCTGACGATCCACCGCATCACCGTGCCACCTGGCCTAGCCATCACTCCTCACCGCTGATCCCAGCCTCGGCGCCTACCAGCTCCGGCGCGCCAACGACGACGACCTGCGTGCCTATCGGTGGTCCGCTTTTGAGCTGGACCGCCTTCCCGCTGATTGAGCTGATCTCGATAGGCACCCGGATGTAGGTTCGCGGCGAAGGTGCCGAGAACGCCCACGATTTGCCGTCCGCGTCATAGACCACGGCGGAGTATGAAATCAGCTCAGTTGCTCCGCCAGGCCGACCGGAGATGGGACGTACCGGCTCTGTACGAATACCAAGTCGCTGTTCGGCGCGCGCGCTGACTGTGATGCGTGCCGGCTGCCCATCCTCGGCAGTCTCGACCGTGACGGCCGTATCCGGATTCTCTTCGTTCGATGCCCCGGCTTCACTGCACCCACTGGCACTAAAAGTGATCATCGCGAGAGTCGCGACGAACGCGGCCAAACCACGTAGTTTCATGAATCCACCTCAGTTTCAGACGCGGGCGCCAGGATGGCCGTCTCCGCGCGCCATGCCCGCTTGGCGATCGGCAAATAGAAGGCGGGAACAGCGATCAGCGAGACCGCAGTCGCCGTTACCAATCCAGCCAGCATGCTGACCGCGAAGGGATGAAGCGCTTCCAAGCCGGCCGTTGTGCCCATCACAACAGGTGTCACCAGGATTGCCGCGATCACGACTGCGACGCCGATGACTGCAGGCGCGAGTTCCCGTACGGCTTGCTGCACCGCGTCAGCTGGTCTGGCCCCGGGCTCATTACCCAGTTCGCGAGCACGGCGTACGAAGACGAGAGCCTGGCGCATGGCGAGTGCGAGGAGTGCGAAGAGGGCAACCAAAACACCGATCGAGTAGACCCCGCCTACCAGCGGTGCGACGAGCACACCACCGACGACCGCGGCTGGCAGGGTGACCAGCAGCGCCGCGGCAAGTCGCCAACTTCCCGTTGCTGCCTGCAAGATCAAAAAGCTCAGCAAAACCACAACTGCGGCAATTGCTGCGACCCGACGGTGGTCTGCCTGCTGCTGAGCCGCATCTCCAAGCACCTCTGCGTGGTACTCGTAGGGGAAGGAGATCCCACGCAGGCGTGAGGTCACCTCTTGCGCCACATCCGCGGCGCTGCGTCCGTGGACCACGGCGGTCACATCGAGGCTTCGGGAGACGCTGTTGTGGTCGATCGCGACCGGATCCGGGGCGATGCGCGCCCGTGCCACCTCACCTAGGCGTACCTGTTCGCCTGACGGAGTATCAATGCGCAACGCCTCGAGATCGGCAAGACTCTGGCGGATTCCAGGGCCACCCCAGACGACAACGTCGAAGACCTTTTGTTCTTGGTACAGGTTTCCTACAACCAAGCCGGAGATCAATGTGGTGGCTTCGCGCCGAACATCACCTGGGCGCAGGCCGTGACGCTGCGCCGCGGCCAGATTGACCTCGACCTCCAGGGTGGGCTCACTTACTTGCTCTTCCACCCTGGGCGAAAGGACGCCGGTGACGCTGGTCAGCATGCTGCTGACGTCATCGGCGGTGTCGCGCAGCGTCGCCAGATCGTCACCATAGACCCGGACCACCAACTCGTCTCCAACCTTTTCGCGGACAGCTGCGACCCGGTCCTCGGCATAGGTTTCAACGCTGGTGTGCAGACCTGGATATCCGCCTGCGATGTCGCGTATGCCAGCAAGTGTTTCGGTGTAGTCGACATCGGGCGCGATCGTCAGCCAGATTTCTCCGGCATTGACGTCGACGATCTCATCGGAGGTGATGGCGCGGCCGACGTGCGCTCCTGCCGATTCCACTCCTGGGGCGGATCGCAGTTCGGAGGCAACGAGTGAGGTGATCCGGTTCATCTCGGTCAGTGACGTACCTGGAGTGCCCTGGACCCGGACAAGCACATTGCCATCCTGCAGAGTGGGCAGCACAGCGCCACTGGGAATCAACGCCGCAACGATCACGCCGGCCACGACTAGCACCCCAGTGGCGAAACCGACCCAACCGGGTTTGCCGATCGCCGGTGCCGCGACCTGATCAATTGCGCCGCGGATCCAGCGATCGAGCGGACCGGCTCGCAGTTGCTGGCTGCTGTCCCGAATTACCAGTACGGATAGCGCTGGAGTAACGATCAGCGCCACCACGAGGGACGTCAGCATGGCAAGGACATAGGTCGCCGCTAGTGGCCAGGTGAAGGCGTTCGAAAACCCCCCGATAGCAAGCACTGGGGCGAGAACCAAGACCGCCATGACCGAGGCGACCAACAGCGGCACCCGGCGCGCCACGACCACATCACTGACGACTGCGCTGAGACGCGACCCGTCTGGGCTGGCGGCGAGCTGTCGGCGGCGTATCTCGGCCACGTCGCCGTAGGCATCATCGACCACCACCGCCGTGGCGGCCGCGAGGCCGAGCAGTGTCATTGTTGTCAGCGTTTCACCGCGGAGTTGCAGCACCCACGCGGCGGAGACCAGCGACAGCGGGACGGCCACCACGAAAATCAGTGCTCCCCGCCAGGAAAGGAGCAGTGCACCCACCGCAACCACGAGAAGCAGCGCACCGACGAGTCCGGCGAGTCCCAGATGATGTAGCGCGGCGGTCATGTAGGAGACTGGCCGAAACACTTGGGAATCCATCTCGATTCCAGCCAGGCCGGGGGCCATGGCGCCCAGGGCCGCATCGACGTCGCGGCTCACCTGGGCCGTGTTGGCGTCGGGGAATCGTTCCACGACCAGCATCAGGCTGGGTGCGCCGTCCAGGCTGGCATCTCCGATCAGCGGCTGGTGGTCCTCAGTGACAGTGGCGACATCGCCAATGCGTAGCGTCGGAGTCTTGGTGCCCTCGACCGCCACGTTAGCCAGCTGGTCGGGAGTGTTGATCGGCTGGATGTGCTGCACCCCAAGTCGCTGGTTGGGTGTCTCAACGAAGCCGCCGGTGCCTGGCGTCGACGCCTCGACGAAACTCAACGGCGAGACCCACAGCGCATTGCCGGTCGACTCGATGAGCTGGGTGAGGGTGACCTTCCGTGCCTGCAGACGCTTCGGATCCACCTGAACCTGCAGCTGGCGATCTCGCATGCCCCACACGGAGACATTGGCAACACCGGGGATGCTCATCAGCCGGGGCCGGATCTGCCAACGGGCCAGTACCGACATTTGCATCTCTGAGACGGTGTCCGACCGCATGGCGATCATGGCGACCCGGCTGGTGGACGACGTCGGCTGGATCATGATCGGCGGCGTCCCGACGTTCGGCAGCGCTTTGGCCTGCGACATCCGTTCCTGAGTCAGCTGGCGAGCGGCGAGGAGATCAGTACCAGGCTCGAATTGCAAGTCAATGGCCGACAGGCCTGGCATCGACCTCGATCTGATGTGCTCGACCCACGGGATTCCGTTGAGCAGGTCTTGCTCCAACGGCACGGTGATCAACTGCTCGACCTCTTGAGCAGACAGGCCGAGTGCCTCGGCCTGGATCTGAATGTCGGGCGGCTCAAACTCTGGATAGACATCGACAGTCGGGTGATGGAGCTGGAACAGACCGACTCCGAGGATCCCAATCGCGGCCCCGACTACGAGCCCAGAGAACCTTAGCGCGGCTCCTACAATCCACTTGATCATCGGGGCTCCTTATCGACGGTGAGACAGATCCGAAGCTTGTGTCTTCACACGCGGGAGCAGCCCACGCGAATCGGCGCGGCTCGACGTGAAGTGGGTGCCAACCCCGAGAGTGGTGCCCACCCCCGGGCAGCCTCTATGCCGCGGCAGATGCCGCGCTGGCTGGACTACTTAAATTTTGAAAGTATGATAAGGGTTCCATATTTCGTGAAGGTTGGAGTGAACGAATTCATTACGATTTGGACACGGCCCTGAATTACTGCACGCCGGTTTTTGGGCTGCCATGTGCTACGAAAGGCGGCGGTGCCGCCGATTTATCCAGAAAACGCAGTTGATCAGCTTGGATTTGGATAATGCCGCCCGAGGGGTTCGAGCGCTCGGTGCCCTGGCTGCTGCTTTGACCCTGAGATCATCATCAGCGGAGAGTCTCGGACGGGCGTACTAAGACTTCCTTGCGCTGCGCGGCATGCAGACTGAGCGCACCCGAACATCAGATGCGCATGAGTCACCAATCGGGCTAGGTCGAGACGGGATCATGCGCTACTCAGCTCGCCAGATTTCGGATCTGGCCGTGTTGCAAGATCAACAACGGTCTTCACGCAGGCTACTTGATCGCGAATGGTCCCGCGCCACCAGGCGATGGTGTGCTGCCGGGCCGAATCGTCACCGACACCGGTTGCATCGATACCCAAGGCGCGACAAGTTGCGACGGCTCGTACCAGGTGGTAACTCTGCGTAACGATGATCAATTGCGAAAGATTGAAGTTTCGTTTCGCCCGCAGACAGGACTCGTAGGTGTCAAAGCCTCCGATATCAGTAATCACCCTGTTCTTGGGCACGCCATTCCTAATCAAGTAATTGCGCATGGCGGCGGGCTCATCGAACTCCGGCGCCAGGTGATCACCCGAGACGATGATCATCTCAACTCGGCCGGCGTCAAAAAGCCGCTTGGCAAGATCGAGGCGGGCCGCCAAGAACGCGGACGGCGTGCCGTCCGGATTGACTTGTGCTCCGAGAACCAGAGCCACAGGTGCCGCTGGCACATCGGACTCTGTATAGATGTGACCGGCGGCTGTTGAGCGCACGAAGCCGACCGAGCCCGCCACCGCAACTAGCCCGGCAAGCCCGATGCCAGCTGCCAGCCAGGTCAGCTGCACTAGCCGATGCTGGGCTGTTACACCTTGTTTGGCTCCTGGCACGCCCCAAGGGTAAAGGTGTCGAATTCCTGGTTTCGGTCGGCACGGCACAATGAGGCCGTGCCGGAGGGAGACACCGTCTGGCGGACATGCCAGCGGCTCAACGAGGTGCTTGCTGGCCGCGTGCTCAGCAGGTCGGAGTTCCGAGTGCCGTCCCTGGCAACGACCGATTTGACCGGCGTTGCGGTACGCGAGGTGATCTCGCGCGGCAAGCACCAGTTGTTCAGGCTCAGCAATGAGTTAACCCTGCACACTCACTTCAGGATGGATGGCGTCTGGAAGATCTAC
>Ga0081455_10005660_pt1 | contig 13634 bp, 15 predicted proteins | sample TabmetS3T2R1_FD_70207 | JGI IMG/M metagenome (GOLD analysis project Ga0081455, IMG submission 70207) | Tabebuia heterophylla rhizosphere microbial communities from the University of Puerto Rico - S3T2R1 | ecosystem: Host-associated > Plants > Roots > Rhizosphere ... | reverse complement strand
GCGAATCATCCCGCGCCAGACCGCGGTCGCCGTGTCACGCAGCGCGCCCTTGAACGCGAAGTCGGACTCGGTGTCGGGCGCGATGTGCTCCTGGAAGGTGTCGTAGTCGAGGTGCTGCTCGCCGTCCGCGAAGTAGGCGCCGGTGACCCGCGAGGTCGCGCCCGGGCCGGCGAGGTCGTTCTGGATCCGGACCTTGCCGCGCTTCGAGCCGAAGCCGCCACTGACCCAGTCGAGCTCGGCGTCGCGCTCGACACGCGCGTGGTGCGAGGCGAAGTGCCACGTCTCGCGCGAGAGGTTCTGCAGCGAGACGTACTCGAGCTTCGCGCCCTGCTCGACGAACAGCTCGGCCACGCCGTTGAAGTAGCCGGTCTGGTCGGCCGAGAGCGACGAGTACTCCTCCACGAGTGAGAACCGCGAGCCCTCCTCGGCGACGACGAGCAGCCGCCAGAAGAGCGAGCCGCCGTCGAGGGCGTTGACCACGCGCACGAACAACGGCCGCTCGAGCTCGAACCCGGCGGGCACGTGGACGAGCAGCCCGTGCTGCCACGCCGCGGCGTTGTGGGCCGCGAACTTGTCCTCCTCCCAGCCGACGAGAGAGCCGAGCCGGTCGTGGCTCTCGTCGAGCGGCTCGAAGCGGATCTCCGCCGGGGCCTGCGTGATCTCGATTCCGTTCTCGGTGACGACGGCCTCGGCGGCCACGTCCAGCTCGAGCATGGACGGAGCGGACACGTCGGGGGACTGTCCCCCCGCATGGCCGAAAGCGTCGGGGTCGAACCCGCGCAGGTCGGTGAAGCGCCAGTGCTCCTCGGTCGTGTCCGGGACCGGGAGCGCCTCGTAGGCGGCCTGTGCCTCGGTCCTGCTCACGGCGCGTACCTCCGGTGCAGGATGACCGCGTTCCCGTCGGGATCGAGGACGACCGCCATGTTGCAGACCCCGGTGTCGCCCGAGCCGACGCACTCGACGCCCTTGGCCTCGAGCTCGGCCTTCGCTTCCGCGACGTCCGCGACGCGGACGGCGAAGCCGCCGACGTCCGGCTTGAACTCGAGCCCTTCGCCCTCGGGCTCCCAGAACGTGACCGTCACCTGGCCCGCCCGCAGCTCCTCGGAGTTCTTCGGGTCGAGCGGCAGGCCGAGCACCTCGTGGTACCAGGCGAACGCACGCTTCGCGTCGCGCGTCGGGACGTTGATGAAGTCGACGCGCTCGACGTCCATCAGGGCGTCGTCCCGTCGCGGTACGGCGCGTAACGGTGGTGGAGCATCAGCATGTTCCCGTCGGGGTCTCGGAAGAACGCCATGTGACACACCCCGGAGTCGTACGGCTCCGGGAACTCGAACTCGACGCCTGCCACGCCCAGCCGCTCCATCGCCTGCCCCACGTCGGCGACGCGGAGCGCGACCCCGAACTCCGGCCGGTACTCGCCGCCGCCCTTCTGCTCGGGCGTGCTGAGCACGAGCCCGACGTTCTCGGCCTCGTACTCGGGCCACTCCTCGCTCGCGTTCGGGTTGCGCCTCAGGCCGAGCTTGTCGCCGTAGAACTCCGAGGCCCGATCGCGGTCCCTGACGTTCACGCCGATGAAATCTGTCCGCTCCACCACCTGAACGGGCACGTCGACCGCTTCGAGCGGTGCGTAGCGACGGTGCAGCTGGAGCGGGTTCCCGTCGGGATCCGCGAAGGGGGCGCCGTGGCACACCCCGCTGTCGAAGGTGTCCATCGCAAACTCGGTGCCCTGATCCTCGAGCTCGTTCCTGGCCTCCGGGACGTCGTGCGCCCTCAGCGCCAGGCTGCCGCCGAAGGTCGACAGCGCGATCGTCAGGTTGCCGGTCTCGTACTCGACCCAGCGCTCGCCCGAGTTGTGCTGGTTGCGCGCGAGCCCGAGCGTCTCGCCGTAGAACGCGTCGGCCCGTGCCAGGTCTTCCACGGGCAACGCGATGAAGTCGACCCTCGTTACCTCCATCAAGGCTTCGCGGCGATCAACCGACGGAGCCTTCCATCTGCAGCTGGATCAGGCGGTTCATCTCGACCGCGTACTCCAGCGGCAGCTCCTTCGTGATCGGCTCGACGAAGCCGCTCACCACCATCGCGGAGGCCTCCGCCTCGGAGAGCCCGCGCGACATCAGGTAGAAGAGCTGCTCCTCGCCGATCTTCGAGACCGTCGCCTCGTGGCCGATGTCGACGTTGTCCTCGTCGATGCTGATGTACGGGTAGGTGTCGGAGCGCGAGGCCTCGTCGAGGATCAGCGCGTCGCAGACGACCTTCGAGCGCGAGCCGGTCGCGCCCTTGGCCACCTCGAGCAGCCCGCGGTAGCCGGCGCGCCCGCCGTTCTTGGAGATCGACTTCGAGGTGATCACCGAGGACGTGTTCGGCGCGATGTGGACGGCCTTGCCGCCCGCGTCCTGGTGCTGGCCGTCACCCGCGAACGCAATCGAGAGGACTTCGCCGTGGGCGCCCTCGCCCATCAGCCAGATCGCCGGGTACTTCATCGTCAGCTTCGAGCCGAGGTTCCCGTCGACCCACTCCATCGTCGCGTTCTCGTATGCGACGGCGCGCTTCGTGACGAGGTTGTAGACGTTGTTCGACCAGTTCTGGATCGTCGTGTAGCGGCAGCGCGCGCCCGGCTTGACGATGATCTCGACCACCGCCGAGTGCAGCGAGTCGGACGAGTAGATCGGCGCCGTGCAGCCCTCGACGTAGTGCACGTAAGCGCCCTCGTCGACGATGATCAGCGTCCGCTCGAACTGGCCCATGTTCTCGGCATTGATGCGGAAGTAGGCCTGCAGCGGCATCTCGACCTTCACGCCCGGCGGCACGTAGATGAACGAGCCGCCCGACCAGACGGCCGAGTTCAGCGCCGCGAACTTGTTGTCGTTCTGCGGGATGACCGTCCCGAAGTACTGCTTCACGAGCTCCTCGTGCTCGCGCAGCCCCGAGTCCATGTCGAGGAAGATCACGCCCTGGGACTCGAGGTCCTCCTGCAGCTTGTGGTAGACGACCTCGGACTCGTACTGCGCGCCGACACCGGCGAGGTACTTCTTCTCCGCTTCCGGGATCCCGAGCTTGTCCCAGGTGTCCTTGATGTCGGGCGGCAGGTCCTCCCAGGAGGACGCCTGCTTCTCGGTCGGGCGGATGTAGTAGTAGATGTTCTCGAAGTCGATTCCGCTCAGGTCGCCGCCCCATTCCGGCAGCGGTCGGGCGCGGAAGTATTCGAGCGACTTCAGCCGGAACTTACGCATCCACTCGGGCTCGTTCTTGTGCTCCGAGATGTTCGCGACAAGCTCGGGCGAGAGGCCGCGACCGGACTTGAAGAAGTAGTCCTCGGGAGTGCTGAAGCCGTACTTGTAGTCGCTGCGGATCTCCGCGACGACTTGCGTCTCAGGCGTTGCTGCCATTGCTCCTTCCGTTCGAGCCCGCGCCGAAGGCTGCGTAGCCCTCGGCCTCGAGCTTGTGTGCCAGCTCAGGCCCGCCTTCTTCCACGATACGCCCGTTCACGAACACGTGCACGAAATCGGGCTCGACGTAGTTGAGGATCCGCTGGTAGTGCGTGATCACGAGCGCGCCGGTCTCCTCGCCGACGAGCTCGCGGACACCGCGGGCGACGGTCTTCAGCGCGTCGATGTCGAGGCCCGAGTCCGTCTCGTCGAGAACGGCGACACGCGGCTTCAGCAGGGCCATCTGGAGGATCTCGACCCGCTTCTTCTCGCCACCGGAGAAGCCGTCGTTGAGGTAGCGCTGCGCGAGGTCGCGCGAGACGCCGAGCTTCTCCATCGCGGCCATCAGTTCCTTGCGGAACTCCGGGATCTTGATCGGGTCGTCCTCGCCGTCGTTGCGCGCCTTGCGGATCGCGTTGATCGCCGAGCGCAGGAAGCTCGTGACGGTGACTCCGGGGATGGCGTGCGGGTACTGGAACGCGAGGAAGAGGCCGCGCTGGGCGCGCTCGTCCGCCTCGAGCTCCGTCACGTCCTCGCCGTCGAAGAGGATCTGGCCCTCGGTGATCTCGTACGCCGGGTGGCCCATCAGCGCGTAGGCCAGCGTCGACTTGCCCGAGCCGTTCGGGCCCATGATCGCGTGGATCTGGTTCGTGTCCACGCTGAGGTCGACGCCCTTGACGATCTTGGTGCCGTCTTCGAGCGCGACGTGGAGGTTTTTCAGTTCCAGCAACGCCATGTCAGAGTCATGCTAGCGACGGCCATCAGCCCTTCGGGAGTATCAGGCGAAGCCGCGTCCAGATGGTGCTTCCACGCGCTCGGTCGTCGAAACGGCCATGCGCGCCGGGATCGCCGGGGAGCGTATCGAAGAGGATGTCGGGCGAGTCGACGGGCTTGAGCTCGCCGGTGTGCTGGCTCTTCCAGCCGTTGCGCCTCAGCACCCAGTCGCCGGCCCGCGGCGACACCTTCTGGCCCCAGAGCAGCTTCTGCGCTCCCCACGAGACCGGCAGCTCGCGAACCGGGTGCTCCGCACAGTGGAGCACGGCCTCGGCGAACGGCTCCGGCTGGTAGATCGGCGGCACCGGCTCCGGCTGGTACCCGATCTTCTGGCGGTCGCGGTCGAACTGCGGGGTGTTGATCGCGCCCGGGAGGACGAGCGAGACGGCGACGCCGGTGCCGGCCTTCTGCTCCTCCACGCGGGCGGACTCGAAGAACGCGCGCAGCCCGGCCTTCGAGGAGCAGTACGCCGCCTGCAGCGGGATCCCCCGGTACGCGAGCGCGGAGCTCACGTGCAGGAAGGTCCCGCGCGAGGCGCGCAGGTGGGGCATGGCGGCCCAGTAGCCGTAGACGACACCTAGGAAGTTCACGTCCCACACCCGCCGCAGCTCGTCCTCCTCGAGCCGCTCGGCTTCGGCGTAGACGGTGACGACCGCGTTGGCGACGTAGGTGTCGATCCGGCCGAAGCGCTCCACGGCAGCCTCGACGCCGCGCTCGACCACCGAGCGGTCGGCGACGTCGCCCGGGACCGCGAGCGCTTCGCCGCCCGAGCGCTCGATCTCGGCCACGCAGTTGTCGAGCGCCTCCTCGTTGCGGGCGGTGACGACGACCTTCGCGCGGCGCCCGCCCGCGCGACGCGCGATCGCACGACCAAGGCCGCTGGAGGCGCCGGTGACGATCAGCACTTGCTCGCTCAGCAGTTTCTTCGCCATCAACCGGCCCATACCCGCGCCGGAAGACGCTACGCTTCGACCATGCTTCCCGAGGTAGGAATCACCGGGCTCATCGTGATCCTCATCGTCGCGCTGCTCGTGTTCGGGCCGAAGCGCCTCCCCGAGATCGGGCGCTCGCTCGGCAAGGGCATGCGCGAGTTCAAGGACTCGATCAGCGGCAGCCACGACGAGAAGGCCGAGCTGCCGCCACGCTCCGGGGACGAGTCCCCGCCGTCGTCCACGCAGTAGGGCAATGAGCGTGCTCCCGCGGCGCCTTCGCCACGGCGAGGAGGCCACGCTTGTCGAGCACCTGGGCGAGCTGCGCGCGCGGCTGTTCATCGCCCTCAGCGCACTCACCGTCGCGTTCATCGTCGCGTACGCGTTTCACGGACGGATCCTCGACTGGCTCAACCGGCCGCTGCCCGACAACCTCGAGAAGCCGGTGACGTTCAGCCCGATCGAGCCTTTCGCGACCTCGATCGTGGTCAGCCTGTGGGCCGGTCTGCTGCTCGCGCTGCCGGTCGTCCTCTGGCAGCTCTGGTCGTTCCTCGCGCCCGCCTTCGAGGAACACCGGCAGCGTTCGATGGTCGTGCTCGTGGGCTTCGCGACGGTGCTCGGCATCGGGGGCGTCCTCTTCGGCTACTACGTGATCCTCCCGCCCGCGATCCACTTCCTCACGAACTACGACTCCTCCCACTTCGAGATCCAGCTCCGCGCGCGCGACTACTACCGGTTCGTCGGCTTCGTGCTGCTCGGAGTCGCGCTCGCCTTCGAGGTGCCCGTGTTCGTGCTGGCCCTCGTGCGGTTGCGGATCCTCTCGGCGGCACAGCTGCGGCACACGTGGCGCGTCGGCATCTTCGTGATGGTCGTGATCGGCGTGCTCCTGCCCGGCGTCGACCCGGTCTCGACGATCCTCTCCGTGATCCCGCTCGTGGTGCTGTACGTGCTCGCGATCGGCCTCGCGACGTTCCTCGAGCCGCGCTGGCGCGGAACCAATTGAGTCACCCGAAGATCGAGCTGCACGTCCACCTCGAGGGGACGGTGCGGCCGGCGACGCTGCTCGAGATCGCCCGCCGCAACGACTACGCGCTGCCCGCCGAGACCGAGGAGGGGCTCGCGGAGCTGTACGACTTCCGCGACTTCGCGCACTTCATCGAGGTCTGGATCCTGACCACGAACGCGCTGCAGGCCGAGGAGGACTTCCGGCAGGTGGTCGTCGACTACGCCGAGGAGGCGGCCTCGCACGGCGCCGTGTACCTCGAGGGCATCTTCTCGCCCGCCGAGCGCGTGGGACGAGGGGTCGACTGGGACGCGATCTTCAGCGGCTATTGCGACGGCGCGCAGGCCGCGCGCGAATCGCACGGCGTGGAGGTGCGGCTCACGCCCGACATCTACCGCGGCTGCCCGCTGGACGAGGCGAAGCGGCTCGTGCGCCACGCCGCGCGCTACCGAGATCGCGGCGTCGTCGGCGTGGGCCTCGGGGGGCTCGAGGCCGACTACCCGCCCGAGCCGTACGAGCCCGTGTTCACGCTCGCGCGCGAGCTCGGGTTGGCGTCGGTCCCCCACGCCGGCGAGGTCGTGGGACCGCCGTCGGTCCGTGGAGCGCTCGAGGAGCTCGGCGCCGACCGGATCCGACACGGCATCCGCGCAGTCGAGGACGCCGGCCTCGTGAGCGAGCTCGCCGGCCGCGGGACGGTGCTCGACGTCTGCCCGATTTCGAACGTCCGGACGCGGGCGGTCGCGTCCCTCGACGCGCACCCGCTCCCACAGCTCGTCGCCGCGGGCGTGCGCTGCTCGATCTCCACCGACGACCCGGCGATGTTCGGCACCGACCTTTCGGCCGACTACGACGCGGCCGCCCACCTGGGCCTCTCGCCGCGCGCCGCATACGAGGCCGGTCTCGCCGGCGCGCTCTGCGACGAAATGACCAAAACGGGCCTGCGCGACGTCGGCGATTCCTACAACTGGCAGGTACCCTAAGCCGCTCCGTGACGATTCTTGTGTCCACCCACGACCACCGCAGACGGACGCACGGGCAAAGCCCGCGCGTCCTGACGACGGCACCGCAAGCGGTGCCTTAGAGCCGCCCATGGCCCGAGGAGCCGCACAGGCAGGGCGCAAGCGCGCGCAGCCGGACGTCAAGACGAGGAAGAAGGCAAAGGCCGCCCCGAGCTGGGAGGACCAGCTCTTCTTCTCGCGCCTGCGGCGCCACGCGAAGGTGATCTACATCCTGCTCGCGGTCGTCTTCGCAGGCGGCTTCGTGTTCCTCGGCGTCGGCTCGGGGTCCTCCGGGATCGGCGACCTGCTCCAGGGCAACTTCTTCGGCAGCAACGGCTCGTCGACCAGCTCGCAGATCAGCGACAAGCAGAAGGCGATCCGGCAGCACCCGCGGGACATCAACCTCTACCTCGACCTCGCCGGCCTCTACCAGACCGACAACAAGGAGTCGCAGGCGCTGGCCGCCCTGCAGAGCGCGCAGAAGGTCGCGCCGCGGAACGTGGACGTCATGAACCGGATCGCGGGCATCTACAGCGCCCAGGGCGCACGCGAGGCCGACCGGTACAACACGCTCCTCACCGCCTACGGCCAGAACGCCGCGTCACCGCCGGGGGTCGACACGAGCACCGAGCTCGGGCAGGCGATCACCTCCGATCCGTACACACAGGGCCTGCAACGCCAGCTGAACGAGGCGTACACGAAGGTCACGGGCAGTTACACGAAAGCCGAGTCGGTCTACCGGCAGGCCGCTCAGGCAGCGAAGGGGAGCTCGGCCGAGCCGACCGCCCTGCTGCAGTGGGCGAGCGCCGCCACGAGCGCCAACGACGTCAACGGAGCGATCACCGCCTACGAGCGCTTCCTCAAGGTCGCGCCGGACGACACGAACGCTCCCACCGTCCGTCAGACGCTCGCACAGCTGAAGGCATCGGTCAGCTCCGCGCAGGGTTAGACTCCCGCGCTCAGGGGAGGAGCCGAGGCTGATGAACTTCGACATCAAGACCGAGCCGATCGCAGAAGACGCGTACGTGATTGCGCTCGCAGGGGAGGTCGACCTCTACACAGCGCCCGAGTTCAAGCAGCGGCTGCTGGAGGTGATCGGCAACGGTGCGAAGAACGTGATCGTCGACTTCTCCGACACGACCTTCATCGACTCGACCACCCTCGGCGTGCTCGTCGGCGGCGTCAAGCGGCTGCGGACGAACGACGGCCAGCTCTCGCTCGTCTGCAGCGACCGCAACATCACGAAGATCTTCGAGATCACCGGCCTCGACCGCGTGTTCACGATCCACGCGACGCGCGAGGAGGCCGTGGACAGCCTCGGATCGTCGGACTCCGCGACCCACTAGTGCGGCGCAGCGGCGCGCTCCTCGTGCTCGCGACCGCGCTCCTCGCGGCCGGCTGCGGCACCGGCGGAATCTCCAAGGGCGGCGACGCGAGCCAGGGCAAACAGCTCTTCCTCGACAAGTGCGGCGGCTGCCACACGCTCGCCGACGCCGGCACCCACGGCACCCAGGGGCCGAATCTGGACGATGCCTTCGGCCCGTCGCTCCAGCAGGGCATTGAGCAGGTCACGGTCGAGCAGGTCGTGCGCGACCAGATCGAGCTCGCCGTCCCCCCGATGCCGCAGGACCTGGTGACGGGCTCTGACGCTGACGCCGTCGCGGCCTACGTGGCCTCGGTCGCCGGTAAGCCCTCGACGTCGAAGGCGGCGACGAGCGGCAAGGACATCTTCGTCGCGAACTGCGGCAGCTGCCACACGCTCGCCGCCGCGGGCACGAAGGGCAACGTCGGGCCGAACCTCGACCAGCTCAAGCCGGCCGAGAAGGTCGTCGAGCACCAGGTGATCAACGGCGGCGGCGCGATGCCGGCCTTCAAGGGCACGCTCACGCCGGCGCAGATCACCGCCGTTGCCAAATACGTAGCTTCCTCAGCGGGCGGCTAGCTGCGGCCCTCGAGCTCGCGCTCGGCCTCGAGGTCGACCACCACGTGCTGAATCGGCACCGCGAAGCGCTCCCGCGCGCCGGTGACGACGCCGCGCTCGAGCCAGTGCGAGCGGCCCTCGGGATGCGTCGAGATCAGTATCTGGTCGGCGCCGAAGGTGCGCAGCGCGTCCTCGATCGCCTGTAGCGGGTCACCGTCGCCCACCTCGCCGCGCGCCTCGATGCCCTCCTGCTCCAGCCGCTGCAGGCTGCGGTCGAGCCGTTCCTGCGCCTGCGCCCGCGCGGGATCCTCGTCCGAAGCGAGATGGCGGAGCTTCGTGTTCAGGGCCGGCGTGACGACGAGCACCTCGGTGTTCTCTCCCGCGCTCAGCTCGCGGATCCGGTCGAGCAGGTCTGCGCCGCCGACCGTCTCGTTCGCGATCACGAGCAGCCGGTGCTCACCCGGTGCGGACCGCCTCGTCGGCGCGACCTGCCTGGGCACCGGGTGCTGTCGCGTGCGCCACCACCACCAGGCGACGCCGATGGTCAGGACAATGAAGACGGCGAGGCCCGCCCACTCGTTGATCACGCCGGCGATCGCGATCGCGGCGAAGTAGACGACCGCCCCGAGCAGAAAGCGGAACGCCTCGGCCTCGGAGCGGAACGGATTGCCCATCTGACTAGAGGATGTACACCGTCGTGTAGACGACGATCCACATTACGTCGACGAAGTGCCAGTAGATCCCGGGGATCTCGACGCCGTGGTGGGACTCGGGCGTGTAGTGGCCGCGGAAGGCGCGCACGGTCGCCGCAGCCAGGAGCGTCAGCCCCACGAAGACATGCGCCCCGTGGAGTCCCGTGAGGCCGTAGAAGACGGAGCCGAACGCGTCGGTGCTGGGCGCGAAGCCGATCCGCGAGTACTCGAGGACCTGGGTCAGCAGGAACGTCAGGCCGAGCAGGAACGTCAGCACGAGGCCGCCCTGCAACCCCGCGCGGTTCCCGCGCTTGATCGACTGCAGGGCCCAGTGCATGGTGAAGCTCGACGTCACGAGGATGATCGTGTTCATCCCGGCGACGAAGACCGGGAGCTCGTACGGCGGCGTCGGCCACGGGGTCCCTGCCGAGACCCGCACGAAGAAGTAGATCGTGAAGAACGAGCCGAAGAGCATGATCTCCGACGCGATGAACAGGAACATCCCGAGCGTGCGCGCGTCGACGCGCGAGCTCTGGTGCGCCGCGGGCGGGTGCGCTGCGTGGGACGCTTCGGCGTGCGCGCTCATGGGACCGCCTCAGCCTCCGCGTCCGGCTCGCGCTCGACCTCGACGTGCTCGACCGGCAGCCCCGTCCCCTTGCGCAGGCGGTTGATCAGGTCACCGCGCAGCCAGCTCGAGGTCTTCTCGCCGGGGAAGGTCGAGACGATGATCTCGTCCACCCGCTCGTCCTGGACGGCCTGCACGGCAGCGGTGTACGGGTCGGGATGCGCGACCTGGCCGTGGGCGTCGATGCCCTCGCCGCGCAGGATCGTCAGCGCCCGGCGCAGTCGTCGCTCGGCCTCGGGGTGCGCCGCGGCGCCGGCGTCGCTCTGCGGGCAGACGATCAGGAACGACGCCCTCCCCTGCTGCGCGCGCGACCGGATCTTGTCGAGCAGCGGCGCGCCGACGACGGTCTCGTTCGCGACGACGAGCACGTTTGCGTCGCCGCCGTCCTCGCGCTCGAGGTCGACCACGACGTGCTCGACGGGCAAGTCACCCGCCGCGCTCTTGATCCGCTCGACGGCGTCGCGCCGCAACCAGCCCGAGCGCTGCTCCGGGTGCGTCGAGACGACGATCTCGTCCGGCCGTGGCTCGAGCTGCGCGAGCGCGTCGCGCGTCGCGGCGACCGGGTCGGTCTCGACCACCATTCCCGAAGCAGGGATCCCGGCCGAGCGCAGCGCCTTGAGCGTGTGCTCCAGCCGCCGGCCCGCTGCAGCACGGCGCGTGTCCTCGTAGACGACGTAGCCCTCGCGGGGCTGGTTCACGGGCGTGATCACCGTCACGCGAACCGGCCCGTCCTTGCGCCGGCGCTCGATCGCCTCGATCAGGCTGCGGCCCGCGACCGTCTCGTTCGCGACCACCAGGACGTGGCGCTCGCGGCTCACGAGACCGGTGCCTCCTCGGGCTCCTGCACGCGGTCGCCGTTGAAGACGCCGTGGCGCGCCCCCGGCACGCCGTACTCGTACGGGTTGCCGACCACCTGCGGGACCTCGTCGAAGTTGAACACCGGCGGCGGCGAGCTCACCTGCCACTCCAGCGTCAGCGAGCGCCACGGGTTCGGCGGCGCGGGCGGGCCGAAGCGCCAGCTCACGACCATGTTGTAGAGGAAGACGACCGTCGAGGCCCCGAGCCCGAAGGACGCGATCGAGATGAACAGGTTCAGGTCGGCGAACTTCGGCACGTAGTCGGCGACGCGGCGCGGCATCCCCTGGAGCCCGAGCCAGTGCATCGGGAAGAACGTCAGGTTGAAGCCGACGAACGTCAGCCAGAAGTGCAGCTTCCCGAGCTTCTCGTTGTACATCCGCCCGGTCATCTTCGGGAACCAGAAGTAGATCCCGGCGAAGATCGTGAACAGCGAGCCGCCGAAGAGCACGTAGTGGATGTGCGCGACCACGAAGTACGTGTCCGAGGTGTGGATGTCGATCGGCACGGCGGCGAGGTAGATCCCGGAGAGGCCGCCGATGACGAACATCGAGACGAAGCCGAGCGCGAACAGCATCGGCGTGTCGAAGTGGATCCGCCCCTCCCACAGCGTCGCTAACCACGAGAACACCTTGATCCCGGTCGGGACCGCGATCACCATCGACGTGACCATCATCGGGACGCGCAGCCACGGCGCCATCCCGGCCACGAACATGTGGTGCGCCCAGACCGAGAAGCCGAGGACGAGGATCGCCATCAGCGACAGCGCCATCAGCCGGTAGCCGAAGATCGGCTTCCGCGCCATCACGGAGATCACCTCCGAGGCGATGCCGAAGCCGGGCAGCATCATGATGTAGACGGCCGGGTGCGAGTAGAACCAGAAGATGTGCTGGTAGCCGAGGGGGTAGCCGCCCGCGGCGGGGTCGAAGAAGTGCGTGTGCATGATGTGGTCGAACATCACGAAGAACTGCGACCCGGCGATGAACGGCGTCGCGATCACGACCAGCAGTGACGTCGTGAAGTTCGCCCAGACCAGCAGCGGCATGCGCCAGAAGGTCATCCCCGGCGCGCGCATGGTGATGATCGTGACCAGGAAGTTGAGCGCGGTCATGATCGAGCTCGCGCCGGCCCACTGGACACCCATCGCGAAGAAGACGTTCCCCAGGGGCTGGTGCACCGAGAGCGGTGCGTAGTTCGTCCAGCCGGCGGCGAGCGGGCCGCCGGGGACGAGGAAGCTCGAGAGCATCATGATCCCGGCGATCGGGAGCAGCCAGTACGAGAGCGCGTTCAGCCGCGGGAACGCCATGTCCGGCGCGCCGATCATCAGCGGGATCACGTAGTTGCCGATCCCGGCGAAGGCCGGGATCACGAACAGGAAGATCATCAGCGCCGCGTGCACCGAGAACATGCCGTTGAAGGTCTGGTTGTCGACGAACTGCATCCCGGGCTGGGCGAGCTCGGCGCGCATGAACATGGCCAGCAGGCCCGCGATGACGAAGAAGACGATCGTCGTGACCAGGTACTGGATCCCGATCACCTTGTGGTCGGTGTTGACCCGGAAGTAGTCGCGCCAGCTGTGCGCGCCGTGACCGGAGTGGTCCTCCGGCACGGTCGGCTTGCCGCTCGCGTAGCGCGCCCAGTAGTCGAAGCCGCCGAGGCCGACGAGGAAGCCGATCGGCACCGTCGTGAGCGAGACGGTCGTGAGGACGGCACCGTCCCAGATCGGGTGCCAGCCCTCCGCCCAGCGGACGAGCACGACGATGCCGACGCCGATCCCGAAGAACAGCGCAATCGTCCACGGCACGCGGAGCCACCCTGCGGCGGTCAGCCGATGCCAGCCGCGCGGAGGCGGAGCGGGAGCGTGGTGCTCGGGCTGCGCCTCGTGCTCGTGGAAGCCGACGACGGTCTCGCTCACTGCGAGCCTCCGGCCAGGTACTCCACCAGCGCGTCGATCTGCTCCACCGGCAGCGAGCTGAAGGTCTCAGGCATCACGCCCTTGGGGTATCCGGGGGCGACGTAGGCGTTCGGATCGACAATCGACTGACGGATGAACTTCTCGAGCGGTTGTCCCGCCTTTTGCGCGGCCTCCCTCAGACTATCGAGGTCCGGCCCGACCATTCCGCTCGCTCCCGCGGGCTTGAAGGTGTGGCAGCCGTCGCAGCCGTTGTCGACGAAGAACGTCTTCGCCGCAGCGGACGGGCCGCCTCCACCGCCGGCCGCCTTGCCACGGGCATTCGCCCACGCGAGGAACTTGTCCTTCGACTCGACGGTCGTCCGGGACCGCATCACGGCGTGGCCGAGGCCGCAGAGCTCGGTGCAGATCACCGGAAAGGTGCCGAGCCGGTTCGGCGTGATCACGAGCTTCGTCAGCAAGCCCGGCACCGCGTCCTGCTTCTGGCCGAACTCGGGTAC
>Ga0081455_10005659_pt1 | contig 13637 bp, 11 predicted proteins | sample TabmetS3T2R1_FD_70207 | JGI IMG/M metagenome (GOLD analysis project Ga0081455, IMG submission 70207) | Tabebuia heterophylla rhizosphere microbial communities from the University of Puerto Rico - S3T2R1 | ecosystem: Host-associated > Plants > Roots > Rhizosphere ... | reverse complement strand
CGCGAGCTCGTTCAGCTGCTTCTGCAGGATCTCGAGCGAGCCGAAGTCGCGCTTGATGGCCTCAGCGAGATCGCCCGTCGGCTCGCCGCCGCCGTACACCGCGTCCTTGAGCGGCGTGATCACGTTCTGGATCTTCATCGCGGCCTTGAGGTCGCCGGCGTTGAACTGCTCAACGGAAAGAAATCCCGGCGAGTCCCAGTCGGAGCCGTAGAGCGCCAGTCCGCCCTCCAGCCGGCCGGAACCGACCCTACGCCAGCCGCGGAGCAGACCGTTACCCAGCCAATACGAGGAGTTGTCGCGCCAGCCCTCCTGGCGGCGTCCGTCCCCGGCCACCAGAAACCCACCGTCGTCGCCCCGCTTCCCACCTCTCACCCAGCCGCTCGCGTCGCCGTAACTCGAGCCGCCGACGCTGCCCGATGTGCCAGTGGCGTCCGCGGCGGTAAACACCTCGACCACACCGGCGAGCGAGAAGTCGCCGTAGAGTGGACTGGCCGGCCCGGTGATCACCCGGAGCGAGCTCACTGCCGCGGGCGACAGGATGCTCCAATCCGAGTAGCCCTCGACATGTCCGTGCACCGGCAGGTTGATGGGGACACCATCGAGCACGAGCAGCACATCAGAGGAATGGTCCGAGGAGAATCCGCGGATCACCGCATCGGACGCATAGCCCGGACCCTGGCCCTGCTCGTGAACCTCGATGCCGGTAGTCTGCCGCAGGAGATCGTAGGAGTCATTAGCGAAGGTCCGCCGCAGCTCGGCCGGCTTGACCTCCATCGTAGTCACCGGCGGTGCAGCCGACTTGGGTCGCTCGGCGGTGACGATGATAGTCTCCAGCTGCTTCACCTGTTTCGATGGTGGTGGCTGGGTGGAATCCACGGTTTGCGCCTGGGCGACTCGAGCCAACAAAGCCAGGCCGACCACCACACGGCTTGATGAGCCCTTCATCATGCGCTCCACTCCCCCATAGCAGGATGCCATCGCCCCATTGGGCGAATACGGCTGCTCAGGACGTTTGCTTCTGGTGAACTGGGGTCTGACGGGCGGACGCCCGCGGCTAATTACTTAAGCGAGGTGGAGTGGAGGGCCGTGCGCGAATGGAAGACTGTGCGAGGGGCGGACGGGGATGAAGCCGACTACCGGAAAGAGCGAGGCTGTGCGGTGTGGCTCAAGCAGTCGCGCGGGAGCCGGCGTCGCAGCGGCCGGTGCGATCAGCTGGAGACAACAGAGGTGAACGAAGCAAGTAGCGTTGGAGGGCAGATTCCCGGGATGGCCAGCATGCTGGTGTGCCCCGTGATGAGCGACCTGGGCATCGGTTCCCGGGCAGCCAGCCATCCGTCCCCACGTGAACGCGCTCAGCGCGAAACACGCGGCGACGAAGGCAGACACGGTGGAACGACCCAGGCGCCTCTTCATAGCCGCTAAGAAATTATACTGGCGCCGTGCACCGGCAATAGGATCGCCCTGAACTGGTCCGAGCTGCGGTGAGATGATTAAGGCGATGCGCGCCGTAGAGTCCAAGCTCTATGTATGGGAATTCACCACGAAGGCACGAAGGTCACGAAGGACACAAAGGTTCGTTCATTATCCTTATCTCATCAGGTAATTGGTGCTGCAATCGAGGTACACCGTTTATTCGGGCCAGGGCTCTTGGAGGTGGTATACGAGAGCGCCTTATGTAAAGAGCTCTCATTCAGGGGAATTGACTACGAGCGGCAACTTAGCCTACCAGTGTGCTACAAAGGTGAAGAGCTGGACTGCACCGTTAAGCTGGATCTAGTGATCGAACACACCCTGATAATAGAAGTAAAATCGGTCGAGAAGCTCATACCCGTACACACTGCACAACTCCTTACCTACTTACGACTTCAGAATCTTTGGCTGGGACTTCTGATTAACTTCAATGTCGAGATCCTGAGAGATGGCGTCCGGCGAGTACTAAATGGCTAGCCCCTTCATCTCCTTCGTGTCCTTCGTGACCTTCGTGCCTTCGTGGTGAAAACTCTCAAATGGCCTTGATCCTTGAGAGACTTAGAGGAACTTTTAGGACATGAAAGCCGGCCATAAATTCCTGCTGGGTGCCGCGATTATCGTCAGCAGCGTCGGGTTCCTGATCGCTGAGGGGGTGAAGGAGACCGGGGTCTATTTCCTCACTCCCGCGGAGCTGGCGGCCAAGAATGCCGCCGATCCGACCTTCGCCGAGAATGTGGGCTTCAAGGTGGGAGCCAAGGTGGTGCCCGGGTCGGTGCGGCGGGATACCGGCGGGCACCGGATCGACTTCCAGGTGTCCGATGGGGTGAAGACCTATCCCGTCACCTATCAGGGCCTGGTGCCCGATACCTTCACTGACGCCAACGACATCGAAGTCATCGTGGAAGGGCGGCTCGGACGAGACGGCGTCATCCGGGCCACCGACGTGCTCGCCAAGTGCGGCTCCCGCTACGAGGCCGTCCCCAAGGCCTGAGATTCCATGACACTGCTGGGTCAGTTCGCTCTCTGGGCCGCGCTCCTCCTCGGCCTCTGGTGTATCGCCATCGCCTTCTCCGGCCGCTGGCACGACCGCCCCGATCTGGCGCAGTCGGTGGTGCGCTCGGTCTACGCGGTGTTCGGCTGCCTGGTGGTGGCGTCGATCTGTCTCTGGAAAGGGCTGGTCACCCACGACTTCAACATGGAATACGTGGCGGCGTACACCAGCCGGAACCTGCCTCCCTACTACATCTTCTCCGCGTTCTGGGCCGGCCAGAAGGGATCGCTGCTGTTCTGGGCGGTGGTCCTCTCTCTGTTTGCCTCCGCGGCGCAGCTCCTGACTCCCCGCCGATACGCGCACCTGATGCCCTACGTCGCCGGCGTCACCACCACTGTGGTCGCCTTCTTCGTGAGCGTCATGATCTTCGCGGCCAATCCGTTCGAGCGGCTGGGCTTCACCCCGGCCGACGGGCGCGGGCTCAACCCCCAGCTGCAGAACGTGGGCATGGTCATTCACCCGCCGATGCTCTACCTGGGCTACATCAGCATCACCATCCCCTTCGCCTTCGCCGTCGCCGCGCTGCTCTCCCGGCGGCTCGACACCGGCTGGATCCACGCTATCCGCAAGTGGACCCTGGTCTCCTGGCTGTTCCTCTCGATCGGGATCACGCTCGGGATGTGGTGGGCCTACGTCGAGCTGGGCTGGGGTGGTTACTGGGCCTGGGACCCGGTGGAGAACGCCAGCTTTCTCCCCTGGCTCACCATGACCGCGTTTCTCCACTCGGTGATGATCCAGGAGAAGCGGGGGATGCTGAAGCGGTGGAACTTCGGCCTGATCATCGGGACCTTCCTGCTGAGCATCTTCGGCACCTTCATCACCCGCTCGGGCGTGATCGCGAGCGTGCACAGCTTCACCCAGTCGAACGTGGGATACTTCTTCCTCGCCTTCCTGGTGATCGCGACGGTTCTGGCCTTCACCCTGCTCTACACTCGCTGGCCCTTGCTCAAGGCGGAGGTGCAGCTGGAGTCGATGCTGAGCCGGGAAGCGGTGTTTCTCTTCAATAACCTGCTCCTGGTGGGGATCGCGTTTTCAATACTGTGGGGGACGCTCTTCCCCATTCTCTCCGAGCTGATCAAGGGCACCAAAATCACGGTCGGCCCGCCCTTCTTCAATCGGGTGAACGTACCCCTTGGCTTGCTTCTTCTGGGGCTCACTGGAGTCGGCCCGCTGATCGCGTGGCGCAAGGCGTCGCCAGCGAATCTCCGGCGCCAGTTCATCGCTCCATCGGCCGCGGGACTCGCAACCCTCGTCGTGCTGTTCCTGGCTGGTGTGCGCGACCTCTACGCCCTCATGGCGCTGGCGCTGGCGGGATTCGTGGCCGGAACCATCGGGCAGGAGTTCTACCGCGGGGTGCGGGCTCGGCGGCGGATACACGGCGAACCCACCACGCTCGCACTCGCCCACCTGATCGCCCGGAACCGGCGGCGCTACGGCGGCTACATCGTCCACGTCGGCATCCTGATCTATTTCGTGGCCTTCGCCGGCATGGCGTTCAAGCGGGAGCGGGAGGCCACGCTCAAGCCGGGCGACTCGGTGGAGCTCAGCAGTCCCTTCGGACACCGATATCGCTTCACCCACGTAGGGGTCTCCCAGTACGAGGCGCTCAACCGGATCGTCTCCGCCGCCACCGTCGAGGTCATGAAGGATGGAAAACCGGCGGGACTCATGACCTCGGAGAAGCGGCAGCACGTAGACAGCTTCAAGCGGCCCACCTTCGAGCCCTCGACCGAAGTCGCCATCCGAAGTGGACTCCAGGAAGACGTGTACCTGGTGTTCGCCGGAGCAGTGAACGGTACCGAAGAAGCGGTCTACCGCTTCAACATCAATCCCCTGGTCTGGTGGGTCTGGTTCGGGGGACTGGTCCTGGTGATCGGCGGCCTGATAACGATGTGGCCCGGAGGAGGCGCCACCATCACTGGACCTCGCCGGGTTCAGGCCGGCTACCAGGTCAGCCTGGTGGGAGCGGGAAAGGAATGAAGCGTCGAGTCTTTCTGCAATCGCTGGCGCTGGGCGTGGTCACCCCGCAGCTGCTGCATTCCATGCAGAGCCTGCCCGGAGTGCAGGGAGCCGATTCGCTGGCCAGTCGAGGAGCGACCGGCAGTCTCCGCGACCCGACTGCGGCTGGACGGTCCCGCACTCCCACCGATCGACGGGAGAACGACGCGGAGGTCCAGGCCATCGAGCTGCAGCTCGCCTGCAACTGCGGCTGCACTCTGGATGTGTTCACCTGCCGCACCACCGACTTCTCCTGCACCTACTCGCCCAAGCTGCACCGCGAAGTCCTGGCGCTGAGAGATCAGGGTAAGACAGCGCAAGAGATCCTGGACGCTTTCGTGGCGAAGTATGGGGAGAAGGCGCTGATGGCGCCCAAGCCTCGCGGGTTCAACCTCTGGGGATATCTGCTCCCCGGCGCCGCAATTGGAACTGCGGCGCTGGCGCTCGTAGCCGTGCTCCGGCGGCGGGAGGCCGCGGTCAAAGCCGCTGAAACAGGGGATCGGAGCGCTATACCTCCGACGGTGGCGGCCACGCAGGACGAGCTGGAGCGTTTGCGCCGCGAGCTGGAGCGGGTGGAAGACTGATGCTCATCGAGGCGGGGGCAGCCGCGCTCGTGGGGGTGATCGTGGTCTGGCTGGTGTTGCAGCCGCTGCTATCACCGGGGCGCTGGTCACCTCGTCCAGTAGAGCCACTCGATCCAGAAGAAACTCCCAAGGGAGTTGCGCTCACCGCGCTGAAAGAGATCGACTTCGACCGAGAGACCGGAAAGCTCTCGGAGAGCGACTACGAATTTCTCAAAGCCAAATACACCGCCGCCGCCCTGGAAGCGCTCCGGCAGGAGCCGGACTCAGCGGGCGACAGCATCGAGGCGATGATCGCGGCCAGGGTGCGAACTATCCGCTCGACCGGAGCGGTTGGGGGACCGCGATGCCGGGTCTGCGGCCCCAGGCCAGAACCTGACGCGGTGTTTTGCTCCAGTTGCGGCGTCCGGCTCGACGCTTTACCTGCAGCCGAGCAGTCCCGCTCTCAATCCAACACCGCTCGGGTTCAGCGGCTCGCGGTCTTCCTGCTTCAAATGCGGGTTGGCGATGGCGAGCAGGAGCAGGGAGAAGCTCAGCGCGCGCAGCACGGCGCCGCGGCGCGAGCGCCAGAACAAGAGCGCGAGCAGCACCACGCCCATCGCCGCGAGGCCCCACAAGACGGGCCACGGCACGAAGGGAAGGAACTCGAGCGACCAACTCATCGCGTCACTGCCCCAAGCGCTCGAGCAGGGCAGGGACGTGCACCTGGTCGGCCTTGTAGTTGCCGGTGAGCGCGTACATCACGATGTTGACGCCGGCGCGGAACGCCATCTCGCGCTGAACTTCGCCGCCGGGGACAGCCGGATAGATCGGCCGGTTGCCCTCGTCGAGCGCCCAGGCCCCGGCGAGATCGTTGGAGGTGATGACGATCGAGCTTACGCCGTCGGTGCGGCGCGAGCGCTCGCTGCGCTCGGCCTCGTCGGCGGGCTCGGCCTCGACCCAAAGCGAGCCGCCGTCCCATCGTCCGGGAAAGCTCCGCATCAAATAAAACGACTTGGTCAGGACGTGGCTGTCGGGCACGGCCTCCAGAGGCGGAATGTCGAGCTGGCCGATCAGGCGCGTGAGCGCCGCACCTTGCGCACCGTCGGCCGCGACGCCCGTGCCATGATCGCGCGTGTCGAAGACGATGAGGCCGCCTTGCTTCATAAAGGCGTCGACCTTGGCGAGCGTCGCGTCGGAGAGCGGGCTCGCATCCTCGCGCACCGGCCAATAGAGCACCGGAAAGAAGGCGAGCTCGTCCTTGTCGATATCGACGCCCATGGGTTGGTCGGGCTCGAGCGCGGTGCGCGCGCGCAAGACCTTGCTCAACCCGGCCAAGCCTTCCTCGCTCGTGCGGTCGATCTCGGCATCTCCGGTGATGACGTAAGCGAGCCTGGTATGCAGGGCCGCCTTGCTCGCGAAATCGTCCGGCGGAGCAGCAGGGGTCTCGCCGGCGGGTGCTTCGCCGGTCGCCTGCGCCTGGACATGGGCTGGCGAAAAGGACAGAAGCGCCGCGGCAAGCAGGATCGTCACGCTCGCGGCGACGGCCCGGCGGCGGAAACGCAAGCCGCCGCTCAGTACGAGCACGGCGAGGATATCGGCGAGAAAGAGAGCGACGGCGGCAAGATAGAACCAAGGCTCGAGCGCCATCGGCTTCTTCAAGACGTAGCCGCTGACCGTGCTCGACCCTTCGATCTTGCCGATCGGCGTGAGCGCGGTCCCGGCCGTGATGAGGTTGAGCGCGCGGGCGGCGCCCGAGGGACCGTAATACCCGGGCGGATGGTCGGGGCCCGGCACCGTGCTATCGACCTTGTCGGCCGCGAGCGGCACGGCGCGAAGCGGCGGCGCCGTCAACTGGCCGAAGCCGTCGAGCGTTTGCAGCGGCGGCAACGCGCCGGTCGCGATTGTGGGACGCGCGGTGGCTCCGGCTTCGCCTTCCGTCTCCTTGCCCGGCTCGACCGCGATCTGGCTCGGACCGAGCGCGACCGCGCGGCGCAGCATCTCGACGAAGAGGCCTGAGAGCGGCAAATTCGACCAGTCGGAATTCGCCGTGACGTGGAACAGGACGATGAAGCCCTGACCCGTTTTCGCGGCGGTGACGAGCGGCGTGCCGTCGGCAAGGCGCGCCCAGACCTCGGCCTCGCTCGCCACGCTCGGATCGGCGAGCACTTGTCGGTTGACCTTGACGTCCTCGGGCACGGCCAGCCCACGGAAGGGGCTGTTATCCTCGAACGGCGCAAGCGGCTGCGGCGTGCTCCAGGAGAGCGAGCCGCCGAGCGAGCGGCCGCCGCGGCGGAGCGCCACGGGGAGCAACTCGTCGCCGCCTTGCTCGAGCCTTGGCCCGGCGAACCGAATGAGCACGCCTCCCGCCTTGATCCAAGCTTCAAGCTCCTCCTCGGTACCGGCGACGAGCTTGCCGATATCGGCGAGAACGATGGTCGAAACCTTCTGCGCGATCAGGGCGTGAATGGCGTTGGCGACGTTGCCTTCGCTCGGCGCCACCACGTCGGCGTAAGGCGACAGCGCGCGCTCGACGTAATAGAGGGGCGAAAGCAGCGGCTGCGCCGCTTCGCGCGATTCGCCCGAGACGATGCCGACGCGATGCCATTGCGAGCGCGCATCGAGCAGGTGGACCGCGCCCGCGGAACGCTCGCCCGCAATCGCGATGCGCGCAACCTGATTGCGGATTTCGATCGGCAAGTCGAACTGCACCGTGGTTTCGTTTTTGCCCAGGCTCAAGGTAAAGGGCGCCTCGCCGAGAGGCTCGCCGCGGCCGGTCAGCGCCTTGACGACACCAGAGCGAGGTCCTTCGGCGCCGCTCATGACGCGGGCGGCAAACGCGCCGCTCTCGCCCGTGCCCTGTCCGAGCGCGAGTGCTGCGTCGTCCCGTTCCGGCCGGAGCACGGAAAGGCTGCCGCCGCCGCCCGCGAATTTGGCAAGAGCGCCGGCGAAGGCTCCGGCGTCGCCGTAGTCGAGACCGTCGGAGAGCCACAGCACGCTGAAGCCCGTCTTCCCGCCAAGCTCCTTTTCGAGCGTCGCAGCAAGCGCGGCGCGATCGGGAGCGTAAGGTTCGGGCGTGATGCCGCCGATGCGTTCGCGCGCCTTGTCCGGGCTCAAGGGAGCGCTGACCGGCTGGCCGGGCGCGGAAGGCGCAAGCACGATGGTGCGGCCGTCGCGTGCGGCGCGGTCGATTGCCGCTTCGATCGCCTCGCGCCGCTCGGGCCAATGCGCGGCCGAGGCCCAGCCATTGTCGATGACGATGAGGAGGGGGCCTGTGCCGGCGAAACTTTGCCGGTCGGGATTGAGCACCGGGCGCGCGAGCGCAAGGATGATCAAAGCGGCGAGCAGCATGCGCAAGGCGGTCAGCCACCACGGGCTCCGCGCGGGCTCCTCTTCGGTCGTCTTGAGATCCTTGAGCAGGCGCGTCGGCGGAAAGACCACGAGCTGCGGGCTCGGCGGGGTGAGCCGAAGCAGCCACCAGATCGCAGGCAGCGCGGCAAGCGCCGCTAGCACCCACGGCTGAAGGAACCCGATCGCGCCGATGGTGATCATGACTGGAGGCTCGGGGCCCTGCCGTTGCCCGCAACTTGGCGGGCGGGCCTATAGCGATAATCGCTGTCGAGCCCGGCGAGGCGGCTATGGAGCGACAGCACCGCCTCCTCGGGCGGACGGTCGGTGTGATGGATCAGGAACGACCAGCCGAGCCGCCGCGTCACCTCGAGGAGATCGTCGCGATGGCGCTTGAGCCGTTCTTGGTAGTCCTCGCGCAAGGTCTCGGCGCGGCCGGCGATCATCCGGTCGCGGCCTTCGCTCGCGGCGAATTCGGTGCGGCCGGCGTAGGGAAGCGTCTCCTCGGCCGGGTCGACAATATCGATGAGATGCCCGCGCACCCCTTGCGCCGCGATCGCCTCGAACCGCGCGCGTAATTCGGCCACCGGCTCGAGGAAGTCGCTGAACAGAATGCACTCGGAGAAGCGGCTCAGTCTTGCGTTCGGCGGCAGGCTCGCTTCGCTCGTATCGCCCATCAGAACTTCTGCGAAGCGGCGGGCGGCGGAGCGCCCGGTGAAGATCTGTCCGCCCATGAGACCGATGCGCTCGCCGCCGCGGGCGAGAAGCTCGGCAAGCGCGAGCGCGAGCACCACGGCGCGGCTTTCCTTGGAAACCTTGGCGAGACGGGAGCGGAACCGCATCGAGGGCGAAAGATCGGGCCAGAGCCAAACCGTATGCGCCGCCTCCCATTCGCGCTCGCGTACGAACAGCGTGTCCGAGCTCGCCGAGCGGCGCCAGTCGATGCCGGTGACCGAGTCGTTCTGGTCGTAGTGACGGAACTGCCAGAACGTCTCGCCCGGTCCGGCGCGGCGGCGGCCGTGCGTGCCGTGGGCGACGGTGTGGGCGATCCGTTGCGACTCGATGAGAAGCGCAGGGATGCGCGCCGCCAGGCTGTGGGCTTCGGCTTCCTCGCCGGAAAATGGCTGAAGCGATTTCTCTCGCGTGACGGCCAAGCTCAAATCACCCCAGCGGCTCGACAAGCCGCGCGACCATCTGGCTCATGTCGATCCCTTCGGCACGGGCGGCGAAGGTGAGCGCCATGCGGTGCTTGAGCACGGGCTCGGCGAGATCGATCACATCGTCGATGGAGGGCGCAAGCCGCCCCTCGATCATGGCCTTGGCGCGCACGGCAAGCATCAGCGCCTGGCTCGCGCGCGGGCCCGGGCCCCAGGCGATCAAATCGTCGAGCTCCTCGTCGATGCCGGTGCCGGGCCGCGCCGAGCGCACGAGCTTCAGGATCGCATCCACCACCTGGTCGCCGACCGGAAGCTGGCGCACCAGCCGCTGCGCCACCATCAACTCCTCGGCGGAGAGAATGGTCTTGAGCGTGCGCTCCTCGACGCCGGTCGTGGCGAACAGCATGCGGCGCTCGGCGGCGGCGTCGGGATAGGACACGTCGATCTGCAACAGGAAGCGGTCGAGCTGGGCTTCGGGCAGCGGATAGGTGCCTTCCTGCTCCAGCGGATTTTGGGTGGCGAGGACGTGGAAGGGGCGGGGCACGTCGTGACGCTTGCCCGCCACGGTGACGTGATGCTCCTGCATCGCCTGGAGCAGCGCCGACTGCGTCTTGGGGCTCGCGCGGTTGATCTCGTCGGCCATCAGCAACTGGGTGAAGATCGGGCCTTCGACGAAACGAAAGCTGCGTCGGCCGCCCGCGCCCTCTTCGAGCACCTCGGAACCGACGATGTCCGACGGCATCAGGTCGGGCGTGAACTGGATGCGCTTGTTCTGAAGGCCGAGCACGGTGCCGAGCGTCTCGACCAGGCTCGTCTTGGCGAGGCCGGGCACGCCGATGAGGAGCGCGTGACCGCCGGACAGAAGCGTGATGAGGGCAAGGTCGATGACGCGCTCCTGACCGAAAATGGTCGATCCCGTGGTTTCGCGAACGCGTCCAATCTTGGCGCCAACCTCCTCGATACGATCGACGAGCTTGGAATCGGCTTGGGCAACGGTTGTCATGGCTTCTATTTGTCTCGATGCTGATGCTAGGGAAATATAGGGCCAAAGGCCTGGCGGAGAAGAAGCACTTTGAGCGGCAATTCGGTCACAATCGCGTTGATTTGGGCCTCCGATAAGGCCGGGTTCTCTGGCCGGCGGGCAACCTGGCCGGGAGCGGTCTAGCCATGCCCCGCCAACACAGACGCAATGCTGTCGTAGCATCGGCAAAGGCCCGCGGCAAACGGCCTGCCGGAGCATTGCCAAAGCTTAATCTTTGCGGGGATATCGGGCTAAAGATCGGCCGCGACGGCACGTGGTACTACCAGGGCGGCGCCATCGCGCGGAAGGGGCTCGTCAAGCTGTTCGCCTCGGTGCTCCAATGCGAGAAGGACGGGCGCTACTACCTAGTGACGCCGGTCGAAAAGGTGCCGATCGCGGTCGAAGCGATGCCCTTCATCGCCGTCGAGATGAGCCGGCAGGGGCGGGGCAAGAGGCAAAGCCTTTCGTTCCGCACCAATGTGGACGACACGGTAAAGGCGGGGCGCAAGCACAAGCTCGGCTTCGAGCGCGGGCCGGCCGGTGGCTTCACTCCGTTCATTCTCGTACGCGACGGCTTGAAAGCGCGCCTCTCCCGCCCGGTCTATTACGAGCTTGCGGCGCTCGCCGCCAAGAACCCCAAAGGCAAGGGAGAGGGGGTGTGGAGCGGGGGCGCGTTCTTCCCGTTCCCGGCCGAAGCGAGCTAGGCGCAGCCGCGCTCGCCACTCGCTTTGCCGGGCGCGCGCCGTTATGGTGCTGCTCGCGCCTTTCGCCAAAGGCCTTAGAGCCAATTCGATGTTTCGCATCGCGCTGATCGACATTCTTCTTTTTTCGCTGCCCTTCCTGATCTACGCGGCCTATCGGTTTGCGGTCAAAGGCGTGCCGCCGGACCAGCTTTGGCAGGGCGCGCCGGTCTTCTGGCTGCTCGCGGCGGGCGTCGGGCTTCTCCTTGTCGTCATGGCGACGGTCATCCAGTTCTCCGGCGGCAAGCCCGGCGGGATCTATCATCCGCCGAGCCTCGAGGATGGTGTCATCAAGCCCGGCGAGATCGATTGACGGAGGCCATGGCCAAATCCGCGCCCCCTTCGCTCAAGGATGCACCGTGGCTGAAACGGCCTGAGACGGCACGCATCTTCGCCGCGCTCGAAGGGCCGGGCGCAGAGACGCGCGCGGTCGGCGGTGCGGTGCGCGACAGCCTGCTCGGGCGCCCCGTCAAGGAAGTGGACCTCGCCACCACCGCTCTGCCGCAACAGGTAATGACGCTCGCGGCCAAAGCAGGCCTCAAGGCCGTTCCGACCGGCATCGAGCACGGCACCGTCACGATCATCGCCGACGGCGTACCCTTCGAGGTCACGACGCTCAGGCGCGATGTCGAGACCTTCGGGCGGCATGCGACGGTCGCGTTCACCGAGGATTGGCAGGAGGACGCGCGCCGGCGCGACTTCACCCTCAATGCGCTCTACGCGGCGAGCGACGGGACCCTGTTCGATCCGCTCGGAGGCTATGACGATGTGCTCTCGGGGCGGGTGCGTTTCATCGGCGATGCGGAGGCGCGCATCAAAGAGGACTATTTGCGCATCCTGCGTTTCTTTCGCTTCAACGCCTACTACGGCAAGGGACCGTTCGATCCGGATGGTCTTCGGGCTTCCGTCGCGCTTCGCGGCGGGATGGCGCAACTTTCGGCGGAGCGGGTCGCGGGCGAAGTAAGGCGCATCCTCGTCGCGCCGGAAACGGTGCGTGCGGTCGAGGCGCTGTTCGATTACGGGCTGCTCACCGACATTCTCGGCGGCGTGCCGCGGCTTCAGCGCTTGAGGCGCCTCGCTGCCATCGAGGACGCGCTTCGGCGCGAGCCCGACGCCATGACGCGGCTCGCCGCGCTCGCGGTGTTCGTCGGCGAGGACGCGGTTCGCCTGTCCGCGCGCCTGCACCTCTCGAACGCCGAGCAGGCCGTGCTCGCGCTCGGCGCGGGCGATCACGACGAGAGCGGTCTTCCCGGCGAGGCCGCCGCCAAACGGCTGCTCTACCGGCTCGGTCCGCGCGACTATCCCGCGGCAGTGCTGATCGCGTTCGCGGATTCCGGGGCCGCGCCGGACGACAAGGACTGGGGCGAGGCCGCGACCCTTGCCGAGCGCTGGCAGGCGCCCGTCTTCCCGCTCAAGGGAAATGACGTGATTGCGCTCGGTGAGGTCGAAGGCCCGGCGCTTGGCGCGCTTCTCAAGACGCTCGAGGCCGAATGGGTAAGGGAAGGATTTGCCGCCTCGAAAGGCGAGCTGCTCGAGCGCGCGGCGAACTTTAGCCGAAGATCATCCAAGCAAGGCCGATAAGGGTCGCCGCGAAAGCAAGCACGACCGGCACCAACGCGATCTCGATCAGGACATCGCGGCCGCGCATGGTCTCGCCCCCGATCGCAACATCGCTGTCAAGAAATGCGCTGAAGCTCGTCCGGCGCGCCGGCCAGCGCTGATCTCCCCTGGTCAAAGAGGCAACCAACACGAAGAGCGAGACGAACATCGCGCAGAAGAGAGTCACGATCGCGAGGTAAAAATCGATTCCGCCTTTGCCGGCGAAGGCAGCCCAAATAACGACGATGAACCAAAGAACAGCGCCAATGGCGATCTCGAAGACGATCGGATGAATGCCAGTCGCCTGGCCCGTCACCTGTCTTGATGCAGTATCTGACATGGCGGCCTCCATGTCGCGAAGGTTACGCCCCGCACCAGCCGCCTACGTTATGGAAATGGGAATGAGAGCGTCGCGCACCAAGAACGACCGATTGACGCAGGAGGTCACCTAAGCCTTTCGATCAGCGCCATGGCGGCGGCGGGCGCGCGCAGCTTCCCTTCATGGATGAAATAGACGAAGACGTCGCGCGGCTTGCTTCCGGGTTTGTGCGCGGCATCGACGGCTACGAGGTCCTTGGGCGCTTCGCCCTTGGCCCAGACTTTCGTGCGCGCGGCCCAGACGTCGAGCGCTTGCGGCTTGTAGGCGGCCGGCAAGCGATCGTCGCCGCGCTGGAGCCGCGCATAGACCACCTC
>Ga0081455_10005658_pt1 | contig 13637 bp, 16 predicted proteins | sample TabmetS3T2R1_FD_70207 | JGI IMG/M metagenome (GOLD analysis project Ga0081455, IMG submission 70207) | Tabebuia heterophylla rhizosphere microbial communities from the University of Puerto Rico - S3T2R1 | ecosystem: Host-associated > Plants > Roots > Rhizosphere ... | reverse complement strand
GCGCCCCGCTTCGAATTGCGGCTTGATCAGGGCGACAAGCCAAGCCCCCGGCGCGGCGAGGCGCAGCGCCGCCGGGAGCACAAGGCCAAGACCGATGAAGCTCACATCGGCGACGATCGCCGACACCGCCTCGCCGATCAGCGTCCGGTCGAGCCCCCGTGCGTCAGTGCCTTCGAGCGCGATCACGCGAGGGTTGGCCCTGAGCTTGGCGTGGAGCTGTCCCTTTCCCACATCGACCGCGTAGACCTTGGCGGCGCCGCGGGCGATCAGCACCTCGGTGAAGCCCCCGGTCGAGGCGCCGAGATCGAGCGCGACCCTCCCCTTGGCATCGAAGCCGAAGGCGTCAAGCGCGGCCGCGAGCTTGAGCCCGCCCCGCGAGACGTAAGCGCAGGCCTCGGGGTTGACGGCAAATGCGACGCCGGGCGCGACCAGCGCGCCAGGCTTCCGCTCGGGCTTCCCCGCCACGCTGACCTGTCCCCGCCGGATGAGGTCGGCGGCGCGGGAGCGGGTCGGCACCACCCCACTGTCCACCAATAATTGATCGAGACGTTTTTTTTTGTAGATGGGCACAACTGGTTCTCATATGCTCGCCGGCGCGTCGGGGGAGTCTCGCGCGCGGAGGTCAAGCCGGGAGCGGCCGGGCACCGCTTACATCATACTGCGGAGCGCCCCGCTCGGCGCGCATACGCGGAGGTCTCGTGAGCCAGGAAAGTACGGCTTACCTTACCGACAAATGTGAAGTCCAAAATCGTGACGTTACCGGCGGCAAGGCCGTCTACGCTCGGGACATTATCGAGCCCGGCGAGCTTGTTGGCGTCTGGAGCGGTCGCATCATCCCGGCCGAGGCGCTCGACGAGCTCCCGGAAGAGATCAGGCGGCACACGGTCCAGGTCGAGGAGAGACTCTATCTCGCCTCGGTCTCTGGGGACGAGCCGCCGGACTTCATCAACCACAGTTGCGAACCCAATGCCGGTCTCGACGGGCAGATCGCCATTGTCGCTCTTCACCGGATTCATCCCGGCGAGGAAGTCACCATCGATTACGCGATGTGCGACGGAACGCCTTACGATGAATTCGAGTGCGCCTGCGGGACATCGTTGTGCCGCGGCCGCGTGACCGGCGAGGATTGGCGCAATCCCGAATTGTGGGAGCGTTACGCCGGACATTTCTCACCGTATCTCGAGCGCCGCATCAAGGCGCTTAAGCGGCGGCGGCTCCGGCGCAAGCGCAGCCTGGTCGCGGTCGGCACCGAGGCTGCGGGCAGTACCGCATGATTCAGCCTGCGTTTCATCCAAATCACGAGGGATCAAGATGCTGACGGTCAGCACCTATCTCGCGCCGAGCGCCATCGAAGGCATCGGCGTGTTCGCCGGCGAGTATATAGAACGGGGGCGGCTTCTTTGGAGCCTCAATCCGAAATTCGACATCTTCATCCATGCAAGCGAGATTGAAGCGTATCCGCAGTTCCTGCGAGAGTTTGTCGCCCGCTACACCTACCCGCATCTGGAGCGGGACGGCGTGGTGGTTCTCGACAGCGACAACGGGCGCTTCATGAATCACAGTCTTGCGCCGAACACCGACTTCCGCATCTTCGATCGGGGCTTCGCCCTGTTCGATATTGCCCAGGGCGAGGAGCTGACCTGCAACTACCACGAATTCGATCCCACCTTCGCGGGGTTCTTCAGCTCTGTGCGGGCGGTGGTGGCCGAGAGCAGGCTTCACGCCAACGGCCTCTAGACGGGACTTAATTCGCCCGCCAACGAAAGTCCGTAATGAAAGTTCGCGTCGGAGTTCCGCTTGTCTTGGCCGCTTGCCTGCTCGCGGCCGCGCAAGCCTCTTCGGCGCGCGCCGAAGACAAGCTGATCTGGACGGGCAAGGCGAGCAAGGGCCTGATCTCGCTGAGCTACGCGCCGCTCGATCCGGCCAAGGCTCCCCTCTTTCTTCTCTCCTGCTTCGACGCCATGGGCATCGCCGTGCTCGACTTGCGCCAGGAGATTGCCGGCGCCAAGCCGGGCGATGCGCTCACCATCGCGCTTTCAGCCGGCGATGCGAAGGCTGAGGTCAAGGGCGAGGCCGCCCGCGACGATGCCGGCATGATCTTCGCCGAAGCAAGCGACATCGCGGTGAAGCCCGTGCTCGAGGTGCTGCGCCAGGTGGGACCGGCGACGGTGATAGCGGGAGGCGCGAGCGTATCGCTCTCGGACGAAGGGCGCGCTCAGGCCGTCGAGCGCTTCACCAAGGACTGCCCGCTGGAATAGGCCTCAGGCTTTGGCGCGACGCGTCGCCTCGGCGGCTTCGCGATCCTTGCCGAGCGCGGCGAACATCGCGGCGACGATGGCGGCGGCATCGAGCCCGGCCTCGGCATACATCGCTTGCGGCTTGTTCTGCTCGATGAAGCGGTCGGGCAGGCAGAGCGTACGCACTTTGAGCCCGCGGTCGAGCAGGCCGTCGCGCGCGAGCGCCTGAAGCACGTTCGCGCCGAAGCCGCCGCTCGATCCTTCCTCGACGGTGACGAGGACCTCGTGGTTCTCGGCGAGACGGCGCAGCAAATCGAGGTCGAGGGGCTTGGCGAATCTGGCATCGGCGACGGTCGCGGGCCAGCCGAAGCCGGCGAGCTGATCGGCCGCGGCCAGGCATTCCGGCAAGCGCGCGCCAAACGACAGCAACGCGACCGCCGAGCCCTCGCGCAAGATACGGCCCTTGCCGATCGGAAGCGGCGTGCCGCGCTTCGGCAGCGGAACCCCCGTCCCCTCCCCGCGCGGATAGCGGAATGCCGACGGCGTGTCGTCGATCGCGGCAGCGGTCGCGACCATGTGCATCAGTTCGGCCTCGTCGGCCGCCGCCATGACCACCATGCCCGGCAGGCACGACAGGTAGGCGACGTCGAAAGCGCCGGCATGGGTCGGGCCGTCGGCGCCGACGAGCCCGGCCCGGTCGATGGCGAAGCGGACCGGCAGCTTCTGGACGGCGACGTCATGCACGACCTGGTCGTAGGCGCGCTGAAGGAAGGTCGAATAGATGGCGGCAAAGGGCTTGAAGCCCTCGGCGGCAAGCCCAGCGGCGAAGGTCACGGCGTGCTGCTCGGCGATGCCGACATCGAAACAGCGCTCGGGAAAGACTCCGGCGAAGCGATCGAGCCCCGTGCCAGACGGCATCGCCGCGGTGATGGCCACGATCTTGGGATCGGCGCGCGCCTCTTCGATAAGAGCTCGCGCGAACACCTTGGTGTAGCTCGGCGGGATGCCGGGGCCTTGTGCCTCTTGCGCGCCGGTCACGACATTGAACTTGCCGACGCCGTGAAACTTGTCGGCCGACACTTCTGCCGGTCCGTAGCCCTTGCCCTTCTGCGTGACGACATGAACCAGGACCGGACCGTTCTTCATGGCGCGCACGTTGCGCAGCACCGGAAGAAGGTGATCGAAATTGTGTCCGTCGATCGGGCCGACATAATAGAAGCCGAGCTCCTCGAACAGCGTGCCTCCGGTCCAGAAGCCGCGGGTGAATTCCTCGGCGCGCGCCGCGCGCCGCTCCCAGTCCTTGGGCAGGAGCTTGTGCGCCATCTTCTTCAAGAAGCGGCGGAAGCGCCGGTAGGTGCCGCCCGAGATCAGCTTGGCGAGATAAGCGCTCATGGCGCCGACAGGCGGCGCGATCGACATGTCGTTGTCGTTGAGAATGACGATGAGCCGCGAATCCATCGCGCCCGCGTTGTTCATGGCCTCATAGGCCATGCCGGCGCTCATGGCGCCGTCGCCGATCACGGCGACGACGTTGTGGGTCTTGCCGTCGAGGTCGCGCGCCACGGCCATGCCGAGTCCGGCCGAGATCGAGGTCGAGGAGTGACCGGCGCCGAAGGTGTCGAATTCGCTCTCGGCGCGTTTGCAAAAACCCGACAAGCCGTCGGCCTGGCGGAGCGTGCGAATGCGGCTGCGGCGCCCGGTGAGAATCTTGTGCGGGTAGGATTGGTGGCCGACGTCCCAGACCAGCCGGTCGCGCGGCGTGTCGAAGACGTGGTGGAGCGCGATGGTGAGTTCGACCACGCCGAGGCCCGCGCCGAGATGGCCGCCGGTGACCGAGACCGCCGCGATCAGCTCATGCCGCAGCTCGTCCGCGAGCTGCTTGAGCTCGGCGTCGCCGAGCGCGCGCAAATCCGCGGGTTCGTCGATCCGGTCGAGCAGCGGCGTGGGACTATCGGCACTCATTCGCTCTACCCGGCGGATGTCTGGGAAGGCTTGCGGAGGATCGGCCATGACGTTTATCGGGCCGCCACCCCGCTTGCAACTATCCTACGCGCGGGGCCGGATTGTGTCACCGGGCCCGGCCCAAGCGGGGGCTCAGTTTTCGACGTCGAGAGGTTCGGTGCCGGTCGGCTGACCGTTCTGGTTGAGCGAGATTTTCTCCACCCGCGCCTCGGCCTTTCGCAGAAGCGCGTCGCAATAGGTCTTGAGCGCCTCGCCCCGCTCATAGATGAGGATCGAGGCCTCAAGCTCGACGTCGCCCTTTTCCAGGCGATCGACGATGGTTTCGAGCTCCTTCAGCGCCTGCTCGAAGCTCATGGTCTTGATGTCGGAGTGGTCTTTCGGCTCGGTCATGGTTCTCGTTAGCCCCTACCCGCCTCCCCGATCAAGAGGCTCACGAAGACGCGCCCATCAAGGTCTGCACGTGGATTGCGGTCGAGCTTGCCAGGGCTTCGAGATCGTAGCCGCCTTCGAGCGCCGCGACGAGCTTGCCGCCGCAATGTTTCTCCGCCGCCTCCAGCAGCTTCTCCGTCACCCAGGCGAAATCGGGCTCGAGCACCCTGAGATTTGCCAGAGGGTCCCTAAGATGGGCGTCGAAGCCGGCCGAGACGAGAAGGAAGTCGGGGACGAAGGCATCGAGCGCGGGAAGGATGCGCGTCTCGTAGGCCGTGCGGAAATCGTCGCCGTCGTCGCCGGGCTTGAGCGGCGCGTTGAAGATATTGCCGACGCCCGTCTCATCGAGTGCGCCGGTGCCGGGAAAGAGCGGCATCTGATGGGTCGAGCCGTAGAACAGGTCGCGGTCGGACCAGAACGCGGCCTGCGTGCCATTGCCGTGATGCACGTCGAAATCGACCACCGCCACGCGCTTGGCGCCGTGTGTCGCGCGCGCATGCAGCGCCGCGATGGCGATGGTGTTGAACAGGCAGAAGCCCATGGCCCGGGACGGTTCGGCGTGGTGGCCTGGCGGGCGCACCGCGCAGAAGGCATTGTCGGCCTTGCCCGCTATGACTTGATCGACGGCATGGAGGCATGCGCCTGTTGCCCTGAGCGCCGCTTCCCAGCTCCCCGGCGAGACGATCGTGTCGGCATCGAGCATCTTGTGATCGCGCTCCGGGATCGAGGCGCGCACCATCTCGACATAGGCCTTGGGATGAAGCCGCTCGATCGCGGCGAGGTCGGCGCGCGGGGCTTCCTCGCGCTTCAGCGCCTTGAAGGCGGGAGCGGCAAGGGCGTCGTCGATGGCGCGCAAGCGGTCGGCCCGCTCGGGATGCCCGTAGCCTGTGTCGTGCGAGAGGCAGGCGGGATGGGTGAGGAGCAGCGTCGTCATGGGCCGAGGGCTTGGTCTTTCGTGTGGGGTCGCGTCACTCTAGCTTGACCCGGGCGTGGTAACACGCGAAATGGCGCCATGCCCATCGTTCCGGCCACGCCAGACGCCATCAGGCGAGCGGCGCAGGCGCTTGCCCGCGGCGAGATCGTGGCGTTTCCCACCGAGACGGTCTACGGCCTTGCCGCCAACGCGCTCGATGCGCGCGCCGTCGCCAAGGTGTTCGCGGCGAAGGAGCGGCCGCGCTTCAACCCGCTGATCGTACATGTGCCGGGACTGGCCGAGGCGGGCGAATACGGGTTGGTAAACGAGGCGGCGCGGAAGCTCGCTTCAGCCTTCTGGCCTGGCCCGTTGACGCTCGTGATGAAGCGGCGCTCGACCTGCGGCATCGCCGACCTCGTCAGCGCCGGCCTCGACACCATCGCGCTCCGCGCTCCGGCGCATCCGGTCGCGCAGGCGCTGCTCGCCAAGGCCGCTCTCCCCCTTGCCGGCCCTAGCGCAAACCGCTCGGGGCAAATCAGCCCGACTGCCGCCGCTCATGTCGAGGCCGAGCTCGGCGACCGCCCGGCCATGATCATCGACGGAGGCCCGTCTCCTGTCGGCATCGAATCGACGGTGGTGAGCGTCGTCGGGCAAGAGCCTGCCCTGTTGCGCCCGGGAGCCGTGCCGCGCGAGGCGATCGAGCGCGTGCTCGGTGCGCCGCTCGCCGCGGCGAAAGCGGCCGAGCGCGCGGCATCGCCAGGGCAGCTTCCGGCCCACTATGCGCCGCTGACGCCGCTCAGGCTCGATGCAAGCGCCGTCAGCGCCGACGAGGCGTTGCTTGCCTTCGGCGGCGATGTGCCGGCGGGGGCGCGTGTGACGGTCAATCTCAGCCAGAGCGGAAATCTGGAGGAGGCCGCGTCCAGGCTCTTCGGAGCGCTCCGGGAGCTCGACCAGGCGGGCGCCGCCGCGATCGCGGTGATGCCGATTCCCGCGACCGGCCTTGGCGAGGCCATCAACGACCGCTTGCGGCGCGCGGCCAATCGGGGCTAGCGCTGAACCGCGATGAAACGCACACCGAAACATAAGCCGCCCGGCCCGGACACGATCGATGCGCTTGTCCGCATCGTCGGCGCAAGCCACGCGATCCGCGACGAGGCGGAGATGGCGCCCTACCTCATCGAATGGCGCGACCGCTATCGCGGCAAGGCGGCGCTCGTGCTCAAGCCCGGCGACGCGAGCGAAGTCTCCTCGATTCTCAAGCTCGCCAACGAGACGACGACGGCGATCGTGCCGCAAGGCGGCAATACCGGCCTCGTCGGCGGGCAGATCCCATTTGAAAGCGGACACGAAGTGGTCGTCTCGCTCGAACGGCTCACCCATGTGCGCGACATCGACCTCGCCTCGAACACGATGACGGTTGAGGCGGGGCTTACGCTCGCCCAGGCGCAAGCCGTCGCGGCCAGCGCGGGCCGGCTGTTTCCCTTGAGCCTCGCCTCGGAGGGAAGCGCCCAAATCGGCGGCGTGCTCGCGACCAATGCCGGCGGCACGGCCGTTCTCGCCTATGGCAGCGCGCGGGAACTTGCGCTCGGGCTCGAAGTCGTGCTCGCGAGCGGCGAGCTGTGGAACGGGCTCAAATCCTTGCGCAAGGACAATTCGGGTTACGACCTCAAGGACCTCATCGTCGGCTCGGAGGGCACGCTCGGCATCATCACCGCCGCCGTGCTCCGCCTCTTCCCCAAGGTCGCCGAGAAGGTCACGTGCATGGCGGGTTTGGATGCGCTCGAAACCGCGCCCGCCTTCTTCGCGCGCGCTCTGGAGCGGGCGGGCCCGGCGCTGACCGCCTTCGAGATTTTGCCGCGCATCGGCGTCGAGTTCGTGATGCGCCACGGCCAGGGAACGCGCGATCCCTTTCCCTCCCCGCATCAATGGTACGCGCTGTTCGAGCTTACGAGCCCGCGCGAAGACACCTTGCTTGCGCCGCTCGCCGAATCTCTTCTCGCCAAGGGCATCGAAGCGGGCGAGATCACCGATGCCGTCGTCGCTACGTCGCTGTCGCAGAGCGAGGCGCTGTGGCGCTTGCGCGAATTGATGAGCGAAGTGCAAAAAGAAGAAGGCGGCAGCATCAAGCACGACATCGCCGTGCCCGTGGCCTCGGTGCCCGAGTTCGTCGCCCGCGCCAACCGGCTGGTCGAGCTGATGATCCCGGGTGCGCGCCCGGTTCCGTTCGGCCATCTCGGCGACGGCAACATTCACTACAATGTCAGCCAGCCGCCTGGCATGGAGCGCGCCGTGTTCCTTTCGAATTGGGAGGCGCTCAACGCCGCCGTGCACGAGATCGTGCTCGATCTCGGCGGCTCGATCAGCGCCGAGCACGGGATCGGGCGCTTGAAGCGCGACCTCCTGCCCCATGCCAAGCAGAAGATCGAGCTCGATATCATGCGGAAGATCAAGGCGGCGTTCGACCCCAACAACATTCTCAATCCAGGAAAACTCTTGTGATGAAGCGTCTCGAGACCGACGCGCTGTGGAACGCGGTGGACGACTATTTCAACGGCCTGCTCGTGCCGGGCGAGCCTGAGCTGGACGCGGCACTGAAGGCAACCAAGGACGCCGGTTTGCCCGCGATCAATGTCGCGCCGAACCAAGGCAAGCTACTGATGCTGCTTGCCCGCGCCATCGGCGCCGGCCGCATCTTGGAGGTCGGCACGCTCGGGGGCTACAGCACGATCTGGCTTGCGCGCGGCCTTGCCCCCGATGGCCGCCTGATCACGATTGAGTGGAATCCGGCTTGCGTGAAGGTCGCCCGCGCCAATCTCGCCCGCGCCGGCCTCGGCTCTCGGGTCGAGGTGCGCGAGGGAAGCGGCAAGGACGTCTTGCCCGAGCTTGTGGCGGAAGCGCCATTCGATCTCATCTTCATCGATGCCGACAAGCCCAACACGCCGCTCTATTTCGAGTGGGCGGTGAAGCTCGCGCGGAAAGGTTCGCTCATCATCGTGGACAATGTCGTGCGCGAGGGCGCGATCCTCGACAAGGACGGCGGTGACGATGTCCAAGGGATGCGCCGCTTCTTTGAACTTGCGGCGTCCGACCCGCGCGTCACCGGGACCGCGCTCCAGACCGTTGGCGCGAAGGGCCATGACGGGCTCGCCGTCCTGCTCGTCAGCGCCGATCCTTAAGGCGGTTCAGCGTTTCGGCGTCGTCGCCTCTGCGAGCAGCGTTGCTTCCGCCTCCTTCAGCTCGATCAACTGTGCCTCGTCCAGCTTCGGGTATTGCAGGTCGAGCGCCTCCATGCGCTCGACCAACACGGCGGCAGCAATGAGCCGGGCGAACCATTTGCGATCGGCCGGGATCACGTACCAGGGCGCGTGCTTGGTCGCGGTGTGGCGGATGGTGTCCTCGTAGACCGCGATGAATTTGTCCCACAACTTGCGCTCATCCACGTCATGGAGGGCGAACTTCCATCTTTTTTGGGGTTCGGCAATGCGGGCGAGCAGCCGCTGCAATTGCTCCTCCTTGGAAATGTGAAGGAAGAACTTGACCGGCACGGTGCCGCTGCGGGCGAGGTGCAGCTCGAAATTATTGATGTCCTCGTAGCGCTCCTTCCAGATGTCGCCGGTGACAAGCTTCTGCGGCAGATTCTGCTTGGCAAGAAATTCGGGGTGCACGCGCACGACCACGGTCTCTTCGTAGTAGGACCGGTTGAAAACGCCGACGATCCCGCGCGCGGGCAGCGCGAGCGTGGTTCTCCATAAGAAGTCGTGGGCAAGCTCGAGCGAACTCGGCTGCTTGAACGAATGCACCTCGCAGCCCTGCGGATTGATCCCCGACAGCACGTACTTGATGACGCCGTCTTTGCCCGCGGTGTCCAATCCCTGCAGGATGGCGAGAACCGCCCAGCGTCCTTGCGCGTAGAGCCGCTCCTGGAGCTCGGAGATCCGCTTGACCTTCGCCGCAAGCAGCCGTTCCGCCTCGGTCTTGTCGATGTCGAGGCCGCCCATGTCTCTGGGATCGCCGAGCTTGAAGTTGGACTCTTTGTCGACGCGGAAGCGCGCGATCGTCTCGGATGGAAGCATTGGTTTTTCGGCTCCTAAAGCAGGGACGGCGCGAGCGGTTCCCGGATGCCCGGCTCCTCGCGTTTCGAATCGTTGATCTTGGGATGAAGCTCGATCGCTTCGAAGAGATCGTCGGGCGCAGGAGCCAACAATTCGCGCGCGGCTTCGGGCGACGTTTCCTTGACGTCGAGCCAGGCGGCGAAGTCTTCGGGCGCGAGAACGACGGGCATGCGGTCATGCAACGGCGCGATCGTGCTGTTGGCCGGACAGGTGAGGATGACGACGGTGTCGATCTCCTCGCCCTTGCCGTCGCGCCAGCGCTCGTAGAGACCGGCGAAGGCGATCAACTCCGGCCCACGCGGGCGAAGGAGGAAGGGCCGGCGCTTCCCCTTGGGTCCGGTCCATTCATAGAACCCATCGGCCGGCACGAGGCAGCGGCGGTAGCGCATGGCCTGGCGGAACGAGGCCTTCTCGAGCGCGTCCTCGGCCCTGGCATTGATGAGCGTCGGAAACCGCTTCGGGTCTTTGACGAAGGAAGGCAGGAGGCCCCAGCGCATCACCCTGAAGCGGCGGTTCCCCTCTTTGTCGCGGACGACCACGGCGACCGGCTGCGTCGGGGCGATATTGAAGCGGGCGGGGAAGTTCGGCGTGTCGCCATAGCCGAAATAGGCGCGCACAGCCTCGGGCGGGGCGGTCAGGCTGTAACGCGAGCACATTCCAAGCAAATTCCTGTCAACGTTTGGCGACTATGATCGGCCAAGATTTTCGCCAATCCAAGCCCTGGTTTCGGGGGGCGCGCCCCCCTGTACGCCGGGGCCAAGCCTCCCCACATAAGGGGCTCGGGACGACCTGGTTCAATGAACGAACACACGCTCATCTACCCCAATTTGCTGCATTGCGACGGGGCGAGCATCGCCGTGCTGTCGCAAAACAAGGTGCTCCTCGTCAGGCGCAAGCGCGCGCCGTCGGCCGGTTTATGGAGCCTCCCCGGCGGCAAGATCGAGGGCGGCGAGAGCCCGCGCGAGGCGGCCCGCCGCGAGCTCAAGGAGGAGACCGGGCTCGAGGCGGACGTGGAGGGCGTGCTCGACAGGGTCGCTGTCGCCGCTTCCGACCAAACCTACCGCCTGACCGTGTTCTATGGCCGGCTCACGGGCGGGGCGCTCAGGCCCGGCGGCGACGCCGATACGGCCGAATGGGTCCATCTCGACGAGGTTGAGGGGCGCCCGATGACCGAGGGCACGGCCGAGCTGATTTGGACGGCCGCGCACCGGCTCCGGCGCCTCTAAGGCTAGATTTCAACAAAAATCGGCGTTACTCAGACCCCATGCGACGGGGCAAAAGGTTCCCCATAAGGCTCATTGCCGCTCTCTTCGGCGCGGCCTGGGCCTCCATGGTCTTCGTATCGACGGCGGAAGCCCAGTTTTTCTGGTTTTTCGACCAGCAGAAAACCGCGCCGAAGCCGCGGGCCAAGTCGAGGCCCCCGGGCGACGACCTGCCCCCCATCGTGCCGCGCGAAAGCACCGCGCCCCCGCCCCCCGACGACCGCCCTTATGACGACAAGCTGTTGCGGCTCGCCGAGATCCTCGGCGCGATCCATTACCTGCGCGAGTTATGCGGAGCGTCGGAGGGTCAGGTCTGGCGCGAGCAGATGAAAGAGATCCTGCGCAACGAAGGAACGACCGCGGTGCGCCGCGCGAAGCTCGTCAGTGCCTTCAACGACGGCTATCGCGGCTACCGGCGCAGCTATCGCACCTGCACCCAGTCCGCCACGCTCGCAACCAACCGCTTCAGCACCGAAGGGGCGACGATCGCCGCGGCGCTCGCGCAGAACGCGACCTATGCCAGCAAAGGACCGGCCGAAGGAACGCCTCAAGCCACCGAGGGAACCAGTCAGGGCGCGCCCGCGCCCGCCGCTGGCGAGGCCGGTGCGCCGCCGCCGGCGCAAGAAGGTCCGACCGGAGCGATCGACGCCGGACGCGGCTCTGGGCGCGACCAGGCCGCAGCACCCCCGCCCCCGCCCGACGCCGCGCCCGGTCCGCAAGAGCCCGAACCGCCGGACTAGGACTGCGTTATCGTTTGGCGTGATCGATCGAATGCCCGGCCGAATAGGACAGAGACCATGAGCGAGACTCATAGCGGCGGCTGCCTGTGCGGCGGCGTCCAATATGTCGTGACCGGACCCTTGCGCGACGTCGTCAATTGCCATTGCGGTCAATGCCGGCGGACGCATGGGCATTTTGCCGGGTACACCGAAGCGCCGCTTTCCGATTTCAAGCTGAACAGCAGCGATAGCCTGAAATGGTACCAATCCTCGGCGCAAGCGCGCCGAGGTTTCTGCACGACCTGCGGCGCGAGCCTGTTCTGGGTGCCCGAAGACGGCGACCATGTCGCGATTGCCGCCGGCACGCTCGATCAGCCAACCGGTTTACGCACGGTCGCGCATATCTATGTCGCCGACGCGGGCGACTACTACACGATCGCCGACGGTCTGAAGACGTATCCTGGAACGCAGTCAACTGAGTAGCGACGCTCAAGCGTCCCGGCTCACGACAGGCGCATGAAGCCGAGGCCGAGATACATCGCCATGAACACCGCGATCACCAGCACCATCAAATAGTGCATCCTGTCTTGCGCGCGGTTGCAGATCATTTCCGCTAACGGATTGGGAAGCTGCTTGAAGCGGCTCGAAGCGAAGGCTGCGGCAAGCTCGCAGTGCCGCCGCATCGCCGCCCATCCATAGGAAGCGATCCCGAGCCACGCGCCGCTGACGAAAAGCCCTGCCGTCAGCACGGCGAGCGCCGCCCATTGCCTTTCCCAGAGCGCGGCGGGGCTGATTGCGAGCGCGCCGATAATCAGCGAATTGGCCAGCAGAAGCGCGTTGTGGCGCGCCCAAAGCGTTTCCCGCTCCGAATTGATGAGGTCGATATAGGCCTGGAAGACGGCGAATTCTTCCGCTTCCGCCGCCGGGGGTTTTTCATTGGTGGGCATCGCTCAAACTCTACCCTTGCGGCCAGGGCGCCGCCAGACGCCGTTCCATGAGGCGGAAGGCGGAATCGGCCGCGTTTCTGTCGCGCGGAATAACCCTAAAGATTTACCGTTAGTTCACTCTGATCGGCTCGACGGCGTGGGAGGAGGTAAATCTTGTGTCTCAATGTCCGTCAGTAGCAAGAGGCGTCGGAAATTGCGCTCGGAGCGGCGAGAACTGCATTCCCCGGAAGGCGCCCTGCGCAAGCAGGCGGCGCTCCAATATATTCTCGATGCGTGGGAAGAGGCGCTGCATGACGGCATCGAGCCGGAGATGCTCGCCAATGCCGCGCTGTTCGCCGCGCTGACCGATCTCATCGACGCCTATGGCGAGGACGCGGTCGCGAAAATGACGAACGGGCTGTCGCGGCGCATCCGTTACGGCGAGTTCACGCTGAAGCGCACGCCGCTCGCTTGAGCCGACACCTATCTCAACACGAAACCGTCGAACAGCAGAAGCAGGCCGAAGGCGACAAGCACGCCGCCGGCGATGCGATTGATGAGCTTCAGGCGCTCTTCAGTGAGCTTGTGCCGGATCGTGGCGATGAGCTCCGACAGGCCGAGCCACCACAAGAGACTGCCGCCCATCACCGCGGCGACAAGCAACAGAGCTTCGAGATAGGTGTTGAGGCCGCCGATCAACGAGCCGAGACCGCCGATCATCGCCGCCATGCCCAGCACGGCGCCGGGATTGGTGATGGTGAGAAAGAAGGTCTGCGGGATGATGCCCATATGCTCCAAGAGATGCGACTTCTGGCCGATCGGGATCGTCATCGCGGGCCGCGCGAAGAGGAGCGCAAGCCCGAAGCCGATCAGGAGCAGGCCGCCGATGAGCCGGATCTGTCCGGAATAGGCGCTCATGACGTCGGAAATCGCCGTGACGCTGAAGGCGGCGATGGCGGCAAGCAGGCCGTCGCCAAGCACGGCGCCGAGCCCGGCGGCGAGCCCGGCCCAGAACCCGCCGGCGACGGTTCGCTGAATGACGAGAACATTGACCGGCCCAATCGGCGCAGCCATCAG
>Ga0081455_10005657_pt1 | contig 13644 bp, 13 predicted proteins | sample TabmetS3T2R1_FD_70207 | JGI IMG/M metagenome (GOLD analysis project Ga0081455, IMG submission 70207) | Tabebuia heterophylla rhizosphere microbial communities from the University of Puerto Rico - S3T2R1 | ecosystem: Host-associated > Plants > Roots > Rhizosphere ... | reverse complement strand
TACATCGAAGGCTTCAGCCGCTTCGTTACCTCCACGACTGCTCCGACTACTACCGGCTGGAACGACAGTCTGCCGGGCGGGATTCGCACCCGCTGAAAGACCGCGCCTTTCCACGGCGCACAGGCCCGCAATGGGTACCCGCAATTCTAGCGGGGTGGAGCGGCGTCGTGTCCCGCTGGATGGGAACCGCCCGCGTACTCACCCGAAGCATTCCGGCCAAAAGGCCGCAGGAGTCCGACCTGCGCCCGTCGAGTGCGACGGTCGCCGCAAGGATGACGATTTGCTCGACCGCCTAGCCAGTGGGTTGGTCAGCCGAGCCCCGATTGACGCCCAGGTCGATGGACTAGAGAAGTGGATCGGGGGTGCGCCGTGAGCGAAAACCTATCTGCTCCCCAATCCATCCCTCTGCTCCGGAGCAATGAGGAGCAACTGTCGAAGATCAGACGCCAGCTCGAAGGGATGTTCCGAGAGCTGCGGTTGGTTCAAGACGTCATCATGGTCTGTGGTGGCGTCCGCGAGTCGGTCAGCTCGGACCTCGACGGGGAGGTGGAACACGTCCTGCGTCGCTGCGGCTCCGACCGTTTGTGGGGTGTGCTGAAGACGCTGACTGAAATTGTCGAGCGCTTCGGCGGCAGGACTGAGCTATCCGAAGCGCGCCAAGAAGAAATGCCGTGAGCGCCAGGAAGGCGAAGCGTCAGCCGCGGCGAAAGCCGAAGGTGCGCCGCGCCGGAAGCCGCCTGAGCCGCGACGATATCGAAACCATGAGGCTGGCACTGCTCGGTGTCGTGGCGACGTGCGAGCTGGTGCGCGCGTCGTATGCAGCCAGCCGCTGCACAGGCGTCGTGTTGACTCGCGGCGTTCTGCAACCACTCCGTGAGGTGTTGACCCAGCTCGGGGAGCGCGATCCCGAGTTCTCGATGGCGGAGAATCGCCGACCTCATGTGAGCGCGAATCGCCGCGCATGATCTCGCTGACACTTGGGCACTTGGCTGAGGTGATGGCGCCGATGATGTACGCGGCCGGCTTTCGTCTTCATCTGGTCGCGAGGGGGCACGGTTTTCCACGGAGTCCACAGCCCGCAGCCGGCCGACGGCGCGCGGCCTCAAGCCAGGCGCGCCAAGCGGCCGGGCGAGCGACGCGAGCGGCTGTGGACGCCTGTGGAAAACACGCGGCGAGCTGTGCATGGCAGCTGCATTCTTATTTTCGCTGCTGCAGGTCTTCTTCCGCCTATGCACGCGGTCGTCACTGCACTCCGCAGTGACGTCCGCGAAAAGCTGCAGCAGTTCTGAGGGTTGGCGCCGATTTCACGCATGGCGACTTGCGTGACGATGGCCGGCGACGGCCACGGCAACAATACGGGCTGGCGCAATGGCGGATAGTCTGGAACCCGTGCGACGCTGATCTGTCAGACTGCCGTCCATTACGCCGCATATGCGGCGAGCCCCAGAGCGCAAGGTCTTGCAAGCGCTCATTCCCGAACAGGGAAGTGACCGACCCGGACGCGCCTCGGTTCCCTCGCGCGCGTCGCCCCCGATGGGGGTGGAACTTGCCTCGTCATCGGCAGAACCCTCTCTGCCACCGCATTCACTTCTGACCCTCTGGTCTTCGTGCTCGCGAGAGCCGCAGTGATCCACTGCGGCTCTCTTCCCCGTCCCATTCCTGTTTCCGAACCTACGGAGAAATCATCATGAAGGACTCAACGTGGGACGGTCTCATCGAAGAGATCGCCCATGAAACCGCGCACTTCGCTGCGGCCCCCGCAGCGTTCTTTGGTGCCTGGAAGAGCGGCGTTGCCTTGGTGGGCACGCGCTTGTTCGGGCGAGGACTACACGCAGACCTGGAACACGCGAGCAGCGTGTGGGACCTGTGTCCCCAGGTTGAACTGATCGAAGACGCCATTGGCGTCATGAGTTCCGGCGAGAAGCGATTTCTCGCCGCACTCGTGAGCTTCTACAACGCTGAGGATGGCGGCCGACTTCTCGAGCGCGTCGGCGTCCGGGGCCTTGCCGATTTCGGTGGGCTGGACCTGAAGCGACGGACCGTCATCGCCGCTCTGCTGCTCAACTACACAGGCTGGTAGCGCCCGTGCTGCCCGCCGGCAGCCTCTGCTTCGTATCTGTCGAACGATCCCAAGGGCGGGGCAGGACCCTCCTGCCCCGCGCGTTTTCCTCATCTCCCACTTCTGAAAGGAGGTCTTCGTCCAAAGCCATCAGCTCTTCTCGTCTCGGTATCACTCCCGCGCGGCCTCCCTACAGGGAGCAACGCGGGCGCCTCATTTGAGGCAACGGGTGTCCTGAGCACCCGGCCCTTGTCCGCTTCGGCGGAATCTCGCTTTCAGCGAGTTGGCACAAACACTGACCGATTTCGACTCAGGGTGCAGATGACACGAGCTTTCGATGGACGATCTGACCTACACACTGCGCGAGCTGTGCCTGCGCAACCGCGACGGGAGCCGTGCCACGCAAGTGGACCGGCAGCGAACGCTGACGCTGGTGAGTCGCCAGTTGCGCGAGGCGGGCTTCCGGCAGATGCGCGCGACCGCGCTCAAGGGCAAGCACGTCGATGTGCTGATGAAGCGGTGGCAGGCGGTGAATCTGTCCGCCGGCACGCTCAAGAATCGCATGGCGCTCCTGCGGTGGTGGGCGGAGAAAGTGGGCCGGGGCGGGATCATTCCAGCCAAAAACCTGCAACTCGCCATTCCTGAGCGCAGGTTCGTCACCAACGAGGACAAGAGCTGCGACCTCACCGGCAAGCTCGAACGCGTCGCCGATCCACACGTCCGCATGAGCCTCGCGCTTCAGGCGGCGTTCGGTCTGCGACGGGAAGAGTCGATCAAGTTCCGGCCCCGCTACGCGGATCGGGGCGACTACATTGCCTTGAAAGGCTCTTGGACGAAGGGCGGGCGCCCGCGCGCAGTGCCGATCACAACCGCCGAGCAGCGCGCCGTGCTCGACCAGGCGCACCAGCTCGCCGGCGGCGGTTCGCTGATCCCGCCCGACAAGACCTACATTCAGCAGCGTCACACCTACGATGGTCAGTGCAAAGCAGCCGGTCTGAGTCGCATGCACGGGCTGCGGCACCGCTACGCGCAGTCCCGATATGAGGCGCTGACGGGCTGGAAGGCTCCCGCTGCAGGCGGTCCGGTTGCGCGGGCACTCGCGCCCGCGCAACGCACGCTCGACATCATCGCGCGCCAAACGATCAGCCACGAGTTGGGCCACGAGCGCCCGCAGATCACGGCGGTGTATCTCGGGCGGTAAGACGGTCGGCCAGTGAGCTATCCGCCGCATCTGCTCGATGAGCTCGCGAGAGTGTTCGCGCGCGTCGCGCTGCATCGGCTGCTGAAAGAGTCTGCGGCGCGGGAGCCGCGCCCAGAGAGCACCGGCGATTCCGAGCATGCATTGCCGCTGCCGAATGAGCCCGACGTTGTGGATGGCGACGACAGCGGCTAATACTGAGATCAAGGCAAGCACATGGAGTCGCGAACATGAAGGCCGCTCTCTACGCGCGTTTCAGCACGGACCTGCAACGGGCCGCCAGCATCGAAGATCAGTTCCGCAACTGTCGCAAGCGCGCGGAGCTGGAAGGGTGGACGATCGTGGCCACCTATGCCGATGCGGCTATGAGCGGGAGCGATGCGAACCGTCCGCAATATCGCGCCATGCTGGACGCCGCCGCACGACACGAGTTTGACGTCCTGCTGGTCGATGACCTTTCGCGTCTCACACGCGATGCGGTCGAATGTGAGCGCGCCATCCGGCGCCTGGAGTTCGCGGGGCTGCGGATCGTTGCGACGAGCGACGGCTATGACTCCACGAGCAAGGCTCGCAAGGTGCATCGGGGCTTCAAGGGCCTGATGAACGAAATCTTTCTCGATGATTTGCGCGAGCGCGTGCACCGGGGGCTCACGGGGCAGGCGCAGAAGCGGTACTGGTGCGGTGGCAGACCGTACGGCTATCGGCTCCGGCCTGTGCTCGATGCCTCGAAGCTTGATGTCTACGGCCAGCCTGCGCGGATCGGGACGGTGCTCGAAGTCGAGGCCGGTCAGGCGGCGATCGTGCGGGAGATATTCGAGCGCTTCGCAGACGGGGCGAGCTGTCTTGCGATCGCGCGCGAGCTGAACGCGCGCGGTGTGCCGAGTTCCGGATCGACGTGGAAGCGCAAGACGCGTCGCTGCAAGGCATGGATGGCTTCGGCCGTGCGCGTCATTCTGCGGAACCCGCTGTACTGCGGCCGGATGCGCTGGAATGTCTCGCAGTTCGTACGCGACCCGGACACCGGAAAGCACAAGCGGCGTGGCCGCCCCAAGGCGGATTGGGTCGAGCATCTGGACGAATCGCTGCGGATCATCTCGGAGGAGTTGTTTGCTCGGGCTCAATCGCGCACGCGCGCGGCGGCGAACACCGACAAACGACTCAAGACCGGCGGGCGGGCCAAGTACCTGCTGAGCGGTCTGCTCGTTTGCAACGTCTGCAAGGCTCACTACGTCATCGCTGATGCTCGAAGCTATGCGTGCAGCGGACACTGGAACGGCGGTGCATGCTCGAATCACATCCGCGTACGACGGGACTCCATCGAGCGCACGATCCTGGGCGGCGTTCGCGGCGATCTGCTCGCACCGGATCGCGTGGAGCGGATGGCAACCGAGATGCGCGCGGCCTACGCGGAGCGTATGAGGGAACGAGCCGCGCGAGCAGAGACGCTACCGCGCGAAGTCGAGGACTTGGACGCACGCATCGCGCGGCTGCGTGAACGTCTGAGAACTGGTGATCCTGATCTCACGCCTGATGAGCTGCAGGTCGCCGTCGAGCGCGTCGAGGCGAAGCGTCGCGAGTTGATCGATGCCCGACCGGCCGAGCGCGAGAACGCGCGCGTGCTGGCAATGCTGCCCCGAGCGGCCGAGCTATACCGCGAGCAAATCGATCGGGGCCTCGGCGGCGATCACGCAGCGGCGGCGAAGGCCCGCACGATCCTCCGCGACATGCTCGGCGAAATCATGCTTTCGCCCGGCGAAGACGGCTCACTGTGGGCTGAATACGCGATGCAGCCTGCGGCCCTGCTTGTAGGTGCAGGAACAGGTGGTCGGGGTGACAGGATTTGAACCTGCACCCCCCAATCACTCACACATCAACATCATCGAACTCACCCGCCACCTCCTCGCCGCTCAGCTCCATGAAGGGCAGGAGCCGACCCTCGAAGCGCTCACGCGCAGCAGGATCGGTCCGCGCGGCATCGAGGGCGCAATTGAGCTCATACACACTCACATCGTAACCGGCATCGCGCATCGCCGTACTGAACGCGTCGACGTGCGCGGTGCCTGCTTGATAGACCCAAGGTGCGAAGTCCGGGTCGATATCGAGGTTACCGGGATCTTCATAGGATTGCCGGCACCCCGCGACATTGGTCGCGTGATAGTTACGGCATGACTGAGGACGCGCGGCGTAAATCGCGCATCGCCCGTCCTTCAGGAACGGGCACTTGACGTTGCGCGTCATGCGCTCGCTCTCATCCAGACTCTCGAGAATCGTGCGATTCGCGCGGGCCTCACCGTAAACGCGCGCCTTCTCTTCCGCTGTGAAAGTGCGCTCGACGAAATCCAGAATGCGGAAGACCTCGACGGCGCGCACATCGACGGTGAAATAACAGCACCACGAGCAGCCGCCGCCGCAGGCAAGTGTGCCTACATCGGGCGCAGCCGCGATCCGCGCATCGTGGCGCTCCTGAGAATTCTCGAACGCGCGCAGCACGCCCAGCGTTCGAATCTCCTCCCGCGCTCGTTCGCGCTCTTGCGAGAGGATGCCGCGTATGAAGGCCAGGTCGAGTGAAATTTCCATGCGGTGCCTATGCCTTCAATGCGCGCGCGACGAACGATTTGGGCACGCGGGTGCGCGGCACATCGCTGCCGAACCACTCGCGGACATCGTGATCGAGACCGATGCCGTGCATGTAGTTGTACAGCGCCTTTTTGAGCGCTGCGCCGAACGCGTCGTGATCGACGCCGGTCGCGTCGGTGAAATTGATGTCGTTGTTCGCGAACGGGGCGTGAGGCGGCGGATATAACGTGACGCCGTATTGCTCCGGATGCTTGCCGACCGGCGAATGCACGGTGCAGGTGAAGCGATGGAAAAAGCCTGACTGTATGCACCCGGCCGCGAACAACTGGCGCACGTATTCCAATGCATCGACGGTGTCTTGCTCCGTTTGCGTCGGGAAGCCGTACATCAAATACGCATGCACCAGTATCCCGGCGTCGGAGAATGCACGCGTGACGCGGGCAACTTGCTCGACCGATACGCCCTTCTTCATCAACTGGAGCAACCGATCCGATGCCACCTCCAATCCGCCGGTCACGGCGATGCAGCCGCTGCCCGCAAGGAGCTGACACAGCTCGGCATCGAACGACTTCTCGAAGCGAATGTTGCCCCACCATGAAATATCCAGCTTCCGCTGCAGCAGGGCGTGCGCGAGCGACTTGAGGGCCTTCGGCGGTGCCGCCTCATCGACGAAGTGGAATCCCGTTTGGCCGGTCTCGCGAATCAACGCCGTGATTCGCTCGATCAACACATCGGTTTTCGCCAGGTCGTAGCGCGAGATGTAATCGAGGTTCACGTCGCAGAAGCTGCACTTCTTCCAGTAGCAGCCGTGTGCGACGGTGAGCTTGTTCCAACGACCGTCCGACCATAGACGGTGCATCGGGTTGAGCATGTCGAGCAGCGATAGATAGTCGTTCAGCGGCAAGCCGTCGTAGGTCGGCGTTCCGGATTCGGAGAATGCGACGTCCGGTTCCTTGTGATCGACGTAGCCCAGCGAGCGCGTATACGTCCGCACCAGCCGATCGAGCGGTCTAGAGCTCTGCAGATGTTCGATGATCGCGAGCAACGGCGCTTCGCCGGCATCGAGCGTGACGAAATCGAAGTAATCGAAAACGCGCGGTTCGCGCATCGCGCGCAACTCGGTGTTGCAATACCCGCCGCCCAGCACCGTCACCGTCGAGGGCTGGGCTTGTTTGATGGTTTGCGCGATCCGAAAGGCGCCGTACACGTTGCCCGGAAACGGCGCGGTGATGAGCACCAGTGTCGGTCGATGTCTCGACAGCGCTTCGAGCGTCAGCGCGTGAAGGTGCGCATCGACCAAGGTATGCGAGGTGTCGAGTGCCTCGTGCAGGTGATCGAACGTCGGTTGGCTGGCCGCCAACGATTCCGCATACCGCACGAATTCGAAGCGCGGATCGATCGCGTCGCGAATGACGTCGGCGATGTCGTTGAGGTAGAGGGTGGCGATGTGCTTGGCGCGATCTTGCAGGCCCAGCGCGCCGAAGGCCCAGTCGAGCGCATCCGTTTCGCCGTGCTCACTGTCGACGTAATGCTCGAGTGACGTGAACCGCGGGCCTTCGGGCAAGTAGCGTCTCGAGGCGATGCGATGCGCGAGGCTAGGATCGCGACCCTGCAGGAACCGGATCGCCGGCGCGATCGTCGTTTGGTAGCCCGCGAAGTGATCTGCGAAGAATCGTGTCGCGGGCGTGTGCCGCTTGCGCGAGAGCAATTCGACCTGTCGATGGATGTCACGCAGGCCCTCCGTCGATAGCAGCCGCAATGCCAAACCGATCGAGAGGTCTATCTGCTCCGCGTGAAGGCCGCGTGATCGCAGAAAGCCCGTGAGATACGCCGTCGAGGGATACGGCGTATTCAACTGGGTCATCGGCGGGATGATCGAGAGAATGCGTACGGCAGACGTCATTGGGTGTTCGCGGAGGCGCCTTACGCGGTTTGTAGCATAAAGCCGATGCGTCCGCGTTCGCGTGTCCGGGTGTGGTGGCGCCTTTCACGATGAATCGTCCCCTCGGTCACTGCGTGCGGATACGCGCGCGTCGACGCTTCCGCCGTGGACTCGCGGCAGTTTCGAGGCTGATCATCGATAGCTTCCGACTCGAGGGTTCCGACCTGAACGCGTTGGCGCCGAATGCGCAACGGCGCATTATCTCCGGGGTAATGTCCCACCTGCCCTCCGGAACCGTAACGTTCCTGTTCACGGACGTCGAAGGATCGACGCGGCTGCTGCAGGAGTTGGGCGTGGGCTACGCCGAGGCGCTGGCGGAGCATCGGCGCGCGCTTCGTGAGGTGTTCGCCCGGCATGGCGGCGTCGAGGTGGATACTCAAGGGGACTCCTTCTTCGTCGCGTTCGCGCGAGCGAAAGATGCGCTGGCCGCCGCGCAGGACGGACAGCGGGTACTCGCGGGCAGCCCGCTTCGAGCGCGGATGGGTCTGCACACCGGGGAGCCGCTGTTGACGAAGGACGGTTACGTCGGCATCGATGTGCACCGTGCGGCCCGAGTCGCCGCGGTCGGGCACGGCGGGCAGATCCTCGTTTCACAGTCCACGCGCGCCCTGGCAGGCGCCGACATGCTGCGGGATCTGGGCGAGCACCGGCTGAAAGATCTCACGGCGCCGGAACGGATCTATCAACTCGGTGACGGTGCTTTCGCGCCGCTGAAGAGTCTCGGCCGGACGAACCTTCCGATCGCCGCGACCGAGCTCATCGGTCGCGAGCGCGAGCTTGCCGAGCTGCGCAGCCTCTTCCTCGAGGGGGCCCGGCTCGTGACGGTGACGGGCGCCGGCGGAAGCGGCAAGACACGGCTCGCGCTGCAGGTCGCGGCCGAGCTGCTCGATCAAGTCCGTGACGGTGTCGTCTTCGTTCCGCTCGCCGCAGTACCGGAGGCGGCCCTGGTGGCCGCGACGATCGCGCGGGCCGCAGGTGTTCAAAAGCTCGACGAGCTGCGCGATCTGGACGCGCTGCTGATGCTCGACAATTTCGAGCATCTCCTCAAGGCCGCGAGCGACGTCAGCGAATTGCTGGCGCAAGCGCCGAGCTTGAAGGTGTTGGTGACGAGCCGCGTCCGACTTCGCATCTACGGCGAGCGAGAGTACGCGCTCGATCCACTTCAGCAAGCCGAGGCGGTCGAGTTCTTCCTCGACCGCGCGCGCATGGTGAAGCGCGACGTGCGCTTTGACCGCGCGGTCGCCGGCATCTGTGAACGACTCGATCGACTGCCGCTCGCGCTGGAGCTCGCGGCGTCTCGCGTGAAGGTGCTCGACCCCGCGCTCCTGCTGGAATGGCTCGCCCGGAGCCTTCCGGTGCTGACCGGGGGAGCGCGCGACGCGCCCGAGCGACAGCGGACGCTGCGGGCGACGATCGCATGGAGCTACGAGCTGCTCGAGGAGCGGCTACAGCGCGCGTTCCGTCGGCTGGCTGTGTTTGCCGGCAGCTTCGCCCTCGAAGCCGCCGAGGTCGTCGCCGGAACGGACCTCGACGAGATCACGGCGTTGGTCGACTGGAGCCTGCTCAAACCGATCGGTGCAGGGCGTTTCCTCATGTTGGAAACGATCCGCGAGTACGCAGGGGAGATGCTGCTCACGCAGACCGAAGAGCGAGACGAAGTCCGCGCACGCCACCTCGAGTTCTTTCTCGATCTCCTCGAGCGGATCGAGCCGCAGCTGACGGGCCCCGATCAGCGTCGGTGGTACGACCGTCTCGCGACCGAGCAGGACAATCTCCGCGCGGCTCTTGCGCACGCTTGCGAGAGCCGCGATGGGGAGCGCGCACTGATGCTGGCCGGCACGGTTTGGCGCTTCTGGTGGACGCGTGGCTACATCAGTGAGGGCTCGCTCTGGTACGACCGAGCGTTCGCGATCGGCCGCAATGCGTCCGCAACGGCGCGCGCACGAGGTGTGTTCGGCAAGGCGCACATGACCGAGGCGCGCGGCCAGACGGAGCAGGCCCGCATCCAGTTCGAGGAGGCCGCCGCCCTCCTGCGACAGATCGGTGAAACACGATGGCTGATTCTCGCGCTGACCCATCTTGCGCAGGCCCATCATGAGCTTGGCGACAGGCAGCGCGCCGAAGCCGTGAACGAAGAGGCCCTCGACCTGGCGATCAAGGGCGGTGACGTGCGGGGTGCCGCGATCGTCAGGACGAACCTCGGATACAACCTCCTCGTCGAGGGCGAGGATCTGCGCGCGGCCTCGCTGTTCAAGGACGCGCTCGAGGGCAGTCGCGCGTGCGGTGACGTTTACCTGACGGCAAACTTGCTCGCGGATCTCGCGAAGATTGCTCTGCGCACGCGCGATGTGAACTCTGCTGCGGCGAATGTGTGCGAGGCGCTGCGGCTCGGCAGCTCCATCGGGGACTCGCATAGCCTTGCTGGAATTCTGGCGGTTGCAGCTGCTGTCGCTCTCGCGCGCGACGATGCACGAGCGAGCGCGCGGATTTGCGGAGCGGTTGAGGCGGCCTGCAGCGCGCTCGGGTTGAAGCTCGAGAAGGCGGAGCGACAACTGATAGACGATACAACTCGCGCGCTGCGGCCGAGCCTGGGAGCGGGCTTCGAGGAGGCGAGGACCGCGGGCGCGGAGCTTGATTTGCGGGCTGCCGTCGAGCTCGCCCTGCATGCGCTACCGCGACCGGCGCCGGTAGCGGCAGAACCAAGCCAGCATCGTGCCGGAGGCCAGTAAGGCCAGTGTCGAGGGTTCCGGCACCATCACTGCGGACGCGGTCAGAAAGTGTCCACCAAATTCATCGAATCCGTGATCGAGCGCGGCGCTGAAGTTCCAGAAGCCGTTGGCTGAGTCGCCGAACAGGCTCGGATCCGGCGGCTGCAGATTCGCCAACTCCACGCTGTCGAAGCCGGGTACGGGAAGTGTCGATGCCGAGTTTCCCCAGTTGAGGCTGCTGAAGAAAGTCAGACCCAGTCCGGCCCCGGGCCCGCCATAGGACGACAGGAAGAATCCATCGCTGAACAGTCCCGTCCCGGAGGGCCGATCGTTCGCGATCCCGATCGAGCTCGAATCCACCGGGAGGACGAAGGCGGTGTCGTGGACGGTGAAACGCATCGCGATGAGAGCGTTGTCGTAGAAGCGGAGCGTGTCCTCGCAGAAGCTGCAAGGGACTGCCGACTCGAACGTGAAGTCGATCGCGATGGCATCCCCGGGACTGACCGTGAAGGGAAAGAAGAAATCGCCTTGATTTCCCGTATCGACTTCACCGGTGACGTGCCACGTTATGGGACTGGCACCCGCCCCCGTGCAAATCGTGAGACCGATGAGCGTGCAAGCCGCGAGGAGCACTGCGCGCATGGTGTTTCCCTTTTCTCCCTTTGTCCTCGGTGAACCGTACACCAGTGGAGAGTGGAACCACAGCGCCGCCTACAGCGTGACCGTCGAGCGCCGAGTCCTGAAATACCCCACCGCGAGCAACCCGAACCAAATCGGCGCGACATACAACGCGACTCGTGTGCTGCTGTCGAACGCGAGTCCCACGGTCACCGCAAGCAGAAACGCAATGACCAGCCAGTTCGCGACCGGCGCTCCGGGCATGCGGTACGCCACCGGCTGCACGCGCCCCGCGGTGATCGCCTGCCGGTACTTGATGTGCGAGAACATGATGATGATCCAGGTCCACAGTGACCCCGTGACCGCGACGCTCGTGATCCACGAGAACGCTTCTTCCGGTACGAGATAGTTCACGGCCACGCCGATCACCATGACCAGCGCGGACAGGTGGATGCCCGCCGCCGGCACATGCCGCGAGTTGAGCGTACCGAGCGCACGCGGCGCCTGCCCGCTCTGCCCCAACGTGTAGAGCATGCGGCCGGTACTGAAAATGCCGCCATTGCACGAGGAAGCGGCCGCCGTGATCACGACCAGATTGATGATGCTGGCCGCCGCGGGCACCCCGATTTTCTCGAACACGAACACGAACGGGCTCACCGTCGGGCTGAGCTCGTTCCACGGCACGAGCGCCATGATCACGGCGAGCGCGCCGATGTAGAAGATCAGAATGCGATAGATCACATTGTTGGTCGCGCGCGGCAGCACTTCGCTCGGATTCTGCGCCTCGCCGGCGGTGACGCCGATCAGCTCGACCCCGGTGTACGCGAACATCACGATTTGCAGCGTGAGGACGACGCCCATCGCGCCGAACGGCAGGAAGCCGCCGTGCGACCACAGATTGTGGAAGCCGGCGGTCTGGCCGAGATCGCCGATGTTGAAGAAGATCACGGCGAGACCGGCCACGATCAGCGAGACGATCGTCGCGACTTTGATGAGCGCGAACCAGAACTCCAACTCACCGTACACGCGGACGGCGAGCAGGTTCGTGCCGTACAGCACGAACAGGGCCACCAGCGCCGGGATCCATTGCGGCGTAGTGGGTAGCCAGTAGTGCACGTAGATGCCGATGGCCGTCAGCTCCGCCATGCACGTGACCACCCACGTGAACCAGTAGGTCCAACCCGTGATGTAGCCCGCGAAGGGCGAGACGAACTCGGTCGCGTAGCTGGCGAACGACCCCGCGACGGGTCGATAGGTCAGCAACTCGCCGAGCGCTCGCATGATGAAGAAGACGGCGATGCCACCGAGCACGTAGCTCAGAAGCAGGCCCGGGCCGGCATTGTGAATCGCCTTCGCCGAGCCCAGGAACAGGCCGACACCGATCGTGCCGCCGATGGCGATCAGCTGGATGTGCCGGCTTTGCAGGCCGCGCGAGAGGGAGGCGTTTGTCGTGGACATTCGGCGAGGGCTCCGGCGGAATTGCGCAGAGCGTAAGCGTAGACGATTCAGCACACGGTCACAGGAATGCTTGCACGTCGCCGAAGTGCGACGGCGCGCTTATCACGATCAGAGCGGGATGGGCTAGCCGCAGCCGACACGCCTTTCAGCGTGCCGCTGCCGACATAGGTACGAGAGAAAGTACGGGCGAAGATCCGGTCGAGGCGACGTAGTCCGCGGCCATGAACAGCATACTCAGGATCAGTAGCAGGAACGGCAACGCGAACGTCAGCTCATTCATCCCGGTCAGTAAGCAGGCTCGCGAGGGCTTCTTGGGATCGTAGAAGACCTGCAATCTACCGGGCCTCTGCAAGCTACTCAGCTGGGATAGCGCCATGTGGTACTCACCGGGAGGGAACAAACCGAAACGCAAGCGCTTCGATTCGTACGCGACCCCGTCGACCACGTACGAATAGTGAACGTGCGTTCCCGTAGGCATCTGCCCCCGAGCCGGATGGATTCCCGAGTACAACATGCGGCCCGCCGCCGTCGGCCAGCGTCGCGAAGCCCACGCGAACCACGCCAGGCGTGCGGTGTAAAACGCCAGTCCCAACAAACCCAGACTGACAATCTGAATACTCATTCGCCAACCGTCGGCTAGTCCCAGCGATTTGCGTTCTTCGGAAACCCCGGCCTCTGCACCCGCACGACACAGAAGCGCTGCCCCGTCGGCGCCTGCATCACCACCCAGCGTTCCAGGCGGTTCACGACCTTCGCGCCCAGCGTTTCCAATCGAGCCACTTCGGCAGGGATGTCGTCGCTCTCGATGTCGATGTGCACGCGGCTCTCATGATCGACGCGCTGGATCTGCACGATGGGTTCGTCCGGCGGAGTTTCCAGCATGCGGTAGTTACCTCGCGAGCCGGGGTGATCGGAGTCCACCGCGCGTCCCAACGCCTGGCTCCAGAAGCGGACCGCTTCATCGACGTCGGAGGTCTTGCAGTCGACCAGAAGCGCACAGAGGCGGGAGTGGGGCATACGTTCTGTCCTGAATTGAAGCGCTTCGTGTCGTGCTCGCTAGTGACGGGCATCGCAGCCGAAACAC
>Ga0081455_10005656_pt1 | contig 13646 bp, 10 predicted proteins | sample TabmetS3T2R1_FD_70207 | JGI IMG/M metagenome (GOLD analysis project Ga0081455, IMG submission 70207) | Tabebuia heterophylla rhizosphere microbial communities from the University of Puerto Rico - S3T2R1 | ecosystem: Host-associated > Plants > Roots > Rhizosphere ... | reverse complement strand
CCCGCCAGAGTCTCTACGGCGGCCTGATCGCGAGCGGCTGGCACACCGGGGCCATGTTCATCCGCATGGTCTGCGACGGCATGATCCCCGGCCACGCGACCGCCGGCGCCAAGGGCTTCGACGACCTGCGGTGGATCAAGCCGGTACGTCCCGGCGACGTGCTGTCCGTGGAGTCGGTGGTGCGCGAGAAGCTCGAAGGCCGGCGGCCCGACCTGGGCACCGTGAAGGTGGAGAGCCGGATCAGCAACCAGCGCGGCGAGGTGGTGATGAGCCTCGTCTCGCTGGTGCTCTACCGGCGCCGGCCGGCGGCCGCCTCCCAGATCGGCGGCCAGATCGACCAGCCCGGCCGGCTCCGGAGCGAGCCGGGCGGCACGACGTCCGGCGCGGGTTGACCCGTCCCGCGGGCCCCTGATAACGTCGGGCGCGGAACCGATCGCGGTGCGCTGCGCTCAGTGTCGGCGGGACAATCCAGTCGAGGCACGCTTCTGCCTCGAGTGCGGCGGCCGGCTCGTTCCCGGCTGTGCCGTGTGCGGGCAACCCCTGCCCGGCGAGGCCCGGTTCTGCATGGCCTGCGGCGCGCCGGTGGCCGCCCCGCCCCGGGCCTCCGACCCGCCGTCCACCTTCACGTACACGCCGCGCCACCTGGCCGAGCGCATCCTGGCCTCCCGGGGCGCCCTGGAGGGCGAGCGCAAGTCGGTCACCGTCCTCTTCTGCGACATGGTCCGCTCCACCGCGCTGGCCGAGCAGCTCGGCCCCGAGGGCATGCACGGCCTGCTGAGCCGCTTTTTCGAGACTGCGCTCGGCGAGGTCCACCGGTACGAGGGCACCATCAACCAGTTCCTGGGCGACGGCTTCATGGCGCTCTTCGGCGCCCCGCTCGCCCATGAAGACCACGGCCGCCGTGCCGTGCTGGCTGCGCTCGACATCCGCCGCGCCCTCGACCAGCAACGGCTCGAGGTCGAGCCGGGCCGGCGGGTCCCGGTGCGGCTGCGGCTCGGCCTGCACACCGGCTTCGTGGTGGTGGGCGCCATCGGCGACAACCTGCGCATGGATTACACCGCGGTCGGAGATACCACGCACCTGGCCGCGCGCCTGCAGCAGATGGCCGAGCCCGGCGACATCCTGTTGACCGAGGACACCGCGCGCCTCGTGCGCGGCTACGTGGCCCTGGAGAGCCGAGGTCCGGTGGCGGTACGCGGACTGTCCGCGCCGGTCATCGTCCACGCGGTGAGCGGCCGGGGCGACCGGCGCTCGCCGCTGCAGGCGCCGGACCAGCGGCCGCTGAGCCACTTCGTCGGACGCGACCGCGAGCTGCGCGCCCTGCGGGATTTCCTGGTCGAGATCGAGGGCGGCCGCGGCCAGGCGGTGAGCATCGTCGGCGAGCCGGGCGTGGGCAAGTCCCGGCTGCTGCTCGAGCTGCAGCGCGCGCTGGCCGGCCGTCGCTCGGCCTACGTCGAGGGCCGCTGCCTGTCCTTCGGCGCCGCCATGCCCTACGTGCCCGTGCTCGACGTGGTCCGCGGCCTGTGCGGCGTGGGCGACGCCGACCCGGTGGCGGCCACCCGGGAGGCCGCGCGCGCGGCGGCGGCCCAGATGGGGGTGGACGCCGCCCTCGTCCCGTTCCTGCTGCATCTGCTCGGCGTCGCCGGGGACGAGCTGCCGGGCGGGCTCGGGCCCGAGGCCATCAAGGCCCGCACGTTCGAGGCGATCCGTCACCTCGTCGCCCGAGCGGCGGCGCAACGGCCGCTGGTCATCGCGGTGGAGGATCTGCACTGGATCGACCGGACGTCCGAAGAGTGCCTGGCCGCGATCGTGGAGCGGCTGGCCGGCCTGCCGGTGATGCTGCTCACCACCTATCGCCCCGGCTATCGCCCGCCCTGGATCGATCGCTCCTACGCCACCCAGATCGCCCTGCGGCGCCTGGCCCCCGCCGACAGCCTGACCGTGGTGCGCTCGGTGCTGTCGCGGGCCGGGCTGGGCGACCCGCTGGCCGCGCTGATCCTGGACAAGGCGGAGGGCAACCCGTTCTTCCTGGAGGAGCTGGCTCGCGCGGTGGACGATCACGGCCTCGATCGGCCCGGGCTGATCGTGCCCGACACGGTGCACGGCGTGCTGGCCGCGCGCATCGACCGGCTGCCCGAGGTGCCCAAGCGCCTGCTGCAGACCGCCTCCGTCCTCGGCCGGGAGTTCACGCTGCCGCTTCTCCAGGCGGTGTGGGACGGCGACGGTCCGGAGCACCACCTCCGCGAGCTGACCCGCCAGGAGTTCCTCTACGAGCGGTCCGGCCCCGAGGGCTCGGCGTTCGTGTTCAAGCACGCCTTGACCCAGGACGTCGCGCGGGCCGGCATCCTCGCCCCGCGGCGGCGCGATCTGCACGCGAGGGCCGCCGCGGCCCTGGTCACGCTCAACCCGGCTCGCGTGGAAGAGCTGGCGCCCGTGCTGGCCCACCACTACGCGCAGGCGGAGGACTGGCCCGCCGCGTGCGAGCACGCGACCCGCGCCGCCGAGCGGGCTGGGGCCGCCTTCGCCAACCGCGAGGCCCTCGAGGGGTACGACCAGGCGCTGCACGCCGCCGAGCGGGCGATGCGGCCCCCGGCCGAGCGCATGCGCTTGCTCGCCGCCCGCGGGCAGGTCCACGGCGTGCTCGGGGCTTTCGAGCCGGCGCGCCTGGACTTGGAGCAGGCGCTGGCCATCGCGCGTGAGGTCGACGCCGCCACCTGCACCGCGCTCCTGGGCGCGCTGGGCGAGCTGTGGGGCGGCCACCGCGACTACCGGCGCGGGCTCGAGCTGACCGGCGAGGCAGTACGGACGGCGGAGGCAGCGGGCGACCAGCGCGGCACGGCGGAGGCGCTCGTGCGCAGCGCCCTCATGCACCTGAACCTCGGGCGGATGACGGAGAGCCAGCGGGAGCTCACCCGCGCGCTCGCCATCTTCGAAGCCCTGGGTGACGAGCGCGGCGGCGCCCGCACCCTCGACGTCCTGGCCATGAACGACGGCATCAGCGGCCGCATCGAGCTGGCCATCGAGCGAGGCCGCGAGGCGCTGCGGCGCTTCCAGCGGCTCGGCGACCGCGCGGCCCAGCCGTCGGTCATCAGCAATATCGGGTTCTGGCTCGGCCTGACCGGCCATGCCGCGGAGGCCGAGCCGCAGATCCGGCAGGGCCGCCAGGCCGCGATCGAGCTGGGGGCCCGCGCCGACGAAGCCTACGCGCACCTCGGCCTGGCCTGGCTGGGCGAGCAGTGCGGGGACTTTCCGGCGGCCCTCCGGGAGGCCCAGACCGCGCTGGGCCTCGCTCGTCAGATCGACCATCGCGAGTGGATCGCCGGTTCCCTGTGGGTCCTCGGCCGGCTCACCCGGCTCTGCGGAGCGCCCGAGCAGGCCCGGCTGCTCCACGAGGAGATGCTGGCCATCGCGCGGACGCTCGGCGCTGCCCTGTGGATCGCCGGCGCGCTGGACATGCTCGGCGAGGACCTGCTGGCGCTGGGCCGCGAGCCGGAGGGCGAGCCGCTGCTCCTCGAGGCCATCGAGGCCGCGGGCGAGGCGACCGAGTTCGTGCTGCCGGCGCTCCTGGCCCTGGCGGATCTCCACCTGCGGCGCGGGGACGCCGAAGAGGCCCGGCGCCTCGCGGGACGAGCCGAGGCCATGGCGGGCGACTACCGGTCGTGGCGGCTCGACGCCCGGCGCGTGGGCGCCCTGGCCCTGATCGCGCTCGGTCGTGCGCCGGAGGGCGAGCGCATCCTCGAGGACGTGAGGCGGCAGGCGCGCGCGCATGGCTTCGAGCCGGTCGCCTGGCGCGCCGGCCTGGACCTGGCCGAGCAGCGCGACCGCGGCGGACAGGCCGCGGACGCCGCGGCCCTGCGCGCGGAAGCGCGGGCCGGCCTGGAGCGCGTCGCGGCCGGCTTGCCGGACGATCTCCGCGCGGCGTTCGCGGAAGTTCCGGTGATGCGCCGGGCGCGCTAGCCTAGCTCCAGAGTTCCAGGCGCGGCCTCGCCGCTTACCAGCCTCGTGCTTGGCTGCCGACCACCGGTGTCCTCACCGGTTTCGCCAATCCGAGGAATACCACGAAGCCATTGCCGCCACAGCGCGTTGAAACGGTTTCGTCGGGGATCTTCGTCAGACAAACCTCATCCATAAGATCGATATTGTTGGCGGCCCACACATTGCCGGCCGGATCGACTACAACACCCGTCAGAAATTGCATCCCTTTTCCCGCGTAACCGGTCTTGGGTGGAGAGATTGGTTCGCCCGTCTTGAAGCCAGGAGGGCATGTCTCAATACGCACGCCGCAAAGCTCGGTGAGTGTTTTGCCTAAACCGTTCGCAACCCATACGTGGTCATTGCCGTCAATCGTAATGCCCCAAGGCCCACTAATGCTTCCGCCACCGTCAAACGGCGAGCCGGGCGCCTGGGTGCCGTCCGGGCGTATCAAGCTTACGCTGCCACCGGGGAATTCCTCGATGATGCGGACAAGGGCGATGAACTTTTCCACCGTCTCGTCACCGCCGTCTGCTGCCGTTAGTTTGCTTTCCAATTCGGTCCGGAGCTTGATCCGGAGCAAATCTAGTTTTTCCCTGATGCTTGGCTCGCCCAGCGTATTTGCGACCCATGCATTGCCCCGGCTATCGATAGCGATGGCATGAGGGCTGTAACCGACCTTCAATTGTTCGGCTTTGCCAGGATCATTGGCCGGGAAGCGCGTTACCGTGTTGGAATTGGCGTTAGAGACCAAGATCCGGCCTTGTAGATCGAACGCGACGTGGAACGGTCCTTTCACCTGGCACGTGCCATCGACCGGCTTTTCGTCGATGGTGCGGCACAGGATGCGCGCCTGAGCCGGATTGCCTTTCGGCAAGTGCACGATTTGGCTTTTGCTTGAATCGAGTGCCCATACATCCCCATCGGGGGTCGTAGTGATGCCCTGCATTCCACCGAGTTGGCCATTCAAGTTGTAACCGGTCGATGGGGACAGCGGCTTTCCATTCTTGTCGAATACCGAGATCGTTTTGCCTCCAATGCTGGTCACCCAGACTTTGCCGTCGGCTGCGATGGTGAGACCCCAGCCGGGAAAGTCCACGCCACCTCCGGTATAGCCGGTGGTCATCGGCGAGATGGGGCGGCCATTCGGGGCGACCTCGGAGAGCGTGCCGCCGATCCCGCCGTACATGGTGGATTGCGAGCCTGCCATCTGATTGTTCGCTGCCCAGGCGTCGCCATCGCCGTCAATAGCGATGCCGCCGAGGCCGCTCAAACCACCGCCTGCGTAACGCAGCGCGATGGTCCATGTGCCGGGAGCGAATAAGAGGTAAGGCCGAAACGGAGCGGCGCGGGACCCTGGCCCCTGCCGCGCCGGATAGAAATAGTCCAACAACGCGAACAGTTTCGCGGGCTCATGCCACGGATGCAGCGCGACAGCCTCGGCCGCGGTCAGCGTGTTGGTTGGAGCGGGACCTCCTGGCGGCGTGGAAGCCTCAAACAACCTTTCACAGGAGTCCGTCTGCACACGAGTGATGCAGCCCGCCAGCAAGTCACCGATTGTGTTCAACGTGGCCAGAGAAGTGGTCTGCGTGCTGTTCAAAGGATCCTGGATCACAGGGCCCAATCCCCCGGTCGGGAGGTCCACCAGGTTGGGCACATTCCCCGAGGCGATCTTCAAACCGAGCGCGTGTCCGCTAAGCGATTCACCTTGCAGGAACTGCGCACCCGTCCATACCGATGCCACGGTCGTGAGTTCGTTGATCGTCACCTTCTTCGGGGCAGTGGTGCCGAACGTTGCCATCAACGCGATGGCCGGATTCTCTCTTTGAGAGCCGCCAATCTTGGGCTTCCCACCCTTGGCGGTCAGATAAAGCACGCCGCCGCCAGCCTTCCGGGTATCGAACTGAAGGCGAAAGGCGCCGTCGTCACCCGTGCTTGTTTCCGAGAGCTTGGTGGGGGCTCCTTGGCCCGCAGCCCATAGCGTCACGGTGGACCTTGCGATGGGACCACCGCCACCGTTGACGTTGCCAACAAGTTGCTGGGCTGAGGCGATCTGCCCGAAGGCTACTGTGACGAAAGCGAAGGTAAGAAATGGCAGGCGCATGGTCGTCACCTCGAACAATCGCATAGCTTGGCCGCTGATGGAGCGAGCGATGGACTCCATGACCCTACTGCGAGCGCGATCCCAGTGAACATGGGATCTTGGTCTTACAGGGCCGAACACGCGCGTAGGCGCTTTGGCAGGCGGGCTACTGTCCTATGCAGCCGCTCGATCAGCCCGAGCCGGGCGGCAGCTCGCCGGCTAGCGGCTGCCCGACGTCGGGTAGCTCACCGCCAGCCCGGCGGTGGCGTCGGACTGGATGCCGAACGGCGGAATCGGATAGCGCAGGCCGTTCTTGCTGAGCGCGGCGAGCCCGTCGATCACCTTGGGCAGGAAGCGCGGGGGAATGGCCATCAGCATCTCGTCGTCGGCCACGCCGCCGTAGCGGCGCTCCGCGTAGCAGGGAATCGTCAGGGCGGGCTCGCCGGTCTTGAGCGCCTTGCCCCAGGAGTCGGCGCATGCCGACTCGCCCACCGAGGTGAACGACATCTTCTTGTAGCCGGTCCACTGCAGCCCGTTGATGAAGAAGATCATCTGGCCGGGGGTGCCGTAGATCAGGCAGATGTCGGGCGGGTTCAGGCGGCCGGAGGTCAGGGGCGCGACCGCCATCGCCTTGTAGCGGCCGTAGGGCACGCAGTCCATCGCGTGCTGGTGCAGGCTCGCATCGTCCTGCGTCTTGAACCAGACGCCGGCCATGCGCTTGCCGGAGAGCCACTCGTCGTCCTGCGGCGACAACCCGATGACCGCGCCGCACTGGGCGCCGACCAGGTCCGCCATGGTGATGCCGACCGTGAAGCCCAGCTGCCGGGCCTGGGCCACGATCTGGTCGGTGGTGTGCTTGGCCTTCGGACGGCGGATCTTCGGAATCGCCTCCATCTCCGAGACATTCTCGAAGAGCTTCATGCCGATGGGGATCGAGCGCAGGCGCAGGTACTGGTTCAGGCCGTTGACGATGGCGTCCCAGTCGTAGGTCTCGGTGGTCATGGCGTCAGTCTCCGAGCAGCAGGTAGTAGAGCGCGGTGGCGTGCAGCTCGCCGTTGGCGCTGCGCGCGTACTGCGGGATGGCGCCCGCGAAGGTCCAGCCGAGCGAGCGGTAGAGCGCCTCGGACGGATCGCCCTGTCGCGTGTCGAGCACCAGGGTGCGGCGGCCGCGGCGGCGCGCCTCGTCCTGCGCGGCCAGCATCAGCGCGCGCCCCACGCCACGCCGGCGCGCGCCGGTGTGCACCATCAGCTTGATCAGCTCGGCGCGGTGGCTGCCGTTGGCACGCCTCTCCAGGTCGAGCTGCACGGTGCCCACGACCGCGCGGTCGTCGCGGGCCACCCACAGAAGGTGGCCGCCACCCTTGACCGCGACGGCCACGCCCTCCCAGTACTCGCGCGCCTCGTCCGCGGAGAGCGGCGGCAGGAAGCCCACCGAGCCACCGTCGTCCACCACGTCCCGCAGCAGCGCGATCAGCGCGGGCTGCTCGCGGCGGGCCGCATCGGCATCGAGGGCTTCGATCGTCGCCATCGCCGGCCGCCTAGGACTTGAACTCCTGATCGAGGATCTCGGTGATGAAGCGGTCGAGCGAGACCGGGTAGAAGCGCACGTTGGGGGCGAGGATCACCCCGGTGTTGATGACTTCTCGCTGGGACAGCTCGTCCAGCGCGCGCTCCACCTGGGCCTGCGGGTTGCGGTCCCAGCGCTGGATCTTCAAGTCCTCGCTCTCGAGCGTCACCTGGTGACGATTGGAATAGGCGAAGGAGAAGACGCGCGCGACCAGCGCCTCGTCCATCAGCTCGGTCTCCTTGAAGAGATCGCCGTAGGTCTGGCCGGCGCGCCCCGGGGCCAGCACCAGGCGCGGCGAGACCTTGATCTTGCCGCGGATCTCCACCGACGCCGCGGGATGCGCCTCCTGCGGACCGACCAGGATGTAAGGCAGCACGTGGTAGCCCGCGATGATGCCGGCCATGGGCTTGCGCAGGATCTCGGTGGTCTCGAACAGGTGCTTGAGGAACTCGGGGTCGTGCTGCTCGCCGAACATGAAGAGGCCTAGCCGTGGAAGATCGAGACTTCCATGGAGTCGAACCCGAAGTCGTGCTCGCGGCTCTGGTAGCGGGGATCGGTGCGCACGTGGTCGAGGTAGGGCTTGACGTCGCGGCGATACATGCCAGTGTTGTCGGCCACGATCAGCGCGCCCCGAACCAGGCGGGCCTCGACCGCGCGCAGGTAGTCGAGGTAGTCCTCTTTGTTGGCGTCGATCAGCAGGAAGTCGACGGGGCCGCGGAGCAGCGGCAGCACCCGCAGGGCGTCGCCAACCACGACCTTCACCCGCTTGCCCAGGCCCGCGGTCTCCGCGTTGAACTCCACGAACTTGGCCAGGTAGGGATTCTGCTCCACGCAGGTGAGTCGCCCGCCCGGGGGCAGGTGGCCGGCCACGAGGATCGCGGAGTAGCCGAAGAGCGAGCCGACCTCGATGGCCCGCCGCGGCCGATGCTTGAGCAGGAGCCGGCGCAGCACGCGCCCTTTCTCGCGGCCGATGACGGGGAGAGTCCACTCCGTTACGGCCCTGTCCATTAGTCGCAGCATTCGCGCCGCGGTCTTGGTCATGAGCGTGGGAGAGTCCGGTGGGCGGTCATGAGCGGGCGGGGACTCGCTCGCGGACCCCGTCGGGCAGCGGGTAGCGGCGGTCCCACTTGCCCGCCTTCACGAGCTGGCCCGGCAGCGAGCGCCCGACGATCTCCTGTACCCGCTTCGAGGTTTCGATCAGCGCGTCCAGGTCCACGCCGGTCTCGACGCCCATGGCGTGCAGACAGTGGATCAGGTCCTCGGTGCACACGTTGCCGGAGGCGCCGGGGGCGAAGGGGCAGCCGCCGAGGCCGCCGATGGAGGCGTCGAAGCTGGTGACCCCCATCTCCATCGCGGCCAGGATGTTGGGGATGGCCATCGCGCGGGTGTCGTGGGTGTGGAGCGTCCACTCGACGCCGGGGAAGCGCGGCATCAGGCGCTCGAGCACGCGGGCGACCTGCGCCGGATTGGCCATGCCGGTGGTGTCGGCCAGCCCGATGCCGCGCGCGCCCATGTCGACCAGGCGCGCCACGACCGACTCCAGGTGGTCGACCGGCACCGCGCCCTCGAACGGGCACCCGAAGGAGCACGAGATGCCCGAGACCACCGGCACCTCCGCGCGCCGGGCCACCTCGGCCACCGCGTGAAGCTTGGTCAGCGATTCCCCGATGGTCATGTTCACGTTGGCGAGGTTGTGGCTCTCGCTGGCCGACACCACGGTGTGGATCTCGTCCACGCCCGCGTCCACCGCGCGCACCGCGCCCTTGTCGTTGGGCACCAGTGCCGAGTAGATGGTGCCGGGCCGGCGCACGATCGCGGCCATCACCTCGGCCGCGTCCCGCAGCTGCGGCACCGCCTTGGGCGACACGAACGAGGTCGCCTCGATGCGCGGCATGCCCGCCGCGGCCAGTCGGTTCACCACGTCGATCTTGTCGGCGGTCGGAATGAACTCCGGCTCGATCTGGAACCCGTCCCGCGTCCCCACCTCGCAGATCGTCACGCGCCTGGGCAGCTTCATCATGTCGTCTCCTGGGTCGCTTCCCACTCGTCCCTGAGGACCTCACCCATCCACACGTCGTGCCAGCGGCCGTCGATGAAGTAGTGGTGTCGCCGCACTCCGCACTGGCGATAGCCCGCGCGCTCCAGCCCGCGCCGGCTGCCCTCGTTGGCAATGACCACGTGGGTGGTGAGGCTCTCCAGGCCCAGCTCGCGGAAGGCGTAGCGCGTCCGCAGCCGCATCGTCTCGCCCGCGTAGCCCTTGCCCCACTCGTCCTTCTCGCCGATCACGATGCCGGTCTCACCGCGGCGATTGCGCCAGTCGATCTTCTCGATGGCGGTGTTGCCGATGAGCTTGCCGTTGTGCCGGACCACGATCGCCCAGAGGACCTGGTTCGGGTCCTTGCCCGTGTCCTCGAGCCACTCCGCCTCCGCCTTCGGAGTGAAGGGAAAGCGGTAGAGCAGGTAGCGGGTGACCTCCATGTCCGCGAACCACCGCTCGTAGGAGGGGAAGTATTCCGCCCGTGGCGGCTCCAGCCGGACGCGCTCGCCCTCGAGGATCGGCCCCAGCATCGTGACTCAATAGGAGCGCGGCATGCCGAGGACGTGCTCCCCGACGTAGGCCAGTACCAGGTTGTTGTTGATCGGCGCGGCGCGGTAGAGGCGCGACTCGCGGAACTTCCGCTCGATGTCGTACTCCTCCGCGAACCCGTAGCCGCCGTGGGCGTCCATGCAGGCGTTGCCGGCCTCGATGGCCGCCTCCGAGGCCAGGTACTTGGCCATGTTGGCCTCCCCGCCGCAGGGGATGCCCGCGTCGAACATCCGGGCCGCCTTGGTGCGCATCAGGTCGGCGGCCTCGATGTTGACGTGGGCCTTGGCGATCGGGAACTGCACGCCCTGGTTCGAGCCGATCGGCTTGCCGAAGATCACCCGCTGCCCCGCGTAGGCCACCGCCTTTTCGATGAACCAGCGCGCGTCGCCCAGCGAGTCGGAGGCGACCAGGATGCGCTCGGCGTTCATGCCGTCGAGGATGTAGGAGAACCCCCGGCCCTCCTGGCCGATGAGGCTCGAGGCGGGGATCTCCATGTTGTCGAAGAAGAGCGCGTTGGTGGAGTGATTCATCATCATCTTGAGCGGGCGCACGTCGAGCCCCTTGCCCTTCAGCTCGCGGATGTCGATGAGGAAGACGCTGAGGCCGTCCGTCTTCTTCTTGACCTGGTCCACCGGGGTCGTGCGCGCCAGCAGCAGCATCAGATCGGACTGCAGCACCCGCGAGATGAACATCTTCTGCCCGTTCACCACGTAGCGGTCGCCCTTGCGGACCGCGGTGGTCTGCAGCTTGGTGGTGTCGGAGCCCGCGTTGGGCTCGGTGACCCCGAAAGCCTGAAGCCGCAGCTCACCGGTGGCGATCTTGGGCAGGTACTCCTTCTTCTGCTCGGCCGAGCCGTGGCGCAGCACCGTGCCCATGATGTACATCTGCGCGTGGCAGGCGGCCGGGTTGCCGCCCGCGCGCGCGATCGTCTCGAGGATGAGCGCCGCCTCCATGATCCCGAGCCCGCCGCCGCCGTACTCCTCGGGGATGAGCACGGCGAGATAGCCGGCCTTGGTCAGCTCGTCGACGAACGCCTCGGGATACTCGCGCCGCGTGTCCAGGTCGCGCCAGTACTCGGCCGGGTACTGCTTGCAGAGGTCGTACACTGCCGCCTTCAGGGCTTTTTGCTCTTCGGTCAGGACAAAGGTCATGGCTGCTGACATCGGTAGCACCTCTTCATCTTCAACATGGCTTAGCCATGTTGACCGTGGGCGAGATGGTCGCGGCTCCCCGCGGGGCTCCGTCGAGTCCTTCGGGTCTTTCCCGCTTGTTTGTCCTCACGCGGTGGCTCGCTGGTTATTTCCCCTGGAAGCGCGGCTTGCGCTTCTCGTTGAAGGCACGCACGCCCTCGAGGCGGTCCTCGGTGGTGACGGCGTTGTTGTAGGCCTCGATGGCCAGGATCATGCCCGTCTCCAGATCGGTCTCGGCGCCCCAGCTCACCGCCTTCTTGGCTTGTCGCACTGCGATGGGGCCATTGTCCGCGATGGTGGCGGCGATCTCCAGCGCCCGGGCTCGCGCCTGGCCGGCCGGCACCACGTGGTTGACGAGCCCGATCGCCTTGGCCTCGCGCGCGTCCACGCGACGGCCGGTGAAGATCAGCTCCTTGGCCATGGGCGCGCCCAGGATGCGGGGCAGCAGCTGGGTGCCGCCCACGCCCGGGAAGATGCCCCGCGTGACCTCGGGCACCGCGAACACCGCGGTGTCCCCGCACACCACGAAGTCGGAGAGCACCGCCAGCTCGCAGCCGCCGCCCATCGCGAAGCCCTCGACCGCCGCGATCACCGGCACCGGGCAGTGGAGCACCCCCGCCGCGGCTGCCTCGAAGATCACGTGCTGCGCCCGCCACGCCTCGTCGGTCATGCCCTCGCGCTCCTTGAGGTCGCCGCCCACGCAGAAGGCCTTCGTCCCCGCGCCGGTGAACACCACCGCACGGACCGTCTTGTCCCAACGCAGGCCGTCGAAGCAGCGCAGCAGGTCCTCACCCATCGCGGTGTTCATCGCGTTGAGCGCCTCGGGGCGGTTCAGCTCGACCGTGACCACGAAGCCGTCCGGTGAGGCGGTGACGTTCAGCGTCCTATAGCTGGACGACATGGCGCTCCGCCAGGTCCCGGATGGTGGCCGCGTCGTAGCCCAGCTCGCTCAGCACCTCGGCCGAGTGCTCGCCCAGCAGCGGAGGCACGCGGACGGGGGCGGGGCGCTCGCCGTCCCACTTGATCGGCAGCGCCATGGCCCGGTAGTCGGGCAGGCGCGGGTGCTTGATCGCGGGCAGCATGCCGCTCGCCTCGGTCTGCGGCTCGCCCGCGATCTGATCCATGGTCGACACGCGGGCCGACGGCACGCCCGCCCGCTGCAGCCGCGCCAGCACGTCTTCCGCGGTGAGGCCGCGGGTCACCGCCGAGAGGGCCTCCTGCAGGGCCGCACGGTGCTGGACCCGGTGCGGATTGTCCACGAAGCGCGGGTCGCGCGCGAGGCCGGGCACGGCGAGTGCGGTGGTCGCCTTGACGAACAGCGCGTCGGAGGCGGCCGCGATCATCACCCAGCCGTCGGTCACCGGGAAGGCCTCGTAGGGCACGATCATCGCGGTCCCCGAGCCCTGCGGCTGCGGCACGTCGCCGGTCGCCAGGTAGTGGCTCATCTGGAAGACCGACCAGGCCAGCGCGGTGTCGAACAGCGCGGTGGTCACGTGCGAGCCGCGGCCGGTGCGGTCGCGCTCGCGCAGCGCGGCCATGATGCCCGTCACCGCCCACATGCCGGTGCCCATGTCCACGACCGAGACGGGCACGCGCGCGGGCGGCTGGTTCGGATGGCCGTTGATCGACATGATGCCGCCGTAGGCCTGCATCAGCGGGTCGTAGCCCGGCCGGTCCCGCAGCGGCCCCTCGGTGCCGAAGGCGGTGACCGAGCAGTAGACCAGGCGCGGATTCAGCGCGGCCACGCGCGCCCAGCCGAGCCCCAGCTCCTCGACCGCGCCGGCCCGCAGTGACTGCACGAACACATCGGCTCGGGCCAGGAGGCGCTCCACCACCGCGATGCCCTCCGCCGACTTGAGGTCGACCGCGAGGCTCCGCTTGTTGCGGTTGACGCTCATGAAGGTCGCGCTCTCCTGGCCCCAGAAGGGCGGGCCCCACGCGCGCGCGTCGTCGCCACGGCCCACCCGCTCGACCTTCACGATGTCCGCGCCGAGGTCGCCGAGGATCTGCGTGCAGTAGGGGCCGGCGACGTTCTGCGTGAGGTCGGCGACCAGGAGTCCGGCAAGGGCGGCATTCATGGAGAACCGATTATAGCCCGAGCGCTTCGGCCCCTCACGCGCCCCCTCACCCTGCCCTCTCCCCAGCGGGGAGAGGGTGCAGCGCGCGTCGGTATCTCTCCCTCTCCCTTGGGGAGAGGGCAGGGGGAGGGGGCGGGGGAGCGCGCGGCGGTACCTCTCCCTCTCCCCC
>Ga0081455_10005655_pt1 | contig 13648 bp, 11 predicted proteins | sample TabmetS3T2R1_FD_70207 | JGI IMG/M metagenome (GOLD analysis project Ga0081455, IMG submission 70207) | Tabebuia heterophylla rhizosphere microbial communities from the University of Puerto Rico - S3T2R1 | ecosystem: Host-associated > Plants > Roots > Rhizosphere ... | reverse complement strand
GATGCGGACACCATAGGTTTGCGCTTTTCGGCGCGCCATCCCCCTCAATTGGGGGGAAGCTCTTTGACATGCCCTCGCGCGTCCTCGCGGCGAGGCGATGAAGCACGCCCACATTTGTCATGCCCGCGAAAGCGGGCATCGAGTAAACACCGCCGTCACGCTAGCGCACTGCAGGGGTTACTGGATCGCCAGGTCAAGCCCGGCGATGACAATTATTGTGAAGTAGTGAACGGTCCTGCCCGAAGGTGCCAACTACTCCACGATCATCGCGGCGAGCGTCTCGAGCCGGTCGGCCTCGGCGGCCGGCTTGTCCCAGCGAATGCGATGGATGCGGGGGAAGCGCATGGCGACGCCGGACTTGTGCCGGGTGGAGCGGTGCACCGAGTCGAAGGCGACCTCGAACACGAGCTTTGGCTCGACCTGGCGTACGGGTCCGAAGCTGTCCACCGTGTGGTTGCGTACCCAGCGGTCGAGCTCCTTAAGCTCCTCGTCGGTGAAGCCGAAATAGGATTTGCCGACCGGAACGAGCTCGGGTTCTCCCCCTTCGCCGTTCCGCCAGGCGCCGAAGGTGTAGTCGGAATAATAGGACGAGCGCTTGCCGCTTCCCCTTTGCGCGTACATGAGCACGGCGTCGAGGGTGAGCGGCGCCCGCTTCCATTTGTACCAATGGCCCTTGGGACGGCCAGCGATGTAAGGACTGTCGCGGCGCTTCAACATCAGCCCCTCGATGCCGGTCTCGCGCGCGCCGGCCCACAGTCGCTCGAGCTCCGCGACCGAGGCAAAGTCGATGATGCCGGACACGTCGGTCCGCGCCGGCATGCTCGCGGCGTGCCAGGCTTCGAGCCGCGCGCGACGCTCGATGAAAGGCATGTCGCGAAGATCCTCGCCGCCCTCGAACAACATGTCGTAGAGGCGGATATGCGCGGGATGCGATTTCAGCATGGCCGGCGTTACGCTCTTGCGATTGAGCCGCTGCTGAAGGTCGTTGAACGGTGCGACGTCGCCCCCGCGAACCACCAGCAGCTCGCCGTCGAGCACGACGCCATCGGGGATGCCTTCGACCACATCGGGGAAGGCGCCAGAGATGTCGTCGCCGGTGCGCGAGAAGAGCCGCCTCTCGCCGCCTTGATGGGCGGCTTGCACGCGGATGCCGTCCCATTTCCATTCGGCCACGAAGTCCTTCGGATCGATCAGGGCAAGCTCCTTGTCCTCGATCTGATGCGACAGCATCAGCGGCTTGAAGCTCGCCCGTGCGCCGACCTCTGGCCGCGCTCCGTTGCCGGAGAGCCAGGCGAACAGCGCAAGGTAGGGTGGGTCGACGCAGTGCCAGACCTCCTCGATGTCGGAGAGCGGCCTGCCCGACCATTCGGCAAGCGCAGTTTTGGCAAGCCGCGCCGAGACGCCGACCCTGAGCGCGCCGGTCAGGAGCTTGAGCAGCGCCCAGCGTCCGGTTGCGTCGAGCTGGTCGAGCCAATTGGCGAGGAGGGTAGGGACCTCCATGGCCAGGGCCGATTGCAGGGTTTGCACGACGGTGGCGAGTCGGGGTGGGTGCTCACGGCGGGTCTTGGCCGGCCAGATCAGCGCGATGGTCTCCGCGGTGTCGCCCACATAATCGCGCGACAGGTCGAACAGCACGGGATCGACGCGAGGGCCGAGCAGATCGCTCAGGATGCGGCGAAGCGGGAGCCGGAAGAAGAGCCCGTCGGTGAGCGCGGCAAGTGCGTAGCCCCGGTCGGGATCTGGCGTCGCGGCGAAATAGTCGGCAAGCAGGCGGAGCTTGTCGTTGCGCGACGGCGTGTAGGAGAGCCGATCGAGAAGCTCTGCGAATGCCTTCACTGGTCCTCGTCCTCGCGGCCGATCAATGCCAGCGCGCGGCCCTTGCGCCCCGTCGACTGGATGTGATGGAGGAGGGCGTCCTCGCGGCCATGCGTCACCCACACCTCCTCGGCCCCGGTCTCGGCGATGGTCGCTGTCAACTCGTTCCAGTCTGCATGATCCGAGATCACGAGCGGCAACTCGATGCCCTGCTGCCGGGCCCTGGCGCGCACCCGCATCCAGCCCGAGGCGAACGCCGTCACGGGATCGGGCAACCTCCGCGACCACCGGTCGGCAATGGCGCTTGGCGGAGCGAGCACGATCTCGCCCTTCATCTCCTCGCGTTTCGCGCCCGTCGCGGATTTCAGCGCGCCAAGCCGCACGCCGAACGACTCGTAGAGCGCGCAGCACTCGATGAGCGCACCGTGCAGGTAGATTGGCCGTTCGTAGCCAGCATCGCGCAGAAGCGCGATGACACGTTGGCATTTGCCGAGTCCGTAGACGCCGACCACATGCGCCCGCTCAGGGAACTGGGCGCGCGACTTCAGCAACTTTTCCACCTCCTCGGTCGCGTCGCCGTGCTGGAACACCGGCAGCGCGAAGGTGGCCTCGGTGACGAAAAGATCGCAAGGCACCAGCTCGAAGCCGGGGCAGGTGGGATCGGCGCTCCGCTTGTAGTCCCCCGACACGACGGCACGGGCGCCCTTCCACTCGATCAGGACTTGCGCGCTGCCGAGCACGTGGCCCGCCGGCAGAAGCGTCACCGTCACCTCTCCGATTTGAAGCGACTCGCCATAGGCGGCCGTCTGCGTGCCGCGGCTCGCGGCCGAGCCGAGCCGGCTCTGCATGGCGGCGAGCGTCTCGCGCGTCGCCAGCACGTGCTGGTGCCCCGGCCGCGCGTGGTCGGAATGGCCGTGGGTAATGACCGCGCGCTTGGCGCCGCCATAAGGGTCGATGTGGAAGCCGCCCGGCCGGCAGTAGAGGCCTTTGGCGTCAACCGTCAGCCAAGAGTCGAATCGTTCGGGTCTCATTTCTTCTCAGCACTGTGTAGAACAAAGCACGATTTCCTCGGCAAAAGCAGCGCCACTTCTACCCTTGCTTGAAATGTAGCCGGTTGCACACCAGGCGGTTGCTCAACATCCACGCACAAGATGCAGCATAGTCTCATCCGATGCGGCGGCGAGTGTCCGCCATGTGGGGGCGTGTCAGCACAGGCATCATCATTGCTTGGCTTCGCGCATGCGGAGCAGGAGGGACTTCGTTCCTTTGGCTCTGCCTGTTCGCGGGAGCGGCGTCGGCGCAGTCCGATGCGCCCAGCACCGAGTTCTTCACCGGCTTCGAGGCGAGCGATAACTACGCTAGCGGCTATGTGGGCGCGGGTTACGCCCTCGGCAAGGCTGGTCTTTACGAGCGCGGCTTCCGGCTCCGCGCCGTCGGGTCGTACGGGCGCTATCACTATGACGGCGCGCTTCTGACCGACGGCGCGTTAGTGCCGACGACATTCGACGGCGAGGATGCATTTCTATCAGCCCTGGTCGGGTACCAGTTCAGGCGAGGGCGGCTCATCGTCAAGCTGTTTGCAGGCATCGAGGCCGAAGACCAGCATATCGTTCCACACGACCCCAACAACTCCGTGCAAGGCAGCGAGCTCGGCTTAAGGCTGCAAGAAGAGGGGTGGCTCGACATCTCGCCGCGCCTCTTTCTCTCGGCCGACGCAAGCTACGGAACGGCCTTCCAGGAATATTGCGCCCTGGCGCGGCTCGGCTTCCGGGTGAAACCGCGATTTTCGCTCGGGCTCGAAGGCGGTGCGCTCGGCAATGAGGAGTACGATGCGGGCCGGGCGGGCGGTTTCGCGCGCGTGACTTTCCGCGACGCCGAAATCACCCTCTCGGGCGGATTCACCGGCAATTATCTCGAAGATGAGCCTAGCGGCTATGTCGCGCTCGGCGTCTATCGCGCGTTCTGAGGCTGCCGACCTTAGCCATCAAAAAAAAACGCACTGCCGGCCCCGCTCCGGCAGTGCTTGGCCTCTTAGCTGCGCGCCGCGATGCGAACCGGACACGGTCCGCCATGGCTGCATCGCCCTCTTCAGTCGTGCATCCTGTGTAAGAGGGATGTCCGCGGGACTTGCCCGAAGGACTCTCTCCACCGAAGAGCATGACACGAAGACGACAAACAAAGCAAACGAGAGTTCTCGCTTACCCGCATTTTCTTTTCGCTGTCGTGGAATGGCGGACACACAGCAGGGCGCATTGCGCGCGGCGGATGGAGAGATGAATTTGCGCTGTGCGCTCACCCGAGGCCATGCGAGCAAGCGGCGGGCGCGCCAGATTCTGTCGCTCTATCAATTCGATGTGGCTGATAGGCTCGAGCAGAATGATTGCCGGCGCGCGTCTCAGCCAACCGCGGCGCCTCTTCCCCGCCTGACATTTCGCGACACGTTGTCCTGTCTGCAAGGGCGCGTCGCGCGACATTTCTGTGGCAGTTGGGCGACAACGCAAGACCCTCGTCATTCCCGCGACAGGAACGGCAGGCTTAAGGCTCGGCGTGCGAGGTCGTCGCCTTGGCGTCCGTCTCGGGCTTCGCTTCGACGACAGGAGGCTTGCCGTCGCCTGGGCCGCGCCATTCCTCAAAGCGCTTGGCAAGCTCCTCGCCATGCGCGGTCCACCAGGCTTCGTCGAATTGGAGCGCTTTCTTGAAGTTATCCGGCGCGGTCGGCAGGAACGCCTTCATCTCGACGTCGATGACCGGGTGCTTGCCGACAAGATTGATTGCCGATTTGCGCATCGGTCCATAGGCGATCAGCTGTGCCTGAGTGGCAAGGCGCGCGGGATCGGTGGCAAAAGCGATGAAGCGCTTGGCGCCGTCCTTGTTTTTGGCGCTCTTGGGAATGGCCCAAAGGTCGAGGTCGAAGATCTGGCCGTCCCAGATCACGCCGAGCCTTTGCCGGTCACCGACGGCGGCGCGGAAGATGCGCCCACTATAGCCAGCTACCATTGCCGCCTTCTTCTCGAGCAGCCAGGAGATCGGCTCTTGCGCCGTGTCCCACCAATAGATGTCGTTCTTGATCTTATCGAGCGCCTTGAAGGCGCGGTCGGCGCCCGCTGGCGTTGCCAGCTCGGTATAGACATTGGCCGGGTCGACGCCGTCGGCGAGAAGGGCAAGCTCGAGCGTGTAGCGTGGACCCTTAGGCAGCGCCCGCTTGCCGGGAAAGCGTTTGATGTCGAGCAGATCGGCGATTTGCGACGGCTGGTTCTTGGCGAAGGCCTGGCGATCGAAGGCGATCGCCGTGGACCAGGCCACGCTTGCAACCCCGCACGAGGTAATACTGCCGGAGAAGAAGTCTTGCTCGGCACTCTCGCCGCCAGGCGCCGCGCCAAGACTCGAGGCTTCGATCGTCTCGAGCAAGCCATCGCTGCAAAGCGGCCCGAGCGCCCCGGTCGAAACGTCCACGACATCGACCTCCGACGCCGAGCCGCCGATCATCTCTTTGATCTTGGCGAGCGTGCCGTCATAGATCTCGGTCGCGATCGTGGTGCCGGTTTCCTTGGCGAATGGCTCGAAATAAGCGACTTCCTGCGACTGTCCGTAGGCGCCGCCCCAGGTCGCGATGTTGAGCGTCCCGCCGCTCTCGCCGGGCGAAGGTGTATCCTCGGCCATCGCGCTGGCGCCCGCGGCGAGACCTGCGGCAAGTGCCGTGGCAAGTCCGCAACGCCGGCCTACTGCGCGCGCTGTCGCAAGAACTCCACAAAAATCGCAGTTGTGCTGCTGAAACACCGTTGTGATCTCAGTCGAAAAGAACATCTCCCGCGAGGATTAGCGCGGCGAAGCCTGGGTCGCCACCGGGCTCGTCAGCGTCGATCCCTCGCCAAGCGTTGGGCGATCTGCTCTGCGGATCATGGGTTGCGACAAGGATCCGCGGATCGAGACCCGTGGCGGAGCCTCGGTGCTGAGCTGCGAGGCCTTGAGCGGCGTGGCGCGACTGGCGACGAACAGGTTCCAATCGAGCGTCTGCTGGGCCAGGTCGACCTCGCCAGACCCGGAAATCAGTCCGCGGCGCGTTTGCATGTTGAACATTTGGCACCAAATATGGCCGGTAGCGAGGCGGCAATCGGCATTGAGCGAGTCGAACAAGGTCTCGCTGTTGCGGCTCCAGCCTTCACCTTCCAGGGGTGCCGCCGAGGTCAGCAGGCGGGAGAAATCGACCGGTACCGCCCCGTTCTGGGCCTCGACCTTGAGCGTGCCCGAGAGCCCGTGGATCAGCTCGTCGGCGTCGCTGCCATAGGTCGAGATTTCGGCCTTGACCGCGCCGATGCCTTTGAAGGGAACCTCGAGCGCGGGCTGTTGCAGGCAGCCGTCAACCGCTATGCCGGACATCTTGGCCATGAGCGAAGCCTTGGCCGTCTCTTGCGAGAGGTCGAGACCGAACCGCCCGGAGGCCGAGCCGCCGCAAAGCTCAAGCTCGCCGATCTCGCCCGCAAGCACCCCTTGCTTGGCGCTGATGGTGAAGCCGCCGCGCCCGAGTCTGATGGCGGAAGCGGCAATCTCCGCCGCCGAGATGCGCAAGTCGGCGTCGAAATATTTGAGGAGCGCGCGGCTGAAGAATGGAATTTGCGGCGTTCCCGCCTCGGCAGCCTTCGCATAGGGATCGATGCCGAGCCGCTCGAAGGCGAGCGTTCCCTCGACGCGCGGCCGCTCACCGGGGGTGATGGCAAGAAGACCGACCGCGCTGTTGCCGTCGACGGTGAAGGAACCATCGTCGAAGGTCAGCGTCGAGCCGTTCCAATGGACGCTGCCCGTCGCTGTCAACCCTTGCAGACTTTGCCCGTCCGGGAGCGGGATGCCGGTCCAGCGCAGGAATTGGCGCGCGTTGGCCATTTCCGCCTGCATCTCCCCGTCGAGCTGAAGGCCGTTGGCGAATGACGCGGTACCGGTAAGCCTGGCGGTGATCGGCGTGGAGGTGAGGGTCAAACTTACTGGAACGCTCGGTCCGCCGGCGGCGTCGGACGGGGCGCCGCTGTCGAGCGCAAAGCGAACGGTCTCGTTCCTGACCAGGAAGGAGCCGAAGCTCGACATGGCTCCGTTGCCGGAGCTTGCATCGAACCTTGCATCGACCTTGGTAACCGCCTCGAGCCCCGCCGCGGTCGGTAGGTAAATCGTGCCGTCGCGCAGGCGGAGAATGCCGACTGGCGACCCGCCGAGCAGATTGGCGATCACCGCCTGCGGGGTCTCTTGCCCCTGAGTAAGCGGCTGCGTCCCGGCCCTGAGCGTGATCTCAGGCTTGTTCAGGCGCAACGCATCGATGCTGATGCGGCCGAGCACGAGATCGGCTAGATCGAGCGTGACCTTGACGTCCTTTGCCGCGATCGACTGCACCAGCGGGAGGCGCGAGGCGTTGTTGAGCTCGAAGCCGCTTTTGATCGAAACGTCGGGGAAGTAATGGACACGCAACGGCCCGAGCAATTTGATCTCGCCGCCGGTCCACGCGGCCAAGGCTTGCGTGACGCGTTCGGTCAACCGCGAGGAATTGCCGATTAGCCGGGGAAGGACCGCAAGGGCGACGATGAGGAAGGCAATGACGCCACCAAGAACCCATTTCCAAGGGAGCTGGCGAAGCTTCATGCCGACCTTTCCCGCCCGTTTCGGCGCGCCTTATCGAGGGGGCGCCATTTTTCTTGCCCGTAAGTGCTGTCTTTCTAGCCCGATTGCGCCAAGATAGCGAGCCCAACAGGCCAGATTTTCCTGATCTATCGAGCGGCGCGCAGCGCCCATTCGAGGCCCGCCTCGGTTGCGGCGGAACGGCTCACCAGGCTGCCCGGCCGGGTCCCGGCAATGATCCCATGCAACAGCAGCACCGGGGCAAGGCTGACGAGGACGATGCTGAGCGCCGATAGCCCCGCCTCCTCGTAGCGATAGAGGGAGACGAGCGTGAAGACTTGCGTCGCCAGCGTATCGAAGTTGAAAGGCCTGAGCAGGAGCGTCGCCGGCAGCTCCTTCATCGAATCGACGAAGACGAGAAGCGCGGCGGCGCCAAGCGCCGGTCGGAGCAGCGGCAGGTGTACCTTGAACAGCATCTCGCTCACCGTGGCGCCGAGCGTCCGCGCCGCGGCATCGATGTTGCGGGAAATTTTGCTCAAGCCTGCCTCCACCGCCCCGAGCGAGGCGGCGAGGAAGCGGATAGTGTAGGCAAGCACGACGGCGAACGCGGTGCCTGACAAGAGAAGCCCGGTGGAGAGTCCAAACCAGGACCGCATCAAACTGTCGATGCCGTTGTCGAGACCTGCGAGCGGAATAAGGAGGCCGATGGCGAGCACGGTGCCGGGCACGGCATAGCTGATGGCCGGAAGCGTGCTTGCCGCCTGGATCAGCTTCGAGCGCGTCTGCCGCCGCGCGTAAGCGAGCACCACCGCGAAGCCAACCGCAAGAACCGCTGCGCAGCCGGCGAGCATGAGACTATTGAGCGCGGCCTCCCAAAACTCGGGCGCAAGTCCCGCCGCGACGTGGGCGAGCGCATCATGGACCAGAACCGCGCCCGGCAGCACGAAGCCGATCAGCACGGGAAGCGCGCAGGCCAACGCCGCAAGCATGCCCCGCCAACCCTCGAGTGCGTCCTCGGGCAAGTCGCGATATTTTCCGGTGGTGTGATGAAACCGGCGCTTCGCCCGGAGCGCCCGCTCTAGCAGGAGAAGCGCAAAGACGAAGAGGAGCATGACGCAGGCGATCTGCGCCGCGCCGGCGAGGCTGTTGCGATCGAGCCAGGTGTCGTAGACCGCGACCGTCAAGGTCCTCACCCCGAAGAACTCGACCGCGCCGATATCGTTCAGCGTCTCCATCAGCGCGAGGGCCACGCCGGCGGCGAGCGCCGGCCTCGCAAGCGGCAGCGCCACCTGCCAGAAGGTCTGCGGTGCCGTCCGGCCGAGCGTGCGGCTCACTTCGAGCACGCAGACCGACTGGGCGACGAAGCTCGCCCGCGCGGTGATGTAGACGTAAGGGTAAAGCACGGCGCTCATCACGAAGATCGCGCCGCCGAGGCTCCTGATGTCGGGGAACCAATAGCTCCGCGCGTCGTGCCAGCCGAACAGCTCGCGCAGCGCCGTCTGCACCAAACCGGAATAATCGAGCAGCTCGAGATAGGCATAGGCGATGATGTAGGTCGGCATGGCGAGCGGCAGCAGCAGCAGCCACTGGAAGGCGCGTCGACCCGGGAAGCGGTACATGGTGACGAGCCAGGCCGTGCCGGTCCCGATCAGGAGGCTCAAGCAGCCCACCCCAGCCATCAGCCCGAGCGTGCGGCGAAGCGCGCCCGGAAGGACGTTGGCGATGAGATGCGGCCAGGTATCGCCGCTCGGCCTGAGAGCGATGAAGGCTATGGCGATAATGGGCAGGAGCGCGATGAGAGAGATCAGGAACGCCCCAGCCGACCAGGCGAGGTTGCCACTCTCAAAGAGGCGCGCGATCCGCCGGCGGAAGGAGGCGCTGTTGGCCGCGTCGCTCAGGGGCTTCGCGCGTCCTTCAGCGCCGTTCCGTGAGGCCGTCGCCGCCTCCTTTGCGCCGATCAGCCATCAACGCCGCGATTGCCTCCGGCGACAGGCGCTGGTCGGCTTCTTGCAAAACGTCGGCGAAGGCGTTGGCGGAAGAGATCACGGGCTCGACCAGATCGGATCCGGTAAGCGCGAGCGCGCAAGCCCGCATCGCCGGGCAGCGATGGTGCTGCGAGGCCGCGATCAGCGAGATTGCCATGCACTCGTCGGCGCAAAAGCCCGGACAGGCAAACGGGTAATATTCAATCTTGCGCGACGCCGAGGCGCGCACCGCCCTGACCCAGCAGGCAAGCTCGGTTACCGCGCGCTTTGCCCGCTCTGTACCGAGCGCGCGGGCATATTCGTTCCAGCCATTCTCCCAGCATGAGATATCGCCGGTATCGTAGCCCGCGAGCCAGCACCTGAAGCCGACGCCCACCAGCCACTCGGCCCCGGTTCTCGGCGGAGCGTAGGCCTGCTGCCGCTTGCCCGCGGACTGTCTATCGATTTTCTTATGGAAGCTCATCCTTGCCCCCTCATGAGCTTGGTCCTTCGTCGAAGCCGACCTTGTCGACGAGCTCGCTCGCCTTCTTGCGGAGAGCTGCGATCTCGTTGAGCGAGATCGGGTCGGGTTTGAAATCACCCCAGGACTGAACGAGCTTCGACCATGGGACGCCCTCCTTCACCGGATATTCGTTGTTCACATCGGCATACATCTCTTGCCCTTTGTCGGAGGCGAGGAATTCGAGAAGCTTGATCGCGTTGTCCTTATGCGGGGCATATTTCGCCACCACGGCGCCCGAGATGTTGACATGCGTGCCGCGGTCGCCGGTATTGGGAAAGATGATGTTGACCGAGTGCGCCCAGTCCTTCTGCTCGGGCTCCTTATCGTTCTTGAGCATGGCGCCCATGTAGTAGGTGTTGCCGATGGCGAGGTCGCATTCGCCGGCATAGACGCCCTTGACCTGGAGCCGGTCGTCGCCCGCGGGCTTGCGCGCGAGATTGGCCTTCACGCCTTTGAGCCATGCTTCCGTCCAGTCCTCGCCGTGATGGGCGATCATCGAGGCAATCAGCGCCACGTTGTAGACGTGCTGGCCCGAGCGGATGCAGATCTTGCCGCGCCATTTCGCGTCGGCCAGGTCCTCGTAGGTGATGGTGTCCTGCTTCACCCGTTCCTTCGAGGCATAGACCACGCGCGCCCGGCGCGTGAGCCCGACCCACTCCCAGTCGGTGGCGCGATAGGCAGGCGGGATCGCCACCGCAAGCGCGGCAGACTGAATCGGCTGCGCGATGCCGGCATCGGTCGCTTGCGTGAGATTGCCGACATCGACGGTGAGCAGCACGTCGGCGGGGCTGTTGCGCCCCTCGGCCTGGATGCGCTCGATCAGGCCCTTCTCGGCGAAGATCACATTGACCTTGATGCCGGTCTCCTCAGTGAAGGTCTTGAGCAGCGGGTTGATCAGATAAGGTTGGCGATAGGAATAGACATTAACCTCGCTGGGCTCCGTGGCCCTGGCGATCGTGGCTGCGAGGAGGGGAATAACAAGCGCAAGCGCCCACGCGCGCGCGAAGCGAAATCGCATCGATTCCTCCAATGGCCGGGGTTCAAGGCCCCGGGATCGGACTAAGGCCTGGCAGACCGCCAAAGGCCGCATTGCTTTGATTAAGGCGTCGAAGTGTCGAAAGTCAACAAGAGTATCCCAATCTAATTGACTTTAGAAGGCTTCTAATCTCCGCCCTTCAAATACAGTTTTTTGACGTGAACAGTATAGCGCAAGCAACGCGTGTCAATTAGCGATAGAAAGTTTGCAATTGCGTTGAGTTGGTCAGAGAGACTCGCGCCCGCGCAGTATTTCATGCCGCACGCGCTGCCTGCCACCTCAGGCCAACTCCGAGCCGGTGAACAGGCGCTCGGCAGGGAAGATCACGTCGGCCGAAGTGCCCACTCCTGGCTCGCTCGTCAGCACGAGTCGCGCGCGATTGGCATCGACCAGCGCCTTGGTGACGGGAAGGCCGAGCCCGGTCCCCGCTTGCTTGCGCGGCGCGGTGTCGAGCTGATTGAAGGGCTGCATGGCGAAGGCGATCTCGTCCTTCGTCATGCCGACGCCGTTGTCGCGCACGCGCAATCTGAGCTCGCCGTCGATCATGCTGCCGGAGACGATCACCTGTCCGCCCTCTTTGGTGAACTTGATGGCGTTGGTGAGGAGGTTGAGCAGGATCTGCTTCAGCCGCCTCGGATCGGCAACGACGGTCGGAAGATCGGACGCGAGCGAGGTTCTGAGCACGATGCGCGCGCGCTTGGCGAGCGGCTTTAGGCTCGCCGCGCAATCCTCGACGAGCTCCGGCACATCGACCGCGGTGAAGTTGAGCTCGAACTTGCCGGCCTCGATCTTGGAGATGTCGAGGAGATCGTTGAGGAGCGAGAGCGCGTAAAGTCCGCTGTGATGGATGTCCTCGACATAGCCTTTGTAGCGTGGGTTCCCGATCGGGCCGAGCCGCTCGCCAAGCATCAGCTCGGCGAAGCCGATGATCGAGTTGAGCGGCGTGCGCACCTCGTGGCTTACCTTGGCGAGGAACTCCAGCCTCCGTGCGGCAGCGCTCGCATGCGGGTCAGGCTTCTCCTCAGGCTTGGGGGCTGCCTCTTCGTCGAGAATGGTCTGATCGATCAGGCGGAGAAGCGTGATGTCTTCGGCGTCATCTAGCCGTGAGAGCGCGAAGGCGACCTTGAGTCTCCGGCGCGAGCGGGTCAGCGCGTCGATTGGAGCGCTTCGTGCGATGCCTTGGTCGTGTTGAATGAGCGACGGCCCGCTGGGCAAGACGGCTTCGAGCCCTCCCGCCTCGAGCAGCTCGAAGGCTGAGCGATAACCGAAGGCATAGGCGAAGGCGGCATTGGCGTGAACAAGCCTGCCACGCGCGAGGATCCCGACCGCAGCCGGCATGGCCTCGAGCAGGACCATCAGGCCCTGCGCCGAAAGCGTAACGGCCTGGATGCCCTCGTTCGCTTCGGCCGGAGGGGTCGAACCGGGTCCGGGGAGGACACGCCCCTCGAGCGCGCGAGCGATATGCTCGAGCGCTTCGCGGTCCCCTTCCAGCTCTTCAATGCGCCTTTGCGGTCTGAGGTCGGCCATCGGCGGGCCCAATAGGGGACGGGAGGAAGCTCATTCTCGCGCCTTGGCGCACGGTGTTGGCTCAGCCATTTGCACCCGTTCTTGGGGCGCTCACTCGACTCATCCACTAAATTTAGGCGAATTCGGTCCTTTGCATAGGGCGAAAGCACGAAGTTCGTTCACAGCACTAAAAAAGTGCTGACGTCCTCTCTATACCCCTTGCTATTTCGCAGCGCACCATTTATATTGCAGTGCAACAAAACACCATCGCGGAACCGCCCTGCGAGCCACGGCGGAAGGACCGCGTCCCCCAGGCGAAACGAGTCTAAGCGGAGGTGCTTATCATGAGCGATGCATATTCTCCCCAAGCTGCCGCCGAGCAGGCGCGCGATACCTTCCGGAAAGCTGCCAAGGAGTTCGAGTCCTTCAAGCTCGACACCACCGTGCCTGAAAGCGTGCGTGCGCTCGCCGAGAAGACGGTGAACCAGAGCCGCGAGGCGTACGAGAAGGGCAAGGAGGCGCTGGAAGAGGCGATCGATGCGCTCGAGCGGTCCTTCGACGCTGCCGGCCAGGGCGCGACCGCCTTTAATCGGAAGCTCATCGACCTTGCGCAGCGCAATCTCAATTCCGCCTTCGATCTCGCCAAAAGCCTCGCCGGCGCCAAGAACCTGGCCGAGATCGTCGAGCTGCAATCGGCCTTCATTCGCCATCAGTTCGACGTGTTTGCGAGTCAGGCTGGCGAAATCAGGGCGCTTACCACCAAGATCGCGGCCGATACGACCGAGCCGATCAAGGACCAGGTGGCGCGTTCCTTCGACGCCATGCGCAAGACGTGAGGTCTTTCGCGGTCGGAGGAAGAGTTTAGAGGGACAGTGCGGCGTAGCGCGCGTAAGGCCCGGGCCTCAAGCCCGGGCCTTTTTCGTGCCGAACCCTTGATTTTCGTTTTTTTCAGCCCTTGTCCTTCACCCTAGGGGAAGCTTGCCGCCCGCTTGCAACGGGTCTTGGCTCCGCTTAGGTTCGCCGCAAAGGCATGGGGACATATGCCGCTGTAGCTCAGTTGGTTAGAGCGCTTGACTGTGGATCAAGAGGTCGGTGATTCGAATTCACCCAGCGGTACCACCCCTCGCGGGGTTTCTCGCCAAGCACGATGAACGATGGAGCAGGGCACTAAGGAGCGCACTGGCGTATCGCAAGGGATTTCGCTTG
>Ga0081455_10005654_pt1 | contig 13650 bp, 11 predicted proteins | sample TabmetS3T2R1_FD_70207 | JGI IMG/M metagenome (GOLD analysis project Ga0081455, IMG submission 70207) | Tabebuia heterophylla rhizosphere microbial communities from the University of Puerto Rico - S3T2R1 | ecosystem: Host-associated > Plants > Roots > Rhizosphere ... | reverse complement strand
GCGGCGGTGACGCCGCCTGAAACGTGTCGTCCTCGCCGAGGTCATCGGCGTGTGCCTCGACGCGCCCGCCCTCCAGCGCCTGAGCCCGCACGGTCACGCCCTGCGCGATGGCGAAGGGCAGGCAGAGCCCGTCGTTGTAGTCGGTGTGCTCGCCGATGAGGTTGACGCGGCCGGGACCGAAGGCTGCGACGGCCCGGGTCACGCCAACGCGGCGAGTGCCGCGGGGACCTCGCCCAGCCGCCGCACCCGCAACGCGCCCCGGGGCGGCTCGCGCTCGTCGTCGCCGGCCACCCAGACGGCGCCGCGCATCCCGGCGGCCAGGGCACCGCGAACGTCCCAATCGAGGTGGTCGCCGACCATCACGGTCTCCCCGGGCACGGCGTCGATGAGCTCGAGCGCCGCGGCGAACGCGGCCGGGTCGGGCTTGGCGGCGCCCAGCTCCTCGGAGATGCCGATCGCGTCGAGCTGGCTCTCGAGCCCGAGCAGCTCGACCTTGCGCCGCTGCATCGACGACGGCCCGTTGGTCAGCAGCGCGGTGCGCACACCGGCCTCGCGCAGCACGCGCAGGAGCTCCACCGCGTCCTCGACGAAGCGCGCGCTGTCGAGTTGCTCGTCGCGCAGCCGCATGCACCTCACGAGGAGCTCTTCGGATGGCTGGCCCCACGGTTCGCAGGTGAGGAGCAGGTGCTCGCGGCGGTAGGTCGCGATGTCCCACTCGCCGGTGAGCACGCGCCCGTACAGGTCGTCGCGCCCGTCGCGGAAGCGCGTGCGGAACGCCTCGGCCTCGGCGCCCGGCAGCTCTTCCTGAATGGCGGCGACAAGGCCGACGAGCATCTCCGCCTCGACGCCGGTCGCATCGTGCAGCGTGTCGTCGAGATCGAAGACGACCGCGGGAGGAAGCGCCACGCTCAGCGGTCGCCCGGGAGCTTGGCCGGATACAGGGTGACCGGCACCGACATGTCCAGCGCGGTGCGCATGATGCGGTTCTGCTCGGCGGTGTGGGCGGCGGGATAGCCCTCGCCCGGTGAGGCCCGCTCGGGCCGGCCGATGTAGCCGAACTTGAGGTGCTCGGGCAGCGACTGCATGAGGCGCGGCGACATGTGCGCCCGGGCGCCCATGTTGCGCGGCTCCTCCTGGACCCACACGACCTCGCGGAGGTTGGGATAGCTGTTGGCCAGCTCGAGGATCTGCGCCTCCGGGAACGGATAGAGCAGCTCGACGCGGCCGATCGCCACCTTCTCGTTGCCCTCGCGGCTCGGGTGCCCGACGAGGTCGTAGTAGATCTTGCCGGTGCACAGCACGAGGCGCTCGACCTTGTCCTGCTCCACGCGCGGCTCGCCGAGGACGGGGAAGAAGCGCGTCTCGGAGAGGTGCTCGATGCGGTTGGTCGCCTGCGGCAGGCGCAGCAGCGACTTCGGCGTCATGATGATCAGCGGGCGCTGCTTGGCGATGCGCGCCTGGCGGCGCAGCAGGTGGAAGTACTGCGCCGGCGTCGTGAGGTTCGCCACGCGGATGTTGCCCTCGGCGGCCAGCTGGAGGAAGCGCTCCAGGCGCCCGGAGGAGTGCTCGGGGCCCGAGCCCTCGTAGCCGTGGGGCAGCAGCAGGGTCAGGCGCGTGGTCTGGCCCCACTTGGCCAGGCCGCTGACGATGAACTGGTCGATGATGACCTGGGCCGAGTTGCCGAAGTCGCCGAACTGGGCCTCCCAGAGCACGAGCGTCTCGGGCGCCTCGGCCGAGTAGCCGTACTCGAAGCCCAGGCAGCCCATCTCGCTCAGCGGCGAGTTGTGCAGCTCGAACGGGGCGAGCGCGCCGGGCAGGGACTGGATCGGGCTGATGGCCTGGCCGGTCTTGGCGTCGTGCAGGACCATGTGGCGCTGGGAGAAGGTCCCGCGCTCGGCGTCCTGGCCGGTGAGGCGGATGGGCACGCCCTCGGTGAGCAGCGAGGCGAACGCGAGCGTCTCGGCATGCGCCCAGTCGATCCCGCCCTCGGTGCCGAGCGCCTGGCGGCGGCGCTCGAGCTGCTTGACGAGCTTCGGGTGGACCGTGAAGCCCTCGGGGACGGTGAGCAGCTCCTCGTTGAGCGTGCGCAGGCGATCCGCGGAGACGGCGGTCTGGACCTCCGGCGAGGGCGAGCGGTCGAGCTGGTACTCGCCGGTGGCCTGCTCGACGGTGCCGGCCTCCTCGGCGGCCTTGATCTGCGCCTTGAGGTCCTGGTGCAGGCGCGTGAGCTCGTCCCACACGTCCTGGCGCTGACGCTCGACGTCCTCCTGCGAGATGACGCCCTCGGCCACGAGGTGCTCGGCCCACAGCTCGCTCACGCGCTTCTTGTTCTTGATCGTCGCGTACATCTCCGGCTGGGTGTACGCGGGCTCGTCGGCCTCGTTGTGGCCGAAGCGGCGGTAGCCGATGAGGTCGATGACGACGTCGTGCCCGAACTCCTGGCGGAAGGCGAAGGCGAGGCGGACCGCCGCGATGCACGCCGCCACGTCGTCGGCGTTGACATGGATGATCGGCGTGTCGTAGCCCTTGGCGAGGTCGGACGCCCAGCGGGTGGAGCGCGCGTCCTCCGGGTCGGTGGTGAAGCCGACCTGGTTGTTCTGGATGAGGTGGAGCGTGCCGCCGACCTTGTAGCCGTCGAGCGCCTGCAGGTTCAGCGACTCGGCGACGACACCCTGGCCGGGCATCGCGGCGTCGCCGTGCAGGACGATCGGCATCGCGGCGTCGGTGTCGCGCCCCGCCCGCGGGCCCTGGCGGGTGGTCTGCGCGGCGCGGGTCGCGCCGACGACGACCGGGTGCACGTACTCGAGGTGCGACGGGTTGGACTCGAGGTTGACGAGGATCGCGTCGCCGTTGGGCAGCTGGTAGGTGCCCTGCGCGCCGTGGTGGTACTTGACGTCGCCGGTGCCGCCCTGCGGGATCGAGGTCACGGCCTCGAGCGTCGAGGCGCCCTCGAACTCGGCGAAGATCGTCTCGTACGGGCGGCCGAGGTTGTGCGCGAGGACGTTCAGGCGCCCTCGGTGCGCCATGCCGACGACGACCTCGCGCGCGCCGACCGCCGCGGCGAGCTGGATCGTCTCGTCGAGCATCGGCACCGTCATGTCGAGGCCCTCGATCGAGAACTGCTTCTGACCGAGGTAGGCCTTGTGCATGAAGCGCTCGAGCGCGTCGACCTCGACGAGGCGCTGCAGCAGCGCGAGCTGCTCCTCGCTGCTCAGCGGCTGGCGGAACTCGCTGGACTCGATCTTCTCGCGCAGCCACATGCGCTGGCGGTGGCTTGCGATGTGCTCGATCTCGTAGGCGATCGTGCCGCAGTAGGTCTCGCGCAGGTGTGGGAGCGCGTCGGCCAGCGTCGCACCCGGCACGTACATCCGCAGGATCTTGGCCGGGATCCGGGACATGATCTCGGGCGTCAGGCCGACGGTCTCGGGCTCGAGCGCCGGGTCGCCCTCGGGCTCGGTGCCGAGCGGGTCCAGGCGGGCGGCGAGGTGGCCGTGCGTGCGGTGGGCCTTCAGCAGCGAGGTCGCGGCCTGGACGGCCTGGAGCATCGCCTCGTCGGGCACCGCGGCCGGTGCCGCCGCCGCGGCGGGCGCGGCGACCTCGGCGGGCACCGGCGCCTGCGGCGGCGGGCCGAGCTCGGCGCCGAGCGAGGCGAAGACGCCGTCGTAGAAGCCGTTCTCGCCCTGGAGGTAGGCCTCGACGACCTGCAGGAAGCGGCCCGACTCCGCGCCCTGGATGACGCGGTGGTCGTACGTCGAGGTCATGGTCATGACCTTCTCGGCGCCGATGGCGGCGCCCACGTTGGCCAGGCCCGGCGGATAGGCGATCGACCCGGTGGCGACGATCGTGCCCTGGCCGACCATGAGCCGCGGCACCGACGCGATGGTGCCGATCCCGCCCGGGTTGGTGAGCGAGATGTTGCCGCCGGTGAGGTCGTCGGCGGTCAGCGTGTTCGTGCGGGCCTTCTCGATGAGCTCGTCGAAGGCGGCCTTGAAGTCGGCGAAGTTCTTGCGGCCCGCGTCGCGGATGACGGGGACCATGAGCGTGCGGCTGCCGTCCTTCTTCTCGACGTCGACGGCGATGCCGAGGTTGACCTGGCCGTCGTCGATCCGGAACGCCTTGCCGTCGGTCTGCTCGAAGTGGTGCGCCATCACCGGCATGTCGTGCGTGGCGGCCTGGGCGATGGCGTAGGCGATCAGGTGGGTGAAGGAGACCCGCTGCCCGCCGTCCTTGAGCTGCTTGCGCCGGGTGTCCATCGCGGTGACGGTGATGGTGCGGAACGAGGTCGCCGTCGGGATCGAGCGGCTCTCGTCCATGTAGCGCGCGAGCATCGCGGCGCCGCCCTTGATGAGCGTGCGCTCGCCGGCGGCGGCCTCGGCCGGCGCGCCGTTCTTCGCGTCGAGCACGTCGGCCTTCGTGATGCGCCCGCCGGGGCCGGTCCCGGTGACGTCGGTGACGTCGATGCCTTCGGCGGCGGCGACGCGGGCGGCGACCGGCGAGATCTTCTCGGGCAGCTCGACCTCGGGCGTGGGCTGCGCAGCGGGCGCGCTGGCGCCGTTGCCCGACGACGGCTCGGCCGGCGGGCGCTCGGCGCCCGCGCCGACCTGCATGCGCGCGATGACCTGGCCGACCGTGACCGTGTCGCCCTCCTCGGCGAGGATCTCGGTGATGGTGCCCGCGGTGGGCGCGGGCAGCTCCATGTCGACCTTGTCGGTGGACAGCTCGACCACGGTCTGGCCGTCCTCGACGGTGTCGCCGACCTTCACCGCCCACTCGAGGACCGTGCCCTCGGTGACCGACTCGCCGCCCGACGGGGTGACGATGTCGACGACCTCGCCGGCGGGCGCGTCGGCGGCGGTCTCGGTCGCGGCGGCCTCCGCGGTCTCGGTGGCGGCGGCCTCGGCGGCCTGGCTGGGCCCGCCGTTGGCGGCCGCCGGCTTCGCGCCGTTCTCGGTGGCGATCTCCGCGAGCACGGCGCCGACCGTGACGGTGTCGCCTTCCGCGGCCAGGATCTTGGTGACGGTCCCGCTGGCCGGTGCCGGGACCTCGGCATCGACCTTGTCGGTCGAGATCTCGACGAGTACTTCGTCGGCCTCGACGTGCTCCCCCTCTTGCTTGTGCCACTCGAGGACGGTGCCCTCGGTCACCGACTCTCCCATCTGCGGGAGGGTGACCTGCACTGTGGTGTTGACCGCCATGTCTTCTGAATCAGACTCTAGCGCCTGCTCGGGCGCCTGAACGGACCGCTAATACGCCCTAACTGGAGGCTGCCCCGACCGCCCGGGCGGGCTCGCAGCGACCCTATCGCCGCCTCGCGTCGTCCGTCAGGATGTGGCCCGTGTCGGGGGCGACGGTCACTGTCCTGTTCGCGGACGTCGAAGGGTCGACGGCCATGCTCGAGCGCCTCGGGCAGGCGCGATGGCTGCGGGCGATGGCCGAGTACGAGGAGTTGCTGCGGTCGAGCATCGCCGACCACGGCGGGACGCTCATCAAGGCGCTGGGCGACGGCCACCTCGCCGCCTTTCCCAGCGCACGCGCCGCACTGCGCTGTGCGGTGGAGGTCCAGCGCGCGCTGCCGCCGGCCAGCGCGCCGGACTTCCGGGTGCGGATGGGCATGCACACCGGCGAGCCGGCTCTGCGCGAGGACGACCTCCACGGCCGCACGGTCGTGAAGGCGGCGCGCATCGCCGACCTCGCCCACGGCGGCGAGGTGCTCGTCTCCGGGATCGTCCGCGAGCTGGCCCAGGCCGACGAGGACCTCGAGGACGAGATCTGGTTCGAGGAGGGGCGCGAGGTCGAGCTGCGCGGCCTCCGCGGCCGCCATCTCGTCCTGACCGCGCAATGGGACCTCGTCGACCGCGGCACGCTCCGCGTGGTCATCGCCGACGATTCGGCGCTGATCCGCGATGGCATGGCGGCGCTGCTGCGCGAGTGCGGTGTGCACGTCGCAGCCATCGCCGGCGACGCCGAGGGGCTGTACCGCGAGGTCGAGCGCCATCGCCCGGATGTGGCGCTGGTCGACATCCGCATGCCGCCCACCGGCACCACCGAAGGGCTCGAGGCCGCCGACGAGATCGGCCGCACGTACCCCGAGATCGGCGTGCTCGTGCTGTCCCAGTACCTCGAGCCGGCTTACGCGCTGCACCTCGTCGAAGAGCGCGAGGCGCGGCGCGGCTACCTGCTGAAGGACCGCGTGAGCGAGGTCGAGACTCTCCTCGACGCCGTGCGCCGGGTCGCGCACGGCGGCTGCGTCGTCGACCCCGCGATCGTGGAAGGCCTCGTCGCCCGCGCTGGAGCCGCAGGCCCGCTCTCCGAGCTGAGCCCTGCGGAGCGCGAGGTGCTCGGTCTGATCGCCGAGGGCCTCACGAACGAGGCGATCGCCGAACGGCTTGGCGTTCCCCGGGAAGACGTCGAGGCCGACGTCGAGCGGATCTTCGGCAAGCTCGAGCTTGGCGACGAGCACGCGGACCGGCGCGTCGCCGCGGTGCTCACGTACCTGCGTGCGACAGCGCGCTGACCCGGCGCCGCTGCTCGCGCACGAACTCGTACGAACCGACAAACGGCCCGACGGCGCCGATCACCGCGACGGCGACCCCCAGCCGGAAGGACACCACGCGCGCGCGCACGGCCGCGAGCATGAGGATGCACATGGCGATCCAGCCCAGCCCGTGGGCCATGCCGAAGATGAACTCGAACGTGTGCAGGCCCGGCACGATCCACACCACCAGCAGCGTCAGGTAGATCGCCGAGTGGGTGAAGGACAGGCGCTTGAGGGTCAGGAACGAGAGGCTCATGCCAGCAACCCGGCCATCGTGCGCAGCGGCGCATCGCCCTCCGGCGGCCAGTCCGCGATCGCGGCCGGCCACCAGGCGTACTCGTCGTGCTCGTGGTCGGGCACGACCTGCGCGCCCTCGGGCAGCCACGCCTGGCCGATGAACATGACCAGTCGGTGCGGCAGGCGCACGAGCGCTTCGCAGCGGACGCGCTCGGGCGCGACCGACCACTCCTCGTCGAGCTCGCGCGTGAGCGTGTCCACCGGGCTCTCGCCGACGTCCACGGCGCCGCCCGCCCCGAGGGCCCAGCGGCCGGGCCACGACGACAGCCACGGCGCGCGGCGGCCGGCGAGCCAGCGCCCGTCGGCGGCGCGCGTGACGCAGAGCGCGGCGACCGACAGCGACGCGTCACCCTCGACGAGCCGCAGCGCCCAGCGGATCGGCTGCAGGTGCAGCACGAGCCGGCCGTCGTCGACCTCGTGGCTCACCAGCCGGGCCGCGAGCCCGTCGTGGCTCGGCGAGCCGCGTTCGCGCAGCGCCGCGATGGCGGCATCGGCCTGCTCCGCGCGCTCGGGCGAGGGGTCGAAGTGCTCCTGGCTCCAGTGGACCTCGATGTCGTCGGGGTCCCAGGGGCCGCGGGCGAGGAGGGCGGTCTCGTCGGGCATTGCCGTCATCGATGAGGGTACGCGCCGCGCTACGGTTTGAGCCATGAGCGCCGAAGGCAAGAACTTCGAGGCGATCACGAAGGCGAAGGCGGATCACAACGCCAGGTGCCCGTTCCCGCCGCACACCGTGCGGATGAACCCGTTCGAGATCGAGCGGATGCAGTGGGAGGAAGGCGACGTCATCGCGGGCCTGGTGCTCGAGGGCGATGCGAAGGTCGGCACCGGCGCGTTCCGGCTGGTCTGCGACGGCATGGAGCCGCCCGAGCTCGAGATCGAGGAGCTCGAGGTCATCTCCCAGCCGACCGAGCCGCTCGAGGTCCCCGTGGGGCCGTCGCGACCCGGCGAGCCGACGGCGTAGGGCAAGCCACCGGGCCGACCGCCCGAGGGTGGCGGCCGGCCCGGCGTTCCATCGGGATGCAGCGCTCCCAACGCAGGGCCCGCGGAGAACTTGCGCTCAGACGCTTAGCTCGCGCCCGAACGCCCGCGCGAAGAGCTCGACCTCGCGGCCGGCCGCCCAGCGGGGCACCCGATCGTCCCCGTCGGACTGCAGGTCGAGCCGGACGGTGCCGTCGGCGACGGCGACGTGTGCCGCGCGAACGAGCTGGTCGCGCGAGCGCTCGAGGTCCTCGGCCAAGCGCAGGAGCGTGGCCATGCGGTCGAGCCGCTCGGCGTCGCCGTCCATGGCAAGGCCGGCGAACGGCCCGAGCGAGGGCATGCCCTTGCGGTGGTAGCGGACGGCCTGGCCGATGAGCGCCAGCTCGCGCTGATCGAAGCCGGGCAGCCCCGCATTGAGGATGAGGTAGCGCGAGTGCTTGTGATGGTCGTCGTAATCGACGGTCATCCCGATGTCGTGCAGCAGGGACGCGGCCCACAGCAGCTCGCGCTCGCTCGCGTCCCCGGGGTGGAGGCCCGCGGCGGCGAGCTCGTCGAAAAGGCCGAGGGCGAGCCGCGCGACGTGCGCGGTGTGCGGGCTGTGCTCGGGATCCATGCCGTACTGGGCGGCGAGGTTGATCACGCTGGCGCGTCGGACGTCGTCGAAGCGCGGCGGCTCGCCGAGGTAGCGCTCGAAGAAGACGCCCTCGCGCAGGCCGGCCTCCGTGACCTCGAGGCTCTCGAAGCCGCCGACCTCCATCACGGTCTGCACGACGATCGCGCCGCCGAGGATGATGTCGCCGCGCGACGGCTTGATGCCCGGGAACTTGGCGCGCTCGCCCGGGCTGCGCTTGGCCAGCTCCTCGACGAGCCGGTCGAGCTCCTTGCGGGTGATGATGTAGCCCTGGACGCCGGCCTCCGGCACGTCGAGGTCGCGCTGGGCGGCCGCGGCGAGGTTGCGGACGGTGCCGCCGATGCCGACGAGCCGCGCGCCGGATCGCTCCAGCCAGGGCGCACGTTCGAGATTGCCCTTGACGTAGCCGACGAGCTCGCGCACCTGCTTGGGCTTGGTCGGCCCGTCGCCGGGCAGGAAGAGCTCGCTCACGCGGACGGCGCCCAGCGGCCAGGAGTCGAGTTCGCGCGCGTGGCGGCCGACCACGTGGACGAGCTGCATCGAGCCGCCGCCGATGTCGAGCATCACGCCGTCGCCCAGGGTGGTGGAGTTGACCGCCGCCAGGTAGCCGTAGCGCGCCTCTTCCTCGGTGCTGAGCACGCGGACGCGCAGGCCGCTGGCCTCCTGCGCGCGCTCGAGGAACTCGGGTGAGTTCGACGCGTCGCGGATCGCCGACGTGGCGACCGCGTCGATCTCGTCGGCGGTCAGCCCGCTGGCGGCGCAGAAGTGCGCGAAGACCTCCATGGTCGCCTGCGCGCGCGCCATGCCGGGCTCGCCGAGCTCGCCGGTGGCTCCCAGGCCTTCGCCGATGCGGACGGCCTCGTAGATCTCGTCGGTGCGCTTCCACCAGTCGTCCTGGGCGGTGAAGACGACGAGCCGGAACGAGTTCGAGCCGAGGTCGATGACGGCGACGCGCGCCATGGTGCGCGCAGGCTAGTGCGCGACGGCCACCCGTGGGCGGCCGCCGCGCACGTTCCCCTACGCGGGCTCGACGGCGATCTCGCGCTGGCGCGTCGGAAGCACCATGGCGAGGACGCCGATGAGGGCCGCAGCCAGCGAGACCCAGATCGCGGCGTGGAAGCCGTCGAGCAGACCCTGGGCGGAGCCATCGGACGCGCCGTTGGCGTCGGCGACCGCGGTCACGATCGCCAGCACCAGCGCGCCGCCGAACTGGAACGAGGTGTTGACGAGGCCGCCGGCGAGCCCCTGCTCCTCGGGGGCGATGCCGTTGGTGGCGGCGATGTTCAGCGGCCCGTAGGCCAGGCCGAACGCCAGGCCGCCGAGGATGAACGTCGGCAGCATGGCGGTCACGTAGCCGGAGTCCAGCCCGATCGGCAGGAACAGCGCGTAGGCCGCCACCATCGAGGTCAGGCCGGCCGCGATCACGCGCGTCACGCCGAAGCGGGCGACGAGCGGGGCGACCCGTGGGGCGAGCGTCGCGACGATGATGCCGGCGGGGAACAGCGCCAGGCCGGTCTCGAGCGCCGACCAGCCGCGCGCCTGCTGCAGGTACAGCGTGAGCATGAACTGGAAACCGAACCAGCTGCCGATCAGCGCCATCGCGCCGACGTTGGCCCGCAGGAGCGGCCCGGAACGCAGGATCCCGAGGCGAACCAGTGGCGCGTCGGTGCGCCGCTCGATCGCCACGAAGGTGGCGAAGATCGCGGCGGCGATCGCGAACGAGCCGAGCGTGCGCAGCGAGGCCCAGCCCTGGTCGGGCGCCTCGACGACGGTGAACACGAGCAGCAGCATCGCCGAGGTCACGCTCACCGCGCCGGCGATGTCGAACTTGCGCCTTGCGCGTGCGACAGCCTTGTCGGCGGGCACGAGCGTGATCGCGCCGATGAGCGTCGCGAGGGCGAACGGGGCCGGCACGAAGAACACCCAACGCCAGCCGAGCTCGGTCAGCAGCCCGCTGAACACGAGGCCGAGCGACCAGCCTAGGGCGCCGGTCGCCGCGTAGATCGACAGCGCCTTGTTGCGCGCCGGGCCTTCGGCGAATCTAGTCGTGATGATCGACAGCCCAGCCGGTGCCGTGAAGCCGGCGCTCACGCCCTTGATGAAGCGCGTCGCGATGAGCAGTGCGCCGTCGTTGGCGAGGCCGCCAAGAGCCGAGGCGACGACGAAGACGCCGAGGGAGATCAGGAACATCCGCCGGCGGCCGAGCAGGTCGGCCGCGCGGCCGCCGAGCAACAGGAACCCGCCGTAGCCGAGGACATAGGCGCTCACCACCCATTGCAGCGAGCTCGTAGACATATCCAGGTCGGTGCGGATCGAGGGGAGGGCGACGCCGATCATCGACACGTCGAGCGCGTCGAGGAAGAGCGCGCCGCAGAGCACGAGCAGCATGCCCCACATGCGGCCGCTCAGCTTGTCGGCGGCCGTCGCCGGAGCGGAGGAGGGAGAAGCCATGCGCGAGAGATTACATGCATGCGCAATCATTGTCTGTGCAGCTAGTGCGATTGCAATTATTGCCGACGCCTGATAGAGTGCGCCGCGCGATGACCGCGAGAAAGAACGACCAGGCCCTGCTCGGTGAGTGGCACCAGCTCGCCGGTCGTCACGCGGTCGTGGTCTCCGCGCTCGAGCGGTCGCTCGAGGTCAACCACGGTCTCGGGCTCAAGGAGTTCGAGGTCCTCGAACGCCTGGCGTCGTCAGAGGCAAGCGAGTGCCGCATGCAGGAGCTCACCGAGGTCACCCACCTCAGCCAGAGCGCGCTGTCGCGGCTCGTGGGCCGGCTCGAGGCCGAGGGCCTCGTCACCCGCGCCATCTGCGCGAGCGATCGTCGCGGGATCTACGCGCACATCACCGATGCCGGCCGCACGCGCTACGAAGAGGCGCGGCCCACGCACCGCGCGGTGCTCGCCGAGACGCTGAGCGCCTAGCTGCGCTCGATGATCTCGATCCGGTAGCCGTCCGGATCGCGCACGAAGCACAGCCGGCTGCCGCCCTCGCGCACCGAGTACGGCGGCTTCTCCGGCTCGATGCCCTGCTCGGCCAGGTTGGCCAGCGTCGAGTCGAGGTCCGACGACGTGATCGCGATGTGGTTGTAGCCCGTGCCGAGCTCGTAGGAGTCGACGCCGTGGTTGTAGGTCAGCTCCAGGCGCGCGCCGTCGCCGGGCAGGCCCATGAACACGTTGATGGCCTCGTCGCGGATGGGGAAGCGGCCGGTCTCCTCGAAGCCGAGCGCCTCGTAGAAGGCGACGGAGCGATCGATGTCGCCGATGCGGTAGCAGGTATGGATGAGCTCGGGCATGGCTGAAGACTGGCAGGATGCCGCGCATGGTGATCGAGCGCTCCATGCACCCGCAGTTCCTCTCGAACACGTACCTCGTCGGCCAAGAGGGCGGGCCCGGCTTCTTCGTCGACGCCGGCGGCCCGGTCACGCCGCTCATCGCGGCGGCCGAGCGTCACGAGATGACCCCGACCCATGTGCTCCTCACGCACCACCATCACGACCACGTCGCGGACCTCGGGAAGCTGACGCAGACCTGGCCCGACCTCGCGGTGCTCGCGCATCCCGACGAGCGCGTCGACGGCGTCACCGGCGAGATGGGCCCGGACGAGACCGTCGCGGTCGGCGACCTCCAGGTGCGGACACTCGCGACGCCCGGGCACACGAAGGGGATGCTCTCGCTGCTCGTCGAAGGCAACGTCTTCACGGGCGACACGCTCTTCAAGAACTCGGTCGGCGGCGTGCGCGCGCCCGGCCACACGACGTACGCCGACCTCAGGCATTCGATCATGGACGTGCTGCTGGCGCTGCCGCCCGAGACGGTCATCCGCCCGGGCCACACCGAGCCGACGACCGTCGCCGACGAATGGGAGAGCAACGCGTTCGTCCGCGTCTGGCGCGGCCTGGACCCCGAGGGCGACGAGGCGTGCACCGCGCTCGGCGAGCCGGCGACGCTCATCCTGCTCGGCGACGACTACGACGGCGGGCACAAGGCGTGGGTGCGCTGGCAGGACGGCTCGGACGACATCGTCCCGGGCTCGCAGGTCCAGCGCGCGTAGGGCGCCCCGTACCATCCGTCGGAATGCCCAAGGATGCGATTCCAACCTCCAGGCTGCGACGCTCGGCAACCGTAGGGCGGCTCGCGGCGGGGCAGGCGGTGCGCCAGGCCGGCACGCGCGCGGCCAACCTCACGCGCTCGGAGGAGGAGGCCCAGAAGGCGCTCGCGCGCCGGCAGCTCGAGACGGCCGAGCAGATCGTTGCCGCGCTGGGGACCATGAAGGGCGCCGCGATGAAGCTCGGGCAGGTCATGTCGTTCCTCGACGTTGGCCTCGTCCCCGAGGAGTTCCGCGAGCAGTTCCAGGCCAAGCTCGCCGAGCTGCGCGACGCCGCGCCGAAGGTGTCGTTCAAGGACATGAAGAAGGTGATCGAGCAGGAGTACGGCGAGCCGATCGACGAGGTCTTCGAGACGTTCGACCCCGTGCCGATCGCCGCCGCCTCGATCGGCCAGGTCTACAAGGCGCGCCTGGAGGACGGGCGCGACGTCGCCGTGAAGGTGCAGTACCCAGGCGTGAACATCGCCGTGCGCTCCGACATGCAGAACCTCGGGATGATCCTGCGGCTCATGAAGTCGGTCGCGCCGGGGCTCGATCCCAAGGCGCTCGGCACCGAGATCCGCTCGCGCATCGAGGAGGAGCTCGACTACGAGCTCGAGGCCCAGAACCAGCGCCGCCTCTCGCGCATCTTCCGCGGCCACCCGTTCATCGTCATCCCCGACGTCGTCACGAGCCTCAGCCACGAGCGCGTGATCGTCAGCGAGTTCGTCGCAGGCCGCGGCTTCGAGGAGATGAAGCAGCTGCCCCAGGAGGAGCGCAACCGCATCGGCGAGACGATCTTCCGCTTCTACTTCGGCTGCATGTACCGCCACCACCAGTTCAGCGGCGACCCGCACCCGGGCAACTGCCTGCTGCTCGACGACGGCCGGATGGCGTTCCTGGACTTCGGCCTCTTCAAGCGGATCCCCGCCGAGGCGGCGGAGTTCGAGCTGCAGTCACAGCGCCTGGGCATCGAGCGTCGCGGGGCCGAGCTCATCGACCACCTGCACCGCGGCGGCTGGATGGGCGACCCCAGCTACTACACCGAGGAGGGCATCCTCGAGCAGTTCGACGACTTCACGTGGTGGTACTCGCGCGACGACGAGGTCGAGCTCACGCCCGA
>Ga0081455_10005653_pt1 | contig 13650 bp, 14 predicted proteins | sample TabmetS3T2R1_FD_70207 | JGI IMG/M metagenome (GOLD analysis project Ga0081455, IMG submission 70207) | Tabebuia heterophylla rhizosphere microbial communities from the University of Puerto Rico - S3T2R1 | ecosystem: Host-associated > Plants > Roots > Rhizosphere ... | reverse complement strand
TCACTGGTCGGCGTTTGGCGGATCGCCACGCTGGCAGTAGCCGCTGCCGTCCTTGTGGAATGCGGTTCCACGCCGCCCCCTCCGCCGGCGACATCGACATCGTCCGTGGTCGACACCTCACCGTCTGCCGCCCCGCCGCCACCCGCCACCACAACACCCGCCGCCACGATTCAGCCGGTGAGCGCCGCCGACCTCGGCCCGAGCTGGCATCCCGGATGCCCCATTGACCCGTTGCAGCTGCGCCGGGTCGAGGTCAACTACGTCGGCTTCGACGGACAGACCCACCGCGGCGCCCTGATCGTGCATGAAGATCTGGCGACGGAGGTCGTCGCGATCTTCGACCAACTCGTTCAATTGCGCTATCCAATCGAGAAGATCCGCTCGGTCGACAAATATCCGGGCGCCGACGACGAATTGTCCATGGAGGACAACAACACCTCGGCGTACAACTGCCGAGACATACCCGGCACCGGCCGCTGGGCTCAGCACGCATTCGGCAGGGCCATCGACCTCAACCCGTTACTGAACCCCTACATCGATCGGACGGGTGCCTTCCAACCCAAGAACGCCGCGCCATACCTCGACCGCAACCGCACAGACCCCGGAGTCCTGCACGCGGGAGATGCTGTCGTGCGCGTGTTCACCGATCGTGGTTGGCGCTGGGGCGGCTACTGGCGAACTCCCATCGACTATCAGCACTTTGAGCGATGATCGGCGTGCCCAATCACCCACTGCCGTAGAGACGCAGGGCCTGCGCTGTCGCCGTCGCCACTTCGCCTCGGATGTCCGAAATCGGTGCACTGCCGCGCACTTGTATCGAATTCGTGAGCAGAACTACGTAGGTGTCTGAGCCGGGGTCTATCCAGAACGAGGTTCCGGTAAAGCCGGTGTGGCCGAACGAGCCGATCGGCAGCAGCTCCCCGCGATTGGACGCAAACGGGGAATCCATGTCCCAACCCAACGCGCGACCGATGCGGTCCTCGCCGGCGGGTGAAGTTGTCATCTTCGCGACAGTGAGCGGTGCAAGCACGCGAGTGCCGCGAACGGCACCGCCGGACAGCAGCATGCGGCAGAACAGCGAAAGATCGGCCGCTGTGCTGAACAGTCCCGCATGGCCCGCGACGCCGTGCATTCGCCGCGCCGTCGGATCGTGAACGATCCCGCGCAGCATCTTCATGTTCGGGCCTTCGCAGGGATATCCGTAGTCGGTGCATTTTTCCGTCGGCGCAATCCGCGGAACGAGCGACGCCGGAGGATTGAACATCGTGTCCTTCATCCCGAGCGGCGCGAACAGGCGGCGCTCGAGATAACGATCGATGCTCTCGCCGCTGACGACCTCGATGACGCGCGCGGCGACGTCATCGCCGATGCCGGAATACACGAACCTTTCGCCGGGGTCGTGCAGCAGCGGACGGCTCATCACATCGCGCACCAGCTCTGCGAGCGGCATGGAGTCGTAGAGGCGCGCGGTGGGCGAAACGTCGGCCTGCAGGCCGGACGAATTGTCGAGCAGCATGCGGACGGTGACGCGCGGCGCGAAGTCCGTGAGGTAGTTCGATACCGGGTCGTCGATGCGCAGCTTGCCGTCGTCGACGAGCATCATGAGCCCGGCGGCAATCATGGGTTTGCCGGCGGAAGCGATGTAACCGACGGAATCGATGCGCATCGGCGTGCGCGTCGCGACGTCGGAATAACCCACGGTTTCCGAATCGAGCGTCTTGCTGGCCGTCACGACGATGATCGCGGCGCCGGCGTAGCGCTGCTCGTCCACGAAGGGCTGCACGACGCGCGCGAGCGGGCCCGGCTCTGCCGCGGCGGCGACAGCCGACATCGCGTTCAGCACCATCAATACGCACGTGGTCGCAACGTTTCGCATGCCCGGTCCTCCGCTGGGCGGTCACTCTACTACACATGTATGTCACATAGCTACAGATGTAGTAAGCGAGCGCGACGGCGGTGCGACGCCCCGCCCCGTCATTCTCTTTTCATCGGCGCGCCCCCAAACTCCCGCTCCAAAGGAGCCCGCATTGAGATTCACCGACGCCCAGTTGCAGCACCTCGGCGATTTCCAGGCCTGGAAGGAAGGCGAGGACGGTCCTGCCTCGCTGCTCGACTATGCGGCCTACACCGCGACGCCGGACCAGCTCTTCGGCTACGCCGCGCTGTTCTTCCGCGAGCTCGTCGAGGTCGACGGCCACTACTTCTTCGCGGATTCGTTCGACGAGAAGCTGTATGCCGAGTGGCGTCCGCGAAAGCCGGGCCGCGAGATCCAGCGCGTCATGAACGAGCTGCCGATGGCCCGGCTGCTGGGCAGCGCGGACGTCGATGCGCGATCCGCGAAGCACTGCGCGCAGCTCGTCGCCGCGGCGTGGAACGAAGTGCACCAGCGCAAGGGCGTCGTCGCGGAGGTGCACGGCGAAACGCTCGAGGATCTCGCGGTCACGCTCGTGAACGGGCACGAGTAGCTCGCCCAAAAAGAAAGGGCGCCCGAAGGCGCCCTCTCTCAAAAAATAAATCTGTCCCCTTTATATCCAGTAGACGAATATGAAGAGGCCGAGCCACACCACGTCGACGAAGTGCCAGTACCATGCGACGGCTTCGAAGGCGAAGTGGCGCTGCGGCGTCATGTGACCCTTCATCGTGCGCAGCCAGATGCAGAACAGCATGATCGCGCCGACCGTCACGTGGAAACCGTGGAAGCCGGTGAGCATGAAGAACGTGGAACCGTACACGCCGGTCGAGAGCTGGAGGCCGAGCTCGGTGTAGGCGTGGTGATACTCGGTCGCCTGCAGGTAGACGAACGCGAAGCCCAGCAGGAACGTGAGCGCGAGAAAGATGTTGAGGATCGCGCGATTGCCCGCGCGCAGCGCGTGGTGCGCGATGGTCACGGTGACGCCGGACGTCAGCAGGATCAGCGTGTTCACGGCCGGCAGCCCGAACGCCGGGATGATGCTGAACGAACCGTCATCGCGCGGACCCAGCTTCGCGGGACCGTTGGTCGGCCACGCGTTCTCGAACAGCGGATGCAGGAGCTCGTTGCCGATGACCTTGACGCCCTCGCCGCCGAGCCACGGCACCGAGAACGAGCGCGCGTAGAACAGTGCGCCGAAGAACGCGGCGAAGAACATGACCTCGGAGAAGATGAACCACATCATTCCCATGCGGAACGACCGGTCCACTTCCATGTTGTAGACGCCGGCCTGGTTCTCGCCGATGACGTCGCTGAACCAGCCGATGAACATGAAGACGACGAGCGCGAAGCCCGGCAGCATCGCCCACGCGGGCAGCCAGTCGTTGAGCAGCGCGATGGCACCGAGCAGCAGCGTGAAGAACGAGATCGAGCCGATGATCGGCCACTTGCTCGAGTGCGGGACGTAATACTTGTCGCCGGATGGGGCGTGTGCCTGTGCCATGAAATTTCCCTGTCGCTAGTTCAGTGAGCCCACTCGCGTGAACTCGTCATAGAAAGTGTACGAAAGCGTGATGCGGTCGACGGAGCGCGGAATCGCCGGATCGACGACGAAGCGCACGGCCATCGGCCGCGCCTCGTTCACCGCGAATTTCTGCGGTGTGAAACAGAAGCACTCGGTCTTGCGGAAGTAACCCGCGGCCTGGCCCGGCGCGATGTTCGGCACGGCCTGCGCCACGGTGTCGTGGCCCGTGAGGTTGTGCGCGAAGAACTGCGTGGAATAGAGCCGGCCCGGGTGCACCTGCATCGAGCCCACGAGCGGGCGGAATTCCCAGTTGCCGACGCTCGGCAGGTCGGCGATGAAGTCGATCGTGATCGTGCGCGAGTCGTCCGGGTTCTCGATGGCCGCGCGCGCGCGTGCGAGCGATTTCTGATCGCCGAAGCCCGTGATGTCGCAGAGCACGTCGTAGAACGGGACCAGCGCGAAGCCGAGCGCGAACGCGCCGAGCGCGAACGCCGCGAGCTGCAATGTCAGGCGCTTGTTGTTGGCCGGCTTCGACATCGGCTCAGGCGCGCATCACCGACATGACGATGAATGCCACGTAGAACGCGAGCGCGACGCAGCCGAGCAGGATTGCGCTGCGCCGGACGCTCTTGCGCCGGCGTTGCTGCTCGTCTTCGCTGAGGTGCGCGGTATTCACGTTCGCACTCAATGCTGCACGCCGCGCGCGACGATCTCGCGGGACGGCGGGTCGGTCCAGCTGTGGTACGGCGGCGGCGAGGTCAGTTCCCATTCGAGACCATGCGCGCCTTCCCAGACGCGGCCTTCCGCCTTCGAGCCGGACTTCACGCACTTCCAGATGATGTACGGGAGCAGCAGCTGCGAGAGGCCGAAGCCGAACGCGCCGATCGACGAGACCATGTTCCAGTCCGCGAACTGCGTGGAGTAGTCGGGGATGCGGCGCGGCATGCCCGCAAGGCCGAGGAAGTGCTGCGGGAAGAACAGCACGTTCACGAAGATCGTCGACAGCCAGAAGTGCCACGTGCCGAGCTTCTGGTCGTACATCTTGCCGGTCCACTTGGGCAGCCAGTAGTAGACGCCGGCCATGATCGCGAAGATCGCGCCGGGCACGAGCACGTAGTGGAAGTGTGCGACCACGAAGTAGGTGTCGTGATACTGGAAGTCGGCCGGCACGATCGCGAGCATGAGGCCCGAGAAGCCGCCGATCGTGAACAGGAACAGGAACGACACGGCGAACAGCATCGGCGGCTCGAACGAGAGCGAGCCCTTCCACATCGTCGCGGTCCAGTTGAACACCTTCACGCCCGTCGGGATCGAGATGAGCATCGTCGACAGCGTGAAGAACAGCTGGCCGGCGAGCGGCATGCCCACCGTGAACATGTGGTGCGCCCACACGATGAACGACAGGAACGCAATCGCCGCGGTCGCATAGACCATCGCGTCGTACCCGAACAGCGGCTTGCGCGAGAACGTCGGCACGATCTCCGAGATGATGCCGAACGCCGGCAAGATCAGGATGTACACCTCGGGGTGTCCGAAGAACCAGAAGATGTGCTGGAACATCACCGGGTCGCCGCCGCCCGAGGCCGAGAAGAAACTCGTGCCGAAGAAGTGGTCGGTGAGCAGCATCGTGACTGCGCCCGCGAGCACGGGCATGGTGGCGATGAGCAGATAGGCCGTGATGAGCCAGCTCCAGCAGAACAGCGGCATGTTGAGGAGCCCGACGCCCGGCGCGCGCATGTTCATGATCGTGACGACCACGTTGATGGAGCCGAGGATCGAGCTCGCACCCATGAGATGGATGGCAAAAATGGCCATCGGGAAGCCGTCACCCGCCTGCAGCGACAGCGGCGGATAGAGCGTCCAGCCGCCCGCGGGCGAGCCGCCCGGGACGAACAGCGTGCTGAGCAGCAGAGTGAACGCGAACGGCAGGATCCAGAACGAGAAGTTGTTGAGGCGCGGCAGCGCCATGTCGGGCGCGCCCACCTGCATCGGGATCATCCAGTTCGCGAGGCCCGTCCACGCGGGCATCACGGCGCCGAAGATCATGACGAGCGCGTGCATCGTCGTCATCGAGTTGAAGAACTGCGGATCGACCAGCTGCAGGCCGGGCTTGAACAGCTCTGCGCGGATGATCATCGCCATGAAGCCGCCGATGAAGAACATCACGCACGCGAACACGAGGTACATCGTGCCGATGTCCTTGTGGTTCGTGGCGAAGACCCAGCGGCGCCAGCCGTGAGCCGGGCCGTGGTGGTCGCCCTCTCCGTGATGAGAGTGGTCGTGGGAATGATCGGCGGTGTGTTCGTGTGCCATGTCTGACTTCTCGACTGAAACTGGTTAGTGCGTGACCGCGTTCTGCGCGGTGGTGGCGACCGGTTCGACGGGCGCGGTGGGCGAGGTGCCGCCCGCGACCTTCTGCTCGGCCTGCTTCGCGCGCAGCCACGCATCGAATTCGGCGGGTGACTTGACCTCGACCACGATCGGCATGAAGCCGTGATCCTGGCCGCAGAGCTCGGCGCACTGGCCGCGGTACGTGCCGACCTTGTCGGCGTCGACCTGCACCCAGATCTCGTTCACGTAGCCCGGGATCGCGTCCTTCTTCATGCCGAACGCCGGCACCCACCAGGCGTGGATGACGTCCTGCGCCGTGAGCAGGAAGCGGATCTTCGTGCCCGCGGGAATGACGAGCGCGTTGTCGACGTCGAGCAGGTAGTTCGGGATCGTCCTGGGGTCGATGCCGGAGCCGAGCTGGCGCGCGGCGTTGCTGTCGCGCTTGAGCGTCGAGAAGAAGCTCACCTTCTGGCCGAGGTACTCGTACTCCCACTTCCACTGGTAGCCGGTTACCTTGATGTTGAGCTCGACGTTGCCCATGTCTTCGATCTCGACGAGCGTCTTCGCCGTGGGCACCGCCATCGCGACGAGGATGCAGATCGGGATGACGGTCCAGACGATCTCGACCTTCGTGCTGTGCACGAGCGTCGTGTCCGCCTTCGCGCCCTGCGACTTACGGAACTTGATCATCGAGTAGATCATCGCGCCGAACACGACGACGGCGAGGAAGATGCACCAGTAGAAGATCGTCATGTGCAGGCCGTAGATCTTCTTGCTGAGGATGGTGACACCCTCAGTCATGTTCAGCCCGCCCCAGTCGGCGTGTGCAACGGATGCCATGACGGCGAACAGCGAAAGCGCGACGGCCTGTAACCCGCGGCGCGCAGGACGATTCTTCATTTGAAAGCTCATCGATGACCTCAAGAAAACTTGTGCGGTGAACCGTCTACGGCAGTGCCGGTGACTGGTTCATGTCGCCTATGAGGCGCCGCAACTCGGCAGCCAGGTGGCGACGCTCCTCCTCTGTCAGAAATTCGCCGACCTCGGCTGCCCGGCCGCGCGATTCGACGACGAGGTGGCTGCGATGGAGGGGCGAATTCGGGCGGCGGATTTTAACCCGTGCCCAGTGGCGCGGGAACTCGATGCGACGCGGAGTGCCGCGCGCGTACTCGATGACGACCTTGTCGTCGGAAATGTCGATGGATTCGCTCGCAAAACGGCGCGCCATGTTGTTCCTGAGCGCCCAGCCGAGCAGCAGCATCTCGGCGCCCGCGAACGGCAGAACGGGCCAGAAGCCGAGCGCCGTGGCGAGCGAGGCAACACCGAACGTGGCGAAGCACATGCTCGCGAAGAACAGCCCGGCGCCGCGCGGGGTCAGCGAACAGTGCGGGGCGAGATGGATGTGATGCGCGGCGAGCACGGGGCGCGACTATACCAGCGGATTTGCTGGATTACTCAAGCACTTACGAGTTTGTTCGCAAGCGTCGAGGCCCACTCCGGCAAAGTCGCTGAAGCTGCATTCCCGACCGGTACGACGGCGAGCGGCCGGGTGCCGAAACGCGCGCTCAACGTGTCGATGTTCTCGCACACGAGCGGCATCTCGACGGCGAGCCGGTTCGCGATCCAGCCGGCGAACGGCAGTCCGCGCGCGCGGATCGCCTCGCGCGTGAGCAGCGCGTGATTGAGGCAGCCGAGACGCAGGCCGACGACGAGGATCACCGGCAGCGCCAGGTTTGCGGCGATGTCCGCCATCGTGCGCGTGGCGGAAACCGGCGCGAGCCAGCCGCCCGCGCCCTCGACGACCAGCGCGTCGGCGCGCGCGGCGAGCGCGTCGCGCGCCGCGAGGATGCGCGCGTCGTCGATCGTGACGCCGTCCATGCGCGCCGCGAGGTGCGGCGACGCCGGCGTCGCGAGCATCCACGGATTCACCTCGGAATATCCGGCCGCGACGTTGCTCGCGCCTAACAACTCGAGCGCGTCGTCGTTGCGCAGGCCGTCGGGCGTGGCGACGCCGCCCGCGGCGACGGGCTTCATGACCGCGCAGCGCAGTCCGCGCGCGACGAGCGCGCGCGTGAGCGCGACGGCGATCAGGGTCTTGCCCACGCCCGTGTCGGTGCCCGTGATGAACCAGCCGCGAATCATTTCCTGCGCCGGAGCGCCGCGAGCGGGACGACGGTTTCGCCGGAATGGGCCGGCTTTTCCCGTGTTTCGGCGCCCCAGGCGCTCGCGAAGATCACTTCGTACGTCGCGGGCAGCCGGTCGTTCCGGCGCAGCGCCTCGTACGCGCGCGTCATCGCCTCGAGACGCCGGCGGCCCGTGAGCCCGCGCGCGCGGCCGTTCGTCACGTTGTGCGCGCCGATCGCCTTGAGCTCGCGCATGAGCGCGCGCACGTCGGCGTACTCGAGCACGATGCGATCGACGTCGAGCACGGGCTCGGCGACCCCGGCGTGCAGCAGCGCGGTGCCGAGCGCGTGCGGATCGAAGAAATGGTTCACGTGGTTGCGCGCGTCGCCGCCCGCCTCCCAGGCCTCGCGCAGCTCCGCGAGCGTGCCGGGCCCGAACGTGCTGAACAGCAGGAGCCCGCCCGGGCGCAGCACGCGCGCGATTTCCGCGAACACGGCGTCGAGGTCGTCGCACCACTGGAGCATGAGGTTCGAGTACACGAGGTCGAACGACGCGGCGCGAAACGGCAGCGAATACGCGTCGGCGCGCACGCGTTCGAAGCGCCGCAGCCAGCGCGACTGCAGCCGCGCCTGCGCGAGCATGCCCGCCGCGATGTCGCTCGCGACGACGAGCGCCTGCGGGAATTTGCGCTTCAGCAGGCGCGTCGCGTGACCCGTGCCGGCGCCGAGATCGAGCACGGCGCGCGGCGCGACCGCGAGCTCGTCGAGGCGCGTGACGAGCTCGTTGCGCACGCGTTCCTGCAGCGCTGCCGCGGCGTCGTAGCCCGCGCTCGCGCGCTCGAAGGCCTGCGCGACCGCGCGCCGGTCGAGTCCGACGAGCTCGCGCGGATCGGAGCTCACGTGCCCACGACCTCGAGCGCCGTATCGAGCGCCCCGAGCAATGCGTCGACCTGTGCTTGTTCATGCGCCGCCGAGAACGTGACGCGCAGTCGCGCGCTGCCCGCGGGCACTGTCGGCGGACGGATCGCGCTCACGAGGAAGCCGCGTTCTTCGAGCGCGGCGCTCACGCGCAACGCGCGCGCGGCGTCACCGAGGATCACGGGCTGGATCGCGGCGGGCCGCTCGGTGCCGTCCGCGAGCCCGCGTTGCACGAGGCCCGCATGGAAGCGCCGCGCGAGCGCGATGGCCTTCTCGCGGCGCCAGCTCTCGCGTTCGCTCAGCCTCAACGCGGCGCGCGTGGCGGCCGCCACGGCGGGCGGCAATGCGGTCGTGTAGATGTAGGTGCGCGATTTCTGGAGCAGGAACTCGATGAGATCCGCATCGCCGGCGACGAACGCGCCAAACGTGCCGAAGGCCTTGCCGAAGGTGCCGATGAGCACGGGGACATCGTCGGCCGTCAGCCCGAGCTGCTCGAGGGAACCCCGGCCGCTGCGGCCGAGAACGCCGAGCCCGTGCGCGTCGTCGACGATGAGCCAGGCGCGCTGTGCCGTCGCGAGATCCGCAAGCGCGCGGAGCGGCGCGACGTCGCCATCCATGCTGAAGACGCCGTCGGTGACGACGAGCTTCGTGGTCTCGCTCGCGGCCGCGAGCAGCTCCGCGGCGTGCGCGGAATCGCCGTGCCGATAGCGAAGAGCGTCCGCGCCCGAGAGGCGGCAGCCGTCGATCAATGACGCGTGATTGAGCTTGTCGGAGACGATGGCGGCCTTTTGGTCCGCCAGCGCGCCAATGACGCCCAGGTTCGCCATGTAGCCCGTGGAGAACGCGAGCGCGCGGTCGCGCCCCGTGAACGCCGCGAGCTCGGCCTCGAGCGCCTCGTGTTCGACGCCATGGCCCGTCACGAGATGCGACGCGCCGCTGCCCACGCCGTGAATCTCGGCGGCGTCGACGAACGCGCGGACGACTTCCGGATGTCGCGCGAGACCCAGGTAGTCGTTGCTGCAGAAATCGACGAGACCCGGGCGCGGCATCACGCGCCGGGTGCGCTTGAGATCCCGCCGGTCGAGGTCGGCGAGCGCGGCGCTCAGCGCTGCCGCGTCGCGTTGCATGCCGCTCCCGGACGCGCGGGCGCATGCGCGTGCGCGCAGTCCGGACCGTGCACGTGCTCGGCGGGCTCCGCCAGCGCCGGCGGCGTCAGCGTGTGAATGCCGAGCCGCTCGAGCAGCGCGCGATCGCGCGCGACGTCGGGGTTGCCCGTGGTCAGCAGCTTCTCGCCGTAGAAGATGGAGTTCGCGCCCGCGAGGAAGCACAGCGACTGCATCTCGTCGCTCATCGTTTCGCGGCCCGCCGACAGCCGCACGAACGATTTCGGCATCACGACGCGCGCTACAGCAATAGTGCGTACGAAGTCGAACGGATCGACGGGCGCTTCTCCGGCGAGCGGCGTCCCGGGCACGCGCACGAGCTGGTTGATCGGCACGCTCTCGGGATGGTGCGGAAGATTGGCGAGCGTCGCGAGCATCGACGCGCGATCGCGCGTGGTCTCGCCCATGCCGACGATGCCGCCGCAACAGACGTTGAGACCCGCATCGCGCACGGCGGCGAGCGTGTCGAGACGATCCTGGTAGGTGCGCGTCGTGATGATCTCGCCGTAGAACTCGGGCGACGTGTCGACGTTGTGGTTGTAGTAGTCGAGGCCCGCGTCCTTGAGCTCGTGCGCCTGGGCGGGCGTGAGCATGCCGAGCGTCGCGCAGGTTTCCATTCCGAGTGCGCGCACTTCGCGGATCATCGCGGCCACGGCCTCGACGTCGCGCTTCTTCGGGCTGCGCCACGCGGCGCCCATGCAGAAGCGCGTGGCGCCGGCGTCCTTCGCGGCCTGCGCGCGCGTGCGGACTTCATCGAGCGGCACGAGCGTCTCGCGCTCGAGCCCCGTGTCGTAGCGGACGCTTTGCGGGCAGTACTTGCAGTCCTCGGGGCACGCGCCGGTCTTGATGGAGAGCAGCGTGCTCATCTGCACGGCATTCGGATCGTGGTGCTCGCGATGCGCGGACTGCGCGCGGAACATGAGGTCGGCGAACGGCAGCGCGAACAGCGCCTCCACCTCGGCGATGGTCCAGTCGTGGCGGATCGGAGAGTCCGTCATGGCGTTGTCCACTCCCTTAATTACTGATTCTGATGAGATTTCCGGCTGTTCTGCCGGGGTCGGGGCGCCGAAGCTCGGCGCATGTTCGGCAGCGCCTCGAGTATTGTCAACCGCCTGCGCCGGTGGCGGTTGACGACGCCGCGGACGCTGAGCCGAGTGCTCGCGGCCACGCTGTTTCCACCGCGCTGCTGCCTGTGCGGTCTCGCCGGCGACAACCTCGATCTCGACCTGTGCCGCGTGTGCTTCGAAGACCTGCCGTGGACGTCGGGCACGCCCGCGACTTTCGTGGCGCTGCGCTACGAGCATCCCGTCGACGAGCTCATCCGCCGTCTCAAATACAACGGCGCGTTGCCGCACGCGCGCGTGCTCGGCGTGCTGCTCGCGGGCAGCGTGCGCGACCGCGGCGGCGATCTGCCGCGGCTGCTCGTGCCCGTGCCCCTGCATCCCGCGCGATTCCGCGAACGCGGCTTCAACCAGGCGCAGGCGCTAGCGAACCACGCGGGGCAGATGCTCGAGATTCCGTGCGCGCCGTTTGCGGTGCGCCGCGTGCGCGACACGCCGTCGCAGACGGGTCTCGACGTGCGCGAGCGGCGCCGCAACGTGCGCGGCGCATTCGATGTGGATCCGCGCGAGCTCGGGAAGTTGTTGGCCGCGCGGCACGTCGCTGTCGTCGACGACGTGCTGACGACGGGCAGCACGGTCACGGAGATTCGCACCGTCCTGCGCGAGGCCGGCATTCGGCGCGTCGACGTGTGGGCCGTGGCGCGGGCACAAACGCGTCCGCATGCACCCGACACGTAGCCGGCGGCTGCAACCGGCACGGCGGGTCGCGGGTTCCAACGGAATACCGCGCGGAAAACCTCATGAGAACACGCTCGCTCGTCCTGGCGGCCGCCGCCGCATTCATGGCTTCGCTCGCGCAGGCGGGCGACTTCGCAGGCAACTGGTCGGGCTCGATCGAGATCCGCTTCGGCGACGGGCGCGAGGTGAAGGACACCGCGTGGCTGCAGCTCGACCCGCACGGCGATCGGGTCACCGGCGGCGCGGGCCCCGCGCCCGATCGGTTGAAACCGATTCGCGACGGGGCCGTGCACGGCGCCGCGCTGACGTTCGACACGGATGGCGGCGGCGGCAAGTCGTTCCACTTCGACCTGCACCTCGAGCGCGATCGGCTCGTCGGCGATGCTTCAGTGGCGCCGGACGATGGCACGCGCGTGCACATCGAGCTCTCACGCCACGCTGAAGCGACGCCACACGATGCGTTGTTCGAGGAGATTGCAGCGGCGGACGCGAAGCTCTTCGATGCCTTCAACCGCCGCGATGTCGATGGCGTGATGTCCATGTTCACGCGCGATCTCGAGTTCTACCACGATCGCGGCGGCTTCTCGGACTACGCCCAGAACCGCAAGCAGTTCTCGCAGGCGCTGGCTGAAAGCACGCATCATCGGCGCGAGCTCGTGCCGGCTTCGCTCAAGGTTTCGGCGCTCGGTCCCGAGTTCGCGCTCGAAACGGGATCGCATCGCTTCTATGACACGCCACCCGGCGAGCCCGAGCGGCTCGCGGCGACCGCGGACTTCGTGAACGTGTGGCAGAGAACGAAGGACGGCTGGCGGTTACGCCGCGTGATCAGCTACGACCATCGGTGAGCGATAGCCTTACGCGAGGCCGACCTTCTTGAGCGCTGCGAGCGGCGGTCCATCGAAGCTCGCGAGCGGCACGTTGCCCGTGTATCCGATGTCTTTCATGCCGACGGGCGTCGTGTAGAACCCGCCGGCCGTGAGGTCGCGCATCTTCGCGAAGAATCGCGCCGCGTCCTTGAGATTCGACGCGACGCGCTGCGGCGAGCAGATGTCGTCCGCGATCTTCGCGCGTTCGGCGTCGCTCGCGGCCGCGAAGCCCTTGCCGAACCGCTGCTGCGATTCCGCTTCGATCCAAGCGAGGCCCGTGAGCACGAGGTCGCGATCGCCGCGCTGCGAGGGATACGGGGCGCTGATCCACTCGTCGATGAAATCGACGACGCCCACCGATGAAGCTGCCGGTGAGTGCTCATCCGCGGGGATGATGAGATCGGCGAGCGCGGTCACGGTTTTGCGCGCGTCGGCGGACAGCGTGAGCGGCCACGGGCCGCCGGCCTTCCATTCCTCGAGCAGCGCGGGATCGGTGCCGTAACCCGCCTGCGCCTTCGCGACGTCGCGCGCGAGCGCCTCATTCGAGGCTGCGAACGCCGCGTCGCGCAGCGCGGGCACGGCGGCCGCGGCCGCGACTATCCACTTGATCGATGTCCTGCGGTCCATGATCTAGAGCTCCTTCTTCTTCATGAGCGCGAGCATGTGATCCGCGGATCTCCAGGCGAGCGCCATGATCGTGAGCGTCGGGTTCTTGTCGGCGTTCGAGCACAGCGTTGCGCCGTCGGTGATGAACAGGTTCTTCATGTCCCAGCTCTGGCCGAAGCTGTTCGTCACGGATTTCTTCGCATCGTTGCCCATCATCGCGCCGCCGACCTCGTGGATGATGACGCCGCCCTGCTTGATGACCTTGTCGCCGCTGCGCGGCGCGCTCTCGTAGCGCCCGCCCATCGCGTCGATGATCTCGGCGCCGGTCTTCACCATGTGCGCGGCCTGGCCGATCTCGTGGCTCGACCATTTCCAGTGGAAGTTGAGCGTCGGGATGCCGAAGCGATCCT
>Ga0081455_10005652_pt1 | contig 13651 bp, 11 predicted proteins | sample TabmetS3T2R1_FD_70207 | JGI IMG/M metagenome (GOLD analysis project Ga0081455, IMG submission 70207) | Tabebuia heterophylla rhizosphere microbial communities from the University of Puerto Rico - S3T2R1 | ecosystem: Host-associated > Plants > Roots > Rhizosphere ... | reverse complement strand
CGGCGGCGGTGAGGACTCTGGGAGGTGCGCTCCCGAACCAAAGAGCACCTGTTTTTCCTGACTACTCCGTCAGATGCCAACCAGCCCCAACTGCTCGCCGTACTTTTTGAATACTGAACATGCTCCCAGCACTTCCGGCTTCCCTTTCTCGGCCATTTGCAGTATATATGTGCCCTCACAGCCTCTTCAATCTCCGTACCGTCTTCTGCACGCCTCATGCATGGGTAGAGGGAGGGTTGGCGATGACCTTTGAGGAGATTCTCGACCAGGCGATAGCTCTGCTCCAACGACGTGGCCGAGTAACTTACCGCACGCTCAAGCGGCAGTTCCAGCTGGATGACGCAGCGCTCGAGGATCTCACGATCGAACTCATCAAGGGACAGCGACTCACAGTGGATGAGGATGGCGAAGTCTTAGTCTGGGCAGGTGCAGCGGGAACGACAGATTGACACGAGCACTGCAGATTGACACGAGCACTGCTACAGATCGCCTATTATGGCATATGCTAGGGGCAATCGCTGCATTTGAAAATGAGCTGAGAAAAAAGCGCCAGTACAATGGTATCGTACAGGCCAAAGGCCGTGGTGTAATCCTTGGCAGAAATGCTTTTTGAAGTTCCTACCCATCTCCGGTAGGAGTACTCTACCACCGAAGCGGACGCTGCCATGCCTCCTTCAACTCTGCGATATCGCTAGCAATAACGACTTCCTCCCTGAGACCGATCACCACAAACCGTGTTGTGTCGAGCACGTACCCTACCTCCCCGATAGCACAGCCGCGTAGAGCTTCGCAGAATGCCTGGTGATGCGGCGGCGGTACGGTGACGACGAAGCGGCTGGCCGTCTCGGCGTAGAGCAGTGTATCGTCGCGTGTAATGTCGGACTCACGCGGCATGGCACGCAGATCGAGGTGCATGCCGAAGCCCCCAGCAAAGGCCATCTCAGCGGCAGCCACACCGAAGCCCCCGTCAGAGCAGTCATGGCAGGCACTAACGAGGCCGCGCTGTATGGCCTGCGACAGCGCTTCATATAGGGCACGAGCGCGCTGCGCATCCACCTGAGGTACGCGGTTACCTATGGCGTCGTGCATGGCGTAGTACTCAGAGCCACCGAGTTCAGCACGGGTTTCACCGAGCACAAAGACGAGATCACCTGGTTGCTTCACGTCCATGGTGACGGCACGGCGCACGTCAAGCATACGGGCCATGACAGAGAAGAGCAGGGTAGGGGGCACAGAGATTTTTGTGTCGCCGACGTGATAGTCGTTCTTCATGCTGTCTTTACCAGAGATGCATGGGACGTCGTAGGCAATACAGTAGTCGTAGAGGGCCTGATTGGCACGCACAAGCTGCGCGAGTTTGTACGGACCATCAGGCGTACCAGGCGACAGGACCGGGTCAGGCCAGCAGAAGTTGTCGAGACCAGCAATATGGCCCAGGCTGCCACCCACAGTAATGACGTTACGGATGGCCTCATCAATCGCGCAGGCCACCATGTGATAGGTGTCAATATCGCTATAGCGCGGACAGATACCATTGGCAACAATGACCCCCTCCATGGAATCCAACAACGGGCGCAGGACCGCGGCATCACTGGGGCCGTCGTTGGCCTTACCTACGAGGGGTTTGATGACACTCATGCCCTGTACTTCGTGGTCATATTGACGGATGACCCACTCTTTACTACAGATGTTAAGACGCCCGAGCATGCGCAGGAGCGAGGCAGTGAGATCAGTCGGACAAGGGAAGGTGGGTTCGGGATGTCGCCGGGGTTGCCAGTGCGCCGCCAGACGCATCTCCGGCAGGCCGTGATGCAGGAAGTCCATATCGAGTAGTGCCACGGTTTTACCGTCATGCAGCACATGGAACAGGCCGGTATCAGTAAAGGTCCCGAGCACAGTCGCTTCTACATCACGCCGGGCAGCCAGGGCCAAGAAAGCCTCGACATACTGTGGGGGGACAGCGAGGGTCATGCGCTCTTGCGATTCCGACAGCAAAATTTCCCAGGGATCGAGGCCTGGATATTTGAGCGGCGCGCGCTCGAGGTACAGCTCACAGCCGTTGCTCAACTGCGCCATTTCTCCAACTGAGGACGATAAACCACCAGCGCCGTTATCAGTAATGCAAGTGTACAACTGCAAATCCCGGGCCTCGAGCAGAAAGTCGAACATTTTTTTCTGCGTGATGGGATCCCCAATCTGGACTGCCGATGAAGGTGACACCTCACTCAGTTCCACCGAAGAAAACGTCGCCCCGTGAATGCCGTCCTTGCCAATACGGCCACCGACCATGACAATACAGTCTCCCGGCGCGGCACGTTTGATATGTGTCGGCTCGTTATCAAGACGTGCTGGCATCAAGCCGCCGGTGCCGCAAAACACCAGAGGTTTGCCGAGGAAGCGCTCATCAAACACCACCGCACCGTTCACGTCTGGGATACCGCTCTGATTAGCACCATCCTTAATACCGCGATGCACGCCTTTGAACACCCGCTTGGGATGCAGCAGGCGCAGTGGCAGCGGTTGGGCATAGTCAGGCGGCGCAAAGCACAGCACATCAGTGTTGAACAGGAGGCGACACCCCTTCCCCGTCCCAAAGGGATCGCGATTGACCCCTACAATGCCAGTGATAGCCCCACCATAGGGATCGAGGGCAGAAGGTGTATTGTGCGTTTCGACCTTCATGACCAGGTTCCACTGATCATTGAACTTAATCACACCGGCGTTGTCATGGAACACCGAGACCAGCCAGTCGACACGCTGGCCGATCTCCTCGGTAGCCCGCACGATAAAACTTTGAAAGAGACTGTGGATGACCGTCTCGCGCCCACGCTCGTCGCAATACGCGATGGTACTGTTAAAAATTTTGTGCTTGCAGTGCTCCGACCAGGTTTGGGCGAGCGCTTCCATTTCAACATCAGTGGCCTCTGTCCCGAGTCCATACGCTTGCCGCTGCTGTTGGCGCTGGGCATCGCGAAAATACGCTTGGATGGCGTGCATCTCGGGCAGGCTGAGGGACCAGAGTCCTTCCTGGCTCAGGTGCACCAGCGCCTGATCGTCCCGTTCGAGAGAAATGGTGTGCACCTCCGGTGCTTTGTCTATGCCAGCCACGGGAGGTGCCAAAAAGGCTTCAGGGCGGTCTTGCCAGTCAGCCGCAGCAGTAATGTGCCACTGCTGAATGAGGGGATTCGCCAGGACGTCACGCACGATACGTTCGACATCCCGGCGTGGCAAGGCACCACGCAGGAGATACAGAGATGAGGTATACACCTCTCCCTGGAAAGGGTGATGCGTGATATCTTCGAGGGCACGTGCAGCGGTGCGGCCCACGTTATCGGTCACGCCTGGCAGGAAGCCAACCTGGACAATCCAGTCACACATCATCGGTGGTCGCTTGGCCCAGAACGACTCCTGGACTACAGCGTCGGTGAAGAGCACCTGGCGGGCTTCCTCCAGGTCTGCAGGCATGAGTGGGGCATGGATAGTATACAGCGAGGCCGTACGCACCTCGTCAACGCGTAGGTGTAGATCGTCCCACAAGGTCTGTTGCAAGGCCGCCCCGCGCACATCAGGCATGTGCGGCTGTGTGGCCACTACCAGAATGTTCACCTGTTTCATAGCTGTACAGTCCGTATGCTCGCCACGCACTACGACGCCTGGTGGCGTTTCGCAGCGCGTACGAACTCGAGGAACAATGGATGTGGACGGAGCGGGCGCGAGAGCAATTCAGGATGGAACTGGGTGGCAATAAAGAACGGATGCGCTGGATAGTCGAGGATCTGCATAATCCGTCGATCCGGCGTCATGCCACAGAACACCAGGCCAGCCTCTTCGAGAATGGTTTTATAAGCATTGTTCAACTCGTAGCGATGGCGAAAGCGCTCACGTACCATGTCCTGTCCATAGAACCGATACACGCGGGTACCCGCAATAAGTAGGACATCATGGCCACCCAACCGTTGCGTGCCCCCCAGGTCATTGATCTGCTCCTGTTCCGGAAGCAGGGCAATGAGCGGTTCTGGCGTGTGCGGCTCGAACTCCGTACTCGTGGCCTTTTCTAGACCACAGACATGCCGGGCAAACTCAATCGCCGCCAGTTGAAACCCGAAGCACAGCCCCAGGTAGGGCACCTGCCGTTCACGGGCATACTGAATCACCCGAATCATGCCCTCTGTGCCACGTACTCCATAGCCCCCTGGGACGATGATCCCATGCACCTCTTCAAGGCATTTGTGGACAGAGTGCGCGGCATTGTCGAACTCCGTGGTGTCGATAAATTGCAAGTTAATGCGCACGTCCTCACTGGGTTCCGTGTGGACCAGGGCATTACTGATGCTAATATACGAATCCCGCATGGAGGAGTATTTGCCCGTCACTGCAATGGTGAGCGCTGGGCAGTGTTGCTTGGCATGCCGTACAAACGGCGCAAAAGGCTCCTGGTGTGTCCCGTCCTTCGAGGGGTAGGGCATATTCAAGCGCAGGCGACTCGTGGTAATCTCGGCCAGGTGCTGCTCCTGAAACAATGCCGGGAGCACATAAATATTGTCAGTATCCGGGCTGCTGATGACGTGGTCGATGGACACGTTACAGTGCAGACTGATCTTTTCGCGTACTTTAGGTTCCAATGCCTGTTTAGAGCGACACACGATAATGTCCGGTTGGATGCCCATCTCCAGGAGTTTTTTGACGCTATGTTGCGTCGGCTTGCTTTTTTGCTCGCCTGAGGCTTCGGCCCAGGGCACCATGGTGACATGGGCGAACATGACATTATCGCGCCCTTCGTCGTACATCAACTCACGCGCTGCTTCAATAAAGTGCAGATTTTCGATATCCCCTACGGTGCCGCCAATCTCCACCAGCACCATGTCGTATGGCCCTTCTTTGGCCTTCTCGCGCAGGAGATATTTAATTTCGCCGGTGACGTGCGGGACGATTTGGACATCACGCCCCAGGTACTCCCCACGCCGCTCTTTCGACAGGATACGCCAGTAAATCTTCCCCGACGTCATATAATTAAAGCTGTTCAGCGTGGTATCGAGGAAGCGCTCATACGTGCCGAGGTCCAGGTCGCACTCCGTGCCATCATCCAGCACAAACGTCTCGCCATGCCGGTACGGATTGAGCGTACCAGCGTCGAGGTTGAGATAGCCGTCGATTTTGATCGTCGAGACGGAAAAGCCCAGAAATTGCAGCAGGTGAGACAGCGATGCCGTAAAAACGCCTTTGCCGACACCCGACATGACACCGCCCGTGACAATAATGTATTTGGTGCGCCCTACGCGATAGTGCGTGGGGAAGAAGTCAAGGTGTTCGGAGTCATCGGTCCGTACACTCAATTCCTCACGATCAATGTCTTTCATAACGACATCCTTGTCAAAGCAGAGGGCCTACATAATCTGTCTTACTCGGGCGCTATTGCAACTTGCATTTATTACCTTAATGGTGGCATTGACGCACCCGGAAAGCAAGCAAAAAGTCGCACATCAGGAGGAGGCTGCCTGCAGGATATGGACCCGTCGCCCTACGATGCGCAAGCGGTCCTCCGCAAACAATTGGATGGCCTGCGGATACAGCATACACTCAGCCGCAAACACCCGCGCTGCCAGCGACTCGACCGTGTCGTCATCCTCTACGGGCACGGCGGCTTGCAGGATAATCGGGCCATGATCATAGCAGGCATCGGCGAAGTGCACCGTACAGCCGCTGAGCTTCACACCGGACTCGAGCACCGCACGATGCACGCGCTCACCGTAAAATCCCTTGCCTCCAAAAGCCGGGAGCAGAGCGGGATGCACATTCATGACGTATCCCACCAGGGCTGGCGGTGGGTCGTAGAGCGACAGAAAGCCAGCCAGCACCACGAGATCGATGGGGTAACGGGCTACGATCGTATTGATCGCCACATTGAACGCCCGCGGGTCCGGATAGTCACGGCGTGGCACTGCGACAGCGTCCAGGCCATGCTGTCTGGCGCGCACCAGACCGTAGGCCTCACTTTTACTGCTCACGACAATAGCCACACGTGCACTCAGGCGCCCGGCCATGATAACCCGTTGCAAATTTTCCAGGGTGCGACCACTCCCTGACAACAATACCGCCAGGTTAAGTACACGTGCCATACGTTTTTCCCCTTGTCTCTTTAACTCTGGGCGCCGTTAATGATAATCGGGAGCACCCAGTGTCCCGTATCCTGCAAGGTCGTGCGCGCATCCAGGAGGTCCCGATGTCCCCTCAGCTCGTGTTTATCAGTCTTGATGTCGCGCAAGCGACCCCGACCTTGCCGTAGCGCTCCAGGGGTGAAGAGCGTCTCGCCGCCACCGGCCGTCTTGACACGATGGCCAATAGAGGCATAGCTTTCTCCGCTGAGAAGACATTCAGAATGATAACGCGCTGTGATCCGCTGTGCGACCTGGCACAGTTCCGAACACTTTTTGTACCCCTTCCCCTAGCCTTCATCCCTACTCCAGCCATCACCCGGCTAAGGAGGAGGGGAAACAAGAACTGCTGTCCAGGTACATAGACGTAGAGAGGCATTTTAAACCATGTTGGCCTCGATGTCTACCTGTAGGGTGACTGTTCCCTACTTTGACGCTACCCCGTCTCTAACGCTACCTTAACGGTCGCTTGAGCAGATGCGGGTCGCACCAGGCCTGACCTTAGCGGCGAGACGGCGGCGGTTCGCGCACCGCAGGGCTTTGCGGTAAGAGAGGCGGTTCGTGATAGGTAGGGCTTGACGGGACGATGACCGCAGGACTTTGTTCTGACTTCATCATATACTCCTTGAGCTTTTGACTCACCAGCGGGCTGTGCCATAGGACCCCGGCGCCGAGCAGGCTGACAACAGCCACAGCGGCCAGTAAGGCCAAGCGGCGGGGATGCCTGAAACCGAGGGTGTGCCTCACGGTGGTGTCTCGTTGGGGGCGCGTATGGCGGCGTCGAAGCTGTTCGGGGGTGTAGACATTCAAGCCCTGTATCACTTCCTTAATGGTCGTGTGCCCAATCTCGCGCGTTTCATCGATAAAGCCAAACAATAAAGCGAGATCACACATAATGTTAATGACTCTGGGAATACCTTTTGAATGCGCATAGATTTCCTTTATTGCTTTTGAGGTGAATATAGGATATGTCACTCCAGCCACAGCCAATCTTTGATTTATATAACCTTGGGTCTCATCGTAGTTCAGCGGAGTGAGACGACAACTAAAGCCCACGCGCTGACTGAGCTGGATAAGTTCAGGAAGCTTTAATTTCTCCTCAAGTTGTACTTGTCCAACAAGGATAATTTGTATGAGTTTCTTCTCAGCATTCTCAAAATTTGTCAGCAATCTAAGGTCTTCTAAGGCATCAACAGAGAGATTTTGGGCTTCATCTATGATCAGGATAACCCTTTCATTGATCATGGCATGTTTTAATAAAAATTGTCTGAGATTTAACAATAATTCAGCTTTCGATTGTCCAGTGATTTCTAACTTAAATTCTTTCGAGGCATACTGTAATATCTCAAATGAATTCAACTTCGAGTTTACTATAAAGGCTGCATGAGTTTTCTCGTCCAATTTTCTTAGGAGAGTGTACAGTAAAAATGTCTTTCCGGTGCCAATTGCCCCAGTCATGACCAGAAGGCCATAGTCGCGTTGCAGGCCATGTAACAAATAGAAAAAACAGTCCTTATAATTTTCACTAGGATAGAGAAACTGGGTATCAGGAGTGAGAGCAAACGGATAAGTAGTAAAACCATAAAATTCTTTGTACATGCTGCACCTTCAAGACAGTCTTATCGTCTTATTCACCTATGTTGAGAGCACACCAGCCTATTCCTCGCTCCACCGGCAACGGTCCTTATGCATCTGCAACTGTTAAGCCTTGCACCATGCCTACCAAGCCTCTATTACAGTCTTTATTAGGAGATTTTATCATATGTGTGGTGTCCTACATCGTCAATTGCATATCTGTCTTAGAAACTTTCGACGCGGGAGCATTTTGAGTGATAACTCCATGATCGCCCGGCGCGGCGACATTGCCGAGGCCGCGCCCGCTGTCGTCGGATGGCGCATGGCCGTGCATGATCCATACGGCTGAAGGGTGTGGGCCACAACCAGAGCCGCTGGCGTCAGACGAGTCCTTTTTCACGGGCGTAGAGGGTCAGGGCCAGGCGACTGTCGATCGAGAGCTTTTTATAGATATTGTGCAGGTGGATCTTCACCGTGCCTTCGCTGATGGCCAGGGTATCCGCGATGCTCTTATTACGTGCGCCCTGAGCCACTAGGCGCATAATCTCCAACTCACGAGGCGTCAAGAGGTTTGGCACATCACGCCTGCCGTCCTGGTGTCGTAGCATGGTCTCGATGGCACGGCTGACGGAGTGCCGTTCTAACCATTGCCCCCCGGCATGTACCTTGCGCACACATTGCACCAGAAGGTGCGACGCCATCTCTTTGAGCACCACTCCATGCGCCCCCAGCCGGACCGCCTCCAGCGCCTCGTGTTCTTCCAGGCCTACCGTCAGCAGGACAACCCGAGTAGAGCAGTGCTCTTGGCGTATCTCTCGGAGCACTGCCAGGCCATCCTGGCCTGGCATACGGACGTCTAGGACCAATATATCCGGCTGATAGGCCTTTATGGCCTGGAGGGTTTCCGCGCCATTCCGACAGCAAGCGAGGAGTTGGAAGTCTGGTTCCAGACTAAAGAGCTGCTGCAAGGCATCGAGAATGAGCGGGTGGTCATCAGCCACTACGAGGCGAATTGGCATTCCTGTGCTCCAGGCCGCCCAAGCGGCGGCACCGCAATAAATAGACAGGGCTCGGCGGCGGTCGAATCGATGGGGAGGGCCCCTCCCGGAGACGCCACCCGTTCCCGCAGCATCCGCGGCCCGAGGCTCAGAGCCATCAAGGCAGCCAGATGATAGGGGCCATGCAAGGGGAAACCACATCCATTGTTGCGCCCCATGAGATATCCCGACATGTCCTGCACACTGCGCTCCACGCACACGGACGAAACGACAACGTGCCGTGTGGCATTGATCAGGGCTTCGTAGATCATTAGATAAAGGCCCTGCGACGGGGTACCAGGCAGCGCTCGGTCCAAGCCCTCTCGATGCATGTCCACCGCCAAGCCCCACAGACGCTCGAGGCGTTGGCCCAGCCTCTCAAGATGGGGCGCCAGAGCAAAAGGCGTCTCAGCGAGGGTGGCAGGGGATGGCCGCAAGGCCTGCATGAAGGTGTGCAGGACGAAGGCAGCCTCATGCAACACCCCTACGGCATAGCCCCCGAGGCCAAGGCAAACGATGATCTCTGCCATCGCAGTCCACACGATACCACGCCATTGCCAGTAGAACATGGCACAGAGCAGCACAAAGATCACAGCGAGGAAAAAAGGCCTGGTAGGGCTCTCGGTAAAATACATGAGGACGGTCGAAAGCAGTACATCAGCCGCACGCGGACCATAGTGCAGGCCGACGCGTGCGGCCTTGGCACGCCATACCAGCAGGGCAACCAGCAACCCATACCCCCCATAGCCTGCCAGGAAGATAGCGGCGATGTGGGCATACCTGGTAGGCTCGGACAGATCGAGCCAGAGCGCCAGCAGCGAGAATGCCGCCAGTGCCGGCCGGCCGGCAGCAATCAGACGCACGACACAGGTTTGCAGCACATAGGGTGCATACGAGCTTCCAGAAGGATCCAACGCTTTAGCCACGCAGATACCCGAGCAGCGGAACTTTACTCCAACTCTGTTCCAATAATGTGGACTCACATAGATACATGGACAGCTCAGAAGCAGTGCAGCCTAGTTTAGAAGGTTAGCTTTCCGAGATAGAATAATCCTACCCTCCCCCACAATTCACTGTCAACAGAACTTCTAAGAATTGCAAGTTACAAATTTTTAAAGGGTTGCAAACTTTGCAAGGCATGCACGAGCAGTGGATTTTTATCCCAGTGGTCTGCATCGTGGGCATCTTGATAGGGGGAGTATGACCCAGCCCTTTCAACATGATCATCTTTGTGCCAGGAGCTTCGCCGTCGAGACGTGCTGCCCGCTCCGATACGCGGTGCGCTCCGGTGGTGGCTTCTTGGGACCACGAGGATGCTTCTGATATCTCGACAGCTGCACCGAGGATGCCAAGTCACGCAGCGTGTTGGCAAACTCCTTGGCAGAAAGCTTGCGGAAGAGCGCCCAATGTGGCGCGGGAATCGCAATCATCATGCCGTCGTAGGTCCGGCCAATCTCCAAGGACAGATAATAGCTTGAGACCTCGGCATGGACCTTCTGGCGGCCATGTGCGCTCCGCAGGGCGGCTTTGATGAGCGACACCGCGTTGTATGCCAACAACGCCAGGCAGAAGGTAAACAACGCTGCCTTGGGATAGCCCAACGTATTGATCTCGCACGACAGCGTCGTGGTAATTTCGAAAAAGGCCGTCTCGATGCTCCACCGCTTGCCATAGAGCCGGGCCAGTTGAGCGGCAGAGGCCCGCCCGCCTGGGACATTGGAGAGGATAGAGAGCTCGGTGTCACCGTCTCGGGTCGGGACCTTGAGCTGGATCGTGATGCGACGTATCTGCATGGTCTCATCACTGTGGGGGTCTCGAACTCGCATCGCTTGTTCGTACACGGGGCCACTGTGGGTGGTCCCGGTTCGTTTGGCTCGACCGAGAAGCTCGCCCTGCACCTGACCGTGCTGACGGACCACGAAGGCGGCCCCCCGCCGAGCCATGCCGAACATCAGACCTCGGGTGCAGAAGTTGCGATCCTCGATCCAGAGTTGATCCTCCTCGACGAGTTGGAGTACCTGGGCGATCAAGCTGCGCTCCTGAGCATGGCCATCCTCGCTCAGCACGACATCGGTGATCAACATGCGCTGCTGGTCTAACACCACTAGTGCTTGGCCAGGTAAGGGGGCCGCCCAGGTGCCGCGCAATTCCTTGAGGCGATGCTCGGTCGACGATAAATGATTGCCATCAAGAACCTTAATCTGATAGCCAGGCAGCCAACGCGGGGCGCTGGCCCGCAAGGCCTTGATCACCGGCTCGGCGAGCTCGGCCGAGTCGCGCACCAGGGCCGCGGACACCCTGGTTTCGACGCGATCGAGCTTGTTGTACAGGGCGGTGGTGGACACCCCAATGGCGTCTTTGTTGGCCTGATAGGCGGCATGCACGTTGGGATGAACCCCAAGCACGACTTCACTCATCAGCTGCATCAGAGAGGAAAACAGTAACTCACGGGTATACTGTCGCTCGGCCGTGCGTGCAAAGAGGGCATCGAGGCGTGGCGCATCCAGGAGCCTCTCCAAGACGGCTCGGGCCATGACACAGATGGGACGCTCCTTGACGAAGGGGGCAAAGATCGTGTCGAGCAACATTGTTGTCACCTCCCTGTGAGTTGCGTGTGACCTCCCAAACGAGATGACAATTTAGCTCAATAAGAGCACATGTTGAAAGGGCTGCCCCTTTGGCTCTCTCCTCATGGGGGCAACAGCGAGTGCTATCCACCCTGTGTTTACCATACGCATGAACGCCTTGCTCGGTATCGTGTCTCTGGCGTTCATCATGGTGTTAATGCCAGCGTTTATGGAGCGCACACAGCCGGTTCGGGTCTCACCAATGCTGCGCCAGGCACACGGCTCGGGGAAGGACAACTGACATGGCGGTGACACACCTTGATATAACAGCCCGTGAGCCCCTTCTTGGGGGGAAATCTTTTGGTGCCACGGGGGCTTACGAAGTGCTGCGCGGCACTGTGACCTTTGCTGTCAACCCTACGCACCCGCGCCATCACGATATTACCGATCTCGACAAAGCACCCGTACCGCAGATGTCAAGGTGGAGTGGTGGGCAGATTGCACTATACTGCAGCCGGTGAACCCAGCGCGCGGGAATCGACGTCTGTTCTTCGAGGTAGTGAACCGGGGGCGCATCCGGGCGTTTCGCATGTTTGACGGTGTCGCAGAGACGCCGAATCTGACGTGCGACGAACATCTTGGCAATGGGTTTCTGCTGCAGCAAGGATACACGCTCGCCTGGTGTGGCTGGCAATGGGACGTCATGCGGGTCGAAGGCATGCTGGGAACTGGAGTGCCCCAGGCGACGGTCGGTGACACGCCCGTCAGTGGTCACGTACTCTGCCAGTGGTGGCCCAATGCGACGACGCCTACTCTGCTCCTGGCCGACCGCATGCATCAGCCTTATCCTACGGCTGATGTAGCAGACTCTGACGCCGTGCTGACGGTGCGCGAGCATGAGAATGGCCCCAGACAGGTGATCCCCCGCGCCCAATGGCGCTTCGCCCGTTTGGACAGAGGCACGCCGATGCCAGCTACCATCTCTATCTGGCTGGAGACGGGGTTTCAGGCTGGCAAAATCTACGAGTGTGTCTACCGCACCCAGCATGCCCCGGTGGTGGGATTGGGGCTACTGGGGGTGCGGGACATGGTCTCGCACTTAAAGTATGTGCCGGACCAGCAGCAGAACCCCTGTGCTGGGCATATCGACTATGCCTATGGCTTTGGAGCTTCGCAAAGCGGCCGTTTCTTGCGCCATTTCCTCTATCTCGGCCTCAATACTGACGAAGCGGGCAGAATGGTCTTCGACGGAGTTATGCCGCACATTGCGGGAGCCAGACGCGGGGAGTTCAACCACCGTTTCGCTCAACCGTCAGCCGCTACCCTGCAGGGATCCGGCACCCTGTTTCCCTTCACGGACAACGAGCAAGTCGATCCCGTCACTGGGCAGCGTGATGGCCTCCTACGTCGCCTCATGCATACGGGGCACTGCCCCAAGATTGTCTACACCAATACCTCCGCGGAGTACTGGCGCGGTGATGCCTCGTTGAGCCATGTCAGTGTTGATGGCACTACCGACGTCGCTTTACCAGAGACCGTGCGTTTATATCTCTTTGCCGGCACGCAGCATGGTCCAGGCCGGCTCCCGTTGACTCATACGGCCGAGGGGGCACGCGGCCACTATCCTCTGAATAGCGTCGATTATACCCCGCTGCTGCGGGCTATCCTGGTGCACCTCGATCGCTGGGTGAGTCATAACGAACCACCGCCGCCAAGCCGCTATCCCCGCTTGACTGAGGGCACGGCGGTACCGGCCCAGAGCCTTGCTGTGCTCTTTCAGGGCCTGCCAGGCAAAGTCTTTCCTGCTATTATGCCGCAGCCACAGCGGCTCGATTTCGGGCCAGCTTGGGAGCACGGGGTAGCCTCCTGGCTGCCGCCACGCCTCGGAGAACCTTACAAGACATTCGTCCCGGCTGTAGACGGGGATGGGAATGAAGTGGCGGGTATTCGGCTTCCTGAGCTGACTGTGCCCCTGGCCACGTACACGGGTTGGAATCCTCGCCATGCCTCGCAGGGAGCCCCAGAGCAATCGTTGCGTATGCATGGCGCTACAATCCCGTTTGCACTGACGTCGAGTGTCCGTGAGCAGTCCAATGATGTGCGACCATCCATCGCTGAGCGTTATCCCTCCAGGGAGGTGTATCGCGAGTTGGTGAGCAAGGCTGCTGAGGCGCTCATTGCTGAAGGCTATCTCTTGCCAGCCGATCTTGACGAGATTGTGCAACGGGCTATCTGGCGTTATAACTTGTGCACCGCGCAGAGCTGAGGTTGCTCTCCAGCATATCTCCTAGAGGCCGCCCTCTGCATACTAAGGGCGGCT
>Ga0081455_10005651_pt1 | contig 13652 bp, 6 predicted proteins | sample TabmetS3T2R1_FD_70207 | JGI IMG/M metagenome (GOLD analysis project Ga0081455, IMG submission 70207) | Tabebuia heterophylla rhizosphere microbial communities from the University of Puerto Rico - S3T2R1 | ecosystem: Host-associated > Plants > Roots > Rhizosphere ... | reverse complement strand
AGCACCATGCCGGGCTATCGAGAGCTTCGAGTTGCTGAGGACATCGAGCATCTGACTCTCGGGCTTGAAGGTATGAATACTAAGAAGCAGTGGCGTCGGGTTCTTTGGCTTGACGTTCTGTCGGTGGCAGACGTTGAGACGTCCTATCGTCGCGCGGAAACTCAGCGCCTCTATGCTGTGTCCTTCCGTCTTGTGACTCCCATTGCGGACGCTATTATCCGTGAGTGGAATTTGGAGCCTACTCCGTAAGCTCGGAGAGGTTTTTCCTGTTATCACCGTAAGGTGGGGAAGGTAGTGAGCAGTGCCTAAGTTCAGTAGCTCTACTATCGGAGGTCGTATTGAATACGACTTCCGAGAGTGGGGTGGTCCAGAAGGTGTAGTTCCTGAACCGCCACGAATGGCAGTCAAGAAGTTTATGTCTGGTGTTCAAAAGATCTTTAAGGATCTAGGACTCAAAGAAGACTCTGAGTCCTCGGACGAGAATGAGGAGGAATTGATTTCTCCAAACGAACTCGTTAACACCATGAATGACATTGACGACGAAGAGATCTTCGAGCGCTTGACTGAAGGCATCACGGGGGAGATGGCTATCCTTTGTGGGGCCACTCGTATGGAGAAGGAAACCGGAGAGAAGAACGAGCAGGGTTTCCCTGTGGTTGAATTCGAATACTCTGGTGGATCACCTTCGTACGATGTACTAAAGGCACTCCACTACCGTCCATTCATGGGGTTCTTCGGGTATCTGATGGAGCACCTTATGAACCCGGAAGTGTCAAGGTCCGATACGACTCAATCACCACGTCGCCTTCGCAGCGTCTAGAGTGGTTTCGGGCCAGATTCTATCTTCATTTCACAGTTGAAGAATGGGAAAAGCTTCCCTGGTGGCAACCGTGGATGTATATGGATGAGTTGGAATCTCACTTCCGTCGTGAAAATGGCGAACAACTCAGAGATGATATCCCAGTATCTGGAGACATTGGAGACGACAAGATGCGGGATGATCTCGGAATTAAGATTCATCAAGTGAATTAACGGTTAGAGTAGGGGTGGCTAATGGCCTTCGATGCAGGGACAATTGATGCCACCCTTACTCTTAATCGGAATCCCTTCACAGCAGGTATTCAAGCTGCAAAGGCAGAAGCTCGGAAGCTTGAGAAGAGTGGTATTTCCATTCCCATCAATGTGAAGTTGGATCGTACCTCCCTCAAGCTCGTTAAGGAACAGATTAGCAAGACTGTTGCCACTATCAAGGTTAAAGTTGCACTTGACAATCCGAGTTTAAAGGCTGCTAAGGCTCGAATTGATGGTACGGTTGGCAAGATTACAACTCGGGTAGCTCTTGACAACAGTACTTTGCGGGCAGCCAAAGCTCGTATTGATAGTACAGTTGGCAAGATTAACGTCCGAGTAGCGTTGGATAATTCAACGCTAGTTGCCATTAAGACTCGCATTGAGAGAACAGTCGGCAGGATCAATGTCCGCCCTGTACTTGATAATGCCGCACTAGCGAAAATTCGAGAACGGATTAATCGTACCGTTGGTCGGATAGCTGTCAGACTTGTTCTGGATCGTCAATCTCTGGCCGCTGTACGTGCTCGAATTGAGGCCATACGGCCAACTATTAACGTCCGTTTGAATGTTGATAGAAGCGTTTTAGATAATCTACGGAACAGTATTCGTGGGTTTGGAAATAATGCGGGCAATGAGTTTGGTACTGCCGGTAGTCATTTTCAGAGGATGGCTGCTCTCATTATTGGCCTTGCCCCTGTCATTGGTAGTGCTCTTGTTGCCATCGTAGGTGCTGCGGGTGCTCTTGGTAGTGCATTTGGTATTCTTACTGCGGGTGTTGGTGCATTCGCACTAGTAGCAGCTCCCGCTTTCAAGGCAATTAACGAAGCAACAAAGCAAAACACCAAGACTGCCGCAGAGAATGCATCTGCACAGAAGCAACTTCGACATGCTCAAGAGGCTGTTTCTCGTGCCCGTGAGACTGCTGCCCAAAATGAAATTCAATCTGCTCGACGGATTGGTGATGCACAACGTGCCTTGAGTCGAGCACGTGAGGATGCTGCTGAGGGTGCAGCTCGTGCAGCAAGGGCTGTTGAGGATGCACAGAGAAATCTATCTAGAGTGCAAGAGGCGGCAGCCGAGAGTGCTGCTCGCGCTGCTCGGGCCGTCAAGGACGCTGAACGAGGTCTCACCACTGCTCAGCGGACAGCCAAGAAGGCACAGGATGACCTTAACCGTGCCCGCAAGGAAGCTGCCGAAGAGCTAGAAGACTTAAAATTAGCTCTTAGGGGAGCCAGCCTGTCTGAAGAGCAGGCGATGCTCGACCTTGAAGAGGCCCAACTTAGATTTAACGAAGCTGTCAAAGAGGGTGTTTCTGGCAATGAACTGAAGCAACTCGAACTCAACGTTCGGCAAGCCTCTTTGGCAGTTGATGAGGCCAAAGAACACTATGGAGACCTCAAAGAGGAATCTGATGAGTGGGCTAAGACTGGAATTGAGGGAAGTCGAGGAGTCCAGCAAGCTCAGGAAAATTTGGCTGATGCCAACCAGGGCATTAAAGATGCTGAACAATCCCTAGCAGATGCTCGTGCGGAGCAAGCTAAGGATGCCAGAGATTCCGCACGTGAAATTGCTGATGCCCAACGAGATCTAGCCGACGCTAGGGCTGCTCAGGTCAAGCAAGCCATTGATGGCCAACGGTCTATTGAAGATGCACAACGCAATCTCGCTGAGGCAGAAGCAGATGCAGCACGTCAAAGAATCGACGATCAGCGTGCCATTCGTCAGGCTATCGAAGATCTTCGGGATGTTCAGACTCAGCAACTAGATGAGGCAATTCAGAAATACATGGAATTGTCTCCTGCGATGAAGCGGGCGGCAGATGCCCTCAAGATCCTGAAGGATCAGTTTAAGGACCTTCAGAAAGCTACTGAAAATGCAGTAGCAGATGCCTTCATTGCTAACTTCCGAGCAGCAGGAGTTCTTCTAGGTACCCTTGCTCCAGTCATCAATTCCACTGCGGATGGATTTGTCCGAATTGGCAAGCTCATGGAGGCATACTTCGGTTCTCCAGAGTGGCTGAAGTTCCGTGACTTCGTTGCAGCGAATATCTCTCCTGTGATGGAGAAATTCTTCCTGATTATCGCTTATGGTACTCAGGGTGTTCTGAATCTTATTCAAGCTTTCAAGCCTTTGACGGATTGGATGTTGGATGGTCTAGTTCAGGGGATGAAAGATTTTGCTGAATGGACAGCCAGTCTTCAAGGAAGTCCTGAATTTGAACATTTCCTACAGCTTGCCAAGGACTCCATTCCAGTTGTCTTAGAGTTTATAGGTAAGTTGATTCGGTTCATTTGGGATCTGTCTATTGCACTTGCGCCAGCGGGAAATCTCCTTTTGGATTTCCTCAATAGAATCATGGACGTTGTCCATTCACTCTCCCCAGAACAACTAGGGTTGGCAATCACTGGGGTTGGTATTCTGATTGGTACAATTGCTGGTGGGCCAATTGCCATTGCCGGTTGGGCTATTGCTATTGCTGGATTGGTTGGGGCACTTGGGAATCTTTATACCCGTAATGAAGATGTTCGTAAGTCCGTTGATGGGTTCATTGAACGTCTCAGAGGAGACTTCCTCCCTATCTGGAATACAATTGCAGATGCTTGGAGGAACAATGTTCAACCATCGCTCGATAGACTCTGGCAAGCTATCAAAGATAACTTCATACCGGTTCTAGAGGAACTCTGGAATAAGTTTGAACAGAAGGTTCTTCCAAGTCTCCAACACCTCGCGGACATTATCTTCAATATTGTCATTCCAGCAATTATCGATTGGTTTACTGAAGCTCAACCGGTCTTTGCTTGGTTCATTGATGTTGTTGGTAATGTCATCATTACCGTATTCCAAGGTGCCATTGACTTCATTGCTGGTGCATTTGAAATCATCGGGGGACTTCTCAACGTATTCGTTGGCCTTTTCACTGGAGACTGGAAGAGATTTGGTGATGGATTACTTCAAATCTGGAATGGTCTTTGGGATGCCATTGGTGCCATTCTCAATACAGCTTGGGAACTGATCAAAATTGTCGTAAAGGCAGCCGGAGATGCAATTGTCGGCTTGATGAAGACAATTGCAAATGTCTTCCGTAATCCGATCAACTGGGTTATTGATTTTGTAGTCAATAGGGGTATTATAGATTCCTGGAATGCAGTTATGGGTTGGATCGGTGTCGATACTCTTATCGCTGATAAGGTCAATCCACTCCCAACATTTGCTTCTGGCGGTCGAGTTGATGATCAAACTTCTGGTGGTCGGGTTCTCGGATCGGGAACTGAGTCTTCCGACAGTGTTATTGCTCGGGTGGCCAAAGACGAATTTATCGTCAAGGGAGCTGTTGCCCGTCGAACTTATCCTTTCCTAACAGCACTGAATTCTGGACAGACAGAGGCTCTCAGGGCTGCCAATGCGGGTTCTGCCATTAACCCAATGATGATGCGATTTGCTCAAGGTGGTATCCCGGGGGGTCAAGCAGTCCTGAATACGATGAGAGGACGACCCTACATCTGGGGTGGTTCTGGTCCAGCCGGTACCGACTGCTCGGGAATCGTGGCCTATGTGCAGAGAGGTATGGCTGGTGATCCTAATCCCTATCGTCGTATTGGTACGACTAAAGGAATGCCATGGGGAGGCTGGGTTCCTGGTCTGACATCCGCACTGACATCCGGTGTAAATGGTGTTGGTGGTAGTGCATCCCATATGGTTGGTAATCTAGCCGGTACGAACTTCGAAGCTCGGCAAACAGGTACACCAATTATGGTTGGTGGGGGTGCACGGGGCCCTCAGCAATTCCCAGCTAAATACTCTCTCTCTTCTGCCGGGGGACAATACGTCGGTGGTGGGGATGGTGGTGGATGGTCCATGCCGGACTTCCTTGGGATGGCCGGGAATCTGTTTGGGAAACTCTTGAATCTTGATGGCTGGCCCGGTAAAGCTGGCTTGATTATGGATGCCGCTAAGCAATTTCCAATCGCTTTGATTAATAAGGTGAAGGATGCGGCATTAGCGAAGATCACTAGTTGGATCTCTTCATTCGTTGGTAGCTTCTTTGGTGGTGGGGGGCCAGCTCCTGCCACTGGTCCAGTACAGGAGCAGGTTCGGGCTATTGCGAATTCGTTTGGTTGGGGTCAGGGTGCACAGTGGGACGCATTAGTTCGACTGGTACAGGGGGAATCCAGTTGGAATCCTAACGCCAGAAATTCTAGATCCTCTGCTGCTGGCCTGTTTCAGAAGTTGCAATCTGTGAATGGCCCTGTGGAGTCCTCAGTTGCTGGTCAGGCTCAATGGGGTCTTGGCTATATTAAGAGTAAATATGGCAGTCCAGTTAATGCGTATAACACTTGGCTTTCTAGGAATCCACATTGGTATGACAACGGTGGCCTTCTTCAACCGGGCGTAACGCTTGCCATGAATGCGACTGGTCGACCAGAAAAGGTATCCACATATGACCAGTGGCACGAGGTTACTAAGGGTGGTGTCTCACCTGACGAGATTGCTGGTATTGTTAGAAGCGTGATTGAGGAACTTGGTAGTGAAGGTGGAGACACTTTCAATGTCATGCTTCCAGAACGGACTACCGTTCGTGAATTGGCCGACACCATTCGATTCCAGAAGCGAGTCAATGGAAAGGGTAGGTACTCTCGCCGATGACCCTCTATCCACCTGACTTAGCCTATGAGTTGGTGAATCCCCCTTTGCTTCCTGGTCAGGGATTCCGATTCGGTCGGGGTACCAGAGTTCACGTTGAGAAGTCGACAATTGGAGATCCTGACAAGCGTAGTGATGATCAACCTCTCGCTCGGCAAGATGGGATCTTGATGGGTCGCGATTATGTGAATGGTCGTAATATCCAATTCGATATCAACATCAAGACTCGGTCCTCTGTGGAACTTCCTACTGCTATTGACCTGTGGCGACACATGTCGCAAGCGTGGCTCACTGAGGACACAATGGTCGGTCCATCTAGGACACAGCCAGGAGTCCTCAGTGAACTCTATATCACCGATGGTGACCGTACGTATGTGACCTACGGTCGGCCTACCAACTGTCAGGACACCAGAGGTACCCGACGGCGTGGCTGGATTCCCGTCACTGCTGATTTCCGAACAGTCACACACAAGTTCTATGAAGCTCAGTGGCAAAGCAATACAATAACCACAGCGCCGGATACTTCCACCGGTTGGGAATGGCCTATTCAGTTTCCTCTGACCAGTATTGCTACATTCTCTGAAGAGGATATTGTGGTGGTTGAAGGAAACACTGATACGTGGATGCTCTCCACGGTTTGGGGTCCTATTCTGGCACCCGAGATTGAAGTGGTCGGGTACTACAAAATCACTACGGCCCCAGACTTCAGTCTCGGGCCATTTGAATATTTGGAGATTGATCCTCGCCCGTGGAATCGTCGGATCATGAAGAACGGAACTATCAATGTCGCTGGACGATTCACCCAAGCCTCCCGACGTCCGTCAGTTCAGACATTGCCCCCCGGAACTCATAAAATTGTACTTAGAGGAATTGACACCACGGGAACAGCGCGTCTGGAAACTCGCTGGCGTAATGCATGGACCACCATTTGATCAGGAGATAAATTAATGTCTTTCGACCCAGTTCCCTGGGCAGTCGGTGGTGGTTCAATTACCGATGAGTCCCTCGCTCGTATGATTACTTATTTTATGTTCCAGGGAACTGAGGGTGTCATGGGAGCCTCAGATCTCGAAGTTAAGGCACTGGCTACCCCTGGTGGCTCAGTACGGATTGCTCCTGGTGGCTGCATCATCATCGGTAGAGGGTCTGGTCAGCTCTATGAAGCATATATGGCCAGGAATAAAGCTGATGAGATTGTTCCTATCGATCCCAATAATACTGCCTCGTCTCGTTCCGATTTGTTGATGGCTCGGGTTGAAGACCCTTACATCCCTGGATCGGAATTCCCCATCCCACCTGACGTGACCGTAGGTCCCTATATTAAACCATACGTACTGAAGAACGTACCAAGCACTCTGCGAACCGTCCGTGCCTTGGGTAATAACTGGGCTGCCATTCCGCTGGCCAGAATTGATATTCCAGCAACTACAGCCACAATTCAGTCTGCTCACATTGTTAATCTGCGAACAAAGGTTGGTCCTCCACCACCTCCTGCTCCCCCCGTAATTGTGAATCCCCCTCCACCACCAGTGCAGGATGATCCTATTGATCCAATCATGGTGGAGCACAATTACTTTGAGCTGAAGCCGGGCCCTTCGAGCGGAACTCAAGATCTTACTTCAGCTCAGGTAGGAACCTGGCGAACATGGCCTTCTGGTGCCGAATTCACGGTGGCTATCCCTGACTGGGCAACCACCATGGATGTCCTTCTCACTCTTCACAACACCGTTGTCACGGACGATGTGTGGGGAGAAGTACGCGTGGAAATTGGTAACGGTGAGTTGTATTCCGATGCCCGCGTTTATGATTTCAATAAATCTACTGGTAAGGAACGCTTTGAGATCGTAGCCGGTGGGAAGGTTTCTATCTCCTCAGGTTTGAGGGGAAAGAATAAGAGATTCCGAATCAATGCTAGATCTTTGGCCGCCGATGAGGATCATCCAGGGACTCTACAGTTTGACAGAGGATCTCTGGCACATTTGCAGATTGCCTTTAAGGAGCAAACGTAATGGCGCTCTGGACTAAAAATTACAAGGATGGGACAGCATTTCAGACTATTACTGGTGCGGGTGGGGCTACTCCTAGCAACATTTCATCAACTTCCGGACTGACGGGTATTGCCAATGGAACCCTAGCCAACTGGACTGGGGGTGACATCACTAGTGCACTCACCATTTCTGGAAAATCGAATATCACACTTCGGGGTATTCGAATCAATGGCAATGGAAGTCTTACCCTAACAGGTTGTACCAATGTTCGAGTAGAGGACTGTCAAGCACCCACAGAGAAGCAAGATGGTGGCGCTACCATCTTCGTACGGGGTGCATACAACAAAGTTCAGATTGATGATTCGCTCTTCGGTCCAGCCAATGCTAATAGCAGTCCAGGTACTACCAAATGTCGATATGTCATGTTTGGAGATACAGGATCTACTGGATCTCCATTTGGTCTAGTAACTCGTACTACGTTCCGTCACAAGAATAACCCAGGTAACCCAGTTCACACAGCTGGAGACACTAATAATTCTGCCGGTCAGGGTGGTGTCAAGTATACGCTAGTTTCTCAGTGTTACTTCTATAAGACTGCCCCGTTTGATACAAATGACCATGAGTCTTGCCTCATGGGTCTGTCAAATATGCAGTTGACTAATGGTCAGACAATCATCGAATGGTGTCTCTTCGAGGAATGTGCCTCAGAGCCTGAGGTCATTTCTAACAAGATGAACAACGGCATCATTCGAGGCTGTACGTTCCTGAATTGTGTTGGATCTGCCTCACTTCGTCATGGGGATGGTGGTCGGATTCATGACTGCCATTTCTACGGAGATGCTTCCGCCATCGACCCAACCAGTGGTGCAACTCGAGTTACGGCCGGTACTCGGATGTACGGTCGAGACCATGAGATTTTCAACAATACTATTCGTGTTCGTGGTAATGCTAATTATGAGAGGCCAATTCTTCTCGACACTGGAGATGTGTCTCCAGGTTCAACATCAAATGGCCATGCCAATATTATTAATGCTAATGTTCATGATAATCTGCTTGTGGATTGTCGTGCTCCTATTGTAGTTGGTGACAATTACAATACTGCTCCTACCGGCACAATCAAGGATAACATGGTTGTCCAGTGTGATAACGCTGGTACGACCGGTATCTTGATTATCAACAACACATCAATGTCAGGAATTACCACTTCTGGTAATCAGGTCTTCGGTACCCCTACTGCCGCAGGGCTAACTCAGGGTCCTGAAGGGGAATGGCGACACTCTACTAAGGGTGCTCGAACTGTCTTCCTGACGACCAGCATGGTCGGTAAGGGAACAACGTTTGACCCTTACGTTGATGGTTGGTTCGATGGAAGCGGTAGTGCCCCACCGGATGAACCACCAGTTGACCCTGGTACCGAAAAGCCAACTCCCTCAGAGGTTCTTCATATTGCGAAGAACATTGCTGGTTGGAACCGGCTAAACTGGGGTCTCGGTCTTACTGAACATGTCGACCACACCCTTGATGAAATTGGTGCCGGCTACGAAGATGAACCATGGTTCTTCGTTAAGAAGAACGTAGATGGTAAATGGGTAGTTGAGTGTAGTGCACCTTTGAATGGTGCACGTACCTCACCTAATACTTCCTATCCTCGTTCTGAGGGTCGAGAGCTTATCTACAATGCTGATGGTACAGCATCGAGTTCAAACCGAGCTTCATGGCCGCCCACTAATGAGAACTATATCGCTGGATACTACCGTATTACGGGAGTAACTCAGGATAAGCCGGAAATATGTATCCAGCAGATCCACGATGGTGGCGACGATCAGATGATGGTTCGCCTTCAGACTGGTGGAAAACTCCGCTTCCTAGTTCGTGGCGGCACTGTTGTTGATAACGCTTGGGGTTCCACATATGTACCGGCTGAGGATGCTCCAGAGTTCTTCCTCATGCAGGGTATTTTTGATGGACAACCTAAGTTCTGGTTGAAGAAAGTTGGAGACTCCGGATATCCCACTACAGTTGCAGATATCCATGCACTCCGTTTAACCACCCCAACCTATGCCGGTTCTGCTAGCGAATTTGATTCGAATTACAGTGGTGGATTCTACGGCAAGAGTGGTGCATACCTCCAGTCAAATACCAGCACTGATCCTGATGAACCTCCGGATCAGCCAGTTATGCGAATGCAGATGCGCAATTTGGTTGTCTGGCACACCGGTCAGCCTACTCCTGCTGAGTATGCTACGTCCGGTAAGCCACTAGTTAATGCAGGTCCTGATACCACAATCACTCTGGGGGATGCTCTTCCGAACCGTACGGCTTCCGAGGATGAGAACGGTGCAACTGTCACCGCGCGAGCTTGGAAGATTTTCTCTGGCCCTGTCAGTGTAGGGACAACTCTCAGCACTACTACAGCGCTGAATGGTTGGACACCTACAATGGCGGGTGTCTATCGACTGAGCTTTGAATCCACAAACGCCAATGGCACTACCACTGACTATGTGGATATCACGGTTCAGGACACCACCGCTCCCCCTACTGGACAGGGCGTAGCACCATCCTTTGTCTCTATGGGAACTCCCTTCTCTGGGGAGTCCACATCAGTAGTTGTCCCTGCCCCTCCGGGCGTTGGTCCAGGAATGGCCCAGTTCTGTATTGTTCAGGATGCCGGTGATGAGGAAATGACTGGTATCCCACCGAACTGGGATCTCTTGGATACGGTTCTGGTACAGAGTGCCTCTGGCGATCCAGGTGGTCCGTCTCGTTCATGGCTCTACTACAATTCCACAGGTGATTCATCGTCACGAACTTGGACTAAATCTGGAAGCCGATTCACCCATGCAGTCCGATTCTGCTATAAGGATTATCGAGCATTAGGTACCCACCTGGCTATCCAGACACCTAGTGGATTGCAACATCAGCTTCCAGAAGTTTCACCGACATCAGCGAATGCACGAGTCATTGGCATCGTGGTGGCAGATCTTTTGAATGCTAGTGCAGGGCCGGTTACTCCGCCTACGGGATGGACTGAGCGTTATGATCAGACGAAGGTATCTGGTACAGAGAATGAAACCATTGCCATTGCTGACGTTCTGAAGACCGATCTTCAGCCGTAATAATTCCGACGGGAAAAAGAAGGAGGGGGAATAACTGTGACAACCCGGATTTATTTCCCAACGACTACGGGATTACCATCCGGGGTCACGGTTTCCCCTTCATCTTCCTGGCAGAATACTTCTGGATACACCACCCATACTTGCTACACAACTAAGCAAGATACGGCACTTTCAGACGGTACAGCACGTACTAAGCCAGATGCTGTCGACCAGACTAACCGTCTGGACCGTATTTACGTTTCTAACTTCCAGCTTTCTGCTGGGACAATATCTGCTGGAACATTCTCAGCGGTTTTCAAGGGTGTTGAAACTAACGTTAACTTCAACGCCTGGCTTCAAATTATCATTAAGGTAGTCTCTTCAGATGGTCAGACCGTCCGAGGGACTATCTATGGTGGTTCTACGGCTTCATTTGCCTCTCAAACATCCGGCAACGAGGCTCAGGAATTTCCCCTTACGGGAAGTAAAGCCAGTCGTATTAAGAATGCAATTGCTACTTCTGCGGTTACCGCTCAAGCTGGTGACCGGATTCAGATTGAAATTGGTTATCGTGCAGATAATGACGATACCTCCCGCACTGTAACTCTAGAGTATGGTGATCCTACTTCGGGGACAGACATGTCCTCGACTAGTGCGGGTGCTACTACTGGAGTTCCTTGGCTAGAACTCTCCGCACTGACCCTGTCAACGACTCAATCTGGCGCAGTTTCTCTGTCGGCAAGTACTACTCTGTCGGCAGCGGGAACAGTTTCTACCACCCTAAGTGGAGCAGTTAGTCTTTCAGCATCCGCATCCATGACTACTGAAGGTAGTATTGGTGCGGTTAACCTTCTCGTTGACACTGAAATCACAGTAGCTAGCCCCACTCTAATTCCAATTGAGATTCCAGATGCATTCACCACTACCAATGCTCGAGAGATGGCTACTTATGCCATTGTTCTCGAAGGTACTGGTGACATTCTACAGGGTGCTGTAAGTCTTACAGTCAACGCGTCTCTCCTATCTGGAGAAATTGTTGGTGCTGGGTCAGTCGTATTGACTGCTTCAGCTACTTTAGAAGTCTCCCCTAAGCAGATCGTACCAGTATTCCCAATTGGTGGTACGTTCTCTTTGTCTGCTGCGGACAATACAGCAGCGTATATTATCACCCTTGAATCTCTAGCTGTCGATTACCCCGGCCAAGTCTCGATGGTTGCGACTTCCACTATGGAAGTCACGGAGTATAAGGTCCAAGGTGCAGTTAGTCTAACAGCTATACCTACATTTACAGCCAAATCTGAAAACTTTGGTAGCGCTCTTCTTACCCAAACTCCAACTATCATTGTTATTGGCTTTGTTGATGAACGATTTGCCCAAGTTGTTCAGGCAACTCTAACAATTCAAGGGCCATTGTATCGGGCTGAGGCTCAGGTACAGCTCTCCGCCGTAGTTGCCTTCCGTATCGCCGCACGTACTCAAAAGGCACCGATCTTCCGGACCAATTATCCATACCCAGTACTACCTCACGGCTTCCGGGTAATTGCACAGAAGATCCTAACTGGTGAAATCATCGATTGGGAATTGCCTGTCAGTGATAATTTCGAGTATACCAGGCAGCTATCTGGACCTACAGTGATGAAGGGGTCCTTCAAACCAGAGATTAGATCAGTTCAAGAATTGAACTTGGACGGTTATGCCGTCATGTTCCATGTGGAAATTGACAATGTAATTCGAGCATCTGGAGTTATGCTCCCTCCACAGTACTCAGAATCTTCTCTTGATTTCACTTGTGAGGGATTCGCAGCCGTTCCACACTACCTCACTTGGGATACTTCTTTCTCTGGAATCGAAATTGACTCCTTCGATATCGTTAGGAAGATTTGGGAACACGTTCAAGCTCTCCCTACTTCCAATCTCGGAGTACAACTTCCTACCTCTCTCTCTGGTAGGACGTTTGGTACTCCACCACAGATTGAACTTGTGGACCCGGATGGTAAGGTAATTCAGGGTATCAACGAACCCCCACGAATTCGAGCGGCCCGACTGATTCTGGCTAGGAAATCTGCGGTCAATCCTACCCTCTTCATTAATGAGGATTGGTCATGGGTGGGAATGCCCGACATCGTTGAGGACTGGAATGATGATCTCGTTACAGATTTCCAAGCAAATGGTCCACAACCTGATCCGGAGAACCCAACTGCACCCAACGATCAGACGTGGCTTACTAAGCTGATTGCTGATTGGGAAACGGCTAACGTTCCTCTTGGAACTAAGACACGCCAGGTAGATGCTGAGCCATATGAACTTCAATGGTGGAATGGCACTAATTGTGGTGAAGAATTTGACAAGCTTGCAGGTGACACTCCATTTGATTATGTCGAGCGTGTTGGTTGGAATGAAGATAAGACAGACGTCGACTTTTATCTAGATCTTGGTTACCCCCGCATTGGAACCCAGCGTCCAGATCTTGTCTTCAATGAAGACAATATTCTAGAAGTAGTCCCCGCTCAGGAGGGGGAAGACACTTATGCATCCGCAGTTTTGGTGGTTGGCGCGGGAGAAGGAGCAGCGACGATCCGAGGATATGCCTCGCAGTCATTCGGTGAGCGCATCCGGAAAACTGTCGTTGTTACTGACAAGAGTATTACGACTCAAGAACGAGCAAACCAAACAGCTCTTGCGGAGTTGGGCATTAGGCGTGGTAAGACGTTCGAAATAACAGAGTTGGTTCTTGCGGCCAACCATCAAAATGCGCCACTTGGATCTTATGATCTAGGTGACGATATTGCGCCTGAGGTGTTCGTCCCATGGTTGAACTATTGGCATCGGGATTGGTATCGAATCACTTCAATTACTT
>Ga0081455_10001876_pt2 | contig 13653 bp, 6 predicted proteins | sample TabmetS3T2R1_FD_70207 | JGI IMG/M metagenome (GOLD analysis project Ga0081455, IMG submission 70207) | Tabebuia heterophylla rhizosphere microbial communities from the University of Puerto Rico - S3T2R1 | ecosystem: Host-associated > Plants > Roots > Rhizosphere ... | reverse complement strand
CGACGGCGGCAAGAGCGTCTTTGTCAACCAGACACCGCACTGGCACCAGTTCCGCACCGCCGGCAACCCGCTCTACGAGCGGGTGTACGAGCGTGGCGGTGACCCGACAGGCGGCGACGTGCTGATCATCGGCGCCGGGTCGGGCAACGACGTGGCCGCGGTGCTGCGTCGGGGCGCCGAGCATGTCGATGCCGTCGAGATCGACCCCCGGCTCATGGAGATCGCCGAGCGCAACCATCCGGAGCAGCCCTACGAGGATCCCCGGGTCGACACGCACGTCGACGACGGCCGGGCGTTCCTCGAGCGGTCCGACGAGCGCTGGGACCGCATCCTGCTGGCCCTGCCCGACTCCCTGACGCTCGTGCAGGGCCAGTCGTCGGTCCGGCTCGAGAGCTACCTGTTCACCGAGGAGGCGGTGCGGTCGGCCCGGGAGCACCTGGCGCCGGGCGGGGTGTTCGCCATGTACAACTGGTATCGGCAGGACTGGCTGGTCGACCGGTACGCGGAGACCCTGGCCAGCGTGTTCGACCAGCCGCCCTGCGTCAGTCGGCTCGGCAACAACCTGGCGGTCCTGCTCGCCTCCGACGAGGCGGGCGCAGTGGACTGCCCGGCCGACGAGGTCTGGGCCTCCCGGCCGGGCGCCCCCGGGCCCGTGTCGGACGATCAGCCGTTCCCCTACCTCGAGAGCCCGTCGGTGCCCGCGCTGTACGTAGGAAGCGGCGTCCTCGTCCTGGTCCTGTCGGTGGGGGCGGTGGCAGGCATCACGCTGATCGGCCGGAGAAACAAGGCCAGGGCCCTGCGCGAGATGGGCGGATACGCCGACCTGTTCTTCATGGGCGCGGCGTTCATGCTGCTGGAGACCAAGAGCGTGGTGCAGTTCGCACTGCTGTTCGGCACGACCTGGCTCGTCAACGCCCTGGTGTTCCTCGGCGTCCTCGTGAGCGTTCTGGTCGCGGTGGCGATCTCGCGACGGGTGAGCTTCCGGCGGCCGGCCCGGCTCTACGGCGTCCTGCTGGGAGCGCTCGCGCTTGCCTGGGTGGTCCCGCCCGAGCAGCTCCTCGAGCTCGACGTCGTGCCTCGCTTCCTCGCGGCCACGACGCTGGCGTTCTTTCCCATCTTCACCGCCAACCTGGTGTTCACCCAGCGCTTCAAGGACACGTCGAGCTCCACCCTGGCGTTCGGTGCCAACCTCGTCGGCGCCATGATGGGCGGGCTGCTGGAGTACGCCGCGCTCGTCACCGGCTACCGCAACCTGCTGTTCGTCGTGGCCGTGGCCTACGGGTTGGCGTTCCTGACCGGCCGCCGCCACCTGTCACCGCCGGGTGTAACCGCTGAGGGGCCCCTGGCACCGGAGCGATCGCAGCTCGACCGGGCAGCCGAGCTGCAGCGCATTGGCGAACCTTGACTGACGGCGGGACCGATGGGGTCGCACTGATGGCAGCGCCGGCTGCCGGGTCGACCGTCGATCCGGGCGAGCCGCAGGGTCGCCGCGACCTCCGACGCGCTCTGCCCTGGCTGCCGCCGGTGGCCATCGTCGCCCTCGCATGCGTGCTGCCCATCGTCGAGCTGTGGCGGGCGCCCGGGTCGCCGATGGAAGAGGGATTCATGCTCGCCTTCCCCGAGCTGGTGCTCGAGGGCCAGATCGCGAATCGCGACTTCCTGCATCTGTACGGCCCCGGGAGCCTGTGGGTGCTGGCCGGTGTCTTCGAGGTGTTCGGGACGACGCTCACGGCGGAGCGCGTGGTCGGTTTGCTGCAGCTGATCGGTGTGGTGTTCGGCGTGTTCGCGCTGGTGCGTCCCTGGGGTCGTTGGGTTGCGGCCGCCGGGGCGGTCATGACGGCCGTCGTGCTGCTGCCCCCGGCGGGACTCGTCGCCATGGCGTGGCCCGGCGGCTTGGCGCTCGGGCTGTGGGCACTCACCGCCGCGCTTGCCGGCCGGGCCGCACCGACGACGTCGCAACGTCGCTCGCGCCTGTTCCTCCTCGCCGGCCTGCTGGCCGGCGTCGCCCTCCTCTACCGCCCGGATCTCGTCGCCGCCCTCGGGCTGTCGGCCGTGGCGCTGTGGTGGGGCCTGGATCGCGGGGCACGGCTGCGCCTGGCCGGTGGCGCGGCGATCGGGCTGGCACCGTACGTGGTCCACGTCGCCACGGCGGGCGTCGGCAACGTGGTGGAGGGTCTCGTCGTCGAGCCGGTGTTCGAGCTCCGTGCCGGCCGCAGCCTTCCGTTCCCGCCCGCATGGGACCATTTCGACGGGTTTCTCCAGCGGGTGGGGGCGTTCATCGAGCCGGCGTGGCCGTTGCCGGCCCCCGCCAGCCCCGCCCAGCTCACCCTGTGGGTGGGACTCCTGCTCGTCGCGACCGCTGGGCTCGTGGCAGCCGGCGTCGCAGCAGCACGCCGGGGCGACCGCCGGCTCCTGGTCATGGCCCTCTTCTGCGTCGGGCTGCTCCCACAGGCGATCCAGCGGGCGGACTCGACGCACCTCGCCTGGGTGAGCTGCGTGCCGCTCGGGTTCCTGCCGGCGGCGGTGATCGAGGGGCAACGTGCCTTGCGCCCGGCCTGGCCGCAGCGGCGCTCAGCCGTGCTGGCGGTCGCGGTGCCCGTGGTGGCAACCCTGGCGCTCGCCCCGACGTTCATCTGGGGCGTGTACGGCGACTACGTGGGCCGCAGCTTCGGTGTCGACCCGATCGAGGCCGGTACGATGCGCCGCGGCGACCGCGTGTTCCACTACGGCCGCCTCGAAGCGGTCGACGCCGTGAACGCCATGCTGCCGGACCTCGAGCGCACCACCGAACCCGGCGACACCCTCTTCGTCGGGCCCATCGACCTGCGGAAGACGCCGTACAGCGAGGCGTACCTGTACTACCTGATGCCGGAGCTCGAGCCTGCCACGCGGTACATCGAGATGGACCCCGGCATCGCCAACGCCGACGACTCGGGGATGGCCGACGAGCTCCGGCGGGCCGACGTCGTCGTCCTGTCGTCGATCTACGCCAACTGGGACGAACCCAACGACTCGCGCAAGTTCGGGCCGAACGAGCCGAACGAGGTGATCGAGGAGGAGTTCTGTTTGATCGACTCGTACGGCGAGGGCTATCGCGGGCGGGGCCTGTTCGAGCTGTACAGGCACTGCTGAGGGAGTCTGACGGGCATGGGGGGAATCACATCGCCGACGGCCGCCGAGGCACTCCAGCCCCGCGTCGGCACCTACGTCGGCGTGTTCCTGGTGACGTTGTCGACCCTGATGCTGGAGATCGGGCTCACCCGCATCTTCAGCGTCACGATGTGGTACCACTTCGCATTCGTCGCGATCTCGGTCGCGCTCTTCGGCATGACGGCGGGCGCGCTCATCGTGCACCTGCGCCCACGGTGGTTCCCCGTCGCCGGCGTGGGCCGCCAGCTGTGGATCTTCGCCCTGCTGTTCGGTGGGGCCGTCGCCGTCTGCTTCGCGATCCAGCTCGCCATCCCGTTCACGCCCCGGGCAACGGTCCTGGGCATCGCCTCGGTCGTGGCCACCTGCGGCGTCATCTCGGTGCCGTTCGTGTTCAGCGGCATCGTCGTGTGCCTGGCGCTCACTCGCTTCCCCCGCCGGGTCAACCGGCTGTACGCGGTCGACCTCGTCGGTGCGGGCCTCGGCTGCGTGATGCTGGTCGTGCTCTTCTCGTTCGTGGACGGCCCGAGCCTCGTCGTGCTGATCGGCGCCTTCGCCACCGCTGGTGCGATCGCCTTCGCCATCGCCGACGGCAACGCTCGTCGCGTCGCCACCGCGGCGGTCGCGACCGTGGTGCTCGCAGGCTTCGCCGGGATCAACGGGCACCTCTACACCGACGGCTCGCCGTTGCTGAAGATCCTGTGGGCGAAGGAGGCGCGCGACCCCGACCACGCGTACGAGCGCTGGAACGCCTTCTCGCGACTGACCGTCGACGGCGACGCCGATGACCCGGCGACGACGTTGCTCGACCTGGTCATCGACAGCACCGCCGGGACGGGTCTACCCCGCTACTCGGGTGATCCGGCGGAGAGCGACAGGCTTCGTGGGCAGATCCGGAACCTGGCCCATTCCATTCGCCACGACGCGGACGTCTACGTCGTGGGGGTCGGGGGCGGCGTCGACGTCCTCTCGGCGCTCGAGTTCGATCAGCGCTCGGTCACGGGTGCCGAGATCAACGGCGACATCATCGACATCACCAACGGGGTCTATGGCGACTTCACGGGTCACCTCGACCAGGACCCCAGGGTCGACATCGTCAACGACGAGGCCCGCAGCTACCTGGCCCGGACCGACCGGCGCTTCGACATCATCCAGATCTCGCTCATCGACACCTGGGCCGCCAGCGCCGCCGGTGCCTTCGCCCTGTCGGAGAACTCGTTGTACACGACCGAGGCGTGGGGCCTGTTCATGGACCGCCTTCGCACCGACGGCATCCTGACGGTCACCCGCTACTACCGCACGGCCGACGCCGAGGGCCGACCGGTCGAGCCGCTCGAGACGTATCGCACGGTCGCCCTGGCGTCGGAGGCCCTCACCCGGCGCGGCGTCGCCGATCCCCGCGACCACGTCGCGGTCTACCGCGCGCCCACCGCCTACGGCGTCGACCTGGCGACGGTCATGGTGAGTCCCGACGCCTTCTCCGACGAGGACCTCGCCGTCCTGTCCGCCCGCGCCGCCGAGTTCGGCTTCACACCGGTGTTGACGCCCGACACGGCCGCCGATCCCATCCTTGCGGCCCTGACCGCACCTGGGGGCCCGGGCGACGCCGTCGACCGGGTCGATGCCGACATCTCGCCGCCGACCGACAACCGGCCCTTCTTCTTCCAGATGGCGGACATCGGCACCTTCCTCAACGGCGACATCGGCCGGGACGACTACGTGACCCGCCCGGTCTTCGTGCTGGGCCTGCTCGCGGTCACCGTCCTGGGCCTGGCGGCATGCTGTGTCGGTCTCCCCCTGCTGTTCGCCGGGCGAACCTCGGCGATCCGGACGAACCGCCGGCGCCTGCTGCCGCTCTACACGTACTTCACCGGCATCGGCTTCGGCTTCTTGCTGATCGAGGTCGCCCAGCTGCAACGCCTGAGCATCTTCCTGGGGCACCCGACGTACGGCCTGACCGTCTCGCTGTTCTCGGTCCTCGTCTTCAGCGGCCTGGGCAGCATGCTGACCGAGCGCATCGTGCGCGACGACCGGCCCCGCTCGCGGCTGCTTCCCCTCGCCGCCCTCGTCGCCATCGTGATCGTCGCCGGGTTCGCGACACCCGCGGTCCTCCACGCGCTCGACGGCGCCACGACCCCTGTCCGCATCGCCACGGCCGTCGCCCTCCTGGCGCCGCTGGCGCTGGTCATGGGGATGCCGTTCGCTCTCGGCATGCGGGCTGCGGCCACGGTTCACGCCGCACCGACGGCGTTTCTGTGGGGCATCAACGGCGCCGCATCGGTGTGCGCATCGGTCCTGGGGGTGGTGATCGCCCTGTTCTTCGGCATCTCGACCGCCTTCTGGGCCGGAGCGCTCGCGTACGGGTTGGCGCTCGCCTCCATGGTGGCGATCGCCCGAGGGAACCGGCGGGCGACCCCGGAGGCCCCACCGCAGCCCCATCGAGAGCACGTCGCCTCCGATCGTGTATCCGTCGCCGCCTGGTCTGACACCGGCCATCCCGCCGGCGCCGATTCCTGAGTACGACGGTCAAAGGAGCTAGGTTGCCGCCCGACGTTCGACCGGGGACGGACACTCCGTTATGACGACGCTGATCATCATCCCGACGTACCTGGAGGCGGAGAACATCACCGACATCCTCCGCGCTCTTCGGGCATCGGTTCCCGAGGCCGACATCCTCGTCGTCGACGACAGCAGCCCCGATGGCACCGCCGCGCTGGCCAAGCAGACCGCCGACGAGGAACGCCAGATCGAGACCCTGGTTCAGCCGGAGAAGAGCGGCCTGGGCGTTGCCTACCGGGCGGGATTCGCGCACGGCTTCGCCGGTGGCTACGACGTCATCGTCCAGATGGACGCGGACTTCTCCCACGATCCGGCCATGCTGCCCGAGCTTCTCCGCCAGGTGGACGCCGGCGCCGACGTGGTCATCGGCTCGCGGTACGTCGCCGGCGGCAGCATCTACGACTGGCCCACCGTGCGCCGGCTGCTGTCCCGCGGTGGGAACCTCTACGCGTCGACACTGCTCGGGCTGGGCATCCACGATGCGACGTCGGGCTTCCGCGCCTATCGCGCCAGCGTCCTCAAGGTCATCGAGGCCGGTGCGACCCGGGCCACCGGCTACGCGCTGCAGGTCGAGCTCGCCTACCGGGCCCACCGCATGGGGGCCCGGATGGTCGAGGTGCCCATCACGTTCAACGACCGCGTCCGCGGGGTGTCGAAGCTGTCGTGGCACATCATCGGTGAGGCCATGTCGCTGGTCGCCTGGTGGACCGTGCGCGACCGGCTGCTGCGCTGGGGGACGCGGCCACCGCGTCGGTGAGTCAGTACGGCCAGGTCCGGCCGTCGTGGCCGAGCGCCCGCGTCAGCCCGCCGAGCCGCGCCACCAGCAGAGCCTTGATCGCCAGGTTGCGGGCGAACCACGGCAGCTCGGCCAGCTGGCGGCCCACGTTGCGGAGCCGCGCCCGGCCGGTCATCGGCTCGCGGCGGTACTCGGCGAGCGACCGGCTACGCCCCACGTAGCGCCATTGGCGCGACAACAGGAGCTCAGCGCCGATGGCCCCGGTCACACCGACCGACGAGAACGCATCGTGCACGAGCAGACACCCGCCCGGCGGCACCCGAGCCCCCCAGCTGCGAAGGTCGTGGCGTGCGGGCACAAGGCGGTGGGCGCCGTCGACGTGGAGCAAGTCGACGGGCCCGGCCACCTCCGCCAGGGCCTCCTCGCTGAAGCGGCGGACGTGGATGACGCGATCGCGGACGCCCGCGCGGTCGAGGTTGGCAAGGAACGCCTCGTGGTCGTCCGCGGCCGCCGCCGCGAAGCCCGCGATCTCCTGCGGCCCGCGGTCGGTGCCGGCGTGGGGGTCGATGGCCACGATCTCGACACCGGGCGGGCTGCAGCGGGCGATCGCGATCGTCGAGCGGCCACGAAAGCTGCCGATCTCGACGATGCGCCCCCCGGGCGGCACGGCCCTGGCGCGTTCCGCCAGCCGGGCGACCTGGTCGGGGCTGAACCATCCCTCCACCCCGTCCAGGGCTGCCAGTAGCCCGGCCTGTGCCGTGGCGACCGTCGTGTCACCTCGGGAATCACCGACGTCGCCGGTCGCACTAGCGTGCATGGTCTGGTCACGTTAGCTGGGGAGACCGAGGACGGTGACGGCGGCGTGCACGACGCGACAGGAACCTACGACCCCGATGATTCGCTCGGCGACGGGATAGCGAAGATCGGGGACTTGGCGGCCGCCGCCGGCGTCCGGCGCATCCACGTGCTCGCGTGGCGCGACCTGGACGACGTGGAGGGCGGAGGTTCGGAGCTACACATCCACGAGATGGCCCGCCGTTGGGCCGCCGCCGGCCTCGATGTCACCCTCCGCACCTCCTGGGCTCAGGGCCAGCCCACCGAGGCCGTCCGCGACGGCTACCGCGTGGTGCGGCGCGCCGGCCGCCACATGGTGTTCCCGCGTGCCGCTGCCGCCGAGCTGTTTCGCCGCACGGGTCCCCGCGACGTCCTCGTCGAGATCTGGAACGGCATGCCGTTTCTCAGCCCCCTCTGGAATCGCGGGCCCCGCGTCATCATCATCCACCACGTCCATGGCGAGATGTGGAGGATGGCCCTCGGGCCCCGCCTCGGCGTCGTGGGTGAGCTGTTCGAGCGACATGTGGCGCCGGTGTTCTACCGCCGGACGACGATCGTCACGGTGTCGGAGTCGTCCAAGCGCGAGCTGGTTGACGAGCTCGGGTTGCCGCCCGATCGGGTCCGGGTGATCCCCAACGGCGTCGACGCCCGCTACTCCCCCGGCCCCGTATCCAAGGAACCAGAGCCGCTCGTCGTCGCGGTCGGCCGCCTGGCTCCCGTCAAGCGGTACGACGTGCTGGTCCGCGCCGCCGACATCGCCCGCCGCCGCCTCGGCCGTCCGGTCCGGCTCGAGATCGTCGGCGAGGGGTTCGAGCGTCCGCTCATCGAGTCGGTGATCGACGAGCTCGATGCCGGCGCGTGGGTGAGCCTGCGCGGCTCGATCGACGAGGCCGACAAGATCGACCTGTATCGGCGCGCCTGGGTGGTCGCATCGGCGTCGGCCCGCGAGGGCTGGGGCCTGTCGCTCACCGAGGCGGCCGCATGCGGCACGCCTGCGGTGGCGTCCCGCATCAGCGGCCACGAGGACGCGGTCGTCGACGATGTCAGCGGTCTGCTCGCCCCCGGCGACCCCGAAGCGCTGGGTACCGCCATGGCGCGCGTGCTCGGTGACGACGAGTTGCGGGCGCGCCTCCGCCGGGGAGCGCTCGACCGCGCCGCACAACTCAGCTGGACCGCCGCCGCGACCGCGTTCATGCGCGTCGTGGCCGACGAGGTGACGACCCGCCGCGCGTCGGAGCATCACAAGACAGGCCGATCTTCATGGCGCACCGTGGCCAGTGCTGCCAGGAGGCCCAGCTGTTGAGCTGCGACACGGCAGCAAATCCCCACGCGGGTCTCACCTACGAGGCGCCCTGCCCTCTGGGCCTCTACCGATGAGGAACCCGTTGCCGAGGCTCAGCCAGGCGTCGGTCCGCCTGCACGTCGCGCTGGCTGCGGTCGCCTACGTCCCCCTGCTCCTGACCCAGCCGGGCTGGGTCAGCGCCGACACCAAGACCTACCTCTACCTCGATCCCGCCCGCCTCCTGAGCCGGGCCTGGTCGATGTGGGACCCGTCGCTCGGCGCCGGGACGGTCTCACACCAGACCATCGGCTACCTGTGGCCGATGGGGCCCTTCTTCTGGCTCGCGGACGCGGTCGGGATCCCCGACTGGATGGCCCAACGCCTGTGGTGGGGAACGATCATCTTCGCCGCCGGCGCCGGGGTCGCGTACCTGCTGCGAACGCTCGGCTGGCGCGGGACGGGGGTGGTCGTGGCCACCTTCGCCTACGCGCTGTCCCCCTACATCCTCACGCTGGTGGCCCGCCTGTCCGCCATCCTGCTGCCATTCGCCGGGCTGCCGTGGCTGGTGGCGTTCACGATCCGCACGGTCCGCACCCGGGGCTGGCGCTACCCCGCGCTGTTCGCCCTGACCGTCGCGACGTGCGGGAGCGTGAACGCGACGGCGCTGCTGCTCGTGGGGCTGGCACCGGCCCTGTGGCTCGTCCACGCCGTGTGGGTCGCCAAGGAGGTGAACTTGCGCCGGGCGGCCACGGCGGTGCTTCGGCTCGCCGTCCTGACGATCCCCGCGTCCGCGTGGTGGATCGCCGGCCTCAGCGTGCAGGCGACCAACGGCCTCGAGATCCTGAGCTACTCGGAGACCGCACGGACCGTGTCGCTGGTGTCGGTGAGCCACGAGGTGCTGCGCGGCCTCGGATACTGGTTCTTCTACGGGGGCGATCGGTTGGGCCCCTGGATCGAGCCGAGCACCTACTACACCCAGTCGCCCGGGCTCATCGCCCTCACGTTCCTGCTCCCCATCGCGGGCCTCGCGGGCGCCGTGGTGGCCCGGTGGCGCCACCGGGCGTACTTCGTGGTGCTCGCCGCCGTCGGCGTCGCGGTCGCGACCGGCGCGTATCCCTGGGAGGACGGCCCCCTGTGGCCCTGGCAGCGGGCGGTGAAGCGGTTCCTCCTCACCGACGTCGGCTTGTCGATGAGAAGCCTGCCCCGGGCCGTGCCACTGGTCGCCCTGGGGTTTGCGGTGCTGCTGGGTGCGGGCGTGACGAGCGTCGTCCGCCGCTGGCCCCAATGGAACCGGCGCTTGCTGATCGGCGGGGTCGCGGCGGCGGTGCTGGCCCTGCCTCCGCTGTGGCTGGGCGAGTTCGTCCCCGAGAACCTGCGGCGCCAGGACATCCCCGACTACTGGCAGCAAGCCGCCGATCACCTCGACGCCGACGGGCAGGACAGCCGGGTGCTGGTCGTGCCCGGCAGCGACTTCGCCAGCTATCGCTGGGGCAACACCGTGGATCCCATCCTGCCCGGCCTGACCGACCGGCCGTCGATGCAGCGCGAGCTCATTCCGCACGGGTCGCCGGCCTCGGCCAACGTGCTCAACGCACTCGACCTGCGGCTCCAGGAGCGCACGGCCGACCCCGACAGCGTCGCCCCCATCGCCCGGTTGTTGCGGGCCGGCGACGTGCTGGTGCAGAGCGACCTCCAGTACGAGCGCTACAACACCCCCCGCCCCCGCAACTTCTGGGACCTGATGTCATCGGCCCCGGGGTTGGGCGATCCCGATGAGTTCGGCCCCGACGACCCCAACCTGACGATCCCGGAGGTCCCGCTCGACGACGAGCTGACCATCCTGACCGACCCGGCCCTGCCCGACCCGCCCGCGCTGGCGTCGTTCCCAGTGAACGACCCGGTGCCCATCGTGTCGGCGCACGGGCCCGGAACCGCCCTCCTCGTGGCCGGCGACGGGGCGGGGCTGGTCGACGCCGCCGGCGCGGGGCTCCTCGACGGCACCGAGCTCATCCGCTACAGCGCCAGCCTCGACGGCGACGAGATCGGCGCCGCGCTCGACGACGGTGCCGCCCTGCTCCTCACGGACTCCAACCGCAAGCGGGGCGAGCGCTGGACCACCGTCCGCCACACGCGCGGCTACACCGAGGCCGCCGACGAGGAGCCCCTCGTCAGAGACCTCAGCGACAACCGTCTGCCGGTGTTCCCCGACGAGACCACCGACTCGCAGACGGTGTCCGTCTACGAGGGTGGCATCGAGGCCAGGGCCACCAGCTACGGGAACACGATCACGTTCACACCCGAGGACCGGGCCGCATACGCCGTCGACGGTGACCCCGAGACCGCCTGGCGCACGGGGGCGTTCTCCGACCCCCGCGGTGAGCGGCTCGAACTGACGCTGACCGGCCCGGTGACCACGGATCACGTCACCCTGCTGCAGCCCACCACGGGCCTCCGCAACCGCTCTATCGAATCGGTCCGCCTGCGGTTCGACGACGGCGACGCGATGGATGTCGATCTCACCGAGCAGTCCCGCGAGGCGCCCGGCCAGGTGGTCACCTTCCCCCGGCGCACGTTCGAGAAGCTGTCGCTCGAGATCCGGTCCGACACCGCCGACGACAACCTCGTTCGCTTCGGGGGACTCTCCAGCGAGGGCTTCGCAGAGGTGACTATCGGCGACGACGACGCCCGCCTCGACGAGCTCGTTCGTCTCCCGAACGACCTGCTCGAGGCGGCCGGCGACGACTCGATGGACCACCCTCTGGCGATCAGCCTCAACCGCCTGCGCCAGGACCCTACCGATGCCACCCGACTCGACGAGGAACGCGCCATACAACGGAGGTTCACCCTGCCGTCGGCCCGTGCGTTCACGCTCGGCGGCGAGGTTCGCCTCTCGCCCCGGGCCGACGCCTTCACGATCGACGGCCTGCTGGGGCGCCCCCACGACGGATCGGCGACATGGGCCCGAGCCAGCAGCAACCTCACCGGCAGCCTCGAGAACGCCAGCGCCGCCGTCGACGGCGACCCCTCCACCGCCTGGAACACCGTCCGGGCCGAGCCGGGCGGGCAGTGGATCGAGGTCAACCTTCCCGAGCCCCAGACCGTCGACCAGCTCCCCCTGACGATCGTCGCCGACCGGCTGCACTCGGTTCCCACCGAGATCGAGCTGACGGTGGACGGGCGGTCGCTGGGGCGTCTGCCGCTGCCCGCCATCGAGAGCCAGGACGAGCAGAACGCCACCGTGACGGTGGACGTGCCGCTCCCGGAGCGTGCGACCGGTTCGTCGTTCCGCGTGCAGTTCACCGGGATGCGGGCGGTGACCACCACAGACTGGACGAGCAACCGTGAGGTCGACCAGCCAGCGGCGCTGGCCGAGATCGGCCTGCCGGGACCGACCGTGGCCGCCCGCTCCGACAGGTTCGACAGCGGCTGCCGGGACGACCTGCTCAGCATCGACGGCGAGCCCGTCGCCGTTCGGGTCACGGGGACGATGGACGCCGCCCTCGCCCGCCAGCCGCTCACGATTGCCACTTGCGCCGCCAGCGCCGGGCCGGTCGAGCTCGACGGCGGCGACCACGACGTCCGCGCGGCCCGCGGGGACGTCGTTGGCATCGACCTCGATCAGGTCGTCCTGCGCTCGGCGGCCGGCGGGGCGGCGTCTTCGGCGGCCGGACCCCTGGTGGCCGAGGCCATTGCCGCCCGCGCCGACGACACCGCCGCCGCGCCCCCTCGTGTGACCGTTGTGCAGGAGGGTCCAGACCACGTTGAGGTCGAGGTGACGGGCGCGACCGCCGGCGAGCCGTTCTGGCTGGTGCTGGGCCAGAGCTTCAACGACGGCTGGGCGGCCAGCATCGACGGAGAACGGATCGCCGACCCCGAGCTGGTCGACGGCTTCGCCAACGGCTGGCAGGTCGTGCCCGACGCCGAGTCCTTCGTGGTCGACCTGCGCTTCGGGCCCCAGCGCCGCGTCGACCTCGCGGTCGCGCTGTCGGCCGTCGCGGCGGCGGCGTGCCTGGCGCTGACGATCCGCCGGCCCCGCTCGGCGATCATCGCCCCATCGGCGCTGGCCGAGCCCTACTCGAAGGTGCTGGCGTTCCGCTACGAGGGCGCGCTGCCGACCATGCGCACGGCCGTGCTCACCGGCGTGGGGGTCGGCCTGCTGGGATTCGTGGTCGCGGGGCCCGCGGTCGGGGCGGTCGTCGGCATCGCCTCCGGCCTGGGCGCCCGCCACGAGGCGTTCCGCCGCTGGCTGCTGCTGGGGAGCCCGCTCGCCCTTGGCGTCGCCGCGCTGTACGTGCTCTACATCCAGGTACGCCACGGGCCGGCGCCCGGCTTCGAGTGGCCCATCGAGATGGATCGCGTCCACCCGTTCGGATGGCTGGCGATCCTGCTTCTGGTGGCCGACGTGATCGTCGATCGGGTGTGGCAAGCTCGACGCACGGACACATGACGGCCACCGACAGCAGCTTCATCCTCGGTGTCGACCTCGACGGCGTGTGTGGCGACTACACGGGTGCCCTGCGCGACATCGTGGCCCGCCACCGGCAGGTCGATCCCGAGTCGCTCCCGCTCGAGCGCTCGTGGGACTTCCGGGAGTGGGGCCTGTCGCCCGCGGAGTTCGAGCGGATCCACCAGGCAGCGGTCCTGGAACACCGGATCTTCCGGACCATGCCGGCGTTCGACGGCGTCGCCGAGGTGTTGTGGCGGTTGTCGGACGCCGGGGTCTGGATCCGCATCATCACCCACCGGCTGTACGTCAACTGGGGCCACCGGGTCGCCGTCGCCGACACCGTGGACTGGCTCGACGCCATGAACATCCCCTACCGCGACCTGTGCTTCCTGGGCGCCAAGCCGCAGGTGGAGGCCGACTGCTACGTGGAGGACGCGCCCCACAACGTCGTCGCCCTGCGAGAGACCGGTGCCTACGTGATCGTCTTCGACCAGCCCTACAACCGGGGCGTCGACGGACCTCGCGCCACCGACTGGGCAAGCGTCGAGGACCTGGTCGGCGCCCGGGTCACCGATCTGGGCCTGAGCCTCCAGGCGCCGTTGCCGGGGTTCGAGGACGCCCGGGGGCGGCTGCAGCGGCGGGTCGCGC
>Ga0081455_10005650_pt1 | contig 13655 bp, 14 predicted proteins | sample TabmetS3T2R1_FD_70207 | JGI IMG/M metagenome (GOLD analysis project Ga0081455, IMG submission 70207) | Tabebuia heterophylla rhizosphere microbial communities from the University of Puerto Rico - S3T2R1 | ecosystem: Host-associated > Plants > Roots > Rhizosphere ... | reverse complement strand
GCCGTCGCCGCCGACGCCGGCCATCACGGTCTGGCTCTGATCCGCAGCGAGCCAGTTGTCCTGATAGGCCTTCGTGTTGGCATCCACGTCGGATTTGTTATGGCCGCTCTCGGATTCCTGGTCGCCATTCGAGACGGCCTTGCCGCCCTCCGCCTCGGAATGCTTCGCCGCCTTGGCATTCGCGCCCCCGGCGTCCCAGTATGCCTTCTGAGAAACGTCATCGCCGTTCTTGACGTGGACGTCGGCGCCTTCGGCCTTGTTGGTCGGGTTGAACTTGATGGTGGGGTTGCTGATGATATTGCCCTCGTTGTAACCGTCTCCACCGTTCCCTGCGCTGTTGCCGCCGGTCGATGCCTTGAACGTGATCGTATCGGAAGGAAATGATGCCCTTGCCATGTGAGTCTCCCTGGTTTGCACACTGTGCGTCCCAATGTGGACAGCAACGATCTTGGATTTGGACACCGGATCGGTCTAGCCGCCAAAGCTGATGCCATTCGAAGCGAAGGTGTACGCCCGAAATGCTACCCTCTCGCTGCCGGGATCCGGGCAGCTTCAGTGCCGCTCAAGCGTTTTCAAGTGAAGCGGAGAGGTCCGCGCCGGCAAGACGCGTCAATTCAGAACCTGGAGCGCCGTTTCGATTCGATCAAAACGGAAGAGGCCCTAGGCAAGATGGTCCAGCAGGTGAAGGTCCGCCAACAGGTGCGTGGCGAAATCGCCGCCAAGCGCAACGTTGCCGTGGCCGCCGTCGCCACCGATGCCGGCAATCTGGATCGCGCTCTGATCGAACTGGACGTCGTTACTCTGATGCGCCTCGGCGGTCGAATTGTATCCCGCCACTGCGATGTTGATCGGGGCGTAGATGGCCACGTCGATATCGACAATGTTTCCTGTGAAATGGCCGTTGCCGCCGTTGCCAGCGCTGTTGTGACCGGTCGCGATGACGTCGGAGCCGATCAAATCGAAGATGGAAGGGAAAATGTCCGCAGTTCCGCCGGTCGCGGCGTTGCCGTTCCCGCCATCGCCGCCGACGCCGGCTTTCTGAACAGCGGATTGATCGAACACCACATTGTTTGTCTGATCAGCGTGAGCCGTGGAATTGTATCCCGCCACCGCGATGTTGATCGGATAGTAAAACGCAAAGGTCGCGTGAACGATGCCCCCGTAAGCGTATCCATCGCCACCGTTGCCGGCGTTGTTCTCGCCCGTACTGATGTCGCCCGAGGCAGCAGATCCGGACGCGCTGATGGTTCCGCCTGATGCGGCATTCCCATGGCCGCCACTACCGCCAACTCCCGCGATCTGGGTCGCGGATTGATCAAGATGGACGATGTTCGTCTGATGGGCGTCGGCAGTCGAATGGGAGCCCGCCACCGCAATGTTGATCGGGCTATAGACCGCGACAGGCGCATGCACCATCGATCCGGAAAAGTGGCCATCACCACCGTTGCCGGCGCCATTGTCGCCGGTACCGATCACGCTCGGGAAGCCGCGCATGCCAGTGGACCCAAACGCGCCAACGTCTCCGCCTGATGCGACATTCCCGTTGCCGCCATCACCGCCAACTCCGGCGATCTGGGTCGCGGATTGATCGAGATAGACGATGTTCGTCTGATAGGCGTTGGCTGTACCATGAGAGCCGGCCTGTGCCACGTTGATCGGCTCGAATGCAGCGTAGCTCGTGTCGATCAGGCTCCCGGCAAAATGGCCGTTGCCGCCATTGCCGGCGCTGTTATCTCCCGTGTGGATCGGGAAGTGTGACCACGAATTCCGGGGAAGCCACCACGCGTCCGGGGCATCGTGCCCGAACAGATGCTTGCGCTCCAAAGGAACGCCCTCCGATACACCCCGACGACCCATGGCTGTTGCCCTGCCTAGATTGCTTCGCGCCGACTGGACCGACGCCGCCCGCACCCAAGAGAGAATGTCACCTCGGCAAGCCAAAAGCCGAGTCGCCAATTCGGGTCGCAAACGTTCGGACGGTAGACATGATATCGGTTACATCCGTTCGGGTGTGGCAGTAGTACCGTCGTGAACCGCGGGGCGCGGTTCGCCCCCTTCTGCGCCCACCATTTGCCTTCGACCGGATCGGTCAATCCCGCAGGCATGCCTCAGATAGGGACGGACGCCCCACGGGGCGTCACGAGTTCGGCAATAGATTTCCAAGCAACGCGATCAAATCGGACTGACGCCGCACGCCTCAACCTGGGCGATGATGATCCTTGGCTTCGTCGGCCTTGGGGCGTTTGCGTACCGGCGGCGCAACGTCGCGCCTGCTGCCTGAAACCGCCTGCACGGGGTTTCGATCTCCCTATGGAACGGCCGGCGACTGCGGCCAGTTCGCGCGTGATCGCCTTACCATGCGGACAGCCGACACGGGTATTCAGCACGAGGCACGAGCAGAGGTTAGCCATCCGACAGCCGCGTGGGCGGCGACTGACGACCGGCTTTGTGTGACGCAGCAGTATGCCTGGCGGCGCCGGGATCCCCTACCTTAGACCAGAGATATAAAATCCCTGTGCAAAACTGTCGGTCTTTTGGCGCCATCGAACAGCACGGTGATGCCGGTGGTGCTGTGACTGACGTGGACAACGATGCCGGTCCGGTCAGCCAGCTCCGGGAATCGATCGGCTCCGAGCACGCTCATCTTGAAGCGCCGGCCGACAACAATTCTGTCGGTTTCCTGAACCATCATCAAAGCATTCAATAAATGAAAGGAATCGTCTGCGCTGGTACGCAAGATAAGAGCGTGATTCGGGTTACTTTGAGACAAGCTTGTGGCGAAGGCGTAGTGCGTTGCAGCATCGATCCCCCCGCATGACTTGGCCATCCCATCCGGGAAAGCCCGCCCGCCCCATCCGCGATGCAGGAAGGCAACGCAGCGGCCGAAAGTGATTCTGGCCAAATAATCTCGGTTGGTTTTTCCCGGCTCCTGGCGAATCATTCCCGGCAACGACTTGGGAGGGGGGCGATCATGGACTTATTCCTCGGTGAGAAGATCGCCGTTTTGGAAAGCGAGACGCAAAAAACCTGCCGTTCCTGCGGTGAAAGATTGAAGCTGGTTCGAACGATGGTGAACTCCCGCACGGGCGCTATCGTCCACATGTTCGAATGCCGGTGCGGGGAGCGCACGTGGGATGATTAGAGAACAGGCCACGATCGCAAGCTTTCGGTAGCGCGGCTTCGACCGCAGCTTGACGCCGTCGGCGAACCGCAAGCGAGACCGCGAGGACGACCTCCACCATTGCTCTGCTGCCCGTCACGTTTACAGCCAGTTGTTTTGACGATGCGATTGCCAGATAGCAGATGACAGCCCGGAAGCTCATCACGACCATCGCAACCCTTGCCGGCGGCGCGGCCGGATTGTTCGCACCGATCGGCTTCGTCAGATGGCTGCTGCGCACCGACCCTGAGGAGGCCGGCATCCTCACTTTGTTCTTCTTTCCGGTGTGGTGTCTGCTGGTGGTGCTTGGCCTCTTGATCGGGCGCAAGGCGGGACTGCTCGTGACCGGCGGCAAGCGGGTCGCGCAGAGATGAAGTTTAGATCAGATCCCGAACAGCCAGATCGCGACGATGGTAGCTAGCGTCGCTAGCCCGCTGATGGTCCATCCGGTTGCGTAGGACTTGTTTTCGTCGTCGCTGATGCCGCGCATCAGGTCGGCGGCGCCTGTGGTTGCGGACCGCCACTGCATGGCGTTGCTCCAAAAAGCCTGCCCGCAAGCATAACGCCGGACTGGGTTCCCGGTTCCCGGCTATTTGGCGGCCGTGAGTGAGACGGCGCGCCAGTCTTCAATCAGACGTAGGAAAGCCGGCGTGCATCGGCCGGTGCGATTTCGTCTTCGTCGCCGACGATGATGGTGACCTTCCACCCCTCGCTGGCCCAGACCCGCGCCTTGGCGACCGCCACCAGCATGCTGCTCCGGTCCATCCTGACGGTCTCGTCCTTGCGTTCCGCCACGATCCTGTACGCCATGCCACTCCCCCTACGCCGGTATTACTACGGGGGAAGTTTCGGTTACCGCTTTGGCCGCAATTTGCCGACAATTTGTCCAATCAGGGGCATGGTTAACGGCCGAAACGCGGTTTTGAGGGCCGGTTTGGACCTATTTGGCGGCTTTTCGCACCGCCAGCGCCGGTTTGGTCACGCCGTCGAGCCCGGTCAGGATCAGGACGGTCAAGAGCGCGTTCTGCGGGCCGTACCAGGCATTGGTCGGCTTGTACCATTCGTTGCGCGAGTGCCAGTTGCCGCCCTCGCCGCCGCCGCCGATGGTGACGGCGGGAATGCCGAGCGACATCGCGATGTTGGAATCGGTGGACGAGCCGGCAAAGGTCGGGCGCGGTCCCTTGGTAACGGCCGCGACCGTGCGCTGGGTGGCCTGCACGATCGGCGAATCCATCGCGACGATGCCCGCCGGGCGGTCGCCGATCAGCTTTGCCTCCACCGTCATCTTGTCGGACTTCCAGCGCGCGTTTTCATCCGCCACCGCTTCCTTGACGAGCTCGAGCAGCCGCGCCTCGAGCTTCAGGAGTTCCTCGGTGGAGTTCGAGCGCATGTCGACGGCCATCCGCGCTTCCGCGGCGATGGCGTTGACCGAGGTGCCGCCGGTCACGGTGCCCACGGTAAAGGTCGTCCTCGGATCGGAGGGGGGCTGCAGCTCCGAGATCTTTGCGATCGCCCGGCCCATCGCATGCGTCGCGCTCGGCAAGCCGAATTCCTGGAACGAGTGCCCGCCGGGGCCCTTGAAGGTGAACTCGTAGCGATGGCTGCCGGTCGCCTGGTTGACGACCCGGGTAATGCCGAGCCCGTCGATCGAGATGAAGCCGTCGATATCGGTGTGATCGCGGAACAGCGCCTTCACGCCGCGCAGATTGCCGAGCTCTTCCTCGCCGACCGTGCCGACGAACAGGATGTCGCCGACGGTTGCGATCCCATTTTCGTTCATCACCTTGATCAGCGACAGCATCGCCGCGAGCCCGCGCGAATCGTCGCCGATGCCGGGTGCGATGATCGCACCGTCCTTCTCCTTCACGGCGACGTCGGTGCCTTCGGGGAATACCGTGTCGAGATGCGCCGACACCACGAGCTTGGGCCGGCCGCCGCCGCTGCCCTTGCGCAGCGCGATCACATTGCCCTCGGCATCGATCGATGTGTCCTTGAAGCCGAGCTCCTGCATCCGCTTCTGGTAATATTCGGCGCGGACTTTCTCCTTGAACGGCGGCGCCGGGATTTCGGTGATGCGCTTTTGCTCGGCAAAGGTCCGCTCGTCGTCGGCCTTGATGTCGTCGAGCGTCTTGACGATTTTGGGATTGGCCAGAATGGCTTCCAGATCGGGCGCGGGAGCCGTCTGCGCCCACGCCTGCTGCGTCAGCGCGTGCTGCGCGGCGGCGACGAATGCGATGGCCAGGATCGATCGAGCAAGTGTCATCAAGTCTTCTCCGTTCGCGATTCTATCCCGCGCTTAGTCCTGCATCCTTCAGCCGCCCCGCGAACCAGCCGGACAAGGCCTGGTCGTAAACGCCGCTGGTATAGACTTCCGACATCGTGACATGGGTCTTGCCAAGCGTCAGCATCACGCCGATCCAGTAGGCGAACCACAAATGCGGGTCGGTCAGCGCCCGCAGCTTGTGCTGGTCATGCTCGAGCGGCTGATGATTGGCCGATTTGCGCACCTCGACCGCGAGCAGATTGTTGGGGATCGCGCGCTGGTGCACCACGATGTCGGGATAGATCGATTTCGCCAGATGATCGTCGGTCGAGACGGTCGAGCCATGCGGCAGCCGCAGCGTGCGATCGCCGAGCCGGTCGTATTCGCAATCGATCTCCCAGCCCGTGAATTGCGGTTCGAAATGCACTGCCAGGCGATGTGTCAGGGCGCGCTCGCCGACGTCTTTTTCGAGCAGATAGGCCTCGCGCGCGTAGAACTCGTGAAGTGCGGTGACGACCTTGTTCAGCTCGGTCTGCATCTGGCCTCCGCACCGTCATTGCCTGCGACAAATGCGAAGCGTTTGCGCAAGGGAGCGACAACGACGATTTCACAATTGCGGCAATCCGGCTAGCTCAAAACGTTCAGACGATTGTCCCCTCACATCTGCACTTCGATCAGCCGCGGCCCCGGCTCGGCGACGGCTTCCGCCAACGCCTTGTTGAAATCGTCGGCATTGGCGACCGCGCGCGCCGGCACGCCCATGCCCTTGGCGAGCGCGACGAAGTCGAGGTCCGGACGGTCGATCTTGAGCATGTCGAGCGCCCGCTGCCCCGGCTCGCCGGCGCCGACGCCGTCGAATTCACCGCGCAATATCTGGTAGATCTTGTTGGCAAAGACAATCGTGACGATGTTGAGGCCTTCGCGCGCCTGCGTCCAGAGCGATTGCAGCGTGTACATCGCGCTGCCGTCGCCGACCATGCAGATCACCTTGCGGTCGGGGCACGCCACCGCGGCACCGGTTGCGACCGGCGTCGAGAAGCCGATCGAGCCGCCCATGTTCTGCAGCCAGTCGTGCGGAGCTGCCGCCGCCGTCGGCGGAAAGAAGCCGCGGCCGGTGGTGACGGATTCGTCGACCACGATGGCATTTTCCGGGATCGCCATGGCGATCGCCTGTGCGATCGAGGCGTGCGTCAGCGCGCCGGTTGGCCTGGCGAGCTCGACCATTTTCTGTGGCTTCCGGTCGGCCGGCTGGGCATGCAGCGCGCCGGCCAGCGCCTCCAGCGCGGCGACGGAATTTTCGGCGCCCGTGGTCATGCGATGCACCTCGCAGCCTTGCGGCTTCAGCATGCTCGGCTTGTTCGGATAGGCGAAGAACGCCACGGGATCATTGGCCTCGACCAGCACGATGTTCTTGAAGTCCTTCAGGATCGGCAGCGCCTGCTCGATCACGTAAGGGATGCGGTCGATCGAGAAGCGGCCTTTGCCGCGCGCCATGCGCGGATTGTAGGTCTGGCCCATCACCTTGCAGCCGGTCTTGCCCGCGATCTGGGCGGCCAGCGCCAGCCCGTGCTCGGTGAGCGCGCTGCCGGTCATCAGCAGCAGCGTCGACGCGCCGCCGTTGCGCAGCACCTTGGCGGCATTGTCCACGGCCTGCGCGGAATAGCTGGCGCGCTGGTTGTCATCAGGCACCTGCGCGATGCCGTCGGCCTCGTTCCAGGCGGTATCGGCAGGCAGGATCAGGGTGGCGATCTGCGCCGGCGAGCTCTTGGCAGCGGCGATGGCCGCGGCGCCGTCGGCGGCGACCGACTTGGCGTCCGGCGAGGTCCGCACCCAGGACGACATCGGCCGCGCCAGCCCCTCGATGTCGGACGTCAGCGGGGCATTGTAGCCGATGTGATAGGTCGCGTGCTGGCCGACGATGTTGACGATGCCGGAATTGGCCTTCTTGGCGTTGTGGAGATTGGCCAGACCATTGGCAAGGCCGGGGCCGAGATGCAGCAGCGTCGAGGCGGGCGTGCCCTTCATGCGGTAATAGCCGTCGGCGGCGCCCGTCACCACGCCCTCGAACAGACCGAGCACGCAGCGCATCCCCTCGACCCGGTCCAGTGCGGCGACGAAATGCATCTCCGAGGTGCCGGGATTGGTAAAGCAGACGTCCACCCCGCCCGCGACCAATGTCCGCACCAGACTTTCCGCACCGTTCATGCTCTCGTTCCCTTCGCGATCTTTTTCAGGAGCCGCCAACGATCAATCATTGTTCACACATTTCGTCAAAGGTTAGCGGAACAAGGCAGCCATCGCGTAGGGCATGTTGCCTTTTTTAACCGCGGGGATTGAAAATGGCTGATGTCACAGGCTCGTTGGTTGCACGACCGCCGCAATTATGGCCTTTGTCCTCTCATACTCAGATTTTTTCGCGAGGAAGAAAAAGATGACCAGGGCTTTTGCTTTGTTGTTTGCGGCGCTGACCATGCTGGCCGGGGCCGGCCAGGCGCAGGCCCAAGGTTTATTTCCAGGTCTCTTTGAAGACTCGCGCGACATCATGGGCGGCGGCCCCGGTTTCTTCCGGCCCGGCATGCCCAGCGGATCGAGCCCGATCCCGCGCCAGACCGTGTACTTCACCGGCAATTACGCCCCCGGCACGATCATCATCAACACCGCCGAGCGCCGGCTCTATCTCGTGCTCGCCAACGGCCAGGCGCTCCGCTACGGCATCGGCGTCGGCCGCGACGGCTTCCGCTGGAGTGGAACCCATCGCATCAGCGCGAAGCGGGAATGGCCGAGCTGGACCCCGCCGGCCCAGATGCTCCGGCGCCGGCCCGACCTGCCGCGCCATATGCGCGGCGGCATCGACAATCCGCTCGGCGCGCGGGCGATGTATCTGGGATCGACGCTGTACCGCATCCACGGCTCCAACGAGCCCGAGACGATCGGACAGGCGGTCTCCTCCGGATGCTTCCGCATGACCAATGAGGACGTGACCGATCTCTACAGCCGCGTCTCGGTCGGCACCACGGTGGTGGTGAAGAACTAGACAGCGTCCATCCCTCGGCTGCTGTCGCGGCTCGTCTTGAATAGGTGAGTGGATGGAAAACGAAGCTGGCCGAATCCTGGAATTCCTGGCGCTCTCCGAGCGACTCAAGCGCGAGTTGCGGCATAGCTGGCTATCCGATGGACGACGCGAGAGTGTCGCTGAGCATACCTGGCAGATGGCGCTGATCGCGCTGCTTGCACACCGTCATCTTGAGCATCCCGTCGATATTGGGCGCGTGCTCAAGATTATCCTGGTGCATGACCTGGTAGAGGCGTTGGCCGGGGATATTCCCTATTTCGAAGTGGGTGAGCGAAAAGAGCTCAAGGCAGACCGCGAACGTGCGGCAATCGAGGAAATCCGAACCCGTGTTGCCGGCGACACCGGACAGGAAATCTTCGAGCTGTGGCACGAATTTGAAGCGCATACGACGGCTGAGGCCAAGTTCGCCATCGCGCTGGATAACCTTGAAGTGCAAATTCAGCACAATCTCGCGGACTTCGGAACGTGGGAGCCGATCGAGTATATCTGGTCTACACAAAGATGGATGCGCGATGCTCGCACGATGCCTTCCTGGCAGCGCTTTGCAATGCAGTGAAGGCGCAAGCCGAGGCCAAGATGGTCGACGGGGGAATCGACGTCTCCTCGATCAGAGCACGGGTTGCCGGAAGATAAACGAAGGTTCCGGAATACACCTCCAGGCACTGGGGTGAAGGAATCTTGCACGCGCCGCCAACAATCGCTTGAACAACCCTTGCACACACGCGCCGATTGCTGCAGCGTCGTTTGAATGCGCACGCTCCGCCGATTCCTCCATGTACGAACGCTAGCGGTGGCCCTGAGCGCCGCGGCACTCGGCGAGATTTTGCTGCCGTGCACGGCGCTCGCCGACATTCCCGCCATCGCGCAGCGTCAGCGCAGCGAGAAAAAGATTTTCACCGACAGCGAGATCACCGAAGGCTTTCTCAAGATCGCCTTCGGCGCCGAATATCATCTCGCCGGCCGCGTCGACCGCATCCGCAAATATGACGGGCCGGTGCGGGTGTACGCCGACGGCAGCCGGGCCGACCGCAAGGCGCAGCTTGCGAAAATCGTGGCCGACATCGCCGCGCGCGTTCAACACCTCGACATCGCGATGGCCGGAAACCTCGAAGACGCCAACGTGCAGGTCAAGCTGGTGCGCGACCGCGATCTCTATCGCACGATCGCGACCTTCTACGGCAGCGAACGAGCGCGCGAGATCCGCTCCTCGCTCGACCCGCAATGCCTGTCCGGTTTTCGCAAGAACGAAAAGTTCGAAATCGAGCACTCCGACGTGATCCTCACCGTCGACAATGGCGACTTCGTCTTCTTCGACTGCGCCTATGAGGAGTTGCTGCAATCGCTGGGACCGATCAACGATACGTCGAGCGTGCCCTGGACCATGTTCAACGACAATGTCTCGATGGGCTATTTCGACGTCTACGACCAGTATCTCCTCAACCTGCTTTATGACCCCCGGATCAAGCCCGGCATGACCGTGCAGGAGGTCAAGGCGTTGTTGCCGGACGTGCTGACCGACGTTCGCGCCTGGGTGCGCAAGGTCAACAACCTGCCGTAAGTGATGGGCTGCGGGCCAGCCGTCAATGCGCAGCTTCATCACGCAATGATGCGAGTGGAGAGGACGTGAGTTTGCCACTGGCCTCACCGCGTCATTGCGAGGAGCGAAGCGACGAAGCAATCCATGCTTCAGCGCATGCGGAGCGATGGATTGCTTCGCTTCGCTCGCAATGACGACGAAAAATTCATTTGGCTGAACGCCAATTCCCCGCAAGGTCGCAGCCCTAGCCGCGCCCTTCTCAATGCTCCGCGATCGCCATCTGCACGACGCGGTGAATAGCCCGGGAGGAACAATTCGCGTTTATTCCCACAACAACGCAAAGTTTTATTTACGAAACGTTGTGACTTCCAAGAGCAAATCCTATTTAATGTTGGTTATGGGCGACTCGCATAAGTCTTTCAAATGAACGACCTGCCTCGGATCCAGGCCTTGCGCTGCTTCATCACCGTGGCCCGTGAAGGCACGGTGTCGCGCGCGGCCACGCTGCTGCACCTCACCCAGCCTGCCGTCAGCCTGCAACTGAAGGGCCTGGAGGAGAACACCGGGCTGCAGCTTTTCAACCGGACGCCGGGCGGCTTTACCCTGACGGAAGCGGGCGCCGCCCTGCTGCCGCTGGCGCACCGGACGGTATCGGCCTCGGCGGATTTCAGGACGGCGGCGGATTCCCTGCGCGAATCGCTGCGGGGTACGCTGCGCGTCGGCACGATCCAGGATCCCGAGTCGATCCGGCTCGGCCCGTTCGTGCGAAGTCTCGCCACCTCTTCGAAGAAGACCGAGGTTTTCCTTCGCTACGGCATGACCGACGACGTGCTGGCGCAGATCGGCAGGGGCGAACTCGACGTCGGATACTATGTCGATGCCACGCCGCCCGAATGCCTGGCGTCACGGATATTGTCCGAACGGGCCATCGACGACGGCAAGTTCGAGCTCATGCCGCTGATGCGCTTCGATTACCGCGTGATCGCGCCTCGCGAATGGAGCGACAAGGTGTTGGGCAAGGATTGGGCCGACCTCGCCGACCTGCCCTGGATCGCGACGCCGTATGACTCGGTGCATCGGCGGCTGCTCGACGACGTGTTCCGGCCGATGGGCTCATTGCTGAAGCGCGTTGCCTTTGCCGATCAGGAAGAAGCCATGATCGACTTCGTCGAATCCGGCGACTGCCTCAGCCTCGCCCGCGACTGCGTGCTCGACCGCGTCGCACCGAAACGGAATATCGTCATCGCCGACAAGGTGGCGCTGACCTGCGACCTCAGCTTCGCCTGCCTGGCGTCGCGGCGAAACGAGCCGATGATCTCGCAGGCCTTCTCGGCCATGCAGGCGGTATGGGACTTGAAGCCAGCCGGCGCCGCATCCACGCCGATCGAAGCGGCAAGGGCGCGGAAAAGCGCCCGAAGGTAGCCGGCATCAGATCTTGGCACTAGATCTTGGCGCTGCAGATCGATTTGAGCGCCTTCCATTCCTCGGTTGAGAGCAGTGGCGGTCCGCTGGCCGGCGGGTCTTGCCGGCTCATCCGCGCCAGCCGGTCCTCGCTCAGAGGGTGAGTGGAGATAATGGACAGGCCCTTGCCTTCCTTGCCGGTCACCCGAAGCAGCAACTCCCCGGCCGGCTTCGCCGGCCGGCCGAGCCGATGCATGGCATCGATCGCAAAGCTGTCGGCATTCTGCTCGGCTTCGCGCGAATGCGACGACGTCACCAGCGTACGCGAGCCGAAGATCAGCGCGCTGGAGCCGGTGATGTCGCCGAACAATAGCCCGATCAGGAACGACGTGCCGCCGTCGTGGATCAGCTTGCGCATGCTGTCACGGTGCTTGAGATGGCCGAGCTCATGGGCCAGCACGCCGGCAATCTCGTCGGCGTTCTCGGCCTTCGCCAATAGTCCGTCGAACAGATAGACCTTGCCGCCCGGCAGCGCGAAGGCGTTCGGAATCGAACTCGACAGCACGCCCGACTGCACCGACGTGTCGAGGCCGGCGGATTCGCGAATCGCGGTGACGAGCTTGGTGAACGCCTTCTGCCCGGCCGCATTGTCGCAAACCTTGGCGTCGAACATCTTCTTGATCTGGGTGTCTGCGACGTCACCGAGCCGCCGCTCGAACGCTTCGGGCACCAGCGGCGTGAGGCGGTCGGCCAGCAGCGGCAGCCCGAATAGCACCACGGCAACGATCGATACCGCCGCCGCGATCGACCAGCCGACGATGGTGGCGACGCCACGGCGGCCGATCATGTGGTCGTCGATGCTGGCGCAGCGCGCGACGAGTTCGCTCGCAAGCGCGGTGTCGCGAACCTCCAGCCGCGCCAGCGCAGGCGCCGTCAGGCAGCTCACGCGCAGCACGCCGGTCGGACTGTCGGCGCGGCGGATATCGCCATAGGCCCACGCCGCCAGCGTCTGCTCGCCCTCGACGATTTCGAGCTGGTCGGCAAGGCGAAGCGTCACCATACGCCGCCGGCTCGACGCGCCGTCGAAATACGCCGCCGAACCGTCGAGGGTTGATGTGCCGGGAACTGACGCTTCGCTATTCATGCGACACCCGAAGCCCTAGAAGCCGCCGACATCGAGGCCGTCGGCAAATCCTTCGCCCAGCGCGTTGGCCATCTCGCCGCGCGCGGCAACGTTGGCGGCCGCCTCGATGCCGCTGATATTGACCGAGCCGAGCACCCTCACCCAGAGGTCGCGCACCAGGTAGACCCGGATTACGATATTCATCGCCAGCGCAAATACCAGGTAGCCGATGCCCATGAGCACAAGCAGCGGGATACTCCTGGCGAATTCCTGCGACGTGAAAAACTCGCCGAATGCATCGCCGCTCATGCTGGCGACCAGCGCCGCCGCCAGCCCCAGATAGGCCGAGAACACCAGTCCGAGCACCACGATCCAGCCGATGACTTTCCAGTACAGGCCGATCAATGCGCTCTTGGGCAAGGACGATTCCAGGCGCACACCGCCGAACCGGATGCCCGAGAGCCACCAGCGCCATTCGATCGCCTTGAAGGCCCCGTAGATGAATGGCGCGATCGGGTACACAACAAACGCGATCGGCGCGAGCAGCCACAGCCACCAGCCGCGCTTGAAGAACTCCCAGCCCCGCCCCTCGAAACTGCCCTGCAGGTCGCCGTAGAAGGAATGGCGCATCTTGTAGCGTTCGAGCGCGGCCGTGCGCCACGGCAGCGCCAGCCCGAGGGTCACCGCCGACAACAGGCCCCACAGGGACGCGTACAAGGCATACTTCCATCCCGAACCGCTCATCCAGAACCGCACGCCGCGCCACACCGTGCGCGTCAGGCGATAGCGCCGCGCGCGGTAGATCGCGAACTGCCCGAAAATATAGAAGAAGGCGACCAGCGGAATACTGGCAAACGCCTGGATATTCTCCGCCTCGAGGCCGATCAGGAAATAGCCGAGATAGATCGGCACCAGGATCGCCATCGCGACCAGAAATCCGATCAGCAATTCCTTGCCGCGGCCGGTGTATTCGGCGGCGTCGCCGTCGACCAGGGTGTTGGCCCAGAGATGCCGGCGGATATCGGTAAGCAACCAGAAGCGGTAGAAGCCGAGGGTGACGAACTCCAGCCCTGCGCCGCGCTTGACCAGATCAAAGAA
>Ga0081455_10005649_pt1 | contig 13662 bp, 8 predicted proteins | sample TabmetS3T2R1_FD_70207 | JGI IMG/M metagenome (GOLD analysis project Ga0081455, IMG submission 70207) | Tabebuia heterophylla rhizosphere microbial communities from the University of Puerto Rico - S3T2R1 | ecosystem: Host-associated > Plants > Roots > Rhizosphere ... | reverse complement strand
TTTCAATCTTTCAACCACTATCTCCATCCGCACCCCGCGCGACCCTTTGACCAGGATCACATCGCCTGGGACGGCGCCCGCGATCAACATCTCCGCGGCCTCTTCAGGCGTCTCACAAAAACTCGTCAGCCTCGGCGCGTTTCCCGGACATTCGACCGCCCCGGCGACCAACTCGCTAGCCAACCCGCGCACGCCGATCAAAACGTCAACTCCCATTGCGGCGATCTCGCGCCCGCACTTGCGGTGCATCTCAGGCCCATGATCCCCGAGTTCGAGCATCTCGCCCGCGGCGACGACGCGGCGCCCGGAGGCGCGGGAGGGGGCGACGTCGATCACCGCCCGGACCGATTGCAGCAGCGCCTGCGGATTCGAGTTGTACGAGTCGTCGATCACTGTGACGCCGTTCGCAAAACGGATCAACTCACCCCGCATCTTCGACGGCTCCGACGTGGCGAGCCTGGAGGCGATCTGTTCGGGCGAGGCGCCGAAGTAACTCGCGACCGCAGCCGCCGCCAGCGCGTTGTATACATTGTGGCGGCCGATCAGCGGAATTTTGACTTCGGCCTCGCCGTCCGGCGTCTCCAAAACGAAGCGCGATCCGCCGAAGGAAGAGTCCACGGCGATCTCACGGGCCGTCACGCTGGCGCCTGACTCGACGCCGAAGCTGATGACCGCGACGTCGTCGCGGCGCTCCCGCATTCCGATCACCAGCGGGTCGTCGGCGTTCAACACCGCCACGCCCCCCGGCTTCACGCCGTCGACCATCTCGGCCTTGGCGCGCGCTATGCGCTCTTGCGATCCGAAGAATTCGATGTGCGCGGTCCCGACGTTGCCGACGACGCCGACTTCGGGGGGCGCAATGTCAACCAGGCGCGCGATCTCGCCGAACGAACTCATCCCCATTTCAAGCACGGCGAAATCGTAATCGGACGGCTTCGCCCCGCCGCTGATCATCCGCGTGAGGACTAGCGGCAACCCGTAGCCGGTGTTCAAATTGCCCGACGACTTCAGGACGTTTCCCGCCTCGCCCAAACAGTGCGCGATCAGATCCTTCATGGTCGTCTTGCCCGCGCTGCCGGTGACGCCGATGACCGGGCGATGCCAGCCGGCGATCACCCGGCGGGCGAGCCGCTGGAACGCGCAGACCGTGCTTTCGACGAAGAGCAGCCTGCCGGCGTAATCGCCCAGGTCGGACGCGAACGGCAACCCGTGATGAACCACCATCGCGGCGCAGGCCCCTTTTTCAAAGACCTCTCGAACGAAATGATGTCCGTCGACGCGTTCGCCAGGAATCGCGACGAACAGTTCGCCCGCCTTGATGGCGCGCGAATCGAGCGCGAAGCCTGCGGGTTCGGTCTCCGCCAGCGCCTCGCTCAACATGTGGCTCGCGCCCGACAAGCGCGCGATTTCGCTTAACTTCACTCACTGCTCCTATAGGACCTATAGGACTTATAGGTCCTATAAGGTTGGTACAGTACCGCGCGCGAGCGGCTGCGCGGCTGACCGATGGGACAACCGCTTGCTTACGCGCGCGGCGCTGTTAACCGCCGTTCTTCTTAACCCCGCCGTTTCTCAACCTTTTCCTTTCATCCAACGCCTCGCGCGCGACCTCGCGGTCGTCGAAATGAATCTTGCCCGTCGGCAGAATCTGATAAGTCTCATGACCTTTGCCGGCGATGAGGATCACATCACCCGGCCTCGCTTGCAAGATCGCGCGGAAGATCGCTTCGCGTCGGTCGACCATCAGGTCGTAATTCTTGCCGACGCGGGCAAGCCCGACCCTGATGTCGTTCAGGATCAGCAGAGGGTCTTCGCTGCGCGGGTTGTCGGAGGTGGCGATCACGAAGTCGCTCAACCTCGCGGCCTCCTCGCCCATCAACGGGCGTTTGGCGCGGTCGCGGTCGCCGCCGCAGCCGAAGACAGTGATCACGCGGCCCTTGGGCCGGCAAGCGCCCTGGTTGGCCTGCGCGTCGCGCACCGTCCGCAGCGTATTGACCAGGGCGTCCGGCGTGTGCGCGTAATCGACTATGACAGTGACGTCCTCTCCGTTATGGCCGTTATGGCCGTTCGCGGTCACGCGCTCGAAGCGGCCCGGCACGCCGCGACACTGCTTGACGCCGCGCGCGATCGTCTCGCAATCGAAGCCCAGCGCGAGGCCGACGCCGATCGCGCAGAGTGTGTTGTAGGCGTGCGGGCGCCCGACCAATGAAGAATTGACCCGGACCGGGCCGGCGGGCGTCCGCGCGACGAATTGGAGTCCGTCGAGTCCGAAGTTGCGGGCCTCGGTCGTGATGTCGGCCTTGGCGTCGAGCGCGTAGGTCATGACCGTTTCCCCGCATAAAGCTTTCAGTTCGGCGCCGCGCGGGTCGTCGAGGTTGATGATCGAGCGGGCCGGGCGCTTGCCGATGGAGCCGTCAAAGAGCTTCCGCTTCGCGGCGAAATAAGCCTCCATCGAATTGTGAAAATCCAGGTGGTCCTGCGTCAAGTTGGTGAAGGCCGCCGCCGCGAACTCGAGTTCGTCGGCGCGGCGCATGTCGAGCGCGATTGACGAGACCTCCATCACCGCATGAGTCACGCCCGCTTCGACCGCGCGCCGCAGGAAGTCCTGTAGCTCGGAGGACTCCGGCGTGGTGAAATCGGCGTCTACCCGCTCGTCCCCGATGCGGTAGCAGATCGTGCCCATCATCGCCGATTTCTTTCCGGCGGCGGTGAAAATGGATTCGACCAGGTGCGCCGTGGTCGTCTTCCCGTTCGTGCCTGTGATCCCCGCGAGCGCGAGTTTGCGCGACGGATGGTCATGAACCAGCGCGGCGGCTTTCGCCAGCGCCCGCCGAGCGTCGACCACGCGCATCCAGACGACCGAGTCGGCGGCCGTCAGATCCGCCGGCCGGGGCTTTTCGGAGACGACCGCTACGCAGCCGCGCCTCGCCGCCTCCGCGACAAATTGGTTCCCATCGACTCGCGCCCCGGGCGTCGCGACAAATATGCCCCCCGGCGTCACCCTGCGCGAGTCGTGCGTGACTACTGAACTCGCAGCGTCAATCACGGCGTCCTGATTCGCGCCTTCGGGCAGCGCGTCGATGTAGCCCGCTATGTCACGAAGTGTAGGCATAATGAATCCCCGTTCAGGGAGTCCTTAATTTCCTCATCCATAAGACCTGTTCATTGTTCATTTTCCATCGTTCATTCGTCATTTGTCATTGTGGAACGCCGCAGTTGTCATTGTGGAATGACGCAGCTCCGGTAATGACAAATGAACGATGGAAAATGAACAATGAATAATGAACAGGCCTCACAAGCCTTATAAATCATAATCACTGAAACTCCACCTTGCACGTTTCGCCCGACCGGACCTTCGACCCCGCCGCCGGGGACTGGCGAAAGGCCGAACCCGACCCATGCACGCTGATCACCAGATTCATCTGCGCGCAGGCTTGCGTCACCGCGCGCACCCCGCGGCCGCGGAAATCCGGCATCACGAAGACCACTTCTGATTGCGGATCGCGGATTGCGGATTGCGGATTGGTAGTAGGCGCCCTATCTCGCGCAAGTGGCGCAGCAATAGGAACAGGATTCTCGGAGCCGATAAATCCGCAATCAGCGATCCGCGATCCGCAATCCGAGTCCTTGCCGCTTTCCGACTCGTACTCTTTCGACAACGCGGCCAGGGAGTCGCGGAACGCCTTGTCGTCGGGCGGAATGACGTAATCGCCAAGCGCGGCTTCGGCGATCAGGTTGAAGACTGGCGCGGCGACGCTCCCGCCCTGGTGGTTTCCTTCCGGCTCATCGACCATCACGACTATGGCCAGGCGCGGGTCGGCGGCCGGGACGAATCCCGCGAACGACGGCATGTATTTCGTCCGCGACATCCTTCCGTTCTCGACCTTCTGCGGGGTGCCGGTCTTGCCCGCCACGGAGTATCCCACCAGGTTGATCGCGTGGCGGGCGGTGCCGTGCGTCACCACTCGCTCCATAACCCTGACCATCATTTGCGCGGTCCGCTCGCTGACGACCTGCCGCGTTTCGATCTTCGGCTCGTACAAAGCGCGCCCGTCCTGCGCCACGACCTTCTTGACGACATGAGGCTTGACCCACACGCCGCGATTGGCGATCGCGCCGACCGCCGCGACGATCTGCAGCAGCGTGACCGAGACCTCCTGGCCGATGGCCACCGAGCCGATCGAATCGATGCGCCAGTCTTCGAGCGGGTTGACGATGCCCCGTGATTCGCCCGGCAATTCGACCCCGGTCTTCCGTCCGAAGCCGAACCGCGAGATGTATTCGAAGAATTTCTCCCTGCCGAGCCCCATGGCGACGCGGATCGCGCCGCCGTTCGACGACTTGGCGAAGGCGTCTTCGACCGTCAGAGCGCCGTAGGCGTGCGTGTCGCGTATGACGCGCTTGCCGATGGTGATCTGTCCGCCGCCGCAGTTGATCATGTCGTCCGGCTCGAACAAACCCTCTTCAAAAGCGGCCGAGTAGGTCACGATCTTGAAAATCGAACCGGGTTCGTAAGGCCAGCCGATCGCGCGGTTGGCGCGCGACGAGTCGTTCGCGCCCTCGGGGCGCTCGTTGGGGTTGAAGGTCGGGACGTTGGCGAGCGCCAGGATCTCGCCGGTCTTCGGGTCCATGACGATCGCGCCGGCGCCTTTCGCGCGCGTCATCCGCATGGCCTCGTCGAGCAGGACCTCGACCTTGTGCTGCAAGATCGCGTCAATCGTCAGGACGACCTGCGCGCCGTTGACCGCCGGGGTCTCGCTCCGGCTGTAGGGCCGTCCCGTAGCGTCCCTGTCGAACGCGATCTCGCCGGCCTTCCCGCTCAGCAGGTCATCGTACTTCTGCTCGATGCCGGCCAGCCCGTTGTCGTACGAGTCGACGTAACCGATCACGCTCGCGGCCAACGAGTCGTTGGGATAGAACCGCTGACTCTCTTTTTGAATCGCGACTCCGCGCAGACTGTTTTCGGCGACCGCTTCGCTGACGGCCCGAGAGGTCTCGGGGTCTAGTTTGCGTTTGAGCCAGAGGAAACTCGCATCCCCGGTCAATCTCTTCAGCAATTCAGATTGATCAAAGCCGAGCAGCGGGGAGAGCGCGCCGGCGGCCCTCTCGCGGTCGGCGTCCTCCTTGAGCTGCTTCAGATCGACATAGACCGAGTCGGCGATGGCGCTGACGGCAAGCTCACGTTCTTCGCGGTCGACTATCGGTCCGCGCGCGGCGACGACCTTGACCTCCTTCCGCTGGTTGAGCGCGGCGCGCTCCGAATAATGGTTATGCCGCGCCACCTGCAACCATGCCAGACGCCCCATGATCACGAACATCCAGACGCACATAGCCGCGGCTATCCAGAGCGTGCGGCGGCCAGCGTCGGCAGGCTGCCTGATCGGACGCCGCGCCGGTTGCCGGGGCTTACGTTGTCTGGTTCGTTCCATTTTCACGGGAGCTTTCCGCAAAAGGGATTTCAGCCACGAATGAACACGAATGAACACGAATTTCTTTTATATTGGCGCCCGCGGTTTTCCGCCTCTTGCTCCCATTCGTGAATATTCGTGTTCATTCGTGGCTGAAATTCCTTTATCCGTCACATCTGCGTCATTCACGTTCTACCGCCGCGCCGATGACGTCCGGCGCTGATTCTGCTTCCTTGTCTTTTCGACATTCGCCCTTGCCTTGTTGGTCGCGCTCTCCCGTTTTACCGGCTTCAATTTCACGACCTTCAAAACTTTCGCCGCTTTTCCAGTCTTCACGCCCCTCACAACCTTCGCCTGTGAAACGGGTCTGACCGGCTTGTTCGAACCGGGGGCCGAGCTAGGAGCCAAACTAGAATCCAAACTAGGAGCATTGATAACCGGACGGTCGCTTTGACCGGCCCGAAGCGACGGCGACGGAACCAGGGAAACGGCCTGCCGGACTGAAGCGTTACGCTGGTCCGCTTCCCTGTCCAGTTTGAGATCATCGAGTCCGTTCCGCCTGCCCGCGCGCTCGACCTCGCCGGCGCTGAGAGCGCGCTGTTGATCGCGCGTCAGAAACTCCTGCTGGCTGGAGTATTCATCCAGCTTCGACTTGAGCTGTTCTTCAGCCTGCGCGATTCTGTAGGCGTTGATCTGTGAGCGCAGCGCGAAGACGAAGCCCGCGGCGAGCGCCACTCCGATCAGGATCATCATCCACATAACTCTCGCCTCTCGACCTTCGCTCCGACGCCGGTCGATGGCGCGGCTTGAAAGGCGCCTTGAATTCTGACGCGAATGGGGAGTACCCGCCCCTATGCTGAACATCCCCAACGACCTAGACGAGTTCGCCGGATTTTTCGACCGGGCTTGGCGTTTGGCTACGGCGCCGTTGCGGACTCCGGGCAGGTATCGCGGTGTTCTCATTTCCCACACTCCTCTGGATAAACGGCGAATAGCGCCGCGATTTTTTACCTTCTGTTGAAAAGTGACTCTTCAGATAGAGCCTGACTTACACTTATTGACCGTGGGGATTAAGCTGTTGCGGCGCTGCGCCGATGGCCGTTCCGGGCGCCATCAAATCTTCCGACAGGCGCGCAACTTCGCGCTGCGAGAGCGCGGGTTATCAGCGATTTCAGCAGCGCCTGGCTGAATGGCTTTGCGCGTGAGTATCTCCACACGCCTTACCGCTCCGCATCGGCACTCAGGCTGCCTTGGGGGGCACAAGCAACGACCAGACTGAAACCTCAAGGCCTGTTTGACAATCCTGTCTTCGAGCGAGTGAAACGTGACGATCACCAACCTCCCGCCCTGTTCGAGCGAGTCAACCGCGTCGGCGACGAATTGATCCAGCCCCTCCAGTTCGCGGTTTACCGCTATGCGAAGCGCCTGGAAAGTTTTTGTCGCAGGATGAATGCGCCAGTGACCTTTCGGATGAACGCTGCGGACAACCAAATCGGCAAGCTGTCCGGTAGTCGTGATGGGCGCTACGGCCCGCTCTCTGACAATGCGGCGCGCTATGCGTCGCGCGGCCCGCTCTTCACCATATTCAAAGATGATGTCGGCCAATTCACGCTCGCTGAGATCATTAACTAAATCGGCCGCTGTCAATTTCTGTGAACGATCCATCCGCATATCCAATGGGGATGCGGCCACCGGGTATGCGGATTGATCGGTTGGTGAAGTTACTGACGACGATGGGGATTCGGTAAAATCTTGACCGGAACGAAAGCTGAAGCCGCGCTCCGGCGCGCTCAATTGATATGATGAAATACCGAGATCGGCCAATATGCCCGTAACCGTCTCGATTCCTTTTTCCGCAAGAACCTCTTTGATCCGGCGGTAATCCGTGTGCACCGCCATAAACCTTCCGCCGAACTCCGCCAGGCGCCCGCTCGCCAACTCTATCGACTCTGCGTCACGGTCAAACCCGATCACCCGGTTGTCCGGCGAAGCCCGCAAAATCAAATCGCTGTGCCCTCCCAGCCCAAGCGTCGCGTCAATGAACAACCCGCCGCGCGCGGCGTCGAGACCCTCAAGCGTCTCCCGGGTCATCACAGGGCGATGGAGTTCCATAAATTCAACAGGCGCGGAGGAGGAGACGCACGTAGCAGCCCGATCTCTTTTCGTCGTCTCCCGAACCGGAAACCTCAAATACCGAGCCGCGCCAACGCCTCCGCATCTTCATCCGTGTACGGCTGCTCTTCCAGGCGCGAGCGGCGGAAATTTTCGGCATTCCATACTTCCAAATATTTCAAATATCCGAAGACCATCACCTCGCCCGCCAGGTTCGCTTCGTTGCGCAACATCGGGTAGATTAAGATCCTTCCCTGCCCGTCCATCTGCTGCATCTGCCCATAATAGTTGGCGCGATCCAGAAACTTCCTCGCGGCCGGAATCATCGAGGGCTGATCGGACAACCTTTTTTCAATTTCCTCCCACTCCCGTAGCGGGTAAATCCGCGCGCAATCCCCAAGTAAACTCGTCACATAAAAATCGTCCTGAGCATATTTCTCATCGAGATAGCGTTTGAATGAAGCCGGAACTTTAATCCGCCCCTTGTCATCCATATGCGCGCTGTAGCTACCTCGCAACATTTCATTCCATTCTCTCTTCTAATCTCTCTTATTACCGCCCTCCGCAACCACCCTACTCTATCTTTTACCACTTTGGACCACTTGAATGCGGCGTATAGTATGCCAGCGATTAAAAGGTGTCAAGGCATTTATCTCCATAAAATCGTTGATTCACGACTTGAAGTCATAAATGCTAAAGGATTGAAACTTATAGCTAGTACAGATTTGCTCAAAATGGTGTCAGATTGGCGCACATCGGCTTGGCTCGTGGCGCGTTACGCGCTTTGTGAGCTTTTGTGGATGGGCGCCAGTTGGTGATATAGTTGCGCGCATTTCGCGCTTGCGGCATCGGTAGCCCGACCGTGAGGGAGGGGGCCTATGCCCTCCCTCACGGTCGGGCTACCTCCTCCGGCAGATAGAAGGGCAGTTTTTCGGCAAATGAATCCACTAATACAATTGATCGGCTTCGGATTGCTGGCGGCCACGGGAAATATCATCGGCGGTTTTTTAATCACCGGATCGCGCGCAACCAGTCAGCGTTTGCTCAGATATCTGATTGCGCTCGGGGCCGGTTTCATGCTCGCCGCAGTCTTTTTGGAAGTGATTCCGGAAGTCGCTCTGCAATGGCAGGGGAGTCTAATAATACCAATGGGCCTGGTACTGATGGGCTACTTGCTGATCCAATTCGTCGAGCACACCATCGCGCCCCACTTCCATTTCGGCGAAGAGACGCATTCCGACGAAATGATGCGCCGTGGGGTGGCGACCACTGCGGTCATCGCGCTTTCAGTTCACACGTTCTTCGACGGCGTCGCAATCGCATCCGGGCTGCTCACGAGTTTCAGACTGGGATTGCTGCTCTTCATCGCGATACTCTTGCACAAAATCCCCGAAGGCTTCACTGTCGCTTCGATCGCGCTCGCTTCCGGGCGCGGCAATCAGGCGGCGATGCGCGCGACCTCGCTGATCGCCGCCGCGACCTTCGCCGGAATAGTTCTGACGTTCGCCGTTCAACCTGCCGTCAAACTCACGCTTCCCTTCTCGGCCGGCGTCACGCTCTATGTCGCCGCGTCCGACCTGATTCCCGAAGTTAATCGCAAAGGTCATAAGGGCGCCGACCTGGGCGCGTCGCTGCTGGTCTTCGCCGGCGCCGCGCTCTTTTACCTGGCTCACCTGATGTTGCACGGCGCGCTTGACTAATGGCTGACAGAGGACCTATAGGACTTATAGGACTCATAGGACTTATAGGACCCATAGGACTTCTTTAAGTCTTATGAGTCCTATAAGTCCTATTCAGAGATTTCCCGGAGATTTTTGGAGGATTCTATGAAAGATCCCGCAACCGTTACCGACCGTTTGGACGAGTTGCAGCAAGAATGGGAAGAGAAGAGTCTTGAACCATCGCTGCGGAAGATGCCCGAAAGTCAGATCGAATTCACGACCGTTTCTCTGAAGCCGATCGAGCGGCTCTACACGCCGCGCGACGTCGAAGAGATCTCGTTCGAGCGCGACATCAACTTTCCCGGGATGGCGCCGTACACGCGCGGCATTCATCCGACCGGTTATCGGGCGAAGCCCTGGACGATGCGGCAATTCGCAGGCTACGGCTCGGCGTTCGACACCAACCGGCGCTTCAAATATCTGCTCGAACACGGGCAGACGGGGCTTTCAACCGCCTTCGATTTGCCGACGCTGATGGGCTACGACTCCGACCACCCATTCTCCGAGGGCGAGGTCGGCAAATGCGGCGTGGCGATCTCGTCGCGCGAAGACATGGAAGTCCTCTTCGACGGAATACCGCTCGACCGGGTGACCACCTCGATGACGATCAACGCGCCCGCCTCGATGATCTTCGCCTTCTTCCTAGCGGTGGCCGAAAAGCAGGGCGCCGAATGGGGCGACGTCGGCGGCACGCTGCAGAACGACATCTTGAAAGAGTACATCGCGCAAAAGGAGTGGATCTATCCGCCGCGCCCGTCGATGAGGCTGATCACCGACACGTTCAGGTTCTGCGCCGAGCGGATGCCCAAATGGAATTCGATCTCGATCTCCGGCTACCACATCCGCGAAGCCGGGGCGACCGCCGCGCAGGAGCTGGCCTTCACGCTGCGCGACGGGATCGAGTACGTCGAATACGGCGTCCGCGCCGGCCTCGACGTCGACGAGTTCGCGCCGCGGCTGTCGTTCTTCTTCAACGCGCATAACGACTTCTTCGAAGAGGTCGCCAAATACCGCGCCGCGCGCCGCATCTGGTATCGGGTGATGACCGAGCGGTTCAAGGCGAAGAACCCGCGCTCACATCAACTGCGCTTCCACGCGCAGACCGCCGGCGTCAGCCTCACGGTGCAGCAGCCGATCAACAACATCTCGCGCGTGGCGATCCAGGCCCTGGCCGCCGTGCTCGGCGGCGCGCAATCGCTGCATTGCGACGGCTACGACGAGGCGCTGGCCCTCCCGACCGAACGCGCGGCGCTGATCGCTCTCAGGACTCAACAGATCATCGCGCACGAGACCGGCGCCACCAACACCGTCGACCCGCTCGGCGGCTCGTACTTCATCGAGAAGCTGACCAGCGAACTCGAAGAAGAGGCCTGGGACTATTTCCGCAAGATCGACGCGATGGGCGGAATGATCGAAGCCGTCGAAGCCGGCTTCCCGCAGAAAGAGATTCATGAGTCGGCCTACCAGTACCAGCGCGCGGTCGAACGCGGCGAGAAGGTGATAGTCGGCGTCAACGCTTACCAGATGAACACCGACGAACTCGGCGAGCCGAACATCCTGCAGATCGACGAATCGGTGGCGAAGTTGCAGGAAGAACGCCTGGCGAAACTCCGCGCCAAACGCGACAACGCCGCCGCGCGGCGCGCCCTCGACGAATTGAGGCGCGGCGCCGAAGACCCTAACGCCAACACGATGCCGCTGCTAATCGATTGCGCGCGCGCAGACTGCACGCTCGGCGAAATGTGCGACGCGCTTCGGCCGGTGTTCGGCGAATACCAGGAGCCGGACTTTTGATTGCGGATTGTGGGTTGTGGATTTTGGCTCGCATTTTGTGACGCCCGGCGGGCTGCGCTACAATCTTTTCGATCGGCTGGAAATAATCGGAAGAATGTCTATGGCGCCGATAGAACGCTTACGCAATGAGATTCCTGACACCGAAACGTTGCGGCGTAAATTGGATGAACTGGCCGAAGGAGAAATCAATACTGAACCTCAGTAGGCCTTCGCGCGTTTATTGAATTGCGATCGCAGTTATTTTCACATCATTTTTTAACGTACCCACAATTATCCGAATTCATAATCGAAAGGAAATCCTTATGAACAAAGCTCACTGCTTCCTGCGTGTGGCGCTGACGTTTGCGCTCGCGCTGTCGGGCGCCGTGGCTTACGGGCGGGGCGGACAGAAACCGTCCTCTCCGAAAAACGGGCCGAAAGACGGCGCCTCGGCGGCGAAGCCCGCGCCCGGCAAAACGGTCAACGTCAATTTTAAAGACGTGAAATTGAAGAACGGCTTGCGCGTGTTGCTTGTCGAGGACCACAGCGCGCCGGTTGTCTCCGTGGCTATAACCTTCGACGTCGGCTCGCGCAACGAGCGCGCGGGCCGCACGGGTTTCGCCCACCTCTTCGAGCACATGATGTTCACGGGCTCCGAGAACGTCGGCAGGAACGAATACTCGCTATGGATCGACACCAACGGCGGCGCGAATAACGCGACGACCAGCGAAGACCGCACGCTCTATTTCGCCACCGTGCCGTCAAACCAGCTCGACATGATTCTCTTCCTCGAGTCCGACCGCGTCCGCGCGCTCGACGTGTCGCAGGAAAGCCTCGACGTCCAACGCAAGGCCGTTCAGGAAGAGCGCCGGCTGCGCGTGGACAACGAGGCTTACGGCAAGACCGACGAGAAATTCCAGGAAGTGATGTTCGACAATTTCGCCTACAAACACTCGGTCATCGGCTCGATGGAGGATTTGAACGCGGCCAGCCTGCAGGACGTGAAGGAGTTCTTCCGAATTTATTACGCGCCGAACAACGCCGCGCTCGCCCTGGTCGGCGATTTCAAGACCGACGAGGCGCTCGCCAAGCTCAAGAAGTATTTCGAAGGCATACCCGCGCAACCCGCGCCGCCGAAAGTCTCGACGACCGAGCCCGAACAGACCGCCGAGCGCCGCTTCGCGATGGAAGACCCGTTCGCGCGTCTGACCCAGTTGCTGATCGGCTATAAAGGCGTCGTCTCCAACACGCCGGACGCTTACGCATTGCAGGTTCTCAATTCGGCCCTGGCCGGCGGGCTAAGTTCGCGACTCTACCAGAAACTGGTTAAGGAGAAGGAGCTGGTCACGAACGTTTCCGCCTTCTCGAGTCCGTTCCGCGGCGGCGGCTATTACCAGGTCGGCGCGATGGTCGACCCCGGCAAGAAGGTCGAAGATGTCGAGGCCGCGATCAACGAAGAGATCGAGCGGCTGCAGCGCGAACCCATCGCCGATTGGGAGTTGGACAAGGCCAAGAACTCGGCGCGTCGCGGTTCCATCCAATCGCTCCAGAGCTCGCTCGGCACGGCGATCCGGTTGAGCGAATACGCGGTCTTTTACAACGACCCTGGCCTGATCAACACGCAATTCCAGAAATTCGCCGCCGTCACCAAGGCCGACGTGCAGCGCGTGGCCCGAGAATATCTGAAGCCCGCGAACCGCACGGTCGCCGTTACAACTCCGGCGAAACAGCAGCCTTGATGGGACTTATATGACCTATAGGGCTCATAAGACTTATAGGTCCTATTAATCAGAGGAAAGCAATGAAACGAATATCCGCAATGACGACGGCGCTGACGCTCGCCCTGGCAGCGAGCGTCGTATTGGCTCAACAGCCGCAGACGCTGAAAGGCGTGGTGATCAAGGGCAAAACGCCCATTAACAAGGAAGCCCTGAAATTCGCAATGCCGAAAGCCTTTGAAACGGAGCTCGGCAACGGGCTGCGAGTGATCGCGCTCGAAAACCACAAACTGCCGACCTTCACGATGCAGATGGTCATCCTGAGCGGAGGTCTGAGCGATCCGGCCGGCCAGCCGGGCGTGGCCCAATACACCGCGACTATGCTGCGCGAAGGGACGAAGACGCGGTCGAGCAGGCAGATCGCCGAAGCGGTCGAATCGATGGGCGCGACTCTCAACGCCAACTCCGGCCTCTCATCGCCGATCAGCTCGATCACGGCCGGAGGATTGACCGAGAACTTCGATCAGATCATGGGGTTGTTCGCCGACGTGATCTTGAATCCTAGTTTCCCGGCGGACGACCTGAATAAACTGAAGAACCGGGCCACCGCCCAATTACGCGCCCAACGCTCGCAGGCGGAATTCCTGGCTAACGAGATGTTTTTGAAGACGATGTACGGCGCGCACCCCGCCGGTCGCATCGCGCTGACGCCCGCGCAGATCCAGAGCCTCACGCCGGAGACGCTCAAACAGTTTCACGCGGCGCACTACAAACCGAACAACGCCATCTTCGCCATCGTCGGCGACGTCAACCCGGCCGAGATCGTGGCGAAATTGGAAAAGACTTTCGGTTCCCAAAGCGGTTCCCAAAGCGGTTCCCAAAGCGGTTCCCAAAGCGGTTCCCAAAGCGGCTCCCAAAGCGGTTCCCAAA
>Ga0081455_10005648_pt1 | contig 13662 bp, 16 predicted proteins | sample TabmetS3T2R1_FD_70207 | JGI IMG/M metagenome (GOLD analysis project Ga0081455, IMG submission 70207) | Tabebuia heterophylla rhizosphere microbial communities from the University of Puerto Rico - S3T2R1 | ecosystem: Host-associated > Plants > Roots > Rhizosphere ... | reverse complement strand
GCCAATGTGCCCTATGACGAGGTGTTCGAGCTCGAGGACATCAACTCCGAATTCGCCCAGGCCGACATCGCCTTCGTGATCGGCGCCAACGACGTCACCAACCCGGCGGCGGAAGAAGACAAGACCTCGCCGATCTACGGCATGCCGGTGCTGCAGGTATGGAAGGCCGGCACGGTGATGTTCATCAAGCGCTCGCTGGCGTCGGGTTATGCCGGCATCGACAATCCGCTATTCTATCGCGACAACACCATGATGCTCCTTGGTGACGCCAAGAAGGTCACCGAGAATATCGTCAAGGGGATGTAACGCGATCGAAGGAAATTCATGACCGCGCTGAAATGGCTGCTGATTATCGTTTCGGCGGGTTATGTCTCTGTTCTGCTTGCGCTGTTCTTTGCGCAGCGCGCCGTCCTGTATCCCGCCCCGACGAGCGCGCGCACGGCGCCCGCAGCGGCGGGCTTTCCCGAAGCTGAAGAACATGTCCTGGCCACGGCTGATGGTGAGCGGGTCATCCTCTGGCATGTACCGGCGAAGCCCGGACGTCCGGTCGTCCTCTATTTCCACGGCAATGGCGATTATCTCGCCGGTTTCTTCGGCCGCTTTCGCGGCCTGATTGCCGACGGGATCGGGATCGTCGCGCTGTCCTATCGCGGCTATGCCGGCTCCAGCGGAAAACCGAGCGAGCAGGGATTGCTGCTGGATGCCGCGGTTGCCTATGCCTTCGCGGCGACGCGATACAGCACGGACAGAATCGTGGCCTGGGGATTTTCTCTCGGCACCGGCGTCGCCGTCGCGGTGGCGGCCGAACAGCCGGTCGGAAAGTTGATTCTGGAGGCCCCCTACACATCCATCGCAGACGTCGCCGCCTCGGCGTTCTGGTTTGCACCGGTACGGCTATTGATGCGGGACCGGTTCCACTCCGACCAGCGCATTCCCCGGATCAGGGTTCCGCTGCTCGTGATGCATGGCGCGCTCGATCCCACGATACCCGTTGTGTTTGGCGAGCGGCTGTTTGCGCTGGCGAACGAGCCGAAACGGTTCGTCCGCCTTGCCCGCGGCGGTCATAACGATCTGGACAATTTCGGCGCGATTGAAATCGCGCGGAATTTCATCAACCTTGCGAAGGGGTCGATGCAGGGACGGACGTATCTTCCGTCCCCGAACCGGTTGGGAACTTGATTGCATGAGCGCACACGGACCGATGCCGCGATCGGCCTGGCTATTTCCTGCGCTGGCGGTGCTGCTGTTTGCCGTCGCCACCGGTCTCGGGTTGGAGTTCACGCCGTCGGCCGGTGGGCTGTTGTTCGCGGCCGTGCTGCTGGCGATTCTGTTCGGCACGGTGTTCGCGGCTGTGCACCATGCCGAGGTGATCGCCGAGCGGGTAGGCGAGCCGTACGGCACGTTGCTGCTGACGTTGGCGGTCACCATCATCGAGGTCGCGCTGATCTCGACCATCATGCTCGGCGTGAAGCCGGTGCCGGCATTGGCGCGCGACACTGTGTTTGCGGTCGTGATGATCGTATGCAATGGGCTGGTCGGCCTCTGCATCTTCATCGGCGGGCTGCGCTATCGCGAGCAGGATTTCCAGGTTTCCGGGGCCAACCTTTACCTCAGCGTGCTGTTCGTGCTGGCGACGATAACGCTGGTGCTGCCGAACTATACGCTGACCACGCCGGGCCCGTTCTATTCGGTGGCGCAGCTCGGGTTCGTCAGCGTCGTCACGCTCGTCCTCTACGGTGTGTTCCTCTATACCCAGACCATCCGCCATAGCGATTATTTCGTCGGCAGTGGTAGCGATGCGGCACATGGCGAAGCGCCGCTGTCGAACCGGATGCTCGCGCTGAGCGTAGCCCTGCTTCTGGTGTCGCTGCTGGCAGTGGTGCTGCTGGCGAAGAAATTCTCGCTGGTGGTCGATGTCGTGACCGCGATGATCGGCGCGCCGCCGGCCTTTGCCGGCGTGCTGGTGGCGGTGCTGGTCCTGTTGCCGGAAAGCGTCGCGGCCATTGGCGCTGCGCGCAAGAACTACCTGCAAAAGAGCATCAATCTCGCGCTCGGCTCCTCGCTCGCCACCATCGGGCTGACGATCCCGGCCGTCGCGGTTGCCGCCTATGTGTTCGACAAGCCGCCGCTGGTCCTCGGGCTCAACACCCAGGAGATGGTGCTGCTGATGCTGACTTTCGTCATCAGCATGCTCACCTTTGGCACCGGCCGGACCAACATCCTGTTCGGGCTGGTACATATGGTGGTGTTTGCCGTATTCCTGTTCATGGTGTTCGTGCCGTAATCGGAGAAAAACAAATGCTTGCCGCCAAATCCGACGTTCAGGTCGATACCCCCGAGGTCCGCGTCACCGAATGGCGGCTGGCGCCGGGCAGCGCCACCGGCCATCATACCCACGAGATGGACTACGTGATCGTGCCGGTAACCTCGGGCGAGATGACCATCGTCGCGCCGAACGGCGAGCGCACCAAGGCGCAGCTCGGGGCCGGAAAATCCTATTTCCGGAAAGCCGGCGTCCAGCACGACGTGCTGAACGAGACCGCAAGCGAGATCGTGTTTCTGGAGGTCGAACTGAAGCCCTGAGCCTCCCAGCTCGGCTTCAGGTTTGCGTGACCGGGCAGGGACGTCGTATGCTGCGCTGCGGCTTGGAGAAGGGCAGACGCAAGCCGGTTCCGCCCGGCCTGCACAGGAACTGCTGAGTTGCCACCGATCCGTCGCAGTTGATCCCTGAATGTGCCTCAAAGTTCCGGCAATTGAGATACCCGCGGGGAGTGGTCTGAATGCTGAATTACCTCAAGAAATTTGCGGTGGACATCTTCCCCTCGGTGGCTGCGACCGTCATCGGGGCGTACATCGTCAACCACTACATCGTGAGCAAGCCCGCGGACGCTCCTCCCGCTGCGGCGGTATCGCCCGCCACCCCCAAGGGAGACGGCAAGGCCGAAGCTAAATCCGATACAAAATCTGATGCCAAGCCGGCCGAGAGCACGGCCAGCAATCTGCCGGCCGCAGGCGTCAAGGCGCGCGGCATCTCCGAGAAGGCCATCATGGAGAAGACCGCTGCCGAACGGCCGGCAGTGGCCGAGAAGGCCCAGAAGGCCGACGAAAAGGCTGAGGCCAAAGCTGACTCGAATAAGCCCGATACGAACAAGTCTGACGCGAACAAGTCCGACGTGAAATCGGCCGAAAGCCCTGCTGACGCCGATCGCCGTCACGCCGCCGCGCCGCGCGAAAAGGAAAAGATTCGGGTCATCCTGCCGTCGCCCATCCAGCCTGCGAATGCCTCGCCGGCTCCGGTTGCGGCGGCTGCCCCGGCCGCCCCTGCTGCCCAGACCGCCCCGGTCGAGACTTCGGCTGCGCCGGAGGAACGCCGCGATGCCAATGATCTGGCACGCGCCGCGATCGAGCGCCTGCGCGCCAACGGCGAAACCTCACCGCGCGTTGCCGAGCCTGCCCGCACCCCCGAGGCGCCGAAGGTCGCGGCTGCGCCCGCGGTCACGAACGCGCCTGCCACCGTGAATCCGCCGGCGCTTCGTCCGCTGCCGCCGCCGATCATGGTCTCGGGCCCGCCCGCCGGCGAACCCTATGGTCAGGCTTCGTCTGCCCAGCGCTCGTCGCAGCCGCGTCCGCCCTATGCCGAGGCCGTCGACCCGAACCGCCCGACCCCGCCGGCCGATATTCCCGTCTCGCGTCCGCTCGATCTGCGAGCCGAAGTCGCAGAACCCTCCGTACGCGAACGCGCCACGGCGGCCGCAGAGGACGCGCTGTCGACCGCCAAGTCGATCTTCCACTCGGTGCTGCCGAGGTAATCCAACCCATAGCATTTCAGCGATTCAAGCCCTCGGATTTGATCCGGGGGCTTTTTGCTTTGCGCGCGCGCAAGTGCGCCGGGCCAGACTGCAGCGAGATGTCAAATCCGGGAGAGCTAGCCGCCGGTGCGCGCCAGCCCGCTTCGCGCGGCTTCATCCTTGGGCCGGAGCGCGAGCGCACGGCCGTAGGATGCGAACGCCTTGGCCTTGTCGCCGAGCCGCTCATAGGTGATGCCACGGGCCGACCAGGCTTGCGCGCTGTTGGGATCGGTCTGCACGGCTTCGTCGAGATCGGAAGCGGCTTCCTTGGCCTTGTCGATGGCGAGGTAGCTGGTGGCTCGCGCCAGCAGCGGCTCGACCCTTTGCGGCGTCAGGCCATTGGCCGCGGTGAAATCCACGATCGCCTGCTCGTGCTGCTTCTCGCCCTGATAGATCAGGCCGCGGCCATACAGGGCTGGCACATTGTAGGGATCGAGCGCGAGCGCGCGGTCGAACTCCGCGAGCGCCTCGTCGGCCTTGCCGGCTTTGGCGAGCGCCTGGCCGCGCGCCGCGTGGCCTTGCGCATCGCTGACGCTTTGTCCGCTGATCGTGCCGGTTGGCTTCTGTTCGAGGACCTGCGGCTTTTCCTTATCCGGTCCCCATGACCCCAGGTCGAACGAACAGCCGCAGAGTGGAAGCGCAACAACGGTTGCGAGCAGCGCGACAGATGCGGCCGTCAGGCGCGAGGCGCGGGAACAGGCATTGCAATCCGTAACGGCCATGCAGCGGAAGACTTTCGGATTCGATGCAGTAATTCGTAACCCGCCGGAACGCAAAATGCATCGACCAAAATAGCCGCAACGCGGCCGGGCGATTGCCGTCCAACGTTTTTCCGGATCGCGGCACCGTGCAAGTGATGCGCGAGATCGGGGAGTGGTCGCGCACGACGTATTCCGGTCGGATCGCCTGCGCTCAAAAACAAAAACGCGGACCCGAGGTCCGCGTCTTCAATTCAGATCTCTTAGAGACGCGCTTAGCGCGGTCCGCGCGGACCTGCGCCCGGGCCGCCACGACCACCGGCGCCACCACGGTCGCCACCGGGACCGGCGCCGAATACCGGCTTCGGCTTCATCGGCAGCAGGCCTTCGCGCTGCAGCTTCTTGCGGGCCAGCTTGCGCGCGCGGCGCACGGCTTCGGCCTTTTCACGGGCCTTCTTCTCGGAGGGCTTTTCGTAGTGTCCGCGGAGCTTCATCTCGCGGAAAATACCCTCACGCTGCATCTTCTTCTTCAGCGCCTTGAGGGCTTGATCGACATTGTTATCGCGAACGAGAACCTGCACGCGGCATCCTCTTTCAATTGATCGGATAGGAATTCTGGTAAAGTGAAGGGCCGGCGAAAGGCCTGGTCCTCAACCCTGAGCGCGGGCATGTAGCAGACAAAACCGCCGATGTCCACCGGAGAAGGCGGTTTTGGGTCCGGGAATGCCACGAAAATCGGCGGGATTCGGTCAATACGGTCCCGGTTTCCGCAGATAACGAGCCCCTCACGGGCCCTCCCTAGCATCCGGGAACGCAAAACACGCGGGAGGCGAGTTATGAATACAAAAAAATATACCGCTGAAGCGATCGGCACGTTTTGGCTCACTTTTGCGGGATGCGGCAGCGCGGTCATTGCCGCCGGCTTTCCGGAAGTCGGTATCGGCCTGGTCGGCGTATCCCTGGCGTTCGGGCTGAGCGTGGTGACCATGGCCTATGCGATCGGCCACGTTTCCGGCTGCCATCTCAATCCCGCCGTGACGATCGGCCTCGCTGCTGGCGGCCGCTTTCCGACCGGTCAGATCCTGCCTTATGTGATCGCGCAGGTGATTGGCGCGATCGTTGCCGCAGGCGTGCTCTATGTGATCGCAAGCGGTGCGCCCGGCTTCGATCTGGCCAAGGGCTTTGCCTCCAACGGCTATGACGCGCATTCGCCCGGCCAGTACGGCATGGTGGCTTGCTTCATCACCGAGGTGGTGATGACCATGATGTTCCTGTTCATCATCATGGGTGCCACCCACGGCAAGGCGCCCGCCGGCTTTGCGCCGCTGGCGATTGGCCTCGCGCTGGTGATGATCCATCTCGTCAGCATTCCCGTCACCAATACCTCGGTGAATCCGGCGCGCAGCACAGGCCCCGCGCTGTTCGTCGGCGGCTGGGCGCTGGCGCAGCTCTGGATGTTCTGGGTAGCGCCGCTGATCGGCGGTGCGCTCGGCGGCGTGCTCTATCGCTGGCTCAGCGAGGAGCCTGTCGGCATCGTCGAAGGCGTAAGGACGGCCTGATCTGCGATCGAGCCCGGCGAGCACACCGCGCTATTTGTTGCTCGCCGGGACCACTTCGGTGACATGGCCCATCTTGCGGCCCGGCCGCGGCGGGCCCTTGCCGTAGAGGTGCACGGTGGCGCCGGGAACCGTCAGCCACTGCTCGTAGTCGAGGATATCGTCGCCGATCAGGTTGGTCATGACGACCGCGCCGTGACGAACCGGCTTGCCGAGCGGCCAGCCGGCGATGGCGCGGATGTGCTGCTCGAACTGGGAGACCGAGGCGCCGTCCAGCGTCCAGTGACCGGAATTATGCACCCGCGGCGCGATCTCGTTGACCAGCACGTGCGGTCCGCCGTTTCCGGCAACGACGAACAGCTCGACCGCGAGCACGCCGACATAGTCGAGCGCATGGGCGATCTTCTCGGCGACCGCGCGCGCCTGTGCCCCCAGCTCATCCGAAATCGCCGCCGGCACGCGCGAGAATTTCAGGATGTGGTCGCGGTGCTCGTTTTCGGTGACGTCGTAACATTCGACCGTGCCGTCGGCCCCGCGCGCGGCGATCACCGAGACTTCGCGCTCGTAGGGAACGAAGGCTTCGAGGATCGCGGATTTGGTGCCGAGGTCTTCCCAGACCTGAGCCGGATCATCGCCCTCGCGAATGATCGCCTGGCCCTTGCCGTCGTAGCCAAAGCGGCGGGTCTTGATCACGGCGGGAAGGCCGATGCGGGCGATGGCGCTCTGCAGGGTCTCCACCGACGACACGTCGGCATAGTCGGCGGTATCGATGCCGAGCCGCTTGACGAAATCCTTTTCGATCAGACGGTCCTGCGTGGTTTCGAGGATCTTCTGCGCCGGCAATACCGGACGCCGCGCATCCAGCACCATGGCGGTGGCGGCCGGCACGTTCTCGAATTCATAGGTGATGACGTCGACATCGTTGGCGAACAGTTCGAGCGCCTCGACGTCGGCATATTCGGCGCAGGTTGCGTTCAGCACCACGTCGAAGGCGGGCGAGTCCGGGTCCGGCGAAAACACCTGGCATTTGAGGCCAAGGCGCGCCGCCGCCATGGCCAGCATCCGGCCCAATTGTCCGCCGCCGAGAATTCCGATGGTATCGCCCGGCTTCAGCTTCACTCTGCCTGAAGCCGTCACGCCGAACCCTCCGGACGCTCCTTGACGGCGTCGGTCTGCTGCTGGCGCCAGGCGGCAAGCCGGCCCGCGAGCGGTGCGTCATTGAGTGCGAGCACAGCGGCCGCAAGCAGGGCGGCGTTGATGGCGCCGGCCTTGCCGATCGCCAGCGTGCCGACGGGAACGCCGGCCGGCATCTGCACGATCGAGTAGAGCGAATCGACCCCGGACAGGGCCTTGGATTCGACGGGAACGCCGAAGACGGGCAGTTCGGTCAGCGCCGCCGCCATGCCGGGCAGATGCGCGGCGCCGCCGGCGCCGGCAATGATGACCTTGAAGCCGGCCGCCTTGGCGCCCTTGGCGAAGGCAAACAGCCGGTCCGGGGTCCGGTGGGCCGAAACGATGCGTTTTTCGCAGTCGACTCCGAGTGCAGCCAGGGTCTCGGCGGCGTGGCGCATGGTCTCCCAGTCGGACTGGCTGCCCATAATGATGGCGATCGGTGCGGTCATCTCGTCAATTCTGTTCGGGAATCCAGAAACATAGGCCGATTATAGGGTCGGCCAGGGGCTCATCCAAGGCGTGGCAAGGGATCAGGAATGGACTATCCTGTCTTGGTGAATCCCGGCAAGCCTTCATAAGCGTGCCTGCACAGGGAAGGCCATGAAGAAGAAAACCAGGTCGACCGCCTCGGGGGCTCGAAAACGCCCCAAAAGCGCGGCTTCCGGGCGGAAAATCGCGCCCCGGCGGGCGTCCGGACAGGGGTCCCGGCCGCCGGCGGTATCCAACGGCACCAAGGCAACGATTCGCCGGCTCAAGGCCGAGCTGGCGCAGACGCAGGCGCAGATGGAGGAACTTCAGGCCTCTGCCGATACCGACTTCCTGCTGGGAATTCCGAACCGGCGCGGTTTCGAGCGCGAGCTCAATCGCGCGATCGCCTACATCAAACGCTATCGCGCTTCCGGCGCCCTGGTCGTGCTCGACGTCGATCGCTTGAAGCCGATCAACGACGCCTTCGGACATGCCGCCGGCGACCAGGTGCTCAAGGCCATTGTCGCGGCGTTGCTGGCGCAGGTGCGCGCTTCTGACGTGGTTGGCCGGCTCGGCGGCGACGAGTTCGCGCTGCTGCTCTGGAATCTCAGCGAGACCGACGCGAAGGCCAAGGCGGCCGCGCTGGAGGAAGCGATCGATCGCCTCACCTTCGTGTTCGATGGCCGCACCATCACCGCGGGCGCTTCCGCAGGCGTCGCCGTTCTCGATACCCATTCCGAAGTGGGCCGCGCCCTGGAAGCGGCCGACAGCGCCATGTATGTGCGCAAGGCGCTGCGGCGGCACGAGCGCTGAAATCGCGCCGCGCTCAGGCGTTGGATTGCACGAACATGCGTTGCGCATCAAAGGAGCGCGATGATGGCGATTGCAGTTTCCGAGCGTTTGCCGACATCCGCGGAATACATCGAGCTTCGCGCGCGAATGGGCTGGGGCGCAATTGACGAGGAAACCGCGATCAAGACAATTCAGGCGGCGTCATTCACGACCTGCTTGCGTGACGACGATCGTTTGATCGGACTGGCCCGCGTGATGGGCGATGGCGTCCTGTACTTTTTCCTCGCGGACCTGATCGTCGATCCCAAGTATCGTGGTGGCGGGCACGGCGACACGCTGATGCGACTTGTCACTGAATATTTCGATCGAAGCGCCAAGCCTGGCGCGTCCATCACCCTCGTTGCCTTGAACGGTCGCGAGACGTTCTACGAGCGCTTTGGTTTCGTGCGCTGCCCGAATGGTCCGTTCGGCATGGGCATGCACTACGCCCCGGCTCCCGCTCCGGGATAGCGAGGCGCAAACCGAGCCATGCGATCAGTTACAGCTCGCTGAGATCCTCCGGCACGTTGCCGAACTTGTGCAGCAGTTTCGCATCGCCGAATTCGCCGAGCATTGGATCGCCGCTGCGGCTGAAGGCGACGGCGCCGATGCTGCCGGCCATTCGCGACATCATCTCGGCGCGCCGCAACGCGGTGGTCGGGCTCTGGCATTCTTCCGCGGCGCCCGCCACCGGCGAGCCGCTATCGTCCTGCAGGAATGGCATTGCGACGTAATAGGTGACATCGGCCATTGTCTTGCTCCGGTTTGAATGATCAGGCGGCGTCGCTCTCCACACGGGAGGCTCTCGCCGGCACGCAGCCGGCGGCGATTGCCGCCTGCAATTCCTCCAGCTCGATTTCCAGATACTCGTTCGCCATGATCAGCGCCTTGATGGTCGAGCGCAGATTGCCGTCGCACATCGCGATGGCCTGGTCGCAGGCCTGCTCGTAACGGCTGTTGTCGGAAAGGGGCGATGGGGCGGACATGGCAGGCTCCCGAGGCTGGCGGCAGGAAGGCATGTTCTCTTTTTGTTCTCATCAAGTCAAGCCTCATCCGTCGACCGGGAGGTCTGTTTTTTTCGGTCGGGCACCGCAGGGCCGTCGCAGCACCGCGGCGTGTGTGGATGTCGGGGAAAAGGATCTCGCGAAGCGCTGACGATTTTGCACGCTGAACTGGCCGAACCACGCCAGCGCAACGATCAGGCGATGATGTCAGGCGTGATCTGATCTTCGATGAAGGCGATGCGGTCGCGCAATTGCAGTTTGCGCTTCTTCAGCCGCTGCAGCCGCAACAAGTCCGGTGCCGGCGACTGATGCAGCGCGTCGATCGCTGCATCGAGATCGCGATGCTCCTGCTGCAGGCGGGCGAGCTCGTTTTCGAGCTCGCGCTCATCTTCGTCGGTCATGGTGTACGTTAGCTGAAAGCGCGATCAGGTTGCGAACGGATTCTTCGAAGGCTGGCGGTGAATATCGTCGCTGCGCGGCCGCTCCGCAAGCTGCCCGGTTCCATAGTCACGATTGGTTACAGATAAATCCGAAAATATGAGGAGGCCCGATTCTGGATACCCATCGACAGATTCCAAGGCTGGTGTACACTCCGCCGTCCGGATCGAATCTGAGGTTTCACCCACCGAGGAGATTTCGTATGGCTCTACAGGCGCATCTTGTTGAACTTGAACGTAAACACAAGATCCTCGAGAACGAATTGCACGAAGCGCTCGTGCACCTTTCCACAGACGACCTGCAAATTGTCGAGTTGAAGCGCCGCAAGCTAATGGTCAAGGACCAGATCGAGCGGTTGAAGCAAACCGCCGACGAAACCCTCCACTAATAAGTCCCACAGAGTAATCGAAACGCCAGGCAGCCGATGGGCGCAGTAGCGCTCATCGGATTGACGTTGCCTTTGCGTCCCGTTCAGCGTTCGGCCAGCGTGCCGACATGATCGGCGATCGCGAGCGACGACGTCAGGCCTGGCGATTCGATACCGAACAGGTTGATCAATCCGGCCACGCCGTGATCGGCGGGGCCCTGGATGAGAAAATCCTGCGTGGCGACGGCTGGCGGCACGATTTTCGGCCGGATTCCGGAATAGCTCGGCATCAGCGCGCCGTCCGGCAGCGTCGGCCAGTAGCGCCGGATCGCGGGATAGAAGCGCTCGGCGCGGGCAGGGTCCACCGCATAGTCGATGCTCTCGACCCATTCGACGTCGGGGCCGAACCGGGCCTGTCCGGCCATGTCGAGGGTGAGGTGCACGCCTAATCCGCCGGGCTCCGGCACCGGATAGATCAGCCGTGAAAACGGCGCCCGCGCGCTGCAGCTGAAATAATTGCCCTTGGCCAGATAGGCGCAGGGGATCATTTCAATCGGCATGCCCTCGATGCTGCGCGCGACGGCGGGCGCGCTCAAGCCCGCCGAATTGATCAGCAGGTTGCACGCCAGCGTCATCGGTGCATCGCCACCGGCTTCGATTTCGATGCGGCCGGCATTGGCCCGGGCGTGCAGCAGCGGGGTGTGAAACGCGTAGGCCGCGCCGGCTGCTTCCGCGTCGCCCCGCAGCGCCAGCATGTAGGCGTGGCTGTCGATGATGCCGGTGGACGGCGAGAGCAGGGCCGCATCGCAATTCAGCGCCGGCTCCAGTTCGCGCGCCGCTGCGCCCGTCAGCAACTGCATGTCGTCGACGCCATTGGCTTGCGCATGCGCGCGGATCGATTGCAGCTTTTCGGTTTCCTTCGGCGTCGTCGCCACGATCAGCTTGCCGCAATTGCGGTGCGGGATGCCGTGGTCCTGGCAATACCGGTAGAGCGCGTGCTTGCCGCTGACGCACATCTGCGCCATCAGGCTGCCGACACGGTAATAGATGCCGGCATGGATCACCTCGCTGTTGCGCGAGGAGGTGATGGTACCGATGCCCTCGGCGGCCTCGAGCACGATCACTTCGCGGCCCGCCTGGGCCAGGCGCCGCGCGATCGCGAGCCCGACGACCCCCGCTCCGATGACGACGCAATCGACCTTGTCCATGCTGCTTCAGGCCCGGAAAACTGGCGCAGGAATCGGCGCTTGCCACGCCTGGTGATGACAGCTTCGTTCGCCGAAGCCGTCGAACAACCCGTTGGTTTGTCTCGACATACGCCGCCAACGCAGTCCCGTTAGTAAAGCATTAATCATGTCAGGCCAATTGCCGTAATTTGGGTCATATTTTAGAATTGCGTGGGTAGGCGTTTACCCGATCCAAACCCGTCAAGCCAGACACTCCGCCCGCAAACCTCGGGGCGGTAATGGCTGACAGGAACTGGCAGGCAGGACGGAAGAATTCGATTCCGGCGCAGGCCCTCGTCTGTCTGCTCGCCACCGCCATGCCGTGCGGAATGGCGTGGGGCGCCGGGCCGTCGGCGGGCTTTGCGCCGGCGAGCTATATCGGCGAATTCGATCCCAACCGGGTGTGGGAGTTCCTGATCGGCGGGGTCGTCGTCGTGTCCTTCCTGGCTGCGATCGGCATCTGGATTTTGGCGGCGTTGCGCGGGGCCAAGAGCGCGCAAATGCAGCGCAGCGCCTTCATCAGCTCGGCGCTCAACAATCTCAACCAGGGCGTGATGATGACCAACGCGCAAAACCGCGTGGTCTTCGTTAACGATCGCTTTCTCGAAATGTACGGGCTCAGCCGCGCCGAGATTTCGAGCCGCATGACCGGCCGCGAACTGCTCGAAGTGCGCCGTGCGCGGGGGCTGCTCAGTCTCACCGCCGAGGAATTCAGCAAGCTGGCCCGCCGCCCGGAAGGCGTCGTCACCGAACTGCCGGACGGGCGATCGGTGCTGTCGAAGATCTTCCGCCTGCCCAACGGCGGGACGATCGGAACGCATGAAGATTGCACCGAGCAGCGCCAGCTCTCGCGCAAGCTGGCATCGACCACCAAGTTCCTGGAATCGGTGCTCGACAACGTTCCGGTCTGTGTCGCCGCCAAGAACATCGAGGACGGCCGCTATATCTTCGCCAACCGCGCCTTCGAGCGCTTTTCGCGCTTCTCCCGCGATCACGTCGTCGGCAAGCGCGCCGATGAGATCTTCCGGCCCGAAACCGCGAAGAGCATCGAGGCGGCGGACCAGGCGGCGTTGACGGCGCCGGAAGGTTACCACCGCAGCGAATACGTCGTCGAACGCGGCGACGACGAACGCGTTCTCTCTTCCAACCGCGTGGTCGCACGCAACGAGAACAACAAGCCGGAATTCCTGATCACGCTGTTCGACGACGTCACCGACCGGCGGTCGCTGTCGCGCGAACTCGAAAACACCAAGAAATTCCTCGAGCTGGTGGTCGACAACATCCCGGTGTCGCTGATCGTGGAGCGCGTCAGCGACGGGCGCTATCTGCTCGCCAACCGCAGCGCCGAGACCATTCTCAATCGCCGCCGCGAGGATGCTACCGGCCTGACCGCCGCCGATATCTTCAATCCGCGCGAGGCCAAGCTGATCATTGCGCGCGACGAGGCCGCGATCAAGAAGCGCGGCCTGCTCACCGAAGAGCACCCGATCTCCACCAAGGATGGCTTGCGGCTGTTCCTGACCCGCCGCATGACCGTGCTCGACGAGGCCGGCGAGCCGCAATATCTGATCAAGACCCATGAGGACGTCACCGACCGCCGCCAGACCGAGTCGCGGATGGCGCACATGGCCTATCATGACGGCCTGACCGACCTGCCGAACCGCGCCGCCTTCCTGCAGGCGCTGGCGCAGATGATCGAGGCCTGCGCCGGCACCGACGAGGAATTCGCAGTGCTGTGCGTCGATCTCGACGGCCTGAAGGAAATCAACGACGTGTTCGGCCACGCCACCGGCGACAAGCTGCTGATCGAGGTTGCCGGCCGCATCCAGGCCTGCGCCCACGGCGGCGTGGTGGCGCGCCTCTCCGGCGACGAGTTTGGCCTGATCATCGACGGCAAGCAGCCGGAGGCCGGCAAGGCGCTCGCCGAAAAGCTCGCGCAAACGATGTCGGACGAGTTCGTGATCGACGGCAAGTCGGTGCGGACCGGCGTCACGACAGGCATTTCGGTATTCCCGCACAATGGTGCGGACGCAGCTTCGCTGCTGGCCAATTC
>Ga0081455_10005647_pt1 | contig 13663 bp, 11 predicted proteins | sample TabmetS3T2R1_FD_70207 | JGI IMG/M metagenome (GOLD analysis project Ga0081455, IMG submission 70207) | Tabebuia heterophylla rhizosphere microbial communities from the University of Puerto Rico - S3T2R1 | ecosystem: Host-associated > Plants > Roots > Rhizosphere ... | reverse complement strand
GTCATTGTTCTTGTTCCTGCAGGGATATCTGCTGAACGGCGCCGTACAGCGCTCGATCTACACGCTGCGTAGCAAGGTCGAAGAGAAGATCAACAGGCTGCCGCTCAGCTACTTCGACAAGCAGACCCGCGGTGAGCTCCTAAGCCGGGTCACCAACGACATCGACAACATCTCCCAATCACTGCAGCAAACGTTGAGCCAGGTGCTTACCTCGGTGCTGACCGTCATTGGTGTCACCGTAATGATGTTTGTCATTTCACCCGCACTGGCATTGATCGCATTGGTGACGATCCCAGTGGCGATTCTCACCACAACGTTGATCGGCCGGCGGTCACAGAAGCTCTTCATCCAGCAGTGGAAGTCCACGGGCGAACTGAACAGCCACATCGAAGAGGCCTTCACAGGGCAGTCATTGGTGAAGGTGTTCGGCCGGCAGGGTGAGGTCGAGGCGGTGTTCGCGGAGCGCAACGCTACGTTGTACAAGGCCAGCTTCGGCGCGCAGTTCGTCTCCGGCCTGATCATGCCGACGATGTTCTTCCTTGGGAATCTCAACTATGTGGCGATCGCGGTGGTGGGAGGACTCCGGGTAGCCAGCGGCACCATGAACTTGGGCGATGTGCAAGCGTTCATCCAATACACGCGGATGTTCACTCAGCCTCTGACTCAGCTGGCATCGATCGCGAACATTCTGCAGTCTGGTGTGGCATCCGCCGAGCGGGTCTTTGAACTGCTCGACGAACAGGAGCAGGTGCCGGAGGAGGCGAGCGCGCTCAACCCGACTTGTGGTCGAGTGGCGTTCGAACACGTCTGGTTCTCCTACGATCCCGCGCAGCCACTGATCAAAGATTTGTCTTTGGTGGCCGAGCCAGGAAGCACCGTGGCCATTGTTGGCCCGACTGGTGCTGGTAAGACCACACTGGTCAACCTGATCATGAGGTTCTACGAGCTCGACAGCGGTCGGATCACGCTCGATGGGGTGGACATCGCCACCGTGCCGCGGTCCGCGTTGCGGGCCAATATCGGCATGGTGCTGCAGGATACGTGGCTGTTCCACGGCACTATCCGAGAAAACATTGCCTATGGCCGCCCGTCCGCAACCGAAGAAGAGATCCATGCTGCCGCTGAGGCGACCTATGTTGATCGCTTCGTGCACGCATTGCCGGATGGCTACGACACGGTCCTGGATGAGGAAGCGAGCAACATCAGCGCAGGCGAGAAGCAGTTGATCACTATCGCCCGTGCTTTCCTGGCCGACCCAGCACTGCTGATCCTGGACGAGGCGACCAGCTCGGTTGACACCCGGACTGAGGTGCTGGTGCAACGGGCCATGGCAGCGTTGCGCACCGACCGGACCAGCTTCGTGATCGCACATCGGCTCTCTACGATCCGTGACGCCGACATCATCTTGGTGATGGAGGACGGACAGATTGTCGAGCAGGGCACGCACCGTGAGCTTCTTGATGCCCGCGGGCACTACTTCGATCTCTACAACTCGCAGTTCACTGCAGCAATCGAGGAGCCCGAAGAGGAACGACCCGCTGTCCCAGTCGGTGCTGGGCCGGGAGCCGGCCCAAGGCCGTTCTGAGTCACGATCGCCTGGCTGTCAGCATCTCGATTGCCTCGCGCACCATCGCAATGACTTCCGCAGGGTGTTCCTCGATCATCGTCCAGGTGAACCGCAGCACGCACCAGCCGTCGAGGATGAGGAGATTCTGACGCCAGCGGTCGGTCTCGAAGACTTCGGCTCCGGTGTGATACAACCGGCCGTCGATCTCGATCGCTAGCCGGAGCTTGCGAAACAACACATCGACATAGAACGTCGAGCCATTCAGGATGACGGCTTGGTTCGCACGCCATCCGGCAATGCCGGCTTTGCGGAGCAGGCGGTGGAACGAACGCTCTGCCTGAGACCAGGGCTCGTCGCGAGAATCGAGCAGCAACTGGCGCCGGGTTCGGTTACCCACCCGGGAAGCGGTGAGATCCATCGCCTGATGGAGATGTCCCAAGGTCGTTGCTCGTGTTCGCAACGCCTGATCGATCGCGTCGCCGCCGACGGTTGCACAGAGATCTAGGGCCGTCAGCGCCGGCGATGTATACCGGAGGCCGGACCGGTGGACGACCAACTCTGGGGGAATGTGCCGCCGCGTGAAGCGATAGCCAGCCTGGGGTGCCTTTCTGTGGCGAACCGCACATTCGACCACGTCCACCCGCAAGTCTGGCCAGAACGAGATGTATGCGGCGACGGCGCCGACAAGTATTCCGTCCGGATCGAAACAGCTGAGTGCCCTGACGCGAATCTGCTGCGAATCTGCCCGATCTGCCGCTGCATAGATGCCGGGCAGCACACGTGCCAGATCACCACGGCGCTGCAGATAGCGCAGAGTGGTATCGAGCTCAGGATGGTCTCGGCGTGCAATGACGCCCTCGACGGTCAACAGCCGCTGGATCTCACGGAACGAAGTCCTCACATATAGGGAAGGCCTCAAAAATGGCCTCGATGTTAACGGTGCGGGCGAAAATTCTCAGAATCTCCCCCGAGCGTGGCGGCGCCCGGCAGATCTGAGCGGGCGCATGCAAGAGCCAGCTTCCTCTCGGGTGCGATTCTGAGAAAGCGGCAACAAGCCCTATCCCCCTCGGAAACATCGAAAGGTCAGGTTCATCCGAGGTCCCACCGGACGCGATGTCTTGGGGACCGCGTGCGCATAGTTGCTCTGCGACTCGTCCCGCATCACCAACAGGTCACCATGCCCAAGGTCCCAGCTCCACCGGTCGCGAGTTGCCCGGTGCCGCAACACGAACCGGCGCCGATCTCCAAGGCTGATGGAGGCAATGGTCGGTCGCGGACCGAGCTCGGGCTCGTTGTCGCTGTGGTAACCCATGGAATCAGTGCCATCCCGATACAAGTTCGCCAAGCAGGAGTTGAAGTCGACACCCAGCTCGCGGCGGAGGCGCCCTCGCAAGTCGGCAAGTGCTTTCGGCCATGGAGCTGGCTCATTCACAATTCCGGAGTAGCGGTAGGCGCTGTCTCCCATCCAAGAAGTCAACCGCGGCGTGGGCGTGGTGCGGCCGTAGAGGGTGATGGCGTGCTGCTCCCACGCGATCTCATGTGTGAGAATGTCGAACAACCGATCTGGCTCCTCGACCCATCCCGGGTAGTAGCCGACGCAGCCCGGAGCGCTGGCCATGATCAGTATGTAAAGCCCGCGGCGACCAGCCGGTTGAGGCGGCGTTGCCGGTGGCGGTAGAAGGCGACGGCGAAGAGCCAGGCGGGTAACGTCAGCGGGCCAGCGTGAATCTCAACCTCGTCTGTGTAGCGGGTCATTCCGAGAAAGTCCTCGAGCACGATCTGGTGGTCCCACAGTCTGATCAAGTCGCTGTAGCCCGCATCGTGCCAAACCACGAGCTTGGATTCAGCTGCCGCTGCATCCTGCACCGTCCGTTGCAGATTGACAACGTGCTCGCCAATCGGGAGCAGCCGCCCAAGCAGCAGCCGGAAGCGATATTTCCCTGGCGACCAGCGCGTGATGGCATCCGTTGGCTCGACAGCATCGAATACCAACATGGGCGAGGCCAGATAGTGAAACAGCGCAGGTCGCCCCAGCTCACTGGCCAGCCGGTCCATTGAGCAGGGCAGCAGGCAACTGCGGCGCAAGCGCATGGCGCCAACCTACAGAGCTGCGAGCGTCGCTAATCGGGGGTCCAAGCGCGCAATGCGCGAACGGCTCAGAAGAGGGTGACCAATGCGTAAGCCGGACATCGTTGTCCGGCGGGCCGCACGAGCGGAGGATGGTGAGGTGCACAGGCGCGACGAGCGGGACGCGGCACGCGCGACCCGATGGTGGGCGCGGCTGGCTGGGGTCGTTGCAGGCCTCGCCGGTCTCGGCATAGCCGGACTTGCGTCATGGTTGGTCGCCCCCGCGGGCTCTCCAGTACCTGCCGTCGGTGAGCTGATCATCAATCTGCTGCCCGCGTCCCTGGTCAATTTCGGCAAGGAGACCCTCGGCTTAGCCGACAAACCGGTACTGCTGGCCATCATCGTTGTCGCCGTCTTGGCAATCTGTGGTGTGGCGGGTGAGCTCGAGTGGCGGCGCCGTTTTGCAGGCGCTGCCTTGTTCGCCGTCGTGGCAGTGCTCGGCTTGATTGGAGTCGCTGCACAGCCTGACGTCACTTTTGCCGCATATGTGCCGACGATCGTGGGCCTGCTGTTGGGTTACATGATCTTGAGCGCGCTGGTCGGCAGGCTGCAGCGGTGGCGGTCGCCCGCAGCGCCGGTCGAGGATCCTGAGGCCCAGGCTGTCGCCCGGCGTACCTTCCTGGGCTGGACAATTGCGGCCGGAGTGGCGGCGGCGGCCGCCGCGATCACGGGCCAAGTGCTCGCGAGCGCGTCGACCGCGGTCAACACTGCACGAGAGAAGCTGAAGCTGCCACCTCCCGGCCAGCCTTCGGCCGGGCCGCCGACAGGCGTCGACTTCCATATCCAGGGCTTGGCTCCCTATGTGACTCCGAATGACGACTTCTATCGGATCGACACCGCACTTCAGGTGCCCATGGTTGATCCCGAAACATGGACGCTCAGGATCACCGGAATGGTCGAGAATCCCCTCGAGATCAACTACGCCGAGCTGACCGCGAAGCCGCTCGTGGAGCACATGACCACTCTGACCTGCGTCTCCAACGAGGTTGGCGGTGACCTGGCCGGCAACGCGCTCTGGCTGGGATACCCGATACGCGAGCTTCTGGCCGAGGCGAAGCCGCTGGCGGGCGCTGACATGGTGCTGTCGAAGAGTCACGACGGCTGGACTGCCAGTACGCCGCTGACCGCACTCACCGACCCGAACCGGGAGGCCATTCTGGCGGTTGGCATGAACGGTGAGCCCTTGCCTATCGAGCACGGATTCCCTGTCCGCATGGTCGTTCCCGGCCTGTACGGCTTTGTGTCCGCGACGAAGTGGGTGACGTCGCTCAGGCTCACCACATACGCCAAGGAGCAGGCCTACTGGACGCCACTCGGCTGGTCTGCCCGCGCTCCGATCAAGCTGGCATCGCGGATCGACGTACCGCGGAAATCGACGGTCGATCCAGGGACAGTCGTAGTCGCCGGAGTCGCGTGGGCCCAGCACACAGGCATATCGGCCGTCGAGGTGCAGGTCGACCAGGGCGCCTGGCAGCCGGCACAGCTCGCCGAGACCACTGGCCCTGACACCTGGAGGCAATGGAAATACACCTGGCAGGCGACCTCGGGCACACACACTCTGACGGTTCGAGCCACCGATGCGAATGGAGAGCTTCAAACGGCTGAGGTCGCGCCGCCCGCGCCGAACGGTGCAACCGGATACCACTCGATCAAGGTCAAAGTCCGCTGAGCAACCCCGCCTGTCCTCAATCCTGCCGTGTTATTGCGCGACGGGATTTTGACAAGTCGGCGTGCATTAGGTTCGTGATGTGCGCATCGCAGTAGCCCGGGAAGTGGTTCCCGGCGAGGCTCGCGTTGCGCTGGTTCCCGAGCTGCTGGGCAAGTTGCGAGCCGCCGGTTACGAGGTCGCGGTGCAAACCGGAGCGGGCGCGGGGGCCTTCCTGACCGACGCTGCATACGAGGCGGCCGGTGCTCTGGTCACCGAGCACCCCTTCGACCAAGCAGACTTGGTGCTGAGTGTGCAACCGCTTGGCCCGGAATGTTTGGCGCCGTTGCCATCTGGAGCGGCGACGATTTCGTTCTTTCCGCTGGCCGGGCGGCCCGGCGATATTGCCCAGCGCCGCGACCGGAGGATCACCACCTTCGGGATGGAGTACGTGCCGCGGATCTCCCGCGCCCAATCCATGGATGCGTTGAGCTCACAGGCCATGGTGGCTGGCTACCGGGGAGCAATTGTTGCCGCAGAGATGCTGGGCCAGTTCTTTCCGCTCAGCATGACGGCTGCAGGCACCGTGCCACCGGCGCAGGTCGTGGTGCTCGGTGCCGGTGTCGCAGGACTGCAGGCGATCGCTACCTGCCGGCGCTTGGGTGCCGTCGTCAAGGGCTATGACGTACGCGCCGCTGCCGCGGAAGAGATTCGATCGATGGGAGCGCAGGCGATCGAGCTGCCGCTGCCGACGCTGGAGGGCGCCGGCGGCTATGCCCGAGAGATGACCGAAGAGCGCGCCCAACGGCAACGTGAGCTGCTCGCGAGCTACGTCGCTGCCGCTGACGCCTTGATCACCACTGCTGCCGTGCCGGGACGGCAAGCACCGCTGCTGGTGACCACCGAGATGATCCTTCAGATGTCGCCCGGCTCGGTTGTCGTCGACCTGGCGGCTGAAGCCGGAGGTAACGTCGAGGGCGTGGTCGTTGGCAGCGTCGTGCGAGTGGGTTCGGTGCAGCTGTGGGGTGGTGTGAACCTACCCAGCCAGATGCCCGCACCAGCTAGCCGGCTCTACGCCCAGAACCTGCTGAATGTGATCATGCTGATGACCCGTGACGGCCGCTTTGCGCCCGATTTCGACGACGAGATCGTCTCCGCGATGTGCATTACGCACGATGGCCAAGTATTTGACGGAACCAACGCCGCAGCGAGCGGAGCGAGCAATTGACCACTGAACCAATTGTCTGGCTGACGATCTTCGTGCTGGCCGTCTTTGTTGGCGTGGAGGTGATCTCCAAGGTCTCTTCGACGCTGCATACTCCACTGATGTCAGGCGCCAATGCGATCCATGGCGTGATCTTGATCGGTGCGATTCTGGTCGCCGGTACCGCTCAGTCGACGCCCATTCTGGTGTTGGGCCTGATCGCCGTGATCTTGGCATCGATCAATATGGTCGGCGGTTTCGTGGTCACTGACCGAATGTTGGTGATGTTCTCGCGTCCCCGCAGAGCGCTGGAGAAACAAGGTCCCCGGGAGCTTGGCCGGTGACTCTAGCGTGGGCTCAGCTGGGCTATCTCGCTGCCGCAGTCTGCTTCATCGTCGCGCTCAAAGGGTTGTCCTCACCTAAGACCGCCCGCCGAGGCAACTTGATTGGCGCAGCTGGCGCCGTGCTGGCCTGCGTGATCGTTTTCCTGGTTTCGGACATCAACCATCTGTTACCGATCTTGGCAGCCATCGCGGCCGGCACGGCGATCGGCGTCGTCGGCGCCTACCGGGTCCAGATGACTCAGATGCCTCAACTGGTAGCGCTGTTCAATGGTGTCGGAGGCGGCGCCGCGGCAATCGTGGCGATCATCGAGCTGACCGAGTTCGCCGGCGGCTCAGCGCCGATCTTCGACTTGATCGCCACAGCCTTCACGATCGTGGTCGGCTCAGTGAGCTTCGCGGGTTCTGTCGTCACTTTCCTCAAGTTGCAGGAGCTGATGACGACCCGGCCGATCGTGTTCGCCGGATACCCGATCCTGTACGGGCTGGGGATGCTGGCGGCGGTTGGCTTCAGCGTCGGCCTGGTTCTCGCTCCGAGCCTGCTGTTCGCCGCACTGCTGGCGGCCGTCGGCGCCGGACTAGGCGTAATGCTTGTATTGCCCGTCGGCGGCGCTGACGTACCGATCGTGATCTCGCTACTGAACGCCTTCACCGGACTGACCGTCGCCGCCAGCGGGTACCTGCTCGAGAACGTTCTGCTGCTCGTCGCCGGCACTCTGGTCGGCTCCGCCGGCACCCTGCTCACCCGCTTGATGGCGGTCGCGATGGGCCGGTCCTTGATCAACATTCTCTTCGGTGCGCTGAAAGGTGGATCGACTCTCGGCGCCACCACAGTCAGTGATCGGCCGGTGAAGTCGGCCGGACCCTCCGACATAGCGATACTCCTGGCGTATGCCCAACGGGTGATCATCGTGCCCGGTTACGGGCTGGCAGTTGCTCAGGCGCAGCACACGCTTCGCCAGTTGGTCGACTTGTTGATCGAACGTGGCGTAGAGGTCGACTACGCCATCCATCCGGTCGCCGGACGGATGCCCGGTCATATGAATGTGCTGCTCGCTGAGGCTCAGGTGCCGTACGAACAGCTCAAGGAGATGGACGAGATCGATCCTGAGTTCAAACAAGCCGACGTGGCGCTGGTGGTCGGCGCCAACGATGTCGTGAACCCCGCGGCCGAGACCACGCCCGGCGCTCCGATCTACGGCATGCCGATTCTGCATGCCAACCGGGCGCGGCAGGTCGTGTTCATGAAGCGTTCCATGCGCCCCGGCTTCGCCGGCATCGAGAACGAGCTGCTGTACGCGCCGACAACGACGCTGCTCTTCGGTGACGCCAAGGACACCATGAGCAAGCTGCTTGCCGAGCTCAAGGCCCTTACTGTCTGAGGAAGTCGCGGAATGATGTTCCGCCGATCTTCGCATCCGCATCCGCAAGGTTGGCGCCGGCTGCAAACGCTCGCAGGGTGCCACCTCTTGCCGGAACCGAGATCAGCCGCGGCGCCGGCTTCCCATCCTTGGCACGGAGCAGCGCAACCGCCTCAGCCAAGCTGACCCGCTCTGGCCCAGCGTGGTCAACAGCTCGCTGATAGCCCGACGGCGCTGGCTCGAGTGCGACGTCGGCAAGCTCAGCGGCGATCCAACCGTGGTCGCAGGGCTGGAATGACATGCCCTTCGGCACGAAGGCCAGCGACCCGATCGTCACAGCGCTTGCAATTTCAGTGATCAAAGAGTGGAACTGGGTAGCTCGGAGCACCGTTACCGGCAGCTTGCTGCGTTCCAAGACCAGCTCGCAGGCATACTTCACCCGGTAGTACCGCTGCGGTATCCGGTCACAGCCTACGATCGAGACATAGACGAGGTGCGGCGGTGCCGACCGATTGGCCAAGATCTTGATCATATTCCTGGTGCCGTCCAGGTCGACTCTGCGATAACGCAGCCGGTGGGTGGCTGCGTGAACCACGCATTCGGCGGCCTGCAGCGCCGCCTCCAGGCCCTCACCAGTGGCAAGATCAACGCCGGTACGCCGGCTCGCTGAGGTGACCGTAGCGCCGCGAGCTTCGAGTCTGCGCACTATCTCGGTGCCGAGCAAGCCGCTGCCCCCGGTCACCACAATCCTCATCTGGTGAGAATAGTGGTCCGGATCCCGCGCGAATTTGGCAAGGAGGTCACCATGGCGGTCGCCAGTCGAGGAGCGGCACTGAGCGCGTTCCGAGAGTTGATCAATCGCGATCCAGTTGAGGCTGGCACGATCCTGCCCCGGCTCTATCTCCCGGCCGGCGCGATCGCTGCCGCGCTTACCGCGGCGGCCGAGCTTGGTCGCAGCAGCCGGGTGTTGGCCTCGGCCGGCTTGGATCAGCAAGTTGGCCAGCAGCGAAAAGACACCGCATCGACGGCAAAGCACGATGGGATACGTCCTGGCTTTACCGGCATTACCGACATCATCAGCTGGCTGACCCAGACTCGGCCCGGCGACCCGGAGAAGGACGAGTACCGGCTCGCCCAGCTCTTCCGACCCGGCCAGGCGACCGCTGCGATCTTCCGAGTGGCAGTCGCGGTCATGCGCGGCCAGAGCTGGCCGCTGCCCCTGCTCGCCCTGTTTGCATTTGGCTGGATCCCTCGGCTGTTCACGCTCGCACTGATCTCCGGTGCCGTGGTGCTCACCGGCTACATGGAATGGCGGTTCACAGGATCGCCCCGCACGGTGGCAGAAATGATTGGGCTCGGTGCGCTCGGTGTCCTGGCGTTCATTGCCACGGTCGCGGGTGTGGTTCTCATCTTGCAAGGAATTCGTTCCGGACTTCGCAAGCCCGCAGCCGAAGACGGCCCGATCCAAGGCCGGCTGGCAGAGCTGCGCCGCCACACGAGCGCGTACGCCATCCCCCGTTCCACGACCGTCGGGCAGCTGGTCATCGGCGTCGCTTTGATCATTCCAGTCGCTGTACTCGGGATTCTCCGGCCGGCGCTTTACGCCAGTGCTGTCCTGGTTGGCCTGGCTGCCAGCATCGTCATCGTCGTCGGACTGCTGACCTCGATCATGGCCTACCTCAGTCGGGTCCGGTCTCGCGCATTCGGGTTCGTGCCCGGCACTACACCGCAGCGACAACGCAACCTGCTGGATGTCATGGCCGGCGTGCCCAAGCCGACCGTTGAGCAGTCACTGGTGCCGTGGCTGAACGGCTGCCTGAACGCCCTGGCCGGCCTTGGAGATGATCAAGTGCTGCGGTTCGGGCACCTCTGGTCGGGCCTGGACCATCACGAGCGGAGACGTTCCCCGGCGCCCGCCGACCTGCACCGATCCAGGACGACTTCGGCCGTACACTCATCGATCACGGTCAACCGCTGACGCTGCTCAGCCCGTTTGACTCGGCGCAGGAGCTCTGGTTCTCCGACGGCGGTATCACCTCCAACTTTCCGGTGCACTTCTTCGACGATGCTCTGCCGCGCTGGCCGACCGTCTCGCTCAATCTAGGGATCCATCCCCAGGAGGCACCGCACCAAGACATCTGGCTTCCCCAGGACTGGAACGATCTCAACATTCCGGTCAAGACACTCGGCGCATCAGGCCTCGAGTTCGGCAAAGCGATCTTCAATACCGCCATGTCGTGGCGCGACAGCCTGCAATCGGCGCTGCCCGGCTATCGCAATCGGATTGCGCAGGTTCGAACGAGTCCGGGCGAGGGTGGCACGAATCTGTTCATGCCGCGGGAGATCATCGCCTCTCTGGCGCTACGAGGCGTCTTGGCCGGCGCCCGGCTACGGACCCGGTTCGCGGACGAGGGTCAGTGGAATCGGTTCCGCTGGCTGCGGCTTCGCACCGCCGTCAGCAACATCGAGAAACTGCGGGCCAGTACCCAAGAGCGCCGCGGGTTCTACGCAGACGCGTTCGCCGCGGAATCCTGGGTTGACAAGCAGGAGACTGACTTCTCCGACAAGCCGGCGGAAATGGCGATCTCCTGGTACCGGCCCGACTCCGGATTCTGGCCCACGGCCGATCAGTTACTGAACGCTTTCGCTGGTGGCTACCTACCGCCGACCGAGGATGCAGAAAACGTCATGACGTCCGGGACGCCGAGGCCGCAGCCGGTCATCCGCCAGGTCCCCCGCGAATAGGAGTGGCGATGCGCTGTAGCGTGACAACTGCGGTTGCGCTACTTCGCGTCGAAGCACGGAGGCATGCCATGTCCGAATCCCTGGCCGATCAGGTCAATCAAATTCCCGAAAAGATGCAGGCCGTTATTTGCCACGGACCTGAGAACTACCAGCTGGAAACGGTCCCAGTTCCGAAGCCCGGACCGGGTGAAGCGTTGATCAAGGTCGAGGCCACTGGGATCTGCGCCAGCGACCTGAAGTGCTACCACGGTGCAGCAAAGTTCTGGGGTGATTCGAACCGCCCGGCCTGGGCGGAAACCGAGGTCATTCCCGGCCACGAGTTCGTCGGAAAGGTTGTTCAGCTCGACGAGGTTGCCGCAGATCGCTGGGGAATAGCAGTCGGCGATCGGGTTGTCGCCGAGCAGATCGTGCCCTGTTGGAAGTGCCGTTACTGCGTGAATGGGGAGTACTGGATGTGCGCTCCGCATGACATGTTCGGCTTCAAGCGTCGTACGCCGGGTGGCATGGCGGATTACATGGTTTACAACAAGGACGCTCTGGTCTACAAGATCTCTTCCGAGCTGCCACCCGCGCATGCTGCGTTCACCGAGCCCCTTTCGTGCGCGCTGCACGCGGTCGAGCGAGCAGGCATCAAATTCGAGGATGTCGTTGTTGTTGCGGGCTGTGGGCCTATCGGCCTCGGCATGATCGCGGGGGCGAGGTCCAAGAATCCCAAGGCTGTCGTGGCTCTCGACATGGCTCAGGACAAGCTGGACATAGCCAAGGAGTGCGGCGCCGATGTGATCATCAACATCGGCCAAGAGGATGCGGTGGCGAAGGTCAAAGACATGACCGACGGCTACGGTGCTGACGTCTATATCGAGGGCACGGGCCACCCATCGGCAGTTGCCCAAGGCCTGAACCTGCTACGCAAGCTCGGTACGTATGTCGAGTACAGCGTCTTCGGCAGCGACGTGACCGTCGACTGGTCGATCATCAGTGACGACAAGGAACTCGACGTACGCGGTGCGCACCTCGGCCCGGAGTGTTGGCCTGCCGCCATCCGGATGATCGAGTCCGGCCGGCTCCCGATGGAGAGGATCTGTACCCACCAGCTGCCACTTGCTGAGTTCCAGAAAGGCCTGGACATGGTGGCCAGTGGCTCGGAATCGATCAAGGTCTCGCTGATCCCATGATCGGCGCGACTGGCTCAGGAACATCCACCAGCCAAGACCGTCACATTCCCCGGAGGCTCTTATGACGCACATCTACAACGATTCCGCTGAATTCCCAAGCGACGTGATCAAGGGCTTCGCCGCGGCGTACCCGCAGTACGTGCAGCGTGTCGAAGGTGCCTCTGGCTTCGTCCGGGCGGGTGGACCGCTGGAGGGCAAGGTCAGCCTGGTTATCGGCGGCGGCTCTGGTCACTACCCGTCATACAACGGGGTAGTGGGCACCGGCTTCGCCGACGGCGCCGTACTGGGTGGGGTATTCGCCTCACCGTCCGCGGAGCAGGTCTATCGAGTCGCCAAGGCTGCCGAGGGGGGCGCCGGAGTGGTGCTGGGGTTCGGCAACTACGCCGGTGACCGGCTGAACTTCGGTGTCGCCGCCGAACGGTTGATCAATGACGGCATTGATACCCGGATCGTGTATGTCACCGACGACGTGGCTTCGGCAAGCCCGGAGGAGCAGCAGAAGCGACGCGGCATCGCGGGAACCTTCACCGTGTACAAGATCGCGGCGGCGGCAGCGGAGGACGGGGCCAACCTCGATGAGGTGGAACGCGTCATGCGCGCGGCAAATGCTGCGACATACTCATTCGGCGTCGCCTTCCACGGCTGTACGCTGCCCGGTGCAGACGAGCCGCTGTTTACCGTCAACCAGGGCCACATGGATTTCGGGCTCGGGATCCACGGCGAGCCCGGCATCAGCTCGGCTCAATGGATGTCGGCCAAAGACCTGGCTAGCAAGCTCGTCGAAACGCTAATGGCCGAGCGCCCACAGGATGTCAGCGGGCGAGCTGCGGTGCTCGTCAACGGGCTTGGCGCCACCAAGTGGGAGGAACTGTTCGTCTTGTACGGCTATGTCAGCGAACTCCTCGAGGCGGAGGGCGTCGTCCAGGTGTCCCCGGAGGTTGGCGAGCTGGTCACCAGCCTTGATATGGCGGGCTGCTCGTTGTCGGTCACCTGGCTCGACGAGGAGCTCGAAGGCTACTGGATCGCGCCGGCGGAAACTGCGGCGTTCCGGCGCGGTACGGCCGTGACAAGCGAGAAATTCACCACTCGGCGCACCGGTGTCGGCCACGTCGCCGAAGAGGTGACAGCAGAAGCAAGCGAGGAGTCGATCGCGGCAGCCGCGGTGGCGCGTAAAGCGGTGGACGCGCTCTACGCAGCTGTCGAAGAGAACAAGGAATACCTGGGCCGGATCGACGCGATAGCGGGTGACGGCGATCACGGAATCGGCATGTCCCGCGGCTCCAAGGCCGCTGCCGAGGCTGCCAACGAAACCGAAGGTGGGGTCGAGACGGTCTTGAGCGCGGCGGGTCGCGCCTTTGGCGACCGGGCTGGTGGTACCAGCGGCATCTTGTGGGGGTTGCTCCTGGAAGGGGTCGGCACGGGACTCGGTAACACCGAGGCGGTGACGCCGAAGCGTTTGGCTGATGCCGTTCCAGGGTCGGCCCAGCACTTGCAGGGC
>Ga0081455_10005646_pt1 | contig 13665 bp, 11 predicted proteins | sample TabmetS3T2R1_FD_70207 | JGI IMG/M metagenome (GOLD analysis project Ga0081455, IMG submission 70207) | Tabebuia heterophylla rhizosphere microbial communities from the University of Puerto Rico - S3T2R1 | ecosystem: Host-associated > Plants > Roots > Rhizosphere ... | reverse complement strand
GTTCACGGTCGTGGGCTACGGCACCGACGCGTTCATCACAGGGAGCGCCGCTTCACCGAAGGCGATCACCATCTTCGACGGGATCCGGAGCTACCGGCAGGTGAGTGGCATCCCGGCAAACGACGCGTTTCCGGACCGGTTCCTGAAGATCACGGCGGGCGTCTGCTTCGGCGACTCCGGAGGCCCACTGTTCCATGGGGACACCATCGTCGCGCTGAACACCTGGACGTTCAGTTACCGGTGCTCCGGGCCCAATCTGGAGTACCGGCTCGACTCGGCTCCGGCCCAGGCGTTCCTCGACACCTACCTCTAAGCTCGAATTCGGTGGTCGGCCGGGACTCGGTTCCGGCCGGCGCCGACATCGGGACGGGCGTATTCGAACCGTTTGCCTCCTGCTCCCAAAGCGGGGAGACGACCTCAGCGTTCTTGGCTTTGAACGACCTGTCGCCGGCGGAGCGCAGGCGCCGACTGCGCCGTTGACTCGTTCATTCGTTGGTGGCGCCCGACAGCTCGAGCGCCACCCTCCTCCTCGACTCACGGATCGAACTGGATCGTTCCCGAGAGCTTGATCTGGCTCTGGGGGCCCGCTGCTCGGACGGTACCGCTCAAGCTGCCCGTCGCACCCTCGTAGATGCCGGTGCCGCCGATGATCGTGTCGGTCAGCGTCCCGCTCGCGGGGAAGCCCCTGCCACGCCCGCCCTCGCAAGCGCCCGGACAACGGAAGTCGCTGAACGTCTCCTCGATCAGAATCGACCCACCCGCGAGGTAGATCGTGCGCAGGTCACACGTCCCGCCGCACCCTGCGCCGAACTCGATCGTCTCGGTCGCGTGACCGAGGGGAACGACCGCGCCGTTTCCGCACAAACCGGTTTCCGCGACGGGACACCCTTGGACGGAGCCCGCAACGATCTGCTCGGTGAAAGTCATGCTCACCGAGACTGTCGTGTCTGCTGCCGCCTGGGACGCGAACGAGAGCGCTGCCATCGCCGCCAGGCCGACCAGTAGGAGTCGGAGTCGCCGCATACTGCCCTCCTCTCCCCCCGAAGCCTTGTCACCCGGGCGACGCAGGGAGTCTCGTCCGAAAAACTGCACGCGTCAACGGTCACAGGGCGGCGAGCACCATCGACGAGCCGCCCGAACTCCTCTTTTAGCGAGATCTGGCCTCAGACCGTCCGTCTACGACGGACAGAGGTCACCGCGAGCATGACGAGCCGCAGCGCGGCTCCGATGATGCTGATCGCCCAGAGCGTCACAGTGAGGTTTCCAGCGGTGTCGCGGTCGTCCCAGACGCCGCCGCACGCCATGCCGGTCTCGCGTGGGATGACCGAAGCGGCTATGCCTCGATCGAGTGATTTTCCCTGCAAAGAACAGGAATCGGGGGCCGATGACGTCTTCTTGAAGTGAAGACGAAAGGAGCCTCTCGATGAGGAAACTCGTATACCTCGTCGCCGTTGCGGCCCTGGCGGTTCCCGCCTTCGCTGTCGCGGCGAGCCCCGGCCCGGCCGACAAGGCCGCGGCCGTCAAGCAGTGCACGACGGAGCGCACGGGAATGGGCGGGCCGGCGTTCAAGCAGCTCTACGGCACGAACGCGAACAGGTCGAACGCCTTTGGCAAGTGCGTCTCGAAGCTCGCGCAGCAGAACGCGACGAACCGCGCGAACGCGGTGGGGTCTTGCCGCACCGAGCGCACGGCAGACCCTGCGGCCTTCGCGACGAAGTACGGCACCGGCAAGAAACACGCGAACGCCTTCGGCAATTGCGTCTCGCAGACGGCAAAGGCGGCTGCGAAGGCGCAGCAGCAGGCCAGGACTAACGCGGCCAAGGCCTGCTGGGCCGAGCGCAAGCCGGATCCCGCGGCATTCAAGGCCAAGTACGGGACGAACTCGAACAAGTCCAATGCGTTCGGCAAGTGCGTCGCCGGAAAGGTCAAGCACACTCCCTGATGGCGCCTGACGACGTGGCGGAGTGTGTGACTCCGCCCCGTCGCTTCCTAGGTCAGCGGTTCAAGAGCCACTCGATCAGGCGGGCATGATCGGTTCGAGCGGCTCTTCGTTCACGAGCAGCGCCGAGCCGGCGAGCGCCCGCGCGATCCAATCCGGGGGAGGCGATCAGTACACGGTGACCCCGTAGGCGTTGGCGGCTTCGCGGGCCGGCTGGAAGAAGGTTGTGCCACCGGACGTGCAGTCGCCGCTGCCTCCGGAGGTGAGGCCCAGCGCCCTCGTCCCGTCATAGAGCGGGCCACCGGAGTCGCCTGGCTCGGCACACACGTTGGTTTGAATCAAGCCACTCACGACACCATGGAGACGACCGGAATAACGGACCGAGACGTTTAGCGCGGTAACGGTGCCTGAGTGCGTACCGGTGGTCGAGCCGTCGCGCGTAACCCTCTCGCCGACGAAGGGGTCGGCAATGCTGAACCCACCTGGGTGGGGCAGCGAAAGGTTGGCGTAGCGGACCAGTGCGTAGTCATTACCCGGGAAGCTGTAGTTGACGGTCGGGCCGATCAGCGTGGTATGGCTCGAGTTTGTGTACCAGGTGGCGGCGAGCTTCCCGCAGTGCCCGGCGGTCAGGAAGTAGTAGGTGCTTCCACTGACGACGTTGAAGCCGAGTGAGCAGCGGTACTGGCCGCCGTAGATGGCATCCCCGGCTGACAGCAGCGGCCGGAACGTCCCGCGCACGTGCTTGATCCGGATGGCCCCGGCATTGGCGCCGGCGCTCTTCTTGATGGTGGCCACCTCCGCGGCGGAGACGGTCCTGTCAGCGGTCACCACCACTCGGCCGGCAACGGCGTCGACGTACCACGCGATGCCTCGGATCCCTGACTGCCCGACCGCGTCGCGGGCGGCGGAAAGCTGGCGTGTGCTGACCTGGCGCGTGGCCGCGGGGGCGGCGGCAGACAGGATCCAGACCGAAATCGCCGCTAGGGCGATTGCGACGGCGAGCAACTGGGCGGCTCTCGTCGCAGGACGTCGCGCTGAAAGGGGCTTCATAACCACGGGTCCTCCTCTCCTAGTCACAGTGACTTCTGAAGGGGCTCGGGACCTGACGAGGGCGCGCGCTGGCTAAAACAGATGGCGCAGGCGTCGGACCTCTGCGCCTGGCTCGGGCTCGATAATCGGCCGCAGCAACGATGTTTTTCCTCTGCGGCCGCAAGTCGCGGACCCCCTTCGTTGCTGGGAGGGTGTTACAACGAGGAGTCGCAATTGTCAACCGGGCGCCGGCTGCGCACGCGCAGCGGCCCCTCCGTCGAGACGATCGCGCAACCCGACGCAGTTGACCTCGTGGGCCCGCTCGCTGCGCGTCGGCAGACCCCGAGCGCGGCCTTCCGACAATCGGGACGGGCGGATTCGAACCGCCGGCCTCCTGCTCCCAAAGCAGGCGCGCTAACCAGGCTGCGCTACGTCCCGATGCGATGAGTGTACTCGCGCACGATCGCGCTTCCTGCGCCGGTTTCCGCACGTCGGCGTGACATTTGTCACGCTTTGCAGGAGTTTCCGGCCGCGATCTGTGCTTACATACCGCCCACTCGTGGCCAGACGAGTACGCACGGGCGTGGCAGCCGTCGCCATCGCCCTCATAGCTGCAGGCAGCACCGACGCGGCAGAGACCGCGAGCTTGACGCGCTCCGGGTCGGCTCTGCTTACGGTCATGAACCAGGTGCGCAGCGCGCACGGCCTGCGCCCGCTCCGGGCCGACGCGAGGCTCGAGGGCGCGGCGCGCAAGCACTCACGCCGGATGCTGCGGACGGGCACATTCACCCACGGCGCCTTCACCACCCGCATCCGCCGCGCGGGCGTGCGCGCACCGCGCATCGGCGAGAACCTCGCCTGGAGCTCGGGCCTCGCCAGCGCGCGCGCGATCGTGCAGATGTGGCTCGCGAGCCCGTCGCACCGCGCGAACCTGCTGCGCGCGGGCTACCGGATCGTCGGCATCGGCGCGATCACCGGCACGTTCAACGGCCAGCGGCACACGCTGATGGTCACCACGGACTTCGCCGGCCGGTAGGTAGGCCTTCTACTCGTCCCGCCGAGGCGGTTCGAGCAGGTCACGCAGCTCGGCGAGCTTCTCGCGCCGCAGGTCCTCCCGCTCGCCGCGGTCGACGCGGGCGATCAGGTCGCGCACGAGCGGCGCGAGCTCGACCGGGTTGAACGGCTTCGTGACGTAGTCGATGCCGCCGAGGTCGAGGCCGCGGGCCCGGTCGCGGGCCTCGGCGCGTGCCGTCAGGAAGACGATCGGGATCGAGCTCGTGGCGTCGCCGTCGATCAGCTCCTCCGCGACCTGCCAGCCGTCGAGCCCCGGCATCATCACGTCGAGGAGGATCACGTCGGGATCCTCGTTGCGCGCCTTCTCGAGGCCCGTCGGGCCGTCGCTCGCCTCGAGCACGTCCATCCCCTCCGCCTCCAGGTTGACCCGGCAGAGCAGGCGGATCGGAGCTTCGTCGTCGATTACCAGCACCCGCGTCATCGGCCCTCTCTTCGATTCAGTCGCGCATACCCATTCGAGGAGCGGTTCATTCTCGCTCGCTCAGCACTGCGGGCGCGGAGAGTGGCAACGAGAACGTGAACGTCGACCCCTCGCCTTCGCGCGAGTCGACCCAGATGCGCCCGCGCATGGCGTCGAGCAGCTCCTTGGCGATGAAGAGGCCGAGCCCCGTGCCGCCGCTGGCGAGGTCCCGGCCGGAGCTCTCGGCGCGGTAGAACTTGGCGAAGATCCGCGTCTGCTGGGCCTGCGGGATCCCGATCCCCTCGTCCTCGACGCTTACCTCGACGGCGTCGTCGTGGCGGCGCGCAGCCACGCGGACGGTGCCCCCGCCCGGCGAGTACTTGACGGCGTTCTCGACGAGGTCCATCACGATCTGCCGCATCTTGTCCCGGTCGGCGTCGACGGTCAGCGGCTCCGGCGGCAGCTCGAGCTCGAGCTGGTGGTCGTCGAGCTTCAGGGACTGCTTCGCGGCCGAGACGACCTCCGAGACGACGGCGCCGACGTCGGTGGGCGAGAGCTGCACCTGCAGGTCGCCCGAGTCGAGCCGGGCCACGGAGAGGAGCCGGTCGACGATCGCGGTCAGGCGTCCGGCCTCCGAGGCGATGTAGCTCAGGAACGTCGATCGCTCCTCTTCGCCGAAGAGGACGTCGTCGCGGAGCAGGGTCTCGGCGAAGCCGTAGATCGAGGTCAGCGGCGAGCGCAGCTCGCGCGAAACGTTCGAGACGAACTCCGACTTCATCTGCTCGACGACCCGCTCGGCGGAGATGTCGCGGAAGGCGAAGATGCGCCCGGCGATGGCGCCGGCCGGATCGCGCATCACCGCTTCGGTGAGCGAGAGCCAGATCTCCTCGCCCCCGCGGCGCAGCGAGACGAGCCGTTCGCCCGCGGTGACGTCGTCTCCCGACTGCAGCTCGCGCTGCAGCACCTCGCTGGGCGCGCGGCCAAGCGCCTCCTCCCCGGGCACGCCCGTGATCCGCTCGGCGGCCGCGTTCCAGAGGACGACCTCTCCGTCGCGGTCGACGGCCACGATCCCGTCGGCGATGTTGGCCAGGATCGCCACGCTGCGCTCCTTCTCGAGCGCGACGCTCTGGTAGAGCTCGGCGCTGGAGAGCGCGGCCGACGCGTTCCCGGCGAACGCCGCCAGCGCCTCGACTTCCTCCTCGCGCCAGCGGCGCGGCGAACGCCCGTAGACGGAGAGGACGCCGAGGACCGAGCCCTCGGCGCCGACGAGCGGCACCGCCGCGCAGGACGCGTAGCCGGCGGCGAGCATCGGGTCGGCCTGGAGCAGCCGCTGGTCGTCGCGGGCATCCGGGACCGCGACCGGCGAGCGCGACTGCACCGCGTCCCCGGCGAGCCGGGCCGTCGACGGCATGCGCGAGTCGAGCATCGTGGCCGCTTCCTCGCCCACCCCGGCCGCCGCGACGAGCTCGTCGCCTTCGAGCAGCCGGATCACCGCCGCGTCGGCGTCGAGCAGCGTCGGTGCCTGCTGGACGACCTCGTCGAGCACCGCGGCCGGGTCGAGCTCTGTCGCGAGCCGCGACCCCGTGCGCGCCAGCTGCTGCGCGAGCGCGCGAGAGCGTCGCTCGGCCTCGAACAGCTCGCTTCGTTCGAGCGCGCCGCGGGCCGCTCCGGCGAGGTTGCGGGCGAGCTCGAGGTCGTCGTCGGTGAAGCGCCGCTCCTCGTCGAAGAAGACGAGCACAAGCGCGCCTTCCTCGCCGCGGGCGGCCTCGACCGGCACTGCCAAGAGCGCCGAGTAGCCCGACTCGCGCGTGACGGCGCGCCACTCGTCGTCGAAGCGGTCGTCGTCGGCAAACTGCGGCGCGGCCAGCACGCGGCCTCCCCGCGCGGCCGTCCGCAGCGGGCCGGAGGGGTCACCGAGGCCGTTCTCCAGGAACCGCACCAGCAGGCCCGGGAGCCCGTGCAGGCCGGCGAGCCGGAGGTCGTCGCCGGCGGGCATCAGCACCGCGGCGCTGCCGCCGCCGAGCGCGTCCGACGCGGCCTGCGCCAGCGCGTCGAAGGTCTCCTTGAGCGAGATCGGCTCGCCGAGGACGGAGGCGATGCGGTAGAAGCCGCGCTGGATCTGGGCCTGGCGCGAGCGGTCGGCGAAGCTCTCGGCGTTGCGAAGCGACAGCGCGGCCAGGTTCGCGAACGCCTCCAGCAGCCCGGAGTCGGCCTGGGTGAAGCGCCGCGCGCGATCACGCGACCCGACGCCGAGGATGCCCATCACCTCGCCCGACCAGCGCATCGGCGCGACGATCGCGCCGCGAATGCCTTCGTAGGCCGGGTGCGGAACCGCGTCCGGGAGCGAGCTGTAGTCGTCCGAGAGCACCGGACGGCCGCGCGAGATCGCCCGGCCGGCAAACCCGCGGTCGGCGGGGAACTCGAAGCCGACGATGCCGTCGCGCAGCCCGTGGACCGCAGCGCAACGAAGCAGCCCGGTGTCCGCCTCGTAGAGGTAGCAGTCGACGGTGTCCGCACCGAGCAGCGCCGCGACCTCGTCGACGAGCCGCTGCAGCACCGCCTCGAGCTCGAGCTCGCTCGTCACGGTCTGGGCGGCCTTCAGCAGCGCTTCCTGCTCGCCGAGCCGGCGCTCGTTCTCGTCCAGCAGGCGGGCCGTGTGCAGCGCGAGGCCGATCTCGCGCGCGACCGCTTCCGCCAGCTGCACGTCGGCCGGCGCCCACGTGCCCGGGTCGGGCCGGTGCAGGCCGAGCACCCCGATCATGCGGTCGAAGACGATGATCGGCGTCGCCAGCGCCGACCGCGTGCCCAGGCGGGTCATCATCTCCACGCTCCCGAGCGACGGGTCGATGAGCTCGGGCGCCTCGAGCACGTCCCTGATCGCGATCGTGCGCCGTTCGCGCGCGGCGAGGTTCGAGACCGGGAGCCCGGAAGACGTCGTCCCGAGCGGCTTGAGCCCCTCGGCCCACCACTCGGCGCGAACCGGCAACGCGTCGGAATGCTCGGCGAGCCGGATGAAGCAGCGTGTCGCGTCGAGGGCGCGCCCGGTCTCCGTGACCGCGACGCGCGTGACCGCGTCGAGATCGTGGACCGAGCGGACGCGGCGCGAGATCTTCGCGACGAGCCGCTCCCGCGCGAGGGCCTGGTCGAGCGCCGAGGCCGAGCGGGTCCGGTCGAGCGCGATCGCGGCCTCCCCCGCGAGCGCCTCCATCAGGCGGATGTCCTCTGGTGGGAACGCCCGCCGCTCCCGCGTCGTCGCAACGACGAGGACGCCGATCACGCGCTCCTCCACGATCAGCGGGATGAAGGCGGCGCTCTTGCCCTTGACCGCGCGCGCGAGGCGCGGGTTCACGAGCGGCGAGGACTCGACGTCGTAGACGGTCACCGGCGCCGCCTCGAAGAACGCGCTCGCGATCCCCGAGGGCTCGTTGTGCAGGTGGACGCGCATCTCGCTCCACCACGCGATGTCCTCGCCGCCGGAGCGCGCGACCAGCCCCGTCGCCTCGTCCTCGTCCACCGTGACCAGCGCCAGCGCGTTGAAGTCCGTGCGGAACAGCGACTCGACCTTGTCGAGCAGCGTCCGCGCCGCCTCTGCCGGGTCCTGGGACCGCGCAAGCGCGTTCACGATCTGCGCCACCGCATCCAGCTCTCGGTCGCGGACGCTGACGAGCTCCTCGGCTTCCCTGGCGCGCGGCCCGCTCATCACGACGACGGCGGGCTCGGTCCAGCGGCGCAGGAAGATCAGTGCAGGGATGAGCGCGATCACCATCGCCACGAACGGCGGCCAGACGTGGCCGCCGATCGGAGAGCGGTCGTGGAGGACGACGGCGCCGAAGATCGCGGCCGGGATGGCGATCCCGGGGAAGATCGAAGCGAGCGCGACATCCGTCACCGCCACCCGGCGCCGCTCGCGCCACAGCGTCGGAGCCAGCAACGCCGCCACCATCAGGTACGCGCCCGACAGCACGAACAGGGGCACGGCGTTGAAGTAGACAGCTTGATCTTCGGGGCTCACTGGGCGCCATCGATCATACGGAGGCCCTCCGGCGGCGTCGACCGAAAATCCCGTGCAGTCGGCGCGTTTCCTCCTTTGAAAGATGGGCCGGTCGGCCTATTGGAATCCCGCGGCGCGGCGACTAGCGTCCAGATCACTGGGCGATGCGAGCCGCGGAGCTCTGTACCTGGCCTTGAGACCCGCGGCGAGCAATGGGGAGAGCCCGTCGCCACCACCCCCCGAGCGGCGGGCTCCCTCCGATCCTTTGGAGGGCTTGGCGAGGTTGTACTCGTCGCCGGAGCGCGATGGTCGTTCCGAGGGCACAGCTACTACCTCGCCGAGCTCTCCTTAGTCAGCCGGCGCGTTCCGCGCTGCGCAGTCCGCGCAGGGCCCAGAGCGAGAAGAACAGCACGAGGCAGAGCGCCGTCCCGTAGGCGAGAGCGACCTCCGTCGGCTCGCCGGAGATGAAGCCGCGCGCCGCCTCGAGCACGCGCGTCACCGGGTTCACCGTGGCGACCGCGTGGATCCAGCCCTGCAGCAGCGCGAGCGGCACGTACACGGGCGCGAAGAAGAGCACGAGGAAGACGGGCAGCTGCATGATCGGCCCCGCCTGCATCGTCCGCAGCCGCATCGCGACGCCCGCCGACCAGAGGACGGCGGCGCCGTTGAGGAGCAGCGCGAGCGTGTACATGCCGAACAGATCGACTCCGCTCCCGTCGACCCGCATGCCGACGATCAGCGCGACTGCCGTGAGGAAGGCCGCGGTCACGAGCCAGCGGCCGCAGGCGGCGAGCGCGTAGCCGAAGACGATCCCGGTGCGGTTCGGCGCTGCCAGCAGCAGCCGCCGGGCGAAGCCGCTCTCGAAGTCCCGCGCGATCCCGAACCCGGTGAAGACGCCGCCGAAGACCGCCGACTGCAGCAGCACGAAGGCGAACTGGAAGGCCGTGTACCCGCTGGGGAACTCGAAGCCGGGCAGCTTGTCGATCCGCGAAAGCCCGCCGGCGAACGCCGTGAAGAAGAAGAGCGGGAAGATCAGCGACGGCAGCAGCAGCGACGGGTTCGTCAGCACGTTGTGCAGCGTCCGCCACGCCACGGCCCTGGCCACAGCGAATGTCCTCACAGCCGCTCCCCCTGACCGGCGTGGAGGTTGGCGATCTCAGACGGCTGCACGGGCAAAGCCCGCACAGCCTGAAGGCGACGCCGCAAGCGTCGCCTCATGAACGGGCCATCCTGACGCGGAGCGCCCAGCTCGCGGCCGCCATCGCGACCAGGGCGATCGACGCGGCGATCCCGAACCCGAGCGCCAGCGCCTCGGCGTCCCAGCCCGTGATGATCAGGCTGCGGACGCACTCGAGCAGGTACGAGACCGGGTTCGCCGTCGCGAGGTCGCGGAACCAGGTCGCCTCGATCAGGTTCCGCGGGATGTTCATCGAGGAGATGAACAGGAAGACGAAGAAGACCGGGAACAGGCTCTGCACCGCCTCGCCCGAGCCGGTTCGCAGCGCGGCGAAGGCGCCGAGGCTGCCGAACCCGAGGCCGACGACGATCGCGAACAGGACGATGACGAGGACGCCCGCGAGGCCCGACTCCAGGCGCACACCGACGATGAAGCCGACGGCGAGGTAGACGAACGCCTGGGCGATGGTCAGCACGACGACGCCGCCGAGCTGACCCGCGAGCAGCGCGACCCCGCGCATCGGCGTCAGCGAGAGCCGGCTCAGGAACCCGGTCTGGATGTCGCGCGCGAGGTCGGTGCCGGTGTTCATGGTCGCGAACAGCGCGCCCTGGATGAACGGCACCGCTAGCGCGAACGCGACGAACGAGGTGGTTGGAAAGCCCGGCAGCTTCGTCGCGGATTTGAGGCCGCCCGAGTTCACTGCCAGCAGCAGCATCGGGAAGACCAGCGGCCCGACGACGTTCGCGGGCTGGCGCACCGTCCGCACCACCGACCGACGACCCAGCTGGAAGACCTGATCCAGGAAGACACTCAAGCGGGCTCCATCGCGAGCCCGCGGCGCTGCTCCTCCTCTTCCTCCTTCGCGGCGCCCTCGAGCGAGCGGCCTGTCTTGGCGAGGAACACGTCGTCGAGCGACGGCTGGTGGATCTGGAGGTTCTCGGCCTCGAGCCCGTCGGCGTCGAGCGCGCGCACGATCTCGTAGAGGCCGACCCGGCCGTCGTTCAGCCGCACTGCGACGCCCTTTGTCGAGGCGACCCGCTCGCCGAACCGCTCCAGGATCCCGGCCGTCCGCGTAAGGTCGTCCTCGGATGCGGGAATCGCCTCGACGGTCGGCCGCCCGACCTCCGCCTTCAGCGCCGCGGGCGTGCCCTCGGCGACGATGTGACCGTGGTCGATGATCCCGACGCGGTCGGCGAGGACGTCGGCCTCCTCGAGGTACTGCGTGGTCAGGAAGACCGTCACGTCGTCCTCGCTGGCGAGCCGGCTCACCTCGCTCCACAGCGCGGTGCGGCTCTGGACGTCGAGGCCGGTCGTCGGCTCGTCGAGGAACAGGATCTGGGGTCGGTGGACGAGCGCCAGCGCCAGGTCGAGCCGGCGCTTCATGCCGCCCGAGTAGCCGCGCACCTTGCGGTCGGCGGCCTCGCCGAGGCCGACGCGCGTCAGCAGCTCCTCGGAGCGGCGCACCCGGTCCGCGCGCGAGAGGCCCTGGAGGGAGGCTTGCAGACGCAGGTGCTCGCGGCCCGTCAGAAGCGGGTCGAGCGCGGCCTCCTGCAGCGCGGCGCCGATGTTCTTCCTAACCTGCGGGCCCTGGCGCACGACGTCGAAGCCGGCGACGCGCGCGGAGCCCGAGGTCGGCGGCAGCAATGTCGTGAGCATGTGGACCGTCGTGCTCTTGCCCGCGCCGTTGGGGCCCAGAAATCCATAGATCTCTCCGGGCGAGACCCCGAGGTCGATCCCGTCCACGGCGCGCGGGCCCTTCTTGAACTCACGGACGAGCTGTTCGGCGTGAATTGCGGCTTCGGGCACCGGGGTAGGGTACCAGATGCTTGAGGTTGTCAAATACCTAGCATCTCAAGTATCATGGTGGCCGGCATGGCCGTGAGCGTTGAGACATCCGTCGCCCACGAGGCCCAGAAGCTGTTCTTCGAGATCGGCATGGCGCAGCGCGTCAAGGTCGGCGCGGCGCTGAACGAGCTCGGCCTCGGCTTCGCGCAGGCGCACGCCCTGCGCATGCTCGACCCGGAGGAGCCGCGGCCGATGAGCGCGCTCGCCGAGCGCCTGTTCTGCGACGCGTCGAACGTGACCGGGATCGTCGACCGCCTCGAGAAGCGCGGCCTCGTCGAGCGCCGCAGCGCCGAAGGCGACCGGCGCGTCAAGGCGCTGACGCTGACGCCGGCCGGGGTCGAGCTGCGCGAAGAGGTGATGGCGCTGATGAGCGAGCCGCCCGACGCGATCGCGTCGTTGTCCATCGCCGACCAGCGCGCGTTGCGAGACATCCTCGCCCGCGCGGTCGAGCAGCTCCGCTAGGCCCTCTCGATCGCCACTTCGCCGCCGGGCTCGACGCGCTCGGCGAGCGTCTCGCGCGCGATCCATCCCTCGTGCTCGAGCAGGTCTGGTGGCAGCGTCAGCACGATCCGGTCGGTGATCGCGAGGCCGGACTCCTTCCGCATCGTGTTCACCTGGTGGATCACCTCACGCGCTCGGCCCTCGAGCTCGAGCTCGGGGTCGAGCTGGAGGTCGAGCGCCACCGTCAGGCCGTCCTCGCCTGCGACCGCCCAGCCCTCCTTGCCGCGACGCTCGACCAGCACCTCGTCGGGCGCGAGCTCGTGGCCGTTCACGCGTAGGTGGCCACCCTCGAGCTCCTCGAAGTCTCCGGCCTCTAGCGCCGAGCGCACGGCGCCGAGCTCCTTCCCGAGCTTCGGCCCGAGTACCGGCAGGTTCGGCTTCACGCGGAGCTCCGTCGCCTCGACGGGGCCGAACTCGACCTCCTTCACGCTCAGCTCCTCGGCGATCTCGTTCGCGTGCTCCCGCACGCCGTCGGCGCCCTGCACGACCAGGCGCCTGAGCGGCTGGCGGAGCTTGATCCCCGACTGCGCCCGCGCCTGCCGTCCGAGCTCGACGACGCGGCGCACCTCGGCGACCTCGGCGAGCAGCGCCTCGTCGACCTCGACCCCGTCCGGCCAGCCCGCCAGGTGCGCCGAGTCCGGGCCCTCCACCACGAGGGTCCGCCAGAGGTGGTCGGCGAGGAACGGCATCACCGGCCCGATCACGCGCAGGGCCTGGACGACCGACCACCAGAGGGTCTCGAGCGCGGCGGGCTCGCCGTCCCAGAAGCGGCGGCGAGAACGGCGGACATACCAGTTCGAGAGGTCCTCGACGTAGCTCTCGAAGATGGTCGTCACCGCAGGGCTCCAGTACCGCTCGTACGCGGCCTCGGCCTCCGAGACGAGCTGTCCGGTGCGCGCGACGAGCCAGCGGTCGAGCGGATGCTCGGATCGCGGCTCGACGCCCCACTCCGGCGTCCACTCGGCGATGTTCGCGTAGGTGACGAGGAACCCGACCGAGTTCCAGAGCGTCAGCAGCCGCCGCTTGATCTCGTCCGCGGGGCCGTAGCCGAAGTTGATGTTCTGGCTCGGGTTCTGCGCGCAGTACTGCCAGCGGACGATGTCGGCGCCCATCCGCTCGAAGGCCTCGTTCGCCTCGATCGCGTTGCCGGTCGACTTGTGCATCTCGCGCCCGTGCTCGTCGTGGACGCGCTCGTACGCGAGCACGGCGCGGTACGGGAGCCGGCCGGCCAGGGTCATCGACATCACGCTGATCGCGTAGAACCAGAGGCGGATCTGCTCGCGGCTCTCGGAGACCCAGTCGGCCGGGAACCACTGCTCCCAGTAGGGGTGGTCGGGCAGGTCGGCCCCGGTCAGGCCCTGCGCGGCGCCGGTCCCGTACCCGTGCGGGATCCACTCGGGGTTCTCCCAGCCGAGCGTCGACATCGGCACGATCCCGGCGTCGAGCCACGCGTCGCCGACCTCCGGGATCCGGCGCACCTCCTCGCCGCACGACTCGCAGCGGATCGCGATCTCGTCGATCCAGGGCCGGTGCAGCTCCTGGAGCTGCTCGAGGCCGCCGGTCGCGCGCTCCTCGAGCTCCGCCCGCGAACCGATCACGTTCAGCTCGCCGCAGTCGCACGGGTAGAGCGGCAGCGGCAGCCCGAAGTAGCGCTTGCGCGAGATGTTCCAGTCGCCCATGTTCCGGAGCCAGTCGTCCATCCGCTTCTT
>Ga0081455_10005645_pt1 | contig 13666 bp, 10 predicted proteins | sample TabmetS3T2R1_FD_70207 | JGI IMG/M metagenome (GOLD analysis project Ga0081455, IMG submission 70207) | Tabebuia heterophylla rhizosphere microbial communities from the University of Puerto Rico - S3T2R1 | ecosystem: Host-associated > Plants > Roots > Rhizosphere ... | reverse complement strand
GAATGTCGCGCGCTGGATCGCAGCTGCCGAGATAACTGCCTTTGATCGTGCGCTCCTCGGCCACGATGCCCACGTGCGGAATCGAGAACAGGTGCTTCGGGTTCGACAGTCCCGCGGTCACGGTCGTGCCGCCGCGTCGGGTCGCCGCGTAGGCAAGCTCCATCGCCTTGACTGAGCCCGCCATCTCGAACGCGTAGTGCACGCCGCCGCGCGTCAGGTCCCTGATCTGCTCCAGCGCCTTTGGATCTCCGGCATTGATCGTATGCGTCGCACCCATGGTGCGTGCGAGCGCCAGCTTCTCCTCGCTGAGATCGCAGGCAATCACGGTCGACGCTTCCGTCAGTCGCGTACCGAGCAGCGCGGCGAGTCCGACGCCGCCGAGACCGATCACCGCGATACTGGAGCCGCGATGCGGTTGCACCGTATTCGTCACAGCGCCGACACCGGTCATCACGGCACAACCGAAGACTGCTGCTTCGTCGAACGGCAGAGCGTCATCGACCTTGACCAGCGACTGACGCGCCGCGACCGAGTGCTCGGCGAAGGCGGAGACGCCGAGATGATGATTGATGATGGCGCCCGCACGACGCATGCGCTGCGCGCCACCGAGCAAGGTGCCGGTGGAGTTCGCCTTGAAGCCGGGCTCGCACAACGCAGGCCTGCCGCTCGTGCAGGGCTCGCAACTGCCGCAGCAGGGAACGAAGGCCGTCACCACGTGATCGCCCGGCCGCAGATCACGCACGCCCGCACCGACTTCCGCGACCTCGCCGGCGCCCTCGTGGCCGATGATCATCGGCATCGGACGCGGACGGTCGCCGTTGATCACTGACAGATCCGAGTGACAGAGGCCGGCGGCGCGCATGCGCACCAGCACTTCGCCGCGGCCCGGAGCGGGCGCCGGCACCTCGCGCAGCACCAGGCTGTCGATGCCGTCGGGTCGAGGTATCTGATAGACCCGCATCGTTCGCAGCCCCTTCAGTAGCCGCGCGAAGGGTTGAACAGGTTGGGCATTGCTCGGCCTTCCCGCCAGGCGCGCAGATTGTCGAAGAACAGGTCCAGGCTGTACACATTGTAAGTGTTCGGATCATCAGCCGAGGTATGTGGGCTGACGATCACGTTGCGCGCGCTCCACAGGCGATGGCCGTCGGGGATCGGCTCCGGCGTGAACACGTCGAGCACCGCGCCTGACAGGTGACCGCTGTCCAGCAGATCGCATAGCGCATCCTGATCGATCAGCGCACCGCGGCCGATATTCACCACGCCGGCACCACGCGGCAGCAACTGCAGACGCGCACGGGTGACCAGCCCGCGCGTCGCATCGGTGAGCGGACAGGCGAGCACCAGGAACTCGGTGCGCGACAGCACGCGGTCGTACCGGTCCCACTCGGTGCTGGTGGCGTGCCCGAGCGAGCTGATCTCGGCGACCACCTGACCAAGCTCGTTGAACCGGAACGTCCGGGCGTGGCCGAGCGAGTCGGTCACCCGGGTACTGCTCGCCGCGTACTCGAGTGTGACTGCCAGCCGGCCGCCGGTGCCGGCGGCTGCGATGCACCGGCCGGCGCCGTCGTACCGGTAGCGGTAGCTGGTGCCGATCCGGTCGGTCCAGGCGGTCAGCCGCCCAGCATCGTCGTACTCGAACCGCAGCGGCTGTCCGGACGGGTCGATCACCTCGGTGAGGCGGCGCGCCGGGTCGTAGTCGAACCGGACCAGGGGCGCGTAGACGCCGTCGGCCTGGCGCAGCCCGAGTTCTGTGATCAGCCCGCCGGCCGTTCGCACGCCGACCCGGTAGCCGGCGGAGTGCCGCACCTCGACCAGCGCGCCGTCGGCATAGTCGAGATCGATCCGGTGGCCGTTCCGGTCTGTGATCGCGGTCAGCGGCAGTACGGTCGCGAACGGATCGTCCGGTGCACGGAAGTGGAGGGTGCCGCCGGCCTCCGGAAGCTCCACCGCGTAGCCGCCGTCCGTCGCGCTGAGCGACAGCCGCGCGCCCTCAGTCGGCAAAGTGGCCAGCACGCCGCCGTCCCGGGGGTAGAACAGGCGCGCCCCGTCGGCGCCGTAGTACCGCACACCGCCGGCGCTCACCTCGATCCGCTGATCCAGCGTGGACGCCCAGGACGGGCCGAAGACCGTCCCGTCCCGATAGGACGACAGGTGCGTACGGGTGAGCAGCAGCGGCAGCACCCCCGGCAGCTCGGTATCCACCTGCCGCAGGACGACCTCGCCGGTGCGGACGTCGATCGGGTCGCCCTCGGTGACCCGGTGCTCCAGCGATCGCGCGGCATCCCGGTCCGCACTCCTGGTGGCGTCTCGGCCGGCCGCCCGCGTGGTGTCCCGGGCCGCCGTGTGGGCGGCGTCGCGGGCACCCGCTCGGGCGGCGTCGCGGGCTGCCGTGCGGGCGGCGTCGCGGGCGGTCGCACCCGCGGCCAGCTCCTCGCGGATCGCGTCGACCAGCGCGTCGTCGCCCGGCGGATCGGCGGCGGGCGCTCCCTCGAGCACCAGCACGAGCTCGCCCCGCGGGGCGGCCGACCGAACCCATTCCACCGCATCGCCCAGGGTGCCCCGCCACACCTCCTCGTGCAGCTTGGTGAGCTCGCGGGCGACGGCGACGCGGCGACCGGCGCCGCACGCGTCGGCAAGGTCGGCGACCGTGCGGGCCAGCCGGTGCGGCGCCTCGTACAGCACCACCGTCCGGGGCTCCCCGGCGAGCGCCGCCAGCCGCTCCGCCCGCGCCGCACCCTTGCGGGGCAGGAACCCCTCGAACACGAAGCGGCCCGTGGCCAGGCCGCTCGTCACCAGCGCTGCCAGGGCTGCCGACGGGCCCGGGATCACCTCGACGCCGTGCCCGGCGCCCACGGCGGCGCGCACCAGGCGCTCGCCCGGGTCAGAGATGCCGGGCATGCCGGCGTCCGACACGACCGCGACGCGCTGGCCGCGGGCGAGGCGAGCGAGCACGCCGGGGACCTCCCGGGCCTCGGTGTGCTCGTTCACGACCACCAGGGGGCGACGGTCCACGCCGGCGTGCTGCAGGAGCCGTCCGGTCCGGCGGGTGTCCTCGCAGCAGATCGCGTCGGCGGACCTCAACGCCTCGACGGCGCGGGGCGCGAGGTCGCCCAGGTTCCCGATGGGCGTGCCCACCAGCACGAGCACGCCCTCGGTGCGATCCCCGTCGCTCACCCCTTGACCTCGAGCTCATCGCCCGGGCGCAGCTTCCAGCGATCGAACGATCCCGCCTCGGCCTCGATGACGGCCCGCGCGCGCCAGACGACCCGCGACACGCGGTAGCGCGGCATCCGCACCACCCGGAGGACGCGCAGGTCGGCGTCGCAGAACGCCACGTCAATGGGGAACCGCATGCCCAGCGTGTGCACCGACCGGGCGGGACGGACCAGCAGTGCGCCGTCGACGCCGTCCCGCCCGAGCAGGCCTCGCCGCCGTTCCTGGCGCGACTCGGCCAGCTCGAGGCTGGCCAGCACCTCGCCATCTCGAAGCAACCATGCCACGCAATCATCATGCCCCCGCAGCGCCCGTGCCCAACACGCGACGGCGTTGGTGCGTGGTGCCGTCGCCGCCGACCGGCCGACGAGACCACGACCCTCATGTCATGGGGGCGCGGGCGCGCTCAGGTCGTCGACGATCCGATCGACCTGGACGAGCAGCGCCGCGTAGCTGAGCCACTCGCCCTCCAGCTCGTCGGCGCCGGCCTCCCGGTCGTGCTCGATCGCCAACCGCGCACGGCGGGACGCGCCCCGCATGCACCGCTCTCGCCGCCGGCGGACCTCGGCGAGCGATGCGGCAAGGCCGTCGCTCTCCGGCCCGCCGAGCACATCCTGCACCAGGGCACGGACCGCGCCGCCCAGCGCGAGGAGGAGCGCGCCCATGGCTGGCATGGCCCGGTGCGTCGTCGCCGCCAGGTGGGCATGGTCGTCGAGGCCACGCGAGATGACCGAGGCACCGATGGCCGTCCGCTCTAGCCGAGGCATCACCTCCTCGTAGCGAGCGAGGACGTCGACGTGGCGCCGATCGCGGAGGTTCCAGCGTGCGGCATCCCTGCCGTTGCCCACGGCCTCGTTGGCCTGGTCAACGAGGCGCCCGCGCACCGTGCGCGCGGTGCGCCGCCACTCCGCCGTCTGCTCGGTGGACCAGCTCTCGTGGAGTCCCGAGCCCATCGCCTCGAGGACACCGGCGATGCTGTCGGCCAGGCGCTCCAACGTCTGGCGCGCATCGACGAGCCGAGACGCCGGCAGCACCAACGAGACCACGACCCCGACCGCGGCCCCGATGACCGTGTCCACGCCCCGTTCCCAGCCGGAGCTGCCGGGGCTCGATGCCACCGCCGAGAGCACGACCAGCCCGCTGATCGGCACCTGCCGCGCCGCCGACGGCGGCAACCGCAGCACAAGCTGAGCGACGCCGAGCGAGACCGCCACGAGCACGGCCACGGTGAAGCCGTTCAGGTTCAGCGCGTCGCCGATTGCCAGGGCGATGAGCACGCCGAGCACCACCGCTGCGCTCCGCTGGAGAGCCGTGCGGACGGAGGCCCGCACGGAGACCTGCACCACCACGATCGCCGTCAGCGCACCGAGCACCGGGTCGGACACGTCGGTGACCGCACCGGCGATCCACCACGACAGCCCCGCTGCCAACCCGGACTTGGCGACCGTGCCGATCTCGGTCGACGTCGGGGGCGTCCACGACACCGCGTCGCGCACCCGTTGCCGGAGCCGTGCCGTCCGACCGCCGAGACCACGGGCGGGTTCGGCAGCCACGGTCCCTCGTGCCGATTACACGTTGAAGCGGATCTCGAGGACGTCGCCGTCGGCGACTTCGTAGTCCTTGCCCTCGACCCGCAGCTTGCCGACCTCGCGGGCCTTCGACCACGAGCCGATCCCCACGAGCTCGTCCCAGTGGATCACCTCGGCGCGGATGAATCCCTTCTCGAAGTCCGTGTGGATGACGCCCGCGCACTGCGGCGCCTTCCAGCCCGCCCGGAACGTCCAGGCCCGGCTCTCCTTCTCGCCGGTGGTGAAGAACGTGCGCAGGCCGAGGAGGTGATAGGCGGCGTGGACGAACCGGAGCAGCGCACCCTCCCCCAGCCCGAGCGCCTCGAGCATCTCGCCCCGCTCCTCGCGCTCGAGCTGCGCCGCCTCGGCCTCGAGCTGCACGCACATGCCCAGGACCTCCGCCCGGCCCGCCAGCTCGGCCTCGACGGGCGCGACCACCGCGGCGACGTCGGCGAGTTGGTCCTCCCCGAGGTTCACCACCGCCAGCACCGGCCGGTTGGTGAGGAGGAAGTAGGGCCGCAGCTGTGCGCGCTGCTCGGCGTCGAGGTCGCTCCGGTAGAGGGGCGTGCCCGCGGCCAGCGCCGCCTCGGCGGCGTCGAGCGCAGCCACCTCGTCGGCGAGCGCCCGGTCGGCCCTGGCCGCCTTGCGGCGCTTGGCGACCTGGTTCTCCACCGACTCGAGGTCGGCGAGGGTGAGCTCCAGCTCGAGGACACGCAGGTGCTCGAGCGGGTCGTCGGGGCCGGGTATCTCGGCGTCGCGGAACGCCCGCAGGACGTAGACGACGGCGTCGACCTCGCGGATGTTGGCCAGGAAGCGGTTGCCCAGGCCCTCGCCCTTGCTGGCGCCCTCGACGAGCCCACCGATGTCGACGAACTGGACCTGGGCAGCAACCACGTTGCGGCTGGCCGACATGGTGGCGAGGGCGTCCAGGCGGTCGTCGAGCACCTTGGCGACGCCGACGTTGGGATCGCGCGTGGCGAATGCGTACGGAGCGGCCAGGGCGCCGCCCCCGGCGAGCGCGTTGTAGAGCGACGACTTGCCGGCGTTGGGAAGACCTACGAAACCGAACCGCTCCATCGCTCCGGAGGCTACTGGCGGCGGTAGCGTGCCCCGCATGGAGCGGGAGATCGTCGTCAGGGGCGCGGGCGAGGCACGCGCGCTGCCCGACCGGGCGAGCCTCACGGTCGAGGTCACGGCCGACCGCCAGACCCAGGACGAGGCCCACGAGGCCCGGGCCAAGCTCGCAGCCCGCGTCGACGGTGTGCTCGACCGGCACGCCGACGCCATCGACCGCACCACCATCGCGGCCCTCGTCGTGCAGCCGCGGACGCGCTGGCAGGCCGGCGAGGAGATTCGAACCGGGTGGCGCGCCGGCCGCACGTCGCTGGTCGACATCGTGCGGCTCGACTCCTTGGGCGACATCATCTCCGGCCTGGTCGACGCCGGTGCCGCCGTGCGTGGCCCCCAGTGGTCCATGGCGCCGTCGAACCCCGCGTACGACCAGGCCCGCCGCGCCGCCGCCGCGGATGCGCGACGCCGGGGCGAGGCCTATGCCTCGGCCCTCGGCCTGTCGCTGGGCCCGGTGGCCTGGGTGGCGGAGCCTGGTCTGCGCAACGGCGTCACACCGCTACCCGTCCAGGGCCGGGCCGCGGCCTTGGCGGTGTCGGCACCCGTCGGTGCCGGCGCAGAGCCCGAGGTCGAGCCGGTCACGCCGGCGGAGATGACCGTCCAGGTCGAGGTGGACATCGCCTTCGCCATCCTCGACGCATCGGGCACGGGCCACCCCCACTGATCCCGCCGTGACGGCCGCCCCCATCGATCCGGCCGACGCCCTCGACCGCATCGTCTACCTGCTCGACCGGGCCCTGGCCGAGCCGGCCAAGGTGAGGGCGTTCGCCCGGGCCCGCGACGTCGTGCTCGACCGCGGCGACGACGAGATCGGCCGCCTCCACGCAGCCGGCAAGCTCACCGAGCTCCCGGGTGTGGGGCCGACCACGGCCAAGGTGATCTCCGAGGCGCTCGACGGCGGGGTGCCCGGCTACCTGGCCCACCTCGAGGAGGAGACGATCATTCCGGTGGGCGAGGGGGCCGACGTGCGAGCCGCGCTGCGGGGCGACTGCCACACGCACTCGACGTGGTCGGACGGCGGCGCGCCGATCGAGAGGATGGCCCGCACGGCCATCGCGCTTGGCCATGAGTACATGGTGCTGACCGACCACTCCCCGCGCCTGACCGTCGCCCACGGGCTGACGGCCGAGCGGCTGCTCGCCCAGCTCGACGAGGTGGCGGAGCTCAATGAACGCCTGGCACCGTTCCGCATCCTGACGGGCATCGAGGTCGACATCCTGGAGGACGGCGCCCTCGACCAGCGCGACGACCTGCTGGCGCGGCTCGACGTTGTGGTGGCGAGCGTGCACTCCAAGCTGCGGATGGAGGGCCGCGAGATGACCCGCCGCATGGTGCAGGCGGTAGCCAGCCCCCACGTCGACATCCTCGGCCACTGCACCGGGCGCAAGCTGGTGGGGCGTGGCCGCCCGCCGTCCCAGTTCGACGCGGACGTGGTCTTCGCCGCCTGCAAGCAGTTCGACACCGCGCTCGAGATCAACTGCCGGCCCGAGCGTCAGGACCCCCCCGAGGACCTGCTCGACCTGGCGATCGACTGGGGCCTCCGCTTCGCCGTCGACACCGACGCCCACGCGCCGGGCCAGATGGAATGGCAGACCTACGGCTGCGACAAGGCGGCCCGCGCGGGGATCGATCCCCAGCGGATCGTCAACGCCCTGACCGCCGATGACCTGGTGGCGTGGGCGGCAGGCCACGGCGGCTGAGGTCGGCGACCTCCTCCGACCGTTCCGGGCGCCAAAGTGGTTGCTGAGTTCGTTCCTGGCGTCAAACCACGGCCACCAGTTCGTTCCGGGCGTCAAAGTGGTTGCTGACCAACCACTTTGACGCCCGGAATGCTCGATCTGGCCGAGGTCACCGGGTATCGACCCGATCAGGTGATGTCTCGGCGCTTCCAGCCTCGCGGGAGCTTGTCGAGCCCGATCAGTACGTCGAGGTGGAGATGCTCAAGGAGCAGCGCCTTGAGTGCTCGGCCGTCGATCAGCTCCATCCGGCCGTTGCGGGCGACGAAGTCGCGGCTCGCTTTGCCAAACCATGACGTGGTGACCAGGACACCCTTGGCGGCTGCCTTGTCGTTCATGGCGCCTGCCAATGCGTGAACCGACTCCAAGCCCACGATATTGCGGTACCGCTTGGCCTGGATGACGCACAGACCGCCGACCACCGGATCCTCGTTGGTCGCGACGGCGTCGATCCCATCATCTCGGGATGCCTGAGTCACCCATGCCTTCATCCCGATTGCGATGAACAGCTCCCTAACCAGGTTCTCGAACTTCTTCGGGTCCATCTCTAAGAGATCGAGCCGGCTATCGAGCCCGGCAGCGACGTCCATGCCCTCGACAAGCTTGAACTTCGCCAGATCGAACTGAATTACCGGTGGAACCGGTTCGAGGTCGTAGGGATGCGACGAGACGATCGCGTTGAGCCGCTGCAAACACAGGACGGGATCGAGCTCATGCTCGTCGAGCACCAGGTCCTCGAACGGCTCGCGTGTCGCGTTGACGCTTACCAGGACGAAATCGACCGGCTTGCCGGTCGACCTGTCCTTTGCCGCCACATAAGCGTTCATGGCCACACTCTCCACAAGGGCCGGGGGCGTGACGTCGAACAGGCCGGCCAGCGCGCGCAGGACGGTGCGAGCGAGGAGCCGCCGGTACATGGCCTTGAGCTCAGCTTCCTTGCGAGGGACCGGGTCCGTCGCGTCTCGTGACTTCACGTACCGGTAGCCGACTGCGATTGGAAGGATGTCCTGGCGGGGTAGCTCGTAGCTGACAAGCAGCTCTCGAGCCTCGGGCGCGTAGCCCGCCGTGCAGCCCCGGGGGAACCCGTCCGGGCGCGACGTTGCCGAAAGCATCCGAGCGACAAGATCCGCCACGGCCAGGGCCCCGCTGCGGTCGAACGTCTCCTCGACGCGAGCGCGATGCGAGCGAAGGTCCCGAGGCCGGCTCCACAGCAATCCTTCGAGCTCAGCCACTCGGGCCTCTACCTCGGTGCTGCGGCGCTCCGCCTCCGACTGGCGTCGCCGTACGGCCTCGCGTTGTCGTCGTTGGTTCGCTTCAGCCGTCCTGCGGTCTTGCTCCCGCTCGATCCGCTTGACCTCACGGACCACGGCCAGCCGCCTGTCTTCCTCGGCGCGCGTGTGCACCTTCTCGGCTTCGCGGACTCGCCGTCGTTCCGCTACCTCGTCATCATGCTGACGCCGCCTCTCGTCCTGTTCGGCCGCCCGCTGTCGACGCTCCGCCTCTCTCATGGCTGCCGTCCGCCGGCGCTCCTCGTCCTTCTCAGCCTGGCGTGCAGCTCGTCGGCGTGCCTCCTCCTTGCCACGCTTTCGCTTCTTGTACGTCTCCCACAGCCGTTGCTCCACTGGCTTGCGCCTCGCCACGAACACCCTCCGGAACGCCTGGCAAGTCCCTAGGTCCGACTACGAGCGCCAGGATAGGCCAAGTTTCACACGCTACGAAGTGAGACAAGCACTATCCGCGTGACTCCAGGCCGAGCGCCAACCTTCAAGCTCGACGTCACGTCGAAGGTTGGGGCTTCCACCCCGCACCTTGACGACCTTGCCTTGACGGCCTTGCGCCCCTATCCTGGGACCCATGAAGGCGCGCACCACGGCCGCTACCAAGACCGACGCCGCATACGTTCACCGGGTCTCGTCGCGAGTGAGCGAGGGGCTCGCCCGCCGCGTCGACACGCTCCGCCGCAACGGCCACGAGGCGGCCGACCTGGGTGACCCCGATGAGCTGGCAACCCGCATGCTGGCGGCCGTCCCGGCGCCCTCGCCCTGGCGCGACCTGGGGCCGTTCTACAGCACCTCCGGCCTCGCCCGCGTCCTGGGCGGCGTCACCCGCCAGGCCATCGAGGAACGCCGGCGGCGCCGCACGATCCTGGCGCTCCGCACCGCCGACGGGGTGTGGGTCTACCCGGCCTTCCAGCTCGACGAGCGCAACCGGGTGGTGCGGGGTCTGCCCCAGGTGCTCGACCGCTTCCAACCCCGGACCGCCGACGACGAGTGGATGGTCGCCGCATTCGTGGCTGCGCCCCAACCAGGCCTCGACGACCGCTCGATCGTCGAGCACCTGCGGGCCGGGGGCGACCTGGACCCGGTCCTGGCGCTGGCCGACGAGCGCGCGCAGCGGTGGGCCATCGGGGCGTGACGGCGTCGTAGTCTCGTCGCCAGCCGGAATCCCGCCACACCGACCGTGACCCGAGACGCGCCCGCAGACGCCAAGCACCCCGTCAGCACCCGCCAGGCCCTCGCCCTCCGGCTCCCGCCCGCGGCCGGCGACCTGACGGGCTTTCCGGTCTGGCATGTGCACGGTGGCACCACGCTGTTCCGCGTCACCACGGTGGGCTTCGGGCCCTGGTGGTTCTCGAGCGACGGCGCCGGGCGCTTCGACCTCGCCCCGCCGAGGGGCACCTGCTACCTGGCGGACGACGAGATGGGTGCGCTCCTCGAGGTGCTGGGGCCGGTGGCGATCGTCAGCGCGGATTGGGCCAAGCGCTTCAGCGTCTGGCAGCTGGGACTGCCCGACCAGTGCAGCGCCGCCGACACCACGGTCAGGCCCGCCCGGGGCTTCGGGGTGACGGCGGAGTTGGCCACCGTTACCCCGTACGACCTGCCCCAGCGGTGGGCGGCCGCCTTCGCCGCCGCCGGGTACCAGGGCGTCCGCTACCGCGTCCGGCACGATCCCGGTGGCAGCCGGGCGCTGGCCCTGTTCGGCGCCGCCGGCGAGCGCAAGCGCTGGCCCCGGGGCCGCTGCCAGGATGTCGACGACGAGGTGTTGGAGCGGCTGGCGGATCAGACGGGGCTGCGGATCGCGGTGATCCCAGACGCCGCCGACCTGGGCGAGCTCCTGGACTGAATGAACGCTCGCGCCCACCAGCGGTTCACCGGCGGTCCACGAGCGGCCGTGCCGGGGGGTTGATCGCACCCGCAAGGGCACCGGTAACCTCCCGGGCCATGTCGAAGCGCACGGTCAAGCGCAAGATCCGGGCCCGCCGCAAGAAGGCCAACCACGGTCGCAAGCCCAACACCGGCCGCGGCTGAGCCCGCCGCCCTCACGTCCTGATGGCCGCGCCGGAGCCCCGGCGGTCCGGGCCCGCGGCGGCCACCGGCCCACCACGGGCGCGACGCGACGACGTCGTGGACGTGATCCATGGCGTCGAGGTCGCCGACCCTTACCGCTGGCTGGAGGACGGCGACACCGCCGAGACCCGGGACTGGGTCGCGGCACAGAACCGCCACACCCGAGCCGTCCTCGACGCCCTGCCCGCACGTGCCGGCCTGGCGGACCGGTTCGCCGAGCTGTTCGGGGCCGGCACCGCCGCGGCACCGTCGATCAAGGGACACCGGCTGTTCTCGCTGGACCGCTGGGGCGACCACGAGCAGGCCGTGCTCGTCGTCCGCAGCCTCGACGGCCACGGCGAGCCCCGGACCCTGCTGGACCCCCACGAGCTGACGGGCGACCCCACCGCCTCGGTCGACTGGTACGCACCCTCGCTGGACGGGCGTTTGGTGGCGTTCGGAACCTCCGCCGGGGGCGACGAGCGCAGCACGCTCGGCGTCCTCGACGTGGGGACGGGCGAGCGGCTGCCCGACACGATCCCGTTCACCCGTGCCGCATCGGTCGCGTGGGCGCCGGACGGTCGCGCCTTCGCCTACACGCGCTACCCCGACCCGGCGGCCGTCGGCGACGAGGAGTCCAACTACAACCGCACGGTCTGGTGGCACGCACTCGGCGACGACGCGGGCCACGACGAACTCGTCTGGGCGGACCTGCCCGACAAGACCGCCTGGCCCTCGGTCGAGCTGTCCCGCGATGGCCGGTGGCTGGTGATCGAGGTGGCGCTGGGCTGGACCCGGGTGGACGTTCACGTCGTCGACCGGACGACCGGCCAGCTCGCCACCGTGATCGCGAACGTCGAGGCGCGGTCGTCGTTCACGGTCGTGGGCGACCGGCTGGTCGGCCACACGACCCTCGACGCCCCCCGGGGCCGGGTGGTCGCGGCCCCGCTGGACTCCCCCACGCCCGAGCACTGGCACACGGTGGTGCCGGAGTCCGACGACGTCATCCAGGGGTTGGCCGTCACCGAACGCTCGCTGCTGGTGGCGTCCACCCGGGGGGCGGTGGCCCGGCTCCACCACCTGCCGCTCCCGGTCGACGGGGCCGATCGTGTGGGGCCGGCGGTCGAGCGCCCGCTGGGGGCCGAGATCGCCCTTCCCGAACCGGGGTCGGTGGTGGGCCTCGCTGGCGACCGCGAGGGCGACGCCGCGGTGGTCGCCTTCACGTCCTGGATCCGACCGCCGGCCCTGTGGCGTTGGCGGCCCGGCGAGGAGCTTACGGAGTGGAGCCACCTGCCGTCCCCGGTCGATCCGGACCGCTACCGGGCGGAGGTCGAGACGTATCCCTCGACCGATGGCACGCCCATCAGCCTGTTCACCGTCCGCCGCACCGACGTCGAGCCCGCGCGGGACACTCCGACCCTGCTGACGGGGTACGGCGGCTTCGCGGTCACGATGAGCCCCGGATACAGCCCGGCCGCCGTGGCGGTCGCCGACGACGGCGGCGTGTTCGCCGTCGCGGGGATCCGAGGGGGCGCCGAGGAGGGCGAGGACTGGCACCGCGCCGGCGCGCGGGAGCGCAAGCAGCAGGTGTTTGACGACTTCGCCGCCGCCGCCGACATCCTGGTCGCGGCCGGGCGGACCTCGCGGGACCGACTCGCGATCCGGGGCGGCAGCAACGGCGGCCTGCTGGTCGCCGCCTGCGAGACCCAGCGGCCCGACCTGTGCCGCGCCGTCGTGTGCGCGGTGCCGCTGACCGACATGGTCCGCTTCCCGCGGTTCCTCATCGCCCGCCTGTGGACCCCCGAGTACGGCGACCCGGACGATCCCGACGAGTTCGCCTGGCTGTGGGCCTACTCCCCGTACCACCACGTGGTCGAGGGCACCTGCTACCCGGCGACGCTGGTTCTGACCGGCGAGGCGGACAGCCGGGTCGATCCGGCCCACGCGCGCAAGTTCGCCGCCGCCCTGCAGTGGGCGACGGCGTGCGGGGACCGGCGTCCGGTCCTGGTGCGGGTGGAGGCCAGGGCGGGGCATGGCCAGGGCAAGCCCACGTCGAAGCAGGCCGAGGAGGCCGCCGACGTCCACGCCTTCGTCCGCTGGCAGCTCGGGATCGAGCCGGTGCGCCCGGGAGTCTCGGCGTAGGGCCTGGCCGAGCCACCGGTCGAATCAGTCGTGGATAGCCTGCCGTCGCCATGCTCGACCATGTCTTCACCGATGCCATCGGCGCGCTGCGCGACTCGCTGGAGCGCGCCCTGCTCGAGCGGCAGGCCTTCGAGGAACGCTTCCAGGTCGACGTGCTCCTCGGCGATGTGACCTGGGAGACGTCGTACGGGCTGCCGGGCGAAGGGCTGCCGCCGCGGGTCCAGGCCGACCTCACGCTCGACTGGCCGACCTGGGCGCAGACCGCCTACCGATCCTGGTACATCGGCGAACCCTTCGCAGACCCGCCCCGCATCGAGATCGAACTGGTGCTGCGCCTCCAGCGCCTGGCCGAATCGCCCGACCCGAGCGTCGTGCTGGCGGCGTTGCCGGAGATGAGCGCATCGATCGGATCGGAGCACCTCGAGCGGTCGGGCCCGACGATCGAGACCGTGTGCTCGGCCGACCTCAACGAGCGCGAGTACGCCATCGAGGTGTCGTACGAGGGCAGCTACGAGCTCGACGAGGCCACGCTGGAAGATGGCACCATCCTGGA
>Ga0081455_10005644_pt1 | contig 13666 bp, 14 predicted proteins | sample TabmetS3T2R1_FD_70207 | JGI IMG/M metagenome (GOLD analysis project Ga0081455, IMG submission 70207) | Tabebuia heterophylla rhizosphere microbial communities from the University of Puerto Rico - S3T2R1 | ecosystem: Host-associated > Plants > Roots > Rhizosphere ... | reverse complement strand
CCGGAGCCGACGCAGGTCATCCAGCCCTGCCACCTCGACCAGCTGCCCAGCCCGCAGGATTCCCACACGGTCGCACACCGCTTCGACCTCAGCCAGGTGGTGTGAGCTGAGAAATACCGTCTGGCCTCGAGAAGCCGCCTCGCGGAGACAAACCCGGAACTCCTGCTCCATCAACGGATCAAGCCCGCTGGTCGGTTCGTCAAGCACCAGCAACGGCGCCCGGGTGGCGAACGCGGCGATCAACGCCACCTTCTGGCGATTCCCGGTTGAGTAGGTACCACACCGACGGTTCACCTGAAGATCGAATCGACTGATCAGCTCACCCTGGAACGCACGGTCGGTGCCCCGACCCAGGTTCCCCAGCAGCGCTAAAGCTTCGGCACCAGTGAGGTTGGGCCACAGGGCCACGTCCGCCGGAACGTAGGCCAGATGGCGGTGGGCCTGGACGGCGTCGGTTGCGTCCACACCGAAGATGAACGCCCGACCCGCGCTGGGCCGGATCAGTCCCAGCAACAGCCGAACCGTGGTGGACTTGCCCGCACCGTTGGGACCAAGGAACCCGAATACCTCACCGGGAGGTATCTCCAGTTCGAGGCGGTCCAGGGCCAATGTCGACCCGAACCATTTCGTCAATCCCTCGGTACGAACAGCGGCCGGCGATAGCGAGATCATCATGACTCCTCGGACGACACCACAACTCCGCCGACCAGGCTTCCCGGCTCGCCGTCTTCAACAGTAGTCCGCGGGCAAGGCGGGAATGCTAGTTCGTATCACTAAGCGGGGAAGGCGTCCAACTTTCGGCCCCCGTTGAATATCGGTCGGATCGGCCCCATCCACGTTCGGCGGCGTCGGCGAAGTCGATCATGGCTTGGGTGACGGCCACTCGACGGTTTCGCGGAGCCGGTGGAATGGTGGCAGGCTGAATCGTGGGGGCGTACCCGACGACACCCGAGATATCCCACATTTGTCCTGAACCTCGATCACGAGCGGGCGCGGTCAGGGTCCAGTACGCGCAGCCGCACGATTGTGGCCACTACAGGTTCCACCAACAGCCACTCGTCAGGCTCCGGCACGCCAGTCTCGAGACACTGGTCCGCGGAAGCGTGGTGGCAGCGACGGCCAGGGTGCGGCGAGCGTGAGCGGTGGCGTGTGGTGGCTCAGCGGAGGATGACGTACAGCAGTCCGAACGCTGCTCCAACGCTGGTGACCGCTGCCAGGAGAAGGAGGAGGCCCCCTCCAGGCAACTGGCCGTGGTCGTCACGTAGAGCCTGGTTGACGCGGCTGCCTCGTCGGTGGGCCAGTAGCCAGATGAGCGCAGTTACAACGAGGCCGGCGAGCCCCACGCTGATCGACCATGTGCCGAGAGCTGGTGGCAGGAGTCGTAAAGCCACGAGAGCGCCGACGGTGAGTGCGAGAGTTGTGCGACGCCACGCGAGCTCAGTTCGTTCGGGTTGGAGTCCTGGGTCGAACTGGTACTGGCTCATCGGAGCAGAATGCTGGCCACGAGTACGGCGGCGACGATGGAGATACCGATAGCGAGGGTCACTGCGATCTTCGAGCTCGGCAGCGGTGCCGATTCGCGCAGGGCACGTTCGACCAATGTCCAGCTCCACCAGGCCAATGGGGGAACAATCAGCCCGAGGGTAAGCAAGATCATCGACGCGATGAGGCGTAGCGCGGGCTCTAGCGGTAGTGCGAGCGCCTCGAGAGCCACCCCAGCGGCCACCAAGGCCAAAGCAGTCCTGATCCAGGCGAGAAAAGTGCGTTCGTTGGCTAGCGTGAAGCGGGGGTCGGGTTCGGTTCCGGCTTGAAAGACGTGGTGAGGGAAGCGGTCTGACCTCATAGGTCCATAATTCTTGTCGCTAGCGACCGCGCGCCCTCGCAGCTAGGGTCATCTGTCTGACGTGAGGTCCGTTCGAGGTGCTTCGACCCGGGCCGGCCATCGACTTCCGGATCCGCATCCGCTCACACACGCGGCGCGGAACGGCATGGGTGTACTCGGCGCCCTGATCGGTGTGCAAAATGACCCCGCCGACGGCCTGGGCGCCGCAGCGCACTGCGACCGCCGGTGCTGGATCCTTCCTCGGTGATCGGGAAGCCCATGGAGTCGAACGCCGGGAACCCGGACCCGTCGGCGTAACCGGGGTGAGAGCCGGGCATGAAGATTACATGAGCCGTACCCACGTAACTGAACAAGCAGTCCATTAACGGTGTTGGGTTTGGGGCCGCGAAATGCCCGCCAGTTTCCGGATTCCGGCTTCGGCGGCGCCGGCTTCAGGGGTTGGGTGGTGGTGGGTCGTGAAATGCTCTCTCGAGTCCAAGATTCAGGTTCGGACTGTCCGCGTTCTCGTTCGCAGTTTCATTTCATTCCGTTTGGCGCGCTCCATGGCTGTCGTTGGCCTCCTGGCCATCTCTCGAGCAGGGCCTGACTCAGCAGCTACTGTGGTAGATCGTTATCGTCGCCGGCCGATCATCGAACTGGGGCGCGCCCTCACTGGGTGACGTACGTCCCGACGGTGGTGTTTGGCTCGGTCGATGTGTGGTGCGGTTGCAGGTTACCGGGCAGCACTCGCCAGAGGATTCTTGGATGCAGCACCTCTTGAGGCTGCGCGAGTAGGTCGCTGACGTCGCCGAACGCCTGGGCAACGATGGGATCGCGCTCGGCGACCCGCAGCAGTCGCTCGATGTATGCGTTTGTGATCCGGAGCATCGCCGGGCGGTGGCCCGGGACCTCGGGCAGGGCGAGGTCGCCTCCGACCGCCATCTCCCAGGCGGGGGTGACGATCTTTCCGGCCGCGCGGAAGAAGTACCGAGCAATCGGCTGCTCGCGCTTCTCAAGGCAGCGCTTCAGCGCGATCGCTTCGAGCGCTGCGACCGACATGCCTTGACCGTAGAGAGGGTTGAAGCTGCTGATCGCATCGCCGAGGACGAGCAGTCCGTCCGGGATGCGCCTGAGGCGCTCGTAGCGGCGACGCTGGTTCCCGGGAAAGCTATGGGTGACGATCTCTGTGAGTGGCTCCGATTCGCGGATCGCGGCGAGCACATCGGCCGGGGCGACGGTTGCGATGAATGCGAGGTAGCCGCTCTCGTCGGCCGGCGGATGGTGCTCGCCGCCGTAGCCGAAGGCGGTCATGATCCAATGGTTCTCCTGCGCTATCAGCCACAGTCCTCGAGAAAAGCCAGGACGGGCGCCGATCCCGATGAGCTTGTCGTCGCCGAGCGCGCCAGGACGCAGGCGCACGCGGCGGCTGGCATATAGCAGGTCGATCCGCAGCCGATCCTCCTGGGGACGGCGGTAACCGAGCGCTTCGAGCAGCGCAGGGATGCGGGCGGCGCGACCGGTCGCGGCAACGACCAGGTCGGCGTCAAGCGTCGCGTCGCCACGCCCGAAGCGCCGGTCCCGGACGCGCACGGCAGTAACGCGTCGACCGTCGGCAGAGGTCACAAGGTCGACGGCGTCGCAGCGCTCCCGCGCCGTGACATTGGCAAGCGCAAGCACCCGGCGGCGGACGTGGCCCTCGATCAGCGGCCGGCTGGCGAGCATCACGTCGGCGCCGTGCGCTTCGCGCGTGATCGGGTGTCCGGCGATCACGAGGCGGATCTCGCGCAGGGATTTCCCAGACTGTGCGCCTGCGGCGAGCAGCTCATCGGTGATCCCGGGCAGCAATTCTTCAATGGCCCGCTGACCGCTGGCCAGCATGACGTGCGCATGGCGTCCCTGCGGCACCGACTTGTGGCCCTCGCCGACCGCCGGCAGCTCGTCGCGCTCGATGATCGTTACTCGCTCATATGCGTCGGAGAGCGCTCGTGCGCCGAGAAGTCCGCCCATGCTCGCGCCTATCACGACCGCGTGCTCGCCAATCTTTTGGGCTCGGTTCCCTGCAGTGCTCATCTCACGTCTCTCGCTCGTGGCGCCGAGCCTGCCAGCCGCACCGACCGGGAGCATGGGCGAGATCGCCTATTTTGGCTCGGAAATTCCTTCCGTCGCGAGGTTGCGGAGCGCATAGGCCGCGGCTTCTCCGCGGCCCCGGAGTGCGAGTTTGGAGAGCACGCTGGCCACGTGATGCTCGACGGTCCTGCGGCTGATGAACAGCCGCTCAGCGATTTCGGGGTTGGTGAGACCCTCTCCCAGCAGCCGCAGCACCTCGAGCTCACGCTTCGTCAGTACGCCGATGCGCTTCGGCCCGGCACGCGCCGCCTTTACGCCTAGCGAGCGCAGAAATGCCGCAGCGGCGTCGGCGTCGCGAGTCGCGCCGAGATCCTCGAAGCAGGCCAGGGCGGCGCGGCCCTCGACGATCACGGGCTCGGGCTCGCGCTCCACTCTGGCGAGCGCCCGGGCAAGCAACAGGCGGCTGCGCCCTGCCTCGAGCGGCATCTCGAGCCGGCTGAAGGCCGTAACCGCCTGCTCCAAGTGGAAGATCGCCTCTGGGAGATCGCCAGTCGCAAGCTGGACGCGGCCAAGCGCACGTTCGCCGTACGCCATGGTCAGATCAGAATCGACGGTCGGCAGCGGCTGCGCGAGGCGCTGGGCGATTGTCGTGGCATCCTCCTGCGCACCGTATGCGACCTCGGCTTCGGTCAGCAGCTCTAACAAGCGAGTCGCCGCCAACGACCTCGCGTTGAGCTCCCGCAGTCGGCGACGAAGGATCGACGAAGCCGCGAGAGGCTCCCCGCGAACGAGGTGGATCTGGGCGTTCGCGTAGGCCGCTGCTGGGCGATCCTCATAGCCGGCGAGGAGCAGCTCCGCCTCCTCCGTCCTGCCCTGGGCGAGGCGTAGCTCTGCTAGCTTCGCGAGCGCCTCGGCATAGAGCGCCGGCTCCGCTGTCTTGCCGATCCGGAGCGCGGCCTGCAGCTCATGCTCAGCCTGGTCCCACTTGCCGGTTGAGAGCAGGATGCTCCCGTACTGCGTGCGGCAGGTTGTGTAGAGGTGGAAGGAGCCGTAGCGCTGATGGAAGTCGTCGGCGGCCCGTACCCACTGGACGGCTCTGGCCAGGTCACCACATCGGCTGCAGGATGTGATCGTCCGGCACGTGATTACCACCACCATCTCGAGCCCGCCGCCCTCGCCCGAAAGAGCTCCAGCCATCGCTTCGTCGAGTAGCGCGACCCCCTCGCGGACCTGTCCAAGTTCGACTAGGGCGGCACCGAGCTCGCTCATCGCGGAGAGCTCCAGCTCGAGATCGCCGGCTTCGCGCCCGATCTTCCACGCCTGTCGCGCAGAGGCCTCGCCCTCGTCGGGATGCCCGCTGTCCGTGGCGACATATGCACGAGCGACCAGGACCCAGCCGCTGAGAGGGCCAAGCTCGAACTCTTCCACCAACCTTGCGGCGCGGCCCAGCCATCCCCGCGAGGCGGCGTCGTTACCCAAGCTCATCCGGTAGGACAGGCATAGGCAGTACGCCGCGAGCAGCGCCTGCCCCGGATCAGGGCGCCGACGGAACACAGCATACGCGCGCTCCCAGTGGCGAAGAGAGGCCTCCGTCTCGCCTAGCCACCACAACGCCATGCCCAGTCCGAAGAGCGTCTCGCCCGACTGTGCCGGGTCGAGCACCGCCTCGAACATCTCCTTCGCGGTGACCCATTGCCCGGCCTCCATCGCCTGCTGCGCCTTTACGAGCAGCGTTTCGGATTCGGCCTCGGCATCGCCGTGCACGACATTGATCGTAGTGCGCTTCGTGCACGTGATCTTGCTCCTCGGCCTCGCCGGCGCGCGTTCGCAACGCCGTCCGAGAAGCCAACCGCACCCGGTTTAGCCAGGCAGCGTGCGTTCTCGAAGCAGGTGACGTGGACCAAATCGCGCAGCACGGTGGACAGGAGCGAAGCGCTGTCCTTGGTCGGCTGCCGTCTAGTCAGTACCCGAGTAGGTCGGTTGCCGTCGACATAATCGCGGTCCGCTGGGCCGGATCCCTGATCGACCGGCCCGTGCCGGTAACGTTCACCCGTTCGCGCTCACCGCTGCGCTCTCGGCGGAGGCGGCCGCCGCGCTCGGCGCGTCCTTCTCGAACCAGAACCGCTCTGCTGGCAGCTACGCTGAACTGCTCGAGCTTCCCGGCTATACGGTGATCCGTGATGCGGCACCACAGCAGGGCGAGAAGATTGAAGCCCGACTTCTACTTCGGCGTGGTCAGTGGCGTCCGCCGAACGCCGACACCATTCACCGACGGCCGCCGCTTCGCCGGCCGTGTCGATCTTTCATCACTGCGGACTGGTGTGTCGTCGCTCGCGGCGTAACGGGGCGCCGGAGCGCCTGTCGTGTGGGCCCGGATCTGGGATCAAAGCCTTCGGGGGTTTGCGGCGGCGTGGTTGTCCATCACCAAGTTGCAGATTCCAGCTTGGCGCCTACGGATTCCGCAAGCCGCTAAGCCAGTCCCGCACGGTCAAGGCGGTTGGCAAGATCTTGTAGGTCTCGGCAGGATCGACGTTGTAGTTATTTGTGCGCAGCCAATGCCACATGTTTGTCAGGTCGGTGCTCACGAAACGCTCGAACATCCAAGTCGGTATCGGGAACCGTCGGGGAAACCGGCCAATGACCTCCCGCCAGATCACGCGGCACTGTGCATTGGACTCGATGTCCGCCACAAGCTTCAGGTCCGCTCCGATGAATCGCTCTGGTTCGCCGAACGCTTTGGCCGCTATGGCGCCGAGGTCATCAACGCACAACCACAGGACCGGTCGGTCGGCGCCCATCAACGTCGGCATGACATACCAGGTGGAGACCGGCGGAAAGAATGCCTTGTCAGTCATCAACTCCATGAAAGCCATCGGCCGAAGCACAGTGAGCGGCAGGCCCAGCGCCTCCATATGGGTCTGCACCATGAGTTTGGAGTCCCACGACCCGACGCCGGTCGGGACGCCCAAGCCAGAGGAGCCGTATACGACGTGCTGCACATTGGCTTCCTTCGCCATATCGGCAACGTTCCTGCCCTGCATGATCTCGCCGTCAAGTCCAGTGATCATCGGGTTCTGGACGCTGTAGACACCATATGCGCCGCGGAACGCAGTTCGCAGGGTGGATGGGCGGGCCAGGTCAGCACCCACGATCTCAGCACCCAGACCCGCAAGCCGCTGAGCCGGCTTGCTTGCCGGCTACCGGGACAAAGCTCGCACCCGCCACCCCTGAGACAGTAAGTGCCGGACGACAGCACCGCCCTGGCGTCCGGTGGCTCCAGTTACCACCACGATCCGGTCACGGGCTGCCATGTGCGTTCTCCAGTCGTGCGCGTCGTCCTGTCCAGCTCAATAGTCCTGCTAGACACCTCTGTAAATAACGACGGAGGGGTTTCGCCAATCGTCGCGTAGCCTCCTTCACATATCGACGGGGGTCATGGGCATCACGCGAACGCCCAGCGCAAGAGCGGACGCCTGCTTGCGATGGCGGCGGCACGGTATAGCGGATCGTCGGTCAGATACCCAGTGCCGGCCCGAGCGGCGCACGTTCTTCGTCTGGGAGGCGGTCAACCAATATCCGACGGAAGCAGGTATCCGCAAGACCTTCAACTTTCCCGCGGCTCCGGGCAGCCGCCTGGTGTTCACCTACGCGCAAGGACTTCTTGGACGGAACCGCCCTTTTACGGTGCGAATGCGCCTACCAGGAATCGTGCTGAAACGCCAACTGTGGCATTTCGGGATGGACCCGACGAGGTTGTCGCTCACTGGATTAGCTGGATAGCGATGGTTCGCAGGTAGTCGCGCGCGATTCTGTTCTGAGGGAATTCTGGGCAGAGAAGTAGCATGGTGATCGGTGTGCCGGGAAGCCTGGTCGGCGTCTTATCCGCTTATCCGGGAAGGCACAACCTGATGGAGATCAGCGGCACGTCCCCTTATCCGATGGACGCCTACCGGCTAGTCATCAACGGCATCGACTGGGCCGAGTACCCGCTTACCGTGGATTGCATCCAAACGACCCTGCCATGACGATCGCCCAATTCCACCACCTCGAACCAAGCCGAACCAGGTCACGGGCGGGCCTTGCCAAGCGTCGCCGTGGTCCGGCTGCGCGCGCCGTACCCCCGTACCAGCGCTGATCAGCCTACTGCCCCGGTGGAGACTCTCGTCTCGGCCATAACCCTTTGGAGCTCATGTACAACATCCCGTTGAACATCGCCCTCATCATGATGTTCATCCTGATTGGTGGCGTGTACGCGGCCGCCGAGATCGCATTGGTATCGCTGCGGGACAGCCAGGTCAAGCAGCTCGCGAATCGTGGTAGACGCGGCCGGACCGTCGCCCGGCTACACCAGAATCCGAACCGGTTCCTATCGGCGGTACAGGTCGGGGTCACATTGGCCGGCTTCTTGTCCGCGGCGTTCGGCGGCGCCATCCTGGCCAACGCGCTGCGACCGGTACTCCAGCAGCTGGTTTCGATGGACGACGAAGTAGCCGAAGCCATCGCCTTGGTGGTGATCACTGGCTTGATCGCCTACGTTTCTATCGTGCTCGGTGAGCTCACCGCCAAGCGCCTCGCCCTGCAACGAGCGGAAAGCTGCGCCCTCGCCCTCGCTCCACTCGTGGACCTCACTGCGAGCTTGGCGCGGCCCGTCATATGGCTGCTCGGCGTGTCCACTAACGCCCTCGTCAGAGTGCTCGGTGGCGACCCGTCGGCGGCGCGGGAAGAGATCACTGACGAAGAGATCCGAGCCCTTGTCCGCGGATCAAGCACCCTGGGTGAGGAGGAACGGCAGATCGTTGAAGACGTTTTCGAGGCTGGAGCCCGGAGCCTCCGCGAGGTGATGGTGCCCCGCACCGAGGTGGACTTCCTGGCTGGGGACACCCAAGCTAGTCAAGCCGTCCAAGATGCGCTCGATACCCCGCACTCCCGCTATCCGGTGATCGGTGAGTCAGCCGACGACATCCTCGGTTTCGTGCACATCCGCGATCTGCTAACCCTAGACATCAGCACCCAATCCGCGCCGCTGGCGCAAATAGCGCGGCCTGCGCTTGCCTTACCTGGCACAGTCCGGGTACTGCGGGCGCTGAACCAAATGCGCTGCAGCGCCAACCACATGGCGATCGTGGTTGATGAATATGGCGGCACCGCTGGCATTGTCACTATCGAGGACCTCATCGAAGAACTTGTCGGCGATATCACCGACGAATGGGACGTCATCGAACAAGCGCATGCCACCTCGCGCGGCGACCAGATCATCGACGGACTATGCAGCCTGAATGAGTTCGCCGACAGCACCGGCCTAATCCTCACCGCTGGCCCCTACGACACACTCGCCGGCTACTTCATAGCTCACCTCGGTCAGCTACCCAGCTTTGGCGACAGACTTAACGCAACCGCTTATCGCGCGGACAACCAAGAAATGCTTGTTCATCTTGAGTTGACGGTGACCGAACTCGACGGCCGCCGAGCGGCCAAACTCGCACTCCGCATACTCGACCAGCCGGCAGCTACAACTGCCTAGCAGAAAGTGATCGTCTGATCCGAGCACGGTGCGGCGCTGATCAGATATGTCGGCCGGGTCGTGACAGCCGAGGTTATCCATGCGGGAATGACCGCCGGGGGCCAAGCGCTCTTAACTGATTTAGGGGCGGATGCTGCATTGGATAGGTTGCGCGTCCCGCATCGCCGTCCGACTCAACGGACCTGCTGCTTGGTCATCTCCGGCCCACCGCGGGCCAGGCCGTGATCTTCGGGCACGCATCTGGCGACGGTGGCCGACTCAGCCTGTACGCGTCGTCGATGGTGAGCGGCTCGACGTGCTCGCCGACCTGGCCTCTGGGGCGACCGTGGCCACTGGTTCGCTCGCGCCGTCGAAGTTTGCCAGGAGTCCGTATAGCTGATCGGGGAGACGCATGCTCGCCGATCTTGCGTTGCTACGCAGTACTGGCGTCCGCGGTGCGAAGGCCCGGCACTCCGCCTCCTCAAGGCACCTGATGTGGAGGGAGAGAGCCGATCTTCCCAACGGAGCTAGTGAGTATCGTGCTCGAATTCGGCACGGATCTTCGGCGGGAACCTCGGCGCCAATTTCCCGGCATTCGGAGTCGCACCTGACAAGACACTCGGCAGACCGCGCCGATGATGAGCCTCGTTCGATTCATCTGCGCGACTCCTTGATAAGCGAGGCATCGGCAGCTCGCAGCTGACGATGAGTCACGTTGAGTCAGACTGCCGCACCCGTGACGGGTGATCCCATGCAGTCTCGGTGTTCGAGCGGCGTCAAGGCTGGCCGCGTCGGCGTCAAGATCTCATTAAGATTCGCCAGCGCTGATAACGCGCGAGTTTGACTGGGTGGCGTGTTAGCGATCACCAAACGCCTCCTGGTCGGCCGACCTCTTCGTAGCACGCGGCTTGGCGAGACGCTGCTCCCAAAACGGCTGGCGCTGCCCGTCTTCTGCTCGGATCCGCTCTCCTCCAATGCGTACGCGACCGAGGAGATCCTGCGGGCGCTGAGCCTGGGCGGTTTAGCGCTGCTGTTCCTCACCCCTTGGGTGGCATTGGCCGTCGTGGTATTGCTCGCCGTGGTCGTTGTTTCGTATCGACAGACCTGCTACGCCTACCCCAACGGGGGAGGGGCGTACGCGGTCAGCCGGGAGAACCTAGGACGCAACGCCTCTCTGGTTGCGGCGAGTGCCTTGCTCGTCGACTATGTGCTCACTGTCGCGGTATCGGTGGCCGCTGGGGTTGATGCGATCACGTCGGCGTTCCTGAGCCTGCGACCGTATGCGGTTGCGCTTTCGCTGTTATTCGTTGCGGTGCTCGCTGTGATGAATCTTCGGGGGGTCAAGGAGTCCGGGACTGTCTTCGCCATTCCGACGTACGGCTTCATCGCAGTCGTCTTCGGCATGATCGGCTGGGGTTTCTGGCGGCTGCTCACTGGAGATGCACCCGTTGCGGAATCTGCCTCCTTTGCGATTGCTCCAAGCCAATCCCTCGCCGGTCTGGCCCTTGTGCTGATCGCATTGCGAGCCTTCGCCCAGGGTTGTACAGCGCTGACCGGTGTCGAGGCGGTGAGTAATGGGGTACCCAGTTTCAGGCCGCCCAAGTCGCGAAATGCTGCCAACACCCTTGCCGCGATGGGCGCCGTCACCATTGCCATGTTCGCCGGCATAACGGCGCTCGCATTGATCGCTCACGTCCGTCTCGCGGACGAGCCAAGTCAGCTGATAGGTGCTCCGGCGGGTTATGAGCAGCGGACCGCCATTGCCCAGGTGGCTGGCGCTGTCTTCGGTTACCACTCGGTGTTCTTCTTTTTTGTGCAAGCGTTCACTGCTGCCATCTTGGTGCTGGCGGCGAATACGGCTTTCAATGGCTTCCCGATCCTCGCCTCGATCTTGGGGCGGGACGGATATCTGCCCCGGCAGTTCGGGCGCCGCGGTGACCGCCTGGTCTTCAGCAACGGGATCATCATTCTGGCGGCGCTGGCAGGGCTGTTGATCTGGGGCTTTGACGCGTCGACCAGCCGGCTCATCCAGCTCTACATCATCGGGGTGTTTGTCTCCTTCACACTCAGCCAGGCAGGAATGGTGCGGCACTGGACGACCCTGCTGCGGACCGGAGTGACGGAACCCCGATCCCGGCTCCACCGTGCGCGCTTGATCAATGCTGGTGGTGCGATACTCACCGCACTCGTTCTTTTCGTCGTGTTGATCACCAAATTCACGCATGGCGCCTACCTGGTCGTGATCGCCATGCCGGCCCTGTTCTTGCTGATGAAAGCCATCGAGCGGCACTACCGTCACGTCGGCGAGGAGTTGGCTCCTGGGCCGGGTGGCATCTCGATGCCATCGCGGATCCAGGCGGTCGTCCTTGTCTCACGTCTGGACCTGCCGACACTGCAGGCACTCGCATACGCCAAAGCCACACGGCCCGACACGCTGACCGCCCTCACCGTCGTCACCGCTCAGGCGGAGACTCGGCAGTTGGAGTCCGAATGGGCCAAGCGCAACATTCCCATCCCGCTTGCCGTCGTCGACGCACCTTACCGAGATATCACGGGCCCGGTCCTTCGCTACTTGGCCGAGCTTCGTGACGCCAACCCACGTACCTTGATCGTCGTCTACATTCCCGAGTACGTGGTAGGCCATCCCTGGGAGCAGCTGCTCCACAACCAAAGCGCTCTTCGGCTTAAGGCGAGGCTGCTGTTCCAACGCGGTGTGCTCGTTACCAGCGTGCCGTGGCAACTACAGTCGAGTCGGCGAAGCGAGCAGGCAGAACAGCGTGCAATCCAGCCCGAAACTGTTCGCTCAACGGTGGGATCGTGACCTCATCCTCGGCAGTGGGCTTACCGCGAACGCGTATCTGGGCAGGTCTAGCCAGCGGGGGCGGGGGCCTGATCTTGCTCACGGTCGGGCTGATTGCGGTTCGCGACATGTTCAGCCTGGCTGACATTGTCCTGCTGTATCTCATCCCGGTCGTGGTAGCGGCGGTGATTGGTGGACTGTGGGCGGCATTGCCAGCCGCTCTCGCTGCTGATCTTGTCGTGAACTTCTTCTTTGTCCCGCCGTACTACACATTGGTCGTCGCCAATACCGAGCACGTGATTGTCCTCCTCACCTACGTTCTCATCGCGCTGGCAATCAGCCTCGCGGTTGACTTTGCGGCCCGGCAGCGAGCGCACGCAGCTAGGCGGGAGACCGAAGCCCGGCTGCTCGCTCGTGCCAACACTGCTCCGGTGGGCGAGGCCTCACTGACTGATTTGCTCGATGACATCAAGAACACATTCGGAATGACTGGCGTCGCGCTGCTGGAAAGCCGCGCGACGGGCGAAGAGCCGGTGGCGTCAGTGGGACGTGTAGCTCAGTCGCGTCCATCGCTCTCCGCGCCCGCTGGCGACAGTCTGCGCCTCGTTGCCTGGGGCCCCGAGATATTCGGCCAGGACGCGGCAGTGCTGCGGCGGATGGCGGGCGTGACGGCTCGTACCCTTGAAGCCCAGCGCCTGGCGGCTGACGCTGCGAGGGTCGATGATCTGGCGCGGATCGATCGAGCCCGCTCCGCCTTGCTCGCTGCCGTCGGCCACGACCTTCGCACACCGTTAGCCGGGATCAAGGTCGCCGCCTCAAGTCTCCGGCAGCCGGATGCGACTCTGCCCCCAGACGCCCAGGCCGAACTCCTTGCCACCATCGAGGAGTCGACCGACACGCTCAGCGAGCTGGTCGACAACCTTCTGGATCTAAGCCGACTGCAGGCAGGCGTGTTGAGCGTTCACCTCGACGCGGTAGCTCTGGATGCGGTCCTGGCCTCCGCGCTGCTGCACCTTGGATCGCGATCGATTCAGATCACGGCGCAGGTCCCCGATGATCTTCCGATGGTTTGCGCCGATGCCGGCCTACTGCAGCGAGTCCTGGTGAACGTCCTGACCAACGCGTTCACGGCAAGCCCGCCGGGCAAGCCGGTTGAGGTCACCGCGCAGTCCACCGACGAGACGGTGAACCAGGTCACCGAGACGCTGTTCCAGAAGTACAGGACGGCCGAGGACTACCTCCGCGTGCCCGAGGACGAGCTGAAGCAGGACATCCACGCGACCGGGTTCTTCAACCAGAAGGCGCTCTCGATCCGCGAGGCGTGCCGCCGGATCGTCGAGGAGTACGGCGGCGAGGTCCCCGGCACGATGGAGGATCTGATCACGCTGCGCGGCGTCGCCCGGAAGACGGCGAACATCGTGCTCGGGAACTCGTTCGGGATCGTCGAGGGCATCGCGGTCGACACGCATGTGAACCG